>Ga0194132_10010821_pt1 | contig 11997 bp, 14 predicted proteins | sample TA2KigOf80mmetaG_FD_148612 | JGI IMG/M metagenome (GOLD analysis project Ga0194132, IMG submission 148612) | Freshwater microbial communities from Lake Tanganyika, Tanzania - TA2015054 Kigoma Offshore 80m | ecosystem: Environmental > Aquatic > Freshwater > Lake | place: Tanzania: Lake... | reverse complement strand
CGAGTAATTACCGAGGGGTTTAGGAGCTTGCGGGCAAAAAACGGGTTCGATTTTAATTTTTTCCATACTCTACTCCCATTCAATAAAAACACAGCAAAAAAGTTGTTTATTTTCGGACACTTGCGCCTCCAAAAAGCAAACGTGTAAGTTTTGTGTAATTTTTTCTTGGTAAAAGTAATATCAACAAATTACAAATCTTTTTATCTATCAACACTTTAGGAATCTCCAACCTACACAGATTGCTATGCTTAAGCGCCTCTTAGTTTACACCTAAGGGTCACCGCTTGACCACTAGTCTGATATATCTTACAAACATAACTAGATCCTTTATCTATGAAAGTATGTCAAAATTTGACTAAGTTAGATGATCTTAAGGAGTGGCAATGAGGAAGAATAAATCGGAAGTAGTCCTAGTGGTTGTAGCACACACAGATGACGAAACACTAGGCTGCGGCGGAACAATTGCCAGACACGTAAGGAATGGCGTCAAAGTCTACGGAGTGTCAATGACTGACGGTGTTGGCGCTAGAGGAACGGAAGACAGCGAAGAAATAAAAAAACGAGCTCAAGCGTCGATCAATGCTAGCAAAATTTTGGGTCTTGAATGGCTTGAGGGCGGATCATTTCCCGATAATGCTATGGATACTGTTGGGCTCTTAGATGTTGCTAAGGTAATAGAGAGAGCGAAGATGTTGACCAAACCAACCATTGTCTACACACACAGCTCAGCAGATTTAAACATTGATCATCGGATAGTAAGCCAAGCCACCTTAACAGCCTTTCGCCCGCAACCAAACGAAGTATGGGAGGAAATTAGAACTTTCGAAGTAGCGTCAGCTACGGATTATGGGCATAAATCCATAACTAAAGAGTTTACTCCTAACCTTTACGTAGACATATCTGAAACTTGGCAAACAAAGTTGGCGGCTCTTAAAGAATACAGTATGGAGATGAGAGAGCCACCACATACACGGTCATTTGATGGATTAGAAAATCTAGCTAAGTATCGAGGCAATCAAGTAGGATTAAATTACGCAGAAGCATTTGAGATCATTAGAAAAGTAGATCGACTGTGAACAAATCTGTCATAGCGTACTCGAAAAATTGGTTTAAGAATCATCCAAAATCTGATGAGTTCGAAAAGTTAGAGCTTATCGAGATCACGAACAAGGCAGACTTGAATCTTGAAAGCCTCACCAGAATAAATCCCAGATACGTTTTCTTTCCACATTGGAATTGGAAAGTTGAACCTGAAATATTTGAAGCTTTTGAATGTGTTGTTTTCCATACAGCCCCTTTACCATATGGTAGAGGCGGCAGTCCAATTCAAAACTTAATCATTCGCGGAATCACTAAGTCACCTGTTTGCGCGTTGAAGATGACCGATGTTCTTGATGGTGGACCAATTTATGATAGTCAAGAAGTATCGCTGGAAGGAAACATTGATGAAATTTTTTCCGAAATAGCGAATTGTGTAGAGAAATTGATACTTAAAATTTGTAAGTCAAATCCTATACCTATACCTCAGAAAGGCAACGTCGTATCATTTAAACGTCTCTCATACACAGACAATCAGCTCCTACCAGAGTACTCAATTAATGAGCTCTACAATCGCATAAGAATGGTCGACGGAGAAGGCTATAAGAGAGCGTTCATAAGATTTGGAGATCATAAAATTGAGTTCTCTGAAGCTAAAATCGTGAACAATGATTTGCTCTCAAAAATTCGGATACTTAAAGATGCTGATTAGAAATGCCGACCTTTCGGATCTTCAAGATATCTTTGAGTGGCGAAACGATTCTTTTAGTAGATCTATGTTTCTAAGTTCAGAAGTGGTTTCTTTAAATGAGCATATTGATTGGTATCAACGAAGCCTGAAAAATCCTAATAGGAGAATTTACATTGGCTCAATTAATGAACTTAAAGTAGGTGTAGTACGTTTTGATTTTGATGAAAATACCAAAAAATCTGAAGTTTCAATTAATCTGAATCCTATATTGCGAGGCAAGGGATTTGGCTTCACGCTACTTTCTAAATCGATAAGCGTATACAAGCAAAGCAAAGACACTCCTTTGATAGCAACAGTAAAAAAAGAAAATGATTCCAGTTTAAGAATCTTCACTAAATGTGGCTTCCACAAGAGATCCGAGGATGATCTTTGTTATCACTTAATACGTAGTTGAGATGTCACTATGTCCTTAATAGACAACACGATCACCTTAGAAAAAGTAACTGGAACAGACGACCAAATTCGGGCGCTTTACGATATCCTGATTAAAAGAACTTACAACATAAGCAATACGACATCGACATCCATAGAGGAGCACATAAAATTTGCTCAAAATCATCCGTACAGAATTTGGTATCTCGTAAAAGCCAATTCTGATTACATTGGATCAGCTTACCTTATGGAGAATAACTGTGTCGGAATTAATCTTATTACGAATTTTGAATTGTTTCCCATTATCGTAAATAAAATCCTAAAAAAACATAAGCCGCTGGAAGAAATTAAGTCTGTAAGACCACCTTATTTTTACATTAACATTGCTCCAGAAAACAAGCAGATTGAAGCACAATTAATAAAACTTGACGCTCAAAAAATACAGTCAACTTTCGTCCTCACTTCAACATAAGTTACTTTTAGATATCTCATTATGCTCAAGGTTAACAGCACCAAAATTGGTACAGATTATGAGCCCTATGTAATTGCGGAGCTTTCCGCTAATCACAATGGCTCATTAGAGAGAGCAAAGCTATCGATTAAGGCAGCAAAGGATTCGGGTGCTCACGCAGTAAAGTTACAAACTTATTCTGCTGATACTATGACCATTGATTGTGACAAGCCTGATTTCCTTATTAAAGGAGGCTTATGGAACGGATACAAGCTATACGATCTTTACGGCGAGGCATCAACACCCTTTGAATGGCATAAAGAATTATTTTCCTATGCCTCTGAACTTGGAATCGATTGTTTCTCAACTCCATTCGATGAAACCGCCTTCGAGTTGTTACAAGAATTGAAGGCACCAGCTTATAAAATTGCGTCATTTGAGCTAACCGATCTTCCTCTAATTAAACTAGTGGCGAGTTCTGGCAAGCCATTGCTAATGTCAACTGGTATGGCAAGTGAGGAAGAAATATCTGAAGCTGTAGATACAGCTCTCAACGCAGGAACGAAGTCGATTTTACTATTTCACTGTATAAGCAGTTACCCTGCCCCTGTGGAACAATCTAACCTTAGACAAATTGTTACTCTAAAGAAAAGATTTGGTGTTGATATAGGTTTGTCTGATCATACGCTTGGTATTACAGCGGCCATTACATCAGTTGCGTTAGGAGCCTGCGCAATCGAAAAACATTTTACATTGAGCCGCAGTGAGAAGGGTCCTGACAGCGAATTTTCAATAGAACCATCAGAACTAAAAGCTCTTGTAGAAGGAACTAAAGAAGCTTGGCTTTCCCTTGGCGCTGAAAATTTTTCTCGCCCTACTGCCGAGAAATCTAGTCTAGCGTTTAGGCGTTCAATTTATTTTGTTCGAAACTTAAAAGCTGGCGCAGTCATCACAAAAGATGACATAAGGCGTATACGACCAGGATTTGGTTTGCCACCTAAATTCTTTGACGAGATAATAGGAAAGCGAACAAAATGCGACGTTAGCTTTGGTGAAGCTGTATCTTTCGAAAAAATTGAATAACACACAACATTAGAATCTTAAGGAGTATGACTATGAGCCGAATCGATGAAATCCTCGCTAAACAGAAAGCACTTGCCGATGAGCTTGAGATGGCTAAGCAAGAGGAGCGTGACGCTGTACTGAAAGACATCAAAGAGAAGATCAAGCTGTTCAACTTCAAGACTACAGACTTCAAGGGCGTGCTTGCTACACGTAAGAAGCGCGGCACAGCAATACCTAAGAAGACTGTTGCTAAGCGCACAGCGAAGTAACTTGGTGCCGTATGGCAAAAGCCTTTGCTCACGTACCCGTACCTAAGTTCAGCGCAAACCAGCTAGCACTCGCTGAAGTTTGTGCCGTTGAGCTGTGGAATGGCTTTGACTACCAGACTGGTAAAGAGTTTGATGTAAGCGACGAAGACTTGCTAGTGATGTTTTCAACGCCTACGTTTGCGATGTATAAAATTGCGAGAACAAGACAACAGCTTACCGAACTAGACATACGTGAGCTGATACGTGTAGCAAGACTTAAAGCATTATTTCGTTCGGAACAGCCGACGGACTTTCAAGGCGCTATTGCTGCCTACAGAGCAACAGCATTAGCGACTTACACTGGATTTAAGAAGAGGACCTTGCCGCTAGCCAATCCCTACGACTACGCAACAAAGGCAACACTGGACTGGAGCGTCAAGTTCGTTAATAACTCAAGCGTATCGATAAACGGCAATCACCGTGTTCCTCTAGCCTGTCGTATCTTGTTCTTTGCGATGCCAGATATGATGGTATTCAACTTTTCAAATGGCTTGGCGAAGAAAATGCGTCTTCAGTCGCGTCCGCAAGCTGCCATCCCTTACTTTAATAAACTACTTGCCGATGGCTTACAGCTTAACAAAGCCTTGCTGAAGAACTTGGATATGCCTAAGCAGACAACGCTAAGCGAAGATATATGGACGGCGGCGAATAAAGGCGGCTGGTGGCAGCGTCGTGTGCTTGACCTAGCTCTTCTACTTCACTTTGGACTAGTGACAGCAACACCGCAACTACAAACTAAAGGTCGGCAGCTTGCGGCAAGATGGACAGCAAAGAAAAAGAAACCCTAAACCAACTCAACAGCCTTGCGCTTCATTGCGTCATTGACGTCAATGTAAGATTGCGTAGTGCTGATATTACGGTGTCCAGCGAGACTTTGTAAGACCCTAACGCTGACTCCTTTGTCGGCTAAATTGGTGATAAAAGTACGACGAGGACTGTGACTAGTTGCGCCTTCAATGCCGCAACTACGGAACAAGTAATGGAAGAATTGGCAGAGGGTATTGGCTGTAAATCCGTCTGCGTCTTTCTTTTGTGTGTAAAACAGCTTATCGGTAACAGCTTTGTATGGAACAGCACGAACGTAAGCTTGTAGCTCTTTGCGTAGCTTGTCGCTAACAAACACCACCCTACCGTAGCGTCCTTTCGTCTGCTCTGCGTCTAAACGGATTTCACTACGTACAGCACCTTCTGCGTCAAGTACGTCCTCATAATGTAGTGCGGCGCATTCCCCTACACGTAAGCCCGCCAAGTACATAGTCATAAGAATCGCCCTATTTCTGGCTGCGTGACGACGTGTAGCTACGTAGTCCAGTGCCCTACGTATCTCTTGTGCTGTCAGTGTCTTTGCTTGCTTGGACATTAGCGATCTCCTTAATGTAAGCTTTCCAATGTCTAAAGTGTATTTTCTTTGATTTGCTTTTCCTACCGATTTTGGCTGTACGTGCGTCAATGTATTTTCCTAAATGATTTCAAGCGGTTACGCTATCTGATGCTTAAAATCAAAGCTTTTTAATATTAGCTTTGATTTTGTATTTATCTGTATATTGTGGCATTACAGCAACGAATGACGCAGACTTGCGTACAAGCCCTACACGCTGTTTTTAGCTAGTCCAGCTACCCAAGCCTAGCCCAGCTCCTTTAAAGCTGTTACAGCTTGCTGTAGCGTGTCTGTGCTTAGCACTAGTCTTCTGCTACTTCCCTACTCTGCTTTCTGTAGATACTCATTAATTCAGTGTTGTCTGTAGTCTTTGCTGTATGTTTGACTGTTTCAGTGTTGTTTTTTGAGTGTTTGTGTTTTGTATAGACGTAGCAAAGCAATTAAAGCATTGCGCTTTAATGGAAAGTAGCAAGAGGCAAACTAGGCCAGTAATGCTATTTGACGTGCGTCCAAAGCACGTTGTCACTGTGCTTAGTCGCTGTCTCTTTTGTTATGTACTCAAGCCAACCGCTATCCGCAATATCTACCTTGTGCTGTTCATCTACGTGCTCAACGTACTTCTTTGCTTGGCAGACTAGCGCATCGAACTGATTAAGCTTTACGTGCTTTGGCAGATTGCCAATCGCAAAGTGTAAGTGTAAGTTCTTTCCGCTACGCACACCCTCAACGACTGGCAAGTACTTCAACGTCTTACCGTGTCGTTTGGCTGCGTGTCCAAACACAACAAAGTTCAGCTTTTGCTGGAAGCGTTGCGTAATGCGTTCGCAATCTTGCTTTGTAATCGCACGTCGAACAGCACCTTTCGGCGTTTCTTCGACAATCGTTTGCTTAAGTGTCAGTGTCAAAGCCAGAGGAAAATCATTAGCCATACCGCATACCCACGTGCGTGTAGCTGCCTTAACAGTAGGTAACGCATTAGGGTTATAAGCTATACGTCTGCGGATCTCTTCTAGCTTCATATATCTATTTATCCGAAATCAAAGGATAGGAGAAATTTTCTTCTTGGTTGTCCTTAAGCTTTTCTGGAGCTACAGTACAAATTCCACATTACGAAACGGAGATTTTATGAGCGCACTAGCCAAACTGAAACTTGTCAATAGCAAGCGTAGCCGTACCGTTAGCCCTATCGTTCATCGTCGTAACAAGTTGGTTGCGAAGATTGCCGAACAGATTGAGCTGGCAACAGCACAGAAAGAAGGACGACTGTACGCACCTAGAAAGCTGAAGACTGTCACTAACGCTGACACTGGCGAACGCCGTACTATTGAGACGACTAAGCGTGTTAAGGAATGGTTTTGGACAGCTGACAGCGGTAAGATTAACTTAAGCGTACGCTACGGTAGCAAAGTGATTGAGCTGGCTAAAGGAAAGAACGCTGTAGAGGTTGCGAATACAGACGAACTGATTGGCACATTGTCGCTGATTAAGGAAGCTGTAACGGCTGGCGAACTCGACGAAGCAATCAACACGGCCAGCGATAAGCTACGCTCTGGCTTTAGCAAATGACAGCATAAGGGCTGGCTTAATGTAAGTCATCCCACTCTCCTTTTCTCACTAAATAAAAGAAAAGGAGACACTATGAGGTTCTTTGAGTTTGCCGATGCGGAAGCACAGCTAGGACTTCTGCGTACGATTATTGATAACACTTGGACGGCTATCGCTAAGCAAGCGGAAGAACAGAAACGAGCCGAAGCACAGCGTAAGGCTACCGCTAAGCTCAAGCCACGTAAGCAGAGGGCTGGTATGGGTAAGGCTATAAAAGTTCCTACCCCCAAGCCACCCCCACAACCACCCAAGCCTAAAGTCGCCAACCCCCAGCCCAAGCCGCAGCCTAACGCACAGCCACCCACAGCACAACAGAACCTAGCCCAGCCTTCTAACGGCGCCGTGTCTCGCCTTAATAATGCGTCTTTCGGCGCTAAATCGCACACTTTTGGCGGTGATAGTGGCGTATAAAAAAACTCGCTTGTGGTAATGACAGGCATAGCTAAAATGGTTCTGCTACCCAAAAAATTTGGTACGTAGTTTTTTTAGGTGAAGTACTTACGCTTTTGGCGTGGTGATTTTTTTCCTATACCCCCACATATTGACTGAACTTTCTTTTAGAGCAAGAATCAAGTATCTTTAACGGAGAGTGATATGCGTAAGCTTTTTTCTGTAACCGTTTTTATAGTTTGTTTTATTCTTGTTTCTGTTTTGATTAACAATTTAACCTTTGGTATCTCAAAGGCTCTTAATATTTCAGATGATGTATTGTTCATAATCGGAATTATTGTCGGCTTAATAGCCTCTTTTTTTTATTACCCGAAAAATCTTCAAGCAGCCTCAAAGTGAAGAAGACTCACTTGGGAATAAGTAATCCATCCTTATAGTAGAACTGTGGCAAAGCGTTTTCAATCATCTTACGCTCTGTAGTGTGATAGTAGGTTTTCTCAATCTGTGCCGTACTTGTGCCACAAGTTTCAGCTACTTGTGTCGGAGAGGCCCCCCTTGTTAATCATATCTGTGATGAAGTAATGACGGAAACTGTAAGGCACCAAGTCACGCTCATCGCCACCATCAATTTCACAGCGTGTCAGTATTTCATCAAAGTGGTACAAGATTACGCGTGGTGTTAATGGTGTTTTTCCATCCACGCTAAAGATTAGGGTTTTGCCGAACGGCGTTGCGTTCTTTACACCCTTAGTTGCTTTGACATATCTTGGATGTAGGAACTTAAACAGCTCATCAAAGTATTCCCAATCCTTAACGACAAAGTTTCTCGTCTTGCCGACTTTGGATGTTTTACCCCTAACAGTTATCTTAACTAAGCTGTAGGTTTCGCCTTCTTCATCTTCATTGTTTTCACTCTTTACTTGCTTCTCAATCCAACTAATATCACTCCAAGTTAGCTGTAATTGTTCCCCCCTACGCAAACCAGTGATGATAGATATCAGCAAGTAATAGCTTGTGACGACTTTGTTTAGGTTGCCGTACAAGCTTAAATCTTCTTTGGCTTCTTTTATGTACTTCTCAAGCTCAGTCTTTATGGCGACAATTTCTTCATCCGTAAATGTGTTACGTCTCGTACGCTCATCACCAGTATCAATCTTTCCAAGCTTCTTAAATTCAAATGCTTCTATGTAACTTTCACCACGCTTGTGTAGCCAACTCATCATTGCGTTGATACTACTTTGCTCATTAAGCACAGTAGTTCTACTAACTGGCAGCTTCTTTTTGTTCTTCGTACGGTTGTGGAAATAGTTTTCGCAGTCTGTGCGTTCCATTTCCTTAACCTTAGTGTCTTTGCCTATGAACTTAAGCCAATGCTCTAAGTGTGTTTTGATTGTGCCAAGCCTACCCTTAACGATTAATCCAGCCTCCATATCCTTTGTGCGTTGCTTAAGATATTCATCAACAGCTTGCTTAGCTGTCATAGAGAAGTAGGTTTTACCCGCTAATTGCTGTGCCATTAGCTCGTGGTATTGCTTCTTAGCTTTAGCCTCTGCCGTATCTCTATTTCTCGTACGCAGACTAAAACGTGCGTACTTTTTTTCCTTAGCCAACCACATACGCATCTGCCAATATTCACCTCTTTGGTAAATTAAGGCTTCATCGTATATGGCTATTTCATTGGCTTCGTTTGGCTGTTTTTTGAGCGGCATATGGCGTTGATGTTACGTACGATTTTGAATAGCTACAGCTTTGTGTAGCTTTACGTGTAACTGTAAATTCAACGCCTAATAAAATCAACAACTTATTTGATTTGTGAAAGTTTTGTGTAACTACAAAACCCTTATAAATCAATGACTTAGCTCTTAAAAACTACTCCCACTCAATCGTCGCCGGTGGTTTACCCGAGATATCGTAGACCACGCGGTTGATCCCCCGGACTTCGTTGATGATTCGGTGGGAGATCTTGGACAGCAACGCATGCGGCAATTCTGCCCGATGGGCGGTCATAAAATCCTCGGTCTGCACGGCACGCAGAGCCACGACGAACTCGTAGGTACGGCCATCGCCCATCACCCCCACGGAACGCACCGGCAGAAACACCGCGAAGGCCTGTGATGTCTTGTCGTACCAGCCGCTGTCGCGCAGCTCATCGATGAAAATAGCATCGGCGCGGCGTAGCAAGTCGGCGTATTCGCGCCGCACTTCGCCCAGGATGCGAACCCCCAACCCCGGACCGGGAAAAGGATGGCGGAACACCATCTCGCGTGGCAAGCCCAAGGCCACACCCAGTGCTCGCACTTCATCCTTAAACAGCTCTCGCAAAGGCTCTAGCAGCTTCAGCTGCAAAGTCTCCGGCAGCCCGCCAACATTGTGGTGCGACTTGATGTTGGCTGCCTTCTTGGTTTTTGCCCCGGCAGACTCGATCACATCCGGATAGATGGTGCCCTGCGCGAGCCAACGGGCAGTGCTGAGCTTGCTGGCTTCGCGCTGGAACACCTCGACAAACTCTCGGCCAATTATCTTGCGTTTTTGCTCCGGGTCGCTCACGCCGGCCAGCGCACCGAGGAACTCGGTAGAGGCGTCGACGTGAATCACCTTGACACCCAGGTTGCGCGAGAAGGTGGCCATCACCTGCTCGGCCTCGTTCAGACGAAGCAGGCCGGTATCGACAAACACACAGGTCAATTGCGGACCGATGGCCCGGTGGATGAGCGCCGCCGCCACGGAGGAATCCACGCCACCCGACAGCCCCAGGATCACTTCATCGTGGCCGACCTGCTGGCGAATGCGCTCCACCGCCTCGGTCACGTAGTCAGGCATGTTCCAATCACGCCCCAAGCCGCAGATGCCGTGCAAGAACCGCTCAAACAGCGCCCGGCTCTGCGTTGTGTGGGTCACCTCCGGATGAAACTGCACGGCATAGAAACGGCGGGCCTCGTCCGCCATGCCGGCGATGGGTGTCGTAGCATTGCTGGCGATTACCTTGAAACCCGGCGGCAACTCCGTGACCTTGTCGCCGTGGCTCATCCACACGTCAAGCAAGCCGTGTCCTTCGGAGTTGCTGCGGTCCTGAATGTCGCGGAACAAGGCCGAATGGCCGCGCGCCCGCACTTCGGCATAACCGAACTCGCGCACCGCACCCATTTCGACCTTGCCCCCCAACTGCGCCGCCATGGTCTGCATACCGTAGCAAATGCCCAGCACCGGCACGCCGAGCGCAAATACGGCTTCTGGTGCGCGCGGCGTATCGAACTCATGAACAGACGCCGGTCCGCCGGACAGCACGACACCAGCGGCGCCGAATTCGCGCACAAGACTTTCGCTAACGTCGTAAGGATGGATCTCGCAATAGACGCCGCTCTCCCGCACGCGACGCGCGATCAACTGGGTGTACTGCGCACCAAAATCGAGGATGAGTATCTTCTTGTGCATGTCTTGTTGCCGGGGCGCGGCATCAGGTCCGCACCGGGGCGTCTATTCGACGCGGTAGTTGGGTGCTTCCTTGACGATCTGCACGTCGTGCACGTGCGCTTCGCGCACGCCAGCGGCAGTGATCTCGACGAACTGGGCACGCACATTCATCTCCGCGATGGAGGCACATCCCACATATCCCATGCTGGAGCGCAATCCACCCATGAGCTGATGAATCACGCTGATCACACTGCCCTTGTAGGGCACGCGCCCTTCCACCCCTTCCGGAACCAGCTTATCAGCCTTGTCTTCGTCGTCCTGGAAATAACGATCGCTCGAGCCTTGTTGCATAGCTGCCAGCGAGCCCATGCCGCGATAGGACTTGTATGAGCGGCCCTGATACAACTCAATCTCTCCGGGCGCCTCTTCCGTACCGGCAAACAAGCCACCCAACATTACGCAGTTGGCGCCGGCCGCAACCGCTTTGGCGATATCGCCTGAATAACGAATGCCGCCATCGGCGATGACCGGAATGGCGCCAGCCAAGCCTTCGACCACATTCTGCACAGCCGTGATCTGCGGCACGCCCACGCCCGCGACGATGCGGGTGGTACAGATGGAGCCCGGTCCAATGCCGACCTTGACGCCGTCGGCGCCGGCGTCGCGCAGCGCCTTGGCGGCGTCGGCGGTGGCGATGTTGCCACCGATCACCTGCACCTTCGGGAAGCGCTTTTTGGCCCAGTGCACGCGATCGATCACGCCTTGAGAATGGCCGTGGGCGGTGTCCACCACCAGCACATCGACACCCGCGTCCACCAACATCTCGGCCCGCTCACCCGTGCCCTCTCCCACTCCAATGGCCGCGCCCACGCGCAGTTGACCCTGCTCATCTTTACAAGCGTCGGGATGCTCCGATGACTTCAAGATGTCCTTGACCGTGATCAGCCCGCGCAACTTGAAGTCCGACGTCACCACCAGCACGCGCTCGAGCCGGTGTTTGTGCATCAATGCCTGTGCTTCATCCAGCGCCGCGCCTTCTCGCACCGTCACCAGGCGTTCGCGCGGCGTCATGATGTTTCGCACGAATTGGTCGAGATTGGTTTCGAACCGCAGGTCGCGGTTGGTGACGATACCGACCACCTGATCGCCTTCCACCACGGGCAAGCCGGAAATGCGGTGCTGGCGAATTAGGTTGAGCACCTCGCGCACGGTCATGTTCTGATGGATC
>Ga0194132_10010817_pt1 | contig 12001 bp, 13 predicted proteins | sample TA2KigOf80mmetaG_FD_148612 | JGI IMG/M metagenome (GOLD analysis project Ga0194132, IMG submission 148612) | Freshwater microbial communities from Lake Tanganyika, Tanzania - TA2015054 Kigoma Offshore 80m | ecosystem: Environmental > Aquatic > Freshwater > Lake | place: Tanzania: Lake... | reverse complement strand
CCCTTCCCAAAGCAATGTGCGCGTCCGGCGCGTCGTCGAGACCGGCATCTACCGTCAGCGCAATCTGGTCGAGCGCTTCTTCAACAAACTGAAGCACTTCCGCCGTATCGCCACCCGTTTCGAAAAGCTGGCGCGCAATTATCTGGCCGCCGTCCTATTGGCCGCTACCCGCCTATGGACTCGTGCTTATGAGTCCACGACCTAGGCGGGGCGCTGGGAATTGCCGGAACATTCGCCCCAACGGACGCGATGCGCGGCTTGGCCTGGGGTATTGATGGCGTGAGCCTCGTGATCGCAAGCGCGCTTCTTGTGCTCATGCATATGCGGAGCGGCCGCGATCTCCTGGCTGCAGGGTTTCTAGTTTTCGCAATCGGCCAGGGCCTCGTCCTTGCGACCGCTGCGGTCAACCCCGCGGATGCGGCGCCCACCTTCGGCGCAGGCGTTGGGTTGTGGGCTGGGGCCTGGCGCTTGTGAGCGCGCCGAGCTTCTATCCGGTCATCGTCAGGCTGCTCGGGCTAGTTGCGTCCATCTTGTTTGCGATTGTCGCCGTGCAGACTTTCGTCGGCGTTCCTGTCGACGCGAAATCATCGCCGCTGCCCTTCTTCGGCTATCCCGTCCTTGTCGCAACGATGATCGGCTGGATTTGGTCGCTGCTGCGGGCGAAGTGATGATCGCACCACGAAACGTCCGGAAAGGGCCATACTTAGCCGGCGGCTGCCGAAGGTCGAATGGACGCCTCTGCGCCTGACCCGGTCATTCAGCGTGGTTCGAGTGCTTGGCACATCGTGAGATTATAAGAAAAACAAGCACATACGAGTTCCCAGTTTCATCCTCGCCGACGCGCCATACGGGTTGTGGCGCGCACCCAGCGCCGAGCGCCGTCAGGGCGGCGTCTTTCGGGGCGCCCTAATGGCCGGGACGCTCAAGCCCATGCCTACTGGCGAGGCTTTGCGGCGGGAATTCCTCGTTCCGCTCGACATGTCGCCGGGCGCTCATGCCTCCACGATCATCTCGAACCCGCCGAAGATCATCCGCGTGCCGTCGAACGGCATCGGGTTGCGGTCGGGCTGCAGGCGCGAATCGGCGAAGACCTTCGCCATGCCGGCGTCGCGGGTGGCCTTGTCGGGCCAGACGATCCAGGAGAACACGACCGTCTCGTCGGGCTTGCGCATGACGGCGGTGTGCATCGACTTGATCCTCCCCACCGGCACGTCATCGCCCCAGCACTCGACGACGCGCACCGCGCCATGCTCCTTGAACACGATGGCCGCATCGGCGGCGTGCGTGCGGTAGGCCTCCTTGTTGGCGGTCGGGACAGCCAGCAGGAATCCATCGACATAAGCCATTCCCGGTCTCCTCCGGTTGCGACGGTCACGAAGTCTCGACGTGGCGGCGGAAGCGATCGAGGATCGCCTGCCATCCATCGCGCTGTTGCTCGATCGAATGCGTCGTCTCTGCATCGAACCTCACGCGCACGATGACGCCTCCCGGACGCGTCAGGAACTCGACCTCGGCCCGGCGGTCGCCGAAGCCGTATTCGATCCGCTCGTGCTCGACGATGCGCGTATAGACACCGGCGAAGTCGAAACCGACGCTGCCGTCCTTCGCCTCCATGCGCGCGGAGAAGCCGCCGCCGACGCGCAAGTCCACCGTGGCGGCGGTCGTGTGCCAATCGTCGGAGGCGGCATTCCACTGCTCGATGTTCGCGGCCGTGGTGTAGGCCCGCCAGACGACGCCGATCGGCGCGGCGGCATGCGTTTCGACCGCGATGCGGGGCGCGTTGCGCACCGCCGCCTCGAGCGCGGCGATGTCGATCTTCTTCATCTGCATCATCACCGCGAAGGCGCGCTTCGCCGTGCTCGCATCGGCGCCGGTCGTCAGCTCCATCAGCCGACGCGGGGTGATCTGCCACGAATGGCCCCAGCGATCCTTGCACCAGCCGCAGGCGCTCTCCGCGCCGCCATTGCCGACGATGGCGCTCCAGTAGCGGTCGGTCTCGTCCTGATCCTCGGTCAGCACCATGAAGCTGACGGCCTCGTTGGGCGTGAAGATCGGCCCGCCATTGAGGCCGATGAACGCGCGCCCGAGCACGGTGAACTCGACCGTGAGCTCGCTCCCCTCCCGCCCGCCGGGAAAATCGCCGGGTGCCGTGTTCACCCGGTCGACGCGGCGGTCGGGGAAGGAGGCGGCGTAGAAGGCCGCGGCCTTGCTCGCCTCGCCGTGGTCGAACCACAAGCAGGTCACGAGTGACGTCATCGCGTCATCCTCCTGAAGCGGGTTGAAACAGGCTTTCGACATAGCGCCTGAGATGCGCGACGCTGTCCGTGGCCGATGATGGATCGCCGGACGCCTTGGCCAGGATGAAGGCGCCTTGCAGCACGCACTGCATGTGGCACGCGAGGCTCCGGGCGGACCAGGCGGCGTCGATTCCGCGCGCGTCCATCGCCGCCTGAATGTCCGGAACGAGGGTCTCGGCGTGGCCGAACATCGAGCGCGCGCAGGCATCGCGAATAGAGGGCGCGGTCGCATAGACTTCCTGCGCCATCGTGCCGACGAGGCAGGTGAACGCGGCGATCTCGCCCGTGATGATCGACGCGCGAAAGTCGATATAGGCGAGCACGCGGTCGAACGGGTCCGCGTGCGCGTGGTAGGGCGCGGCCGCGAAGAATGCCGCGGTCGTCTCGGCCCAGTGCTCCGCCGCCGCCACGCCGAGCGCTTCCTTGCTGCCGAACTGGTGGAAGAACGCACCCTTGGTCACGCCGGCGGCGAGGCAGAGCTGATCGACGGACGAGGCCGCGTAGCCCCGCGTCCGGATCAGGTCCCGCGCCGCCTCGAGAAGGCGGTGGCGGGCGCTGCCGCGCTCGGGCGCGTGCTTGGTCGGACAGAGTGATCGGCGCGGCGCTACGCGCGCGCCCGGTCTGACAAAGTGGTCGGCGCGCGGCTACGCGCGCGCCCGGTCGGATAGAGTGGTCGGCGCGCGGCTACGCCCGCGCCTCGGCGGCGATCAGGGCGGCGAGGCGTTTCCGCGCCAGGACGGTGCCGCCGTCGAGCCGCGCGTCGATCTGGCGGGTTCGCCCGGCGTCGCGCTCGATCGCGGCCTGCTGCGCCTCGAGCATCGCGACGTCCTCGGAGAAGGTGAGCTCCACCGCCTTCTGGAGCGCCGCCGTCATCGCCGTGTCCTCGATCGCGAAGTTGCGCGACAGGCCCCAGTAGTAGTTGGTCGTCCGTGCCGTCTCCGGCGCCAGCGCGTTCAGGACCCACCAGCGCAGCCCGCTATTGGGATCGTTCGAGCCGACCGGCAGCCCGCGCACCTCGAGCCGCACATAGCACGGCGCGAGATACTCGATGAGCTGGTAGCGGTCGATATTGGCCGACGAGCCCGTCGTCTTCACGAACAAGGGCGGCGGCGGCACGTCCTTCATGATGCGCCGCACGTGGACGATGCCGTCCGCCTCGTGCGTCGTGATCGGCGCCTCGGCGACCGCTGCATTGCCGATCGTGCGGGCATGGAGAAAGGTCTCGTGCGACAGATCGAGAAGATTGTCGACCGCGAGCTGGTAGTGCGTCGCGAGGTGGAGATGGCCGGTATTGGCGACCCAGCCGGGTAGATCGAGCCAGTCGAAGCCCGGGATCAGCGCCGCGTCCGCCGCCGCGGGATCGCCGAGCCAGAGCCACAGCCAGCCCCATCGCTCGACCACCGGATAGGCGCGCACCCGCGCCCGCGCCGGGATGTGGTCCTGGCCGGGAATGCGGATGCAGGCGCCGGTTCCGTCATAGGTGAAGCCGTGATAGCCGCACACGATCGCATCGCCCGCGACGCGCCCGAGCGAGAGCGGCGCCTTCCGGTGGATGCAGAGATCGTGGAGCGCGACCGCGCCGCCCGCCTCGGTGCGGTAGAGGACGATCGGCGTCTCGGCGATCAGGCGGGCGAGCGGCGTCCGGCCGACCTCGTGCGCCATCGCCGCGACATACCAGGCGTTCCTGAGATACATGGCTTCCTCCACCGGGCCGTCTCGCCGCGCCCGCGCCGGCGCTGATTCTCACGGCCGGCGCGCCGCCCGGCAAGCGCGATCGCGCGGCCCTTCCCGCGGCAATCTGCGACACTGTCGCATTCTCGACCGCGAACCGGTTTCCACGTCGCCTGAGAATGCTCCGGATTCTTCGATGGTCGCATTCTCGACGGCGAACCGGTTTCCACTTCGCCTGAGAATGCTCTAGGGTGCGCGCCCGCCCCCGCCCCGGTTCGAGCCGCCACGCCCTCGCGATGCCCGCGTTCTCCGCCACGGCCATGGCCGCCCTCTGGATGATCTTCGGCGGCAGCTGCTACGTCGTCTCGGCGGTGTTCGTGCGCCTGTTGTCGGGCACCTATGGCGCGTTCGAGCTCGCGTTCCTGCGCTGCCTGATCGGCGTCCTCTTCGTCGCGCCGCTGATCATGCGGCTCGGCATCGCCAAGATGCGGACGACGCAGTTCCCGATGCACTGCGTGCGCACCGCCTTCACCTATGCCGGGCTCGCGTTCTGGTTCCTGTCGGTGAGCCTGATCCCGATCGCCGATTTCTACGCCCTCGTGTTCACGACGCCGCTGTTCACGATCCTGGGCGCGATCCTGTTCCTCGGCGAGCGGGCCGGCTTGCGCACCTGGGCGGCGTGCGCGGTCGGCTTCGCCGGCGCGCTCATCATCCTCCGCCCCGGCTTCGCCGCGATCAGCCTCGGCATGGTCTACGCGCTGTTGACCGGGCTCTCCTATGCCGGGGTGCACAACGCCGTCCGCGTCCTGTCGCGCAAGGACTCGAGCCTCGTCATCGTCGCCTGGGTCAACGTCCTGATGCTGCCGATCTCGCTGGTGCCGGCGCTGTTCGCGTGGACGCCGATCGCCCTCGCCGACGTGCCGATGATCCTCGGCGTCGGCCTGTTCGCGACCTGGGGGCAGTACGGGCTGGCGCGCGCGGTGGCGGCGGCCGATGCGCGGGTGGTGCAGCCGTTCGACTTCTTCCGTCTGCCGGTCGCCGCGCTCGCCGGCTGGGTCGTTTTCGCCGAGTTCCCCGGCCCGTGGACCTGGCTCGGCGCGGCGATCATCTTCGCCGCCGGCTACGCCGTCCTGATGTCGGAGCGGCGGGCGGAGCGCGGCCGCTAGGGCCGCGCCCCGGGGTGCGCCGTCAGATGAACTTCGTCAGATAGAGCGAGAACCACGGCACATAGGTGACGATGACCAGCGCGATCGTGGCGAGGATCACGAACGGGATCACGCCGAGATAGATCGCCCCGGTCGGCGCCCGCGTGAGCGCCTGGACGACGAAGATGTTGAGGCCGAACGGCGGGTGGAACATGCCGATGGCGAGGTTCATCGTCATGATGATGCCAAAATGCACGAGGTCGATGCCGAACGCCTTGCAGATCGGCACCAAGAGCGGCGTCAGGATCAGGATCGCCGAGGCCGGGTCGATGAAGCAGCCGACGACGAGCAGGAACACGTTGATCGCGATGAGCACCGTCCACTGCTGATCGGCGAGGCCCCTGACGAACTCGACCGCGGCCTGCGGCACGCCGTTGACCGTGAGGATCCAGGAGAACACGCCGGCGCCCGCGACGATGATCAGGATCTGCGCGGTCAGGTACATCGAGTTGACGCCGACATTCCACAGATCGTGCCACGTGAGCTCGCCATAGACGAACTTGGTGATCACGATGCCGTAGACGCAGGCGATCCCGGCGGCCTCCGTCGGCGAGAAGATGCCGCCATAGATGCCGCCCAGGATGACCGCCGGCGCGCCGAGCGACCAGAAGCCCGCCTTCGTGGTCCTCAGGAAGTCCATGAACGAGATGCGCTGGGTGTCGTGGATGTCGTGGCGATAGGCGTAGTACATGACCCAGCCGGCGTTGCACGCCGCGAGGAGAAGGCCCGGGAAGACGCCGGCGATGAACAGATGCGCGACCGACTGCTCGGCCGCGGCGCCGTAGAGGATCATCGCGATCGAGGGCGGGATCAGGATGTCGATCGCGCCGGTCGCCGAGATGATGCCGGTTGAGAACTTGAGGCCGTAGGTCGCCCGCAGCGACGGATACATCAGCCGGCCGATCGCCGCGACCGTGGCCGCCGCCGAGCCCGAGATCGCGCCGAACACGGTCGCGGCGCCGACGGTCGTGAGCCCCTGGCAGCCGCGCACGCGCCCGATCACCGCCATGCACCAGTCGACGATGCGCTTCGACATGCCGCCGACGCCCATGATCTCGCCGGCGAACAGGAAGAACGGCACCGCGAGGAGGGCGAACTTGTCGATCGAGCCGAACATGGTCTGATGGACGGCCGTCAGCGGCACGTTCATGAACAGCGTCAGCACGCACGCCGATGTCGCCAGCAGGAGGATGTAGATCGGGAATCCGAGCAGCAACAGGGCGATCGGAAAGACGATCAGGAACAAGTCCACGACGTGCTGTCTCCTTGTTAACGACCCGGCTGAGGTTGACGACGCGGCGGGGGAACGGTGTGGTCGGTCAGGGCTTCTTGTCGGCCGCGCCCGGCTTGGATCCCGGCGCCTCCGCCTCGGCCCCTTCGAAGATGCCGAACTGCGCGGTCACCTGGGTCGTCGCGGCCTCGATCTCGCTGCCGAACGCGCCGGTCACGTAGGAGCGGATGCGGAACACGCTCGCGAGCAGCATGCCGACGAAGCCGAGCGCGAGCGCGATGTGCGGAACCGTCATCGGGATCTCGGCGACAACGCTCCGCTGGTCGAGGCGGTTCATCAAACCGGTGACGGTGTAGGACTGGAGGAACGCGAAGATGCAGACGGCGATCGTGACCAGCACGATGACGCTGTTGTTGGTGATCCGGACCGGCCCCTTCATCATCTCGGAGAGGAGGTCCATCTTGATGTGGCGCCCCTCCCAGCTCACCAGGATCGAGCCGATGAACACGCACCAGATCATGATGAAGATCAGGATCTCCTCGGCCCAGATGATCGGCGCGAGGAAGATGTAGCGACCGACGATGTTGGCGAAGTTGATCGCGATCGCGACGAAGATCGCGACGCCGACGATCAGCCGCGCGCTCGTCACCACCCAGCGGGAAACCACCCATTCCTTGTCCACGACGCGTCCACCACCCCTGGTCAGAAAGAAACCGACAAGCCGGGCGATGCGGTCTCTCCGACCCTCTCTTGCGGCGCCCGAAGCCGGCCTGCGCGCCGCGCGCGCGAGCCCTTGCAAAAGGACCACAGCCCCCGGGGATAGACTATATCACTAGGTATAGATACTGGCGCGACACCTTGACGCATTCATCCGGGACGCATTCATCCGGGACGCACTCATCCGGCCCGTCGCTGGCCATGACGCCGACGCGCCGATGGCGGGCCGAGCAGGCGTGTGATCGCGCCGGGCCGCCCGGAAGGGGCACTCTGTGGTCGGGGGGGCTCCGGCGGGCCGCCGAGCGACCAGATGCCGAACCGGGTCGTCGCCAGGAGGTGCTTGATATTGAACGGCTCGCCGTCTCGGATGTCGTGCTTGCGCGCGTAATAGAGGACGTAGCCGGCCATGAACGCGCCCATCAGGAGGCCGGGAAAGATGCCGCCCACGAACAGATGGGCGATCGACTGCTCGGCTGCCGCGCCATAGAGGATCATCGAGATCGACGGCGGGATCAGGACGCCGATCGCGCCGGTCGAGGCGACGAGCCCGGTCGAGAAGCGCTCGTTGTACTTCTCGCGGAGTGACGGGTAGAGGAGACCGCCCACCGCCGCGACGGTCGCCGCCGACGAGCCCGAGATCGCCCCGAACACCGTGCAGGCGCCGATCGTCGTCAGCCCGCGGCAGCCGCGCACGCCCCCGATCAGCGCCATCACCCAGGCGACGATGCGTCGCGACATGCCGCCGATGCCCATCACCTCGGCCGCGAACAGGAAGAACGGCACGGCGAGGAGCGCGAACTTGTCGATCGAGCCGAACATCGTCTGATGCCCGGCCGTCAGCGGCACGTTGAGGAAGAAGATCAGGACGATGGCCGCGGTGGCGAGGAGGATGACGAAGATCGGGAAGCCCAGCAGCAGAAGCACGATGGGCATCACGGTCAGTACGTAGTCCATGTCGATGCAACTCCTCGGAGGGACGCGGCGGTCCTGGGTCGGCGATCAGCGCGTCTGCGCGTCCTCTTTGGTCTTGTCGGTGGCGAAGGCCTCGGTGACCTGCTTGGTCGCCGCCTCGGTGTCGCTGCCGAAGGCGCCGGTGACGTGGGACCGGAACCTCCAGACCGCGGCGATCGCCATGGCGACGGCGCCGACGAGGATCGCGGCGTGCGGGATCGTCATCGGGATCTCGGCCACCACGCTCTTCTGATCGAGGCGCGTCATCAGCCCCGTCACCACGAAGGCCTGGTATCCGACGAACAGGCACACGAGGATGAGCGTCGCCGCACCGAGGAAATTGACGATCTCCTTGAACGGCGAGGGCAGCGCGATCGAGATCAGGTCCATCTTGATGTGGCGGCCTTCCCAGGTCACCATGACCGAGCCGAGGAAGACGCACCACACCATCAGGAAGATCAGGATCTCCTCGGCCCAGATGATCGGCGCGAGAAAGACGTAGCGACCGACGATGTTGGCGAAGTTGATGCCGATGGACACGAAGATCGCGATGCAAAATAAGGTCTTGACGACGCTGATCACGGCAGCGGCCCCTCGCTCGCAGGTTCGTAAGCTGGTTTCGTTCCCCGGTCCTGGGGACCGGCCAGGGGGGCCGGCCAAGGGACCGGAACGCCTCTCCCGTTGGTCTTTGGGCACGATCCTTGGCGCCTCTATGCGTGGCGCCATCGGGCCGGCGCTAGACACACATAACGGCTCAACGCCGACAATCCGTGAAACTACGGAACGTCCCGTGACACGCCGCCGCGTTCGTTCGATACCGGCTACAGCCCGCAACGATCGGCGGCCCATTGGGCAGGGAACAGCGATGATCCGACTGGTCCTGACCATGCTCGCGCTGATGCTCCTCGCCGCGCCGGCGGCGAATGCGCAGGGCGATCTCCTGCAGCGCGGCCAGGACCTCCTGCGCCAGGGATCGCCGGCCGCGACACCGGCGCCCTCACCCGCGCCCACGCCTGCGCCGGCGCCGGCCCGCGGGTCGGGGCTGAGCGAGGACGAGGCGGGATCGGGGCTGCGCGAGGCGCTCCGCGTCGGCACCGAGCGCACCGTCTCGCGGGTCGGCCGGTCGGACGGCTACTACCGCGACCCGGCGATCCGCATACCGCTCCCCGGCTTCCTCGAGACCGGGCGCCAGGGCCTCGCCGCGGTCGGCGCGGCCGGCATGCTCGACGACCTCGTCCTCCGCATCAACCGCGCGGCCGAGGCGGCGGCGCCGCAGGCGGGCGCGATCTTCGGCGATGCGATCACCGCGATGACGGTGAGCGACGCGCGCGGCATCATCGCCGGCCCCAACGATTCGGTGACGCAGTACTTCAAGCGGACCACGACTAACCCGCTGACCCGCGCCTTTACTCCGGTCGTCGACCGCGCGCTCGCCGATGCCGGTGCGGTCAAGGCGTTCAACGACGTGATGGCGCGTCAGGCCGGCGGTCTCGGCGCGCTCGGCGGCGGGTCGACCGGCTTCAGCCTCACCGGCTATGTCGTCGAGAAGGCGTTCGACGGCATCTTCCACTACATCGCCCAGGAGGAGGCGGCGATCTGCACCAACCCGGTGGCGCGCTCGACCGATCTCCTCAGGAAGGTGTTCGGCGGTTGACTCGGCCATATTGTCGCGCCGGCCGAGTTGGCCGATAGTGGGGCGAGCCGCGGCGCGGCAAGGCGCCGCGACCGCCACGTCCAATCCAAACTGTCAGGGAGCCGAACCGTGCTCGATCTCTATGCCGCCCCGACGTCGAACGGCCTCCGCGCCAAGATCATGCTCGACGAGCTGGGCATTCCCTACACGCTGCACAAGGTCGACATGATGAAGGGCGAGCACAAGTCGCCCGACTTCAAGAGGATGAACCCCAACGGCGCCATCCCGGTCCTGATCGATTCCGACGGCCCCGGCGGCAAGCCGCTCACCGTCACCCAGTCGATCGCGATCATGGAGTACGCGTGCGAGAAGGCCGGCGGCAAGTTCCTGCCCAAGGATGCGGCCGGCAAGGTCGCGCACACGATGGCGGTCCAGAGCGCCGCCACCGACATGGGCATGACGCTCGCCTCGATCTTCGGCATCGCGCGCTCGAAGGAGCCGCACAAGCCGTCGCAGGAGATCTTCGAGGGCCGCTGGAAGGACTACTGCAAGGTCTGGGACCAGACCTTCGCGAAGCAGAAATACGCCGCCGGCGGCGAGGTGACGCTCGCCGACTTCGCCCTCTATGCCGTCTACGCGCGCTGCAAGGGCGTCAACCCGGCGCTGTGCCAGGGCTTCCCCAATCTCGACCGCTGGGAGGCCGAGATCGGCGCCCGCCCGGGCACCAAGAAGGGCATGAATTTCGGCTGAGCCGAACCCGCGACGACACGCCGGAAGGGCGGGCCGAGGCCCGCCCTTTTCGTTTCACGTCGCGACGCGCACCAGCGCCTTGCCGAAATTGTCGCCGCGGAGGACGCCCGCGAGGACGCGGGGCGCCGCCTCGAGCCCGTCGGCGACATCCTCGCGCCAGCGGAGCCGGCCGTCGCGCACCCAGACGCTCGCCTCGGCTAGGAACGCGGGCTCGAGCGCGGCAAAGTCGATCACGATGAACCCGCGCACGGTGATGCGGTTCGACAGGAACGTCCGCATCGTCGCGGCGAGCCGGTCGGGGCCGGGCGGCGTCTCGTTGTACTGCGAGACGAGGCCGCACAGCGGCACGCGCGCGAACGGCTTGAGGAGCGGCACGACGGCGTCGAACACCGCGCCGCCGACATTCTCGAAATAGACGTCGATGCCGTCCGGGCAGGCGGCGGCGAGCCGGGCGGCGAAATCGGGCGCGCGGCGGTCGATGCAGGCATCGAACCCGAGCGTGCCGGTGACGTGGGCGCACTTTTCGGCCCCGCCGGCGATCCCGACGGCGCGCGCGCCCTTGATCCGCGCGATCTGGCCGACCGCCGAGCCGACCGGGCCCGCCGCGGCGGCGACCACCACGGTCTCGCCCGGCGCCGGCCGGCCGATCTCGAGGAGCCCGGCATAGGCGGTGTGGCCGGGCATGCCGAGGACGTGGAGCGCGGTCGAGGGCGGCGGATCGGCGGGGTCGAGCTTCCGGAGCCGGCGCGCCGGCGCCGTCGCGTAGTCCTGCCAGCCGGTCTGGGCGAGGACGAGATCGCCCGGCGCGAGCGCCGGATCGCGCGAGACCTCGACGCGGGCGACCGCCGTCCCCACCATCGGGGCGCCGATCTCGACCGCGGGCGCATAGGACCGCGTCGCGTTCATCCGCCCGCGCATATAGGGATCGATCGAGAGGACGAGCGTGCGGACGAGGACCCCGCCCTCTCCCGGCGCGGGCACCGGCGTCTCCTCGATGCGGAAGTCGGCGGCGGCGGGCTCGCCGGTCGGCCGGCGTGCGAGCACCCAGCGGCGGTTGACGGTCAACGTCATCTCCTTGCGCGGGCGCGGCCGATGCGGAACGCTCGGCCGGAACCGCAAGGGAGCGTGCAACGATGACCGGGATCGGACAAGAGCGGACGCGTGTCGGGGTGGCCGGGCTCGGCACCATGGGAACGCCGATCGCCGAGCGGCTCCTCGCCGCCGGCTACCGGACCACGGTGTGGAACCGGACCGCCGCGCGCGGGGCGGCGCTGGTCGAGGCCGGCGCCGCTTCGGCCGCGAGCCCCGCCGCGCTCGCCCGCGCCGCCGAGACCGTCGTCGTCTGCGTCACCGACACCGCTGCGGTCGAAGACGTCGTCTTCGGCTCCGACGGCATCGTCGCGGGCGCACAACCCGGCCTCCTCCTCGTCGACACCTCCTCGATCGACCCGGTCGCGACGCGCGATCTCGCACGCCGCTTCGCCGCCGCGTGCGGCGGGCGCTGGGTCGATGCGCCGGTCTCGGGCGGCGAGGCCGGCGCGCGCGC
>Ga0194132_10010815_pt1 | contig 12003 bp, 7 predicted proteins | sample TA2KigOf80mmetaG_FD_148612 | JGI IMG/M metagenome (GOLD analysis project Ga0194132, IMG submission 148612) | Freshwater microbial communities from Lake Tanganyika, Tanzania - TA2015054 Kigoma Offshore 80m | ecosystem: Environmental > Aquatic > Freshwater > Lake | place: Tanzania: Lake Tanganyika... | reverse complement strand
GCATGGGCGGCGGGATGATGGGCATGGGCGGCGGCATGATGATGGGCATGCAAGGTATGATGGGCATGGGCGGCGGCATGATGATGGGCATGCAAGGTATGATGGGCATGGGCGGAATGATGGGCATGCAGGGAATGATGATGGGCATGCAGGGCGGCGCCTTCTTTTAACCGACCAACGACAATCCAACTCCTCACAAGGTCGGCTCACTTTCAAGGAGCCGACCTTTTTTCATTGTTGTTCGCGCGTCCTGTGAATGAAAACGAGCGCCACGCCCCGTTGCCCACGCGGGACGATTTGCGACAATAGCCCCATCGTCCAGCGTCTTCGAGGCCGACCCCGATGAATCCTGCCTATCGAATGTCGATCGGCCTCGTCGTGGCTCTCGCCTGCGTCGCAGCTTTCACCTTGGCCCAGCCGACTGTTCAGCACGTGGACGAAGCTTTTTTTTCCAAGAGCGTGGCGCCGCTCCTGGTGAAGAACTGTATCGCATGCCACAATTCCGACAAAGCGCGCGGCGGCCTCGATCTCAATACGCGCGAATCCACATTGACCGGCGGCGAAAAAGGCCCCGCAATCGTTCCGGGCGATTCCGCGAAAAGCCTGCTGACAAAGATGATCCGCGGCCCGATGCCGAAGATGCCTCGCATGGCCGCGCCCCTCTCCGACGCTGAGGTCGCGCTTCTGGCCCGCTGGATCGATGCCGGCGCGCCTTGGCCCAAGGGACTCTCTCTGGGTGAAAAAACTCACAAGCAAAAAGACGGCCCGTGGTGGTCGCTTCAACCGATCGTCAAGGCGGCGGTCCCCGCGGCAAAGAACACGGGCTGGGCCAAGAACGTGATCGACCGATTCATTCTCGCAGCGCTGGAGGCCAAGGGGCTAACGCCGAGCAAGGAGGCCGACCGTGCCACGCTCATTCGCCGGGTCACCTTCGATCTGCATGGGCTGCCGCCGACTCCCGAGGAAATCGACGCTTTCGTCAGCGATCAACGTCCCGACGCCTACGAACGGCTCATCGATCGCCTGCTGGCGTCGCCGCGCTACGGTGAGCGCTGGGCGAGGCTTTGGCTCGATCTCGTCCATTACGCCGACACGCACGGCTACGACAAAGACAAGAAGCGTCTCTGGGCCTGGCTATACCGCGACTGGGTGATTCGCGCCTTCAACGGCGACATGCCGTATCGCCGCTTCGTCCGCCAGCAGGTTGCCGGCGACGCGTTGTTTCCGGGTGACGCGGACGGGATCATCGCGACGGGATTTGTTGTGGCCGGCCCTTGGGATTTCGTCGGCCACGTCGAATTGCGCGAGGGGACCGTCGACAAGGAAAAGACACGCGTCCTCGACCGCGACGACATGCTCGCCAACACGCTGTCGACGTTCTGCAGCGTCACGATCCATTGTGCCCGTTGCCACGACCACAAGTTCGATCCGATTCCGATCAAAGAATACTATCAGATGCAGTCGGTCTTCGCGGGCGTGGAACGCGGCGATCGCGCGATTCCTTCCAAAGATGCGCAACCGTTGCGTGTTGAACTCGAGGGTAAGCGTAAGGCGGTGCAGGCAAGTTACGATCGCTTGCTGAAAAAAATCGCCGGCCTGACATCGCCGCAGCTCGCTCAGCTCGACAAGAGAATCGCTGACCTTGAACTGAACGTTGCCCGATTGCCGATCGTTGTTGCCAGCTCGGCGAGTCCGACCAACGGCTACCACAGCACCATCGAGAAGACGCCGGACGCGCCCAAATGGGTACAGGTCGATCTCGGCCGAGAGATGCGCATTGAAAGGGTTCGGCTGCTGCCGGCAAGGCCCACGGACTTTCCCGACGCGCCGGGCTTCGGCTTTCCGTTGCGGTTCAAGGTCGCCGGCAGCAACGATCCGTCCTTTCTGAAGGCGGACGTCATCGCGGATCATTCGGCCGCCGACTTTGCCAATCCGGGCGATCAACCGGTGACGATTCCCGCCGGCGTCAAGGCGCGCTACGTGCGCATCGCGGCCAACAAGCTGTGGAAGCGCACCAACGATTACGTCTTCGCTATCGCTGAGTTGCAGGTTTTCGATGATGCCGGCACGAACGTAGCGCGCGGCGCCAAGGTCAGCGCGCTCGATTCGATCGAGGCTGGACGCTGGAGCACGCGGCACTTGGTCGACGGCTTTTCCAGTCGCCATCGCCTGCTCGCCGCTACGGATATCGTCGGACGCGACCGTGTGACGACCGAGGGGTCGTTGTATCGGGCACGCATAGAGCGCGATCGGACGTTTCAGATGCTCATCGACGCCGACACGCGCAGCGAACTGGCGCATATGGGCAAGCAGTTGGAGGTTCTTCTCGCGCAATTGGCGTCGCTGAAAGAGTCGATGAAGGCCTACGCCGCCGTGCCGATCGCGCCTCGGCCAATTCATGTGCTGGCGCGCGGCGATGTCGAGAGCAAGGGCGCGCTCGTCCTTCCGGGTCCGCTGCGCATGGCGCCGATTCTCGATCGTCACTTTGAGCGCAAGTGGGACGCTGCGAACGAAGCCGAGCGCCGCGTCGCCCTGGCCGACTGGATCGCCGCCGACGCCAACGTGCTCACCTGGCGCAGCATCGTCAACCGTGTGTGGCAATACCACTTCGGCAGGGGCTTCGTCGATACGCCCAACGACTTTGGCCGCAATGGCAGCCGGCCGACGCATCCGGAGTTGCTCGACTACTTGGCTTCCGAGTTTCGCACGGCCGATTCGTTCAAAAAACTGCACCGGATGATACTGTTGAGCGCCGCATATCGCCAAAGCTCGTCTCATGACGCCGGCAACGCCAAGATCGACGCCGACAATCGCTACCTATGGCGCGCCAACCGCCAGCGCCTCGATGCCGAGTCGATCCGCGACAGCGTTTTGGCAATCAGCGGCAAGATGGACTACAAGATGTACGGTCCGGGCTTCGAGCTTTTCCGTTTCAAAGACGATCATTCACCGGTGTACGATCATCTCGACGCGAACTATATCAATCGCCCCGAAAGCTGGCGGCGCACTGTCTACCGATTCGTCGTCCGCAGCGTGCCGAACCCGTTTCTGGAAACGCTCGACTGCGCCGATCCGAACATCAATGTGCCGGTGCGCAACGCGACGATGACGGCGCTTCAGGCATTGGCGTTGTTGAACAACCCGTTCATGGTCAAGCAAGCAGAGTATTTCGCCGAACGGATCAAGGCAGCGGAAGAGAACCCCGCGCGCCGGGTCGCTGCCGCCTATCGAATGGCGTTTGGCCGACCGCCGACGCCCGCGGAGCAAACGGCGCTGAGCGCCTACATCGAGCGTCATGGCCTGGCGAACGCGTGCCGACTGCTTTTCAACGCGAATGAGTTTCTATTTATCGATTGACCGCTTCCTTCGCTTACGCTTCAGGCTCTGACTGATCGTATACTGACCCGATGCATATCCGCTTCGATGCCGGCACGCTTGTTCTCTCCGGCGCACCGGATGCGCAGATCGAATCACTACCGGGCTGCCGATTCGATGAACGCACGGGCGTCTATCGGACGGAAGCGAGGCACTACCGTGCGATCGTCGAGTTGCTGCGCGAGCGCAAGATTGCTTGCAGCGACGAGGCACGCGCCTATCAACCGCTTGAATGTGCATTGCGATCGGACCGAACGCCGTTTCCCCATCAGAAGGAGGCGCTGACGACTTGGTGGAACGCCGGCGGCCGGGGCGTCGTCGTCTTGCCGACCGGAACGGGCAAGACATTGGTTGCGCTGTTGGCGATCGCGCACGTCGGTCGGCCGACGCTGGTCATCACGCCGACGATCCCGCTCATGAATCAGTGGTACGGCGAAATGGCGCACGCATTTGCCGCTGGCGGCTTGGCGCTCGCGGAACGTTCCACGAGCGCCAAGCCGCAAGCGGCGATCGGGCTTCTCGGCGGCGGTTGCTACGATCTGCAACCGCTCACCGTGACCACCTACGATTCGGCGTACATCCATCTCGAGCGCTGGGGCAATCGCTTCGGCCTCATCGTCTTCGACGAATGCCATCATCTGCCGAGCCCTAGTTACCAGTTCGCCGCGGTCGGGGCCATCGCGCCCTATCGGCTCGGCCTGACCGCGACGCCGGAACGCGCCGACGGCGCCGAGTCGCTTTATCCGGAACTCGTCGGCCCGATCGTCTATCGCCGGGAGATCAAGCAACTCGCCGGCGATTTCTTGGCGGAGTACCGAGTTGCGCGCCTCGACGTCGATCTGACGCCCGATGAGATGGATCGCTACACGAAGGCTCGCACGACCTATCGCGACTTCGTGCAGGCGCGAGGCATTTCGATGGGTTCGCCGGCGGGTTGGCAGCGATTTATCCAGGAGACATGTCGGCATCCCGATGGACGCGCCGCGTTTCAAGCCTACCGCGAGCAGAAACGACTGTCACTGGCGGCCCCGGCGAAGATCGAGCTGCTGGAGGAGCTCTTGCGCCGCCATGCTCTCGATCGCGTCATTATTTTTACCTACGACAACGCCAGCGTCTACCAGATCGCGCGTCGATTTCTGGTCCCGGCGATCACGCATCAGACGAAGACGAAGGAACGCCAGCAGGTCCTGCAGCGATTTCACTCCGGCGAATACAACGTCATCGTCACCAGCCAGGTGCTCAACGAGGGTGTCGATGTGCCGGCCGCCAACGTCGGCATCATCCTCTCCGGCACCGGCAGCGTCCGCGAGCACGTCCAGCGCCTGGGTCGGCTCCTGCGCAAGCATGGCGACAAACAAGCCTTGCTCTACGAGGTGGTGACGCGCAACACCGCGGAAGAGTTCACCAGCGAACGCCGACGCCAGCACGGGGCGTATCAGTGAGGGGCGACCCGGAATAGCCTGTGGGGCACGTTGGAAACGTGCCCCGTGGAACAATCACGGAACTCGACGACTTCGGTCTCATCATGCTTACCGGCAAGCAAGTGCGTGTCCGATTTGCTCGCGATCGCGTCGTGCCGCAGTACCTCGATGCGGGCGACGTTGAATGGCTGCACGTCGCTGACGAACTATTGGCGGTTTTTCGATCCAGTCTCGGCTCATCGCGCGGCCAACTAGAGGCGGAGATCGACGACCTGTTCGGCGACTTGCCTCAGCCGCTCATCCACAATGGCCTGGCGAAATTGCTGGAGGATCGTTGTGAGTTCGAGACGCAATCGGCCCTGCCGCCCGACCAGGTGCGTGACGCAGTATTCCTGGCCGCCGCCCACAAACGCCAGGCGTTGCTGGAAACGGTCGGCCAATCGCTATCGCGAGACGACATCGTTCAACAGGTCGCCAGCGAACTGCAAGCGACGCCGGCCGACGTCGAGGCGAGCCTGTTCGCCGACCTCAAGAGCGAGCAACGCTTGACGCAGTTCAAGGACACAACACCGCAGCGATTGCTCCAGCGCTACAACGTCGCGCTGGCCCAGGCGATTCTCTTGCGATCCACCGGTGTCGACATCATCATCCGCGGCGAGAGTCCGGCACGCTATCGCCAACTTCTGCGGCAGATCAAGTTCCATCGGCTCATCTGCGCTATCGAGCGCGTGTCAGAGCCTGAAGCGTCAGCGAAGAGTTTGCGCAAATCCCGCGCTAGCGCTTCTTCGAGCTCTTATCGCGTTCACCTCGACGGGCCGCTTAGCCTTTTCAGCGCGACGCAGAAATACGGGTTGCAGCTCGCCGTGTTCTTGCCGACGTTGCTTCTCTGCGACGACTTCGAGCTGACCGCCAAACTTCGCTGGGGCGCGGAACGCAAGGATAAGGTGTTCCACTTATCATCCAGGGACGCCCTGGTGTCACATCAGGCTGAGACCGGCGCCTACGTTCCGCCCGAAGTGCCGATGTTCGTCGAGCTGTTTCGGAAAAAAGTCAGCGACTGGGACCTCAGCGAAGAGACGGAGATCATTCCGCTCGGCCCAACATTTTGGGTTCCCGACTATCAGCTCGTGCACCGCGTCACGGGGCAGAGCGTGCTGCTCGATATCCTTGGCTTCTGGCGGCGCTCCAGCGTCGAACGGCATCTCCAGCTTTTGCGCGAACACGCCGACCGCCCGTTCCTCGTCGCGCTGTCGGACCAGCTCAACGTCGACGAAGCCGACCTCGAAGGCTTGCCCGACAACGTCGTGCGCTTTCGCAACATGCCCGCGCCAGACGAAGTAGCAAAACGCGCCACAGCGTTGGTAGGTGGGTAGTACCAGGTCAAAACGAGCCGGCCGCGTTAGCGACGCTCGACGGAGAAACCGTCGCTTCCGGCTCGTCATCTGGCGAGGCAATCACTGCACGGCTCGATGCAGCGCGTCCCGATGAGCGTAAATGCGCCGCCACGCTTCCGCCAGATCGCGCATCGCTTCGGGCGGTTCGAGCAAGATCGGGTGGTGCAACTGAACGCAGCCGGCGTGAGCACGGTCCGCTTCCGTCAGCGCCGAGCCTTGCCGATAGCGCTTCGGCGATCGCGCCACATGGGCGGCTGGGAACCCTTCGTCGATCGCGAATCCCTCGGCACGCAGCGCGGCGATCAGCTTGGCGCGCGAGAGTCCGAACGCAGACACGTCGAACTGTATGCCGAGCTTGTAGAACGCGGGCATCGGCGATTCGTCGGCGTCGACAAAGGGCCGAACACCGGGTACATCGGCGATCTCTGTGCAAAAGGCTCGAACGTTGGCCCAGCGCTGGGCGTTCCGGGCGTCGAGATTCCGCGCCTGGGGGAGGACCAGAGCGGCTTGCAGCTCCGTCAGCGGGCAGACGATGTTGCCCGCCCGAAGCAGATGATTGCGCGTCTGCTGAGCGATGGCGGCGTCCGAGGTCAATAGCGCGCCGCCGCGCCCGGCGGACAGCAGTTTCGAGCCGCCGAAACTAAGCACGCCGACATCGCCCCACGTGCCGGCGCGTCGGCCGTCGATCTCGGCGCCGGTTGCCTGGGCAGCGTCTTCAATGACGCGGGGCCCGCGCTCGCGAGCAAGCGTCATCAGTTCGCGCATGGGGACTCGGCCGCCGTGCAGATGCGATGCCACGATCGCCTTGGTCGCCGGCCCGATCGCCGCCTGCACCGAATCGAGCGACAGCTGCCAATGGCGCGCTTCGATGTCGACGAGGACGGGCGTCGCGCCGACGGCGTGGATGCTGAGGAAATTGCCCGGGTAATCGTAGTCGGACAGGATGACTTCATCGCCCGGGCCGATATTGAGCGAGCGCAAGGCCAATTCGACCGCGTAGTTGCCGCTGCCGCACAGAAAAACGTGTTCGACGCTGTGATACTCGCGCAGCCAAGCTTGCAAGCGTTCGCTCTCGCCGGCCTGATATTTTCCCCACCAGCCTTCGCGATAGGCGCGGTCGAACACCTCCCAAATTTCGGGATCGGCGCCGGGCCAATCGGGCGGCCCAGTCGGGCGCAACGGCGTGCCTCCCAGTATCGCTGGCAGCGTCATCGTTTTTTCTCGCTGTAGACACAAACGCTGATCGTCAGTTTTTCGTCGTATCTTTGTGAGCCACTAGCCCGCAGCGCCAGCAAGGGTTAATGCCGCCCTTGCTCGCGCAGCGGGCTAGTACAATCAATATTCATATGGTAGCATCACGGAATTGCGGATTGCAGGTTTTCTGGGAGGAGTTGTCCATGCAACGGTATCTCATGTTAGGGCTGGCACTGACGCTCATCGCGCCGGCGTCAACAAACGCGGCCTGCTGCTACTTCTCCGCCAAGAACGCGGACATATTGCAGCCGGCTCAAAAAGTCTTCATTACCTGGGACCCGGCCGAGAAGGTCGAAACGTTCACGGTGCAACCGAAGTTCGAAGGGAACGCGCTCGACTTCGGCATGGTCATCCCGACGCCGACCCAGCCGAAGCTGAGCGAGATGCCGCGCGACTTCTTCAAGCATCTCGCGATCTACACGATCATGAAGCGGCGCGAATTCGCTCAGTCAAAGTTGCTCTATCTCGGACGCAATTTCCGTGGCGACGGCCGCGAATTGCAGCGTGCAGCGAGCAAGGCAGGAGAGGCCGATCAGCAGGCGGGCCAAAAAGCCGAACGGCCCAAGGTCATCGTTCTGGAAACCGGCATCGTCGGGTCGCTCGACTACAAGATCATCAGCGCCGACCGGGCCGACGATCTCTTTCAATGGCTCAAAGACCACAAGTACAGCTACTCCGGCGACGAAGCCACGCTCAACTACTACGTGCAGAAAAAATGGATCTTCACCGTCATGAAGATCGACACCATGCAGATGAAACGCAACAAGGACGGCAGCTTCGACGGCGAAGTCACGCCGACGCGTTTCCGTTTCACCAGCGAAAAGCTCATCTATCCCTTGAAGATCACGCAGATTTCGGTGCGTGAAAAGACCGAAGCGTTGTTCTATGTGCAAGCGCCATTCAAGGTCGATCTGCAAGGCGACATGACGTACCAGTACACCTGGATTCCGATGCTGCAAGGCGCGATCGGCTGCTCCGGCGGCATCCCGGGGAAGGGCCAAGAGTGGCTGACCGCGTTCCAGCGGCAAACGCAGGCGTTGCTTCAGCGTGCCGGTCAGCTCAACTTCCGTTTCGTGGCGGGCCAGCGTCCGTTGCCGAACAACAAGGGACACATCCCGACGACGATGGAATGGGCGCGCAAGCTGACCAAGGGCGATATCGATGTCTTCGCCGGCAAGTCGCCGTATAGCGAAACAGTTCCGAACGTGGACGAGGGCTTCACGCCGGCCGACATGAACGATGGTCAGCGAGCTGAAGCGATTCGCAAGGTGATCCAGGCTCGCTTGTCGAAGGCGCAGAAGGAGCGTCCGTTCGGCTATCTGGTGCGTCACGCGCCGGCCGACGATGTCAAACACCTGGCGCAGTTGGCGGGGCATCTGACGGAGAGCCTGTTCATCACCAAGTTCCGCAAGATCTTCGCGCGGGACGAGATGAACGACGACTTGGTAATTGTGCCGGCGCGCTATAACGGAGCCGAGGACAACTCGGAGTATGAAGAGATGCTGCCGTCGTCGCCGCCATGATTTGGTTTGACGCCCTAACACAACGCCAACATTCGCGGGCCGGATGGAACATCCGGCCCGCTGTTTTTGAATGTAGGTGCGTCGAACGCACCGTTCCGCTCACCGGTGCGTTTCACGCACCCTACATCGATCATCAATACATGGGTTACCACGACCTAGCCCTGGCTGGGACTAGAAGTGGATATCCAGGCCGATGCGCAAGGTGTGCGTCCAGAAGAACTCGTCGTTGAAGCGGTAGCCGGGAGCATTCGGACCGACGAGAGGGCCGAAGGTGTTGCTGCCGGGAACCTGCGTTGGGTTGACGTTGCGGTCGATTTGGCCTGCGGGACGGACGACGTGGTTCCACATCAGGAACGAGTAACCCAGTTGCAAGCGGACGTGCTGCGAAAGATCGACGCCGAGGTTGACGCCGAACTCGGGGACGATGCCGACGACGGTGCGTCCAAAAGTGCCGCTGTTGGCGGGGAGAGCGAGGATGCCGCCGTTGGCGACTTGGTTGCCCGCGGGGGTGATGAGTGTGGTTGTGCCGTTGATGGTGGTCTGTTCGCGGGTGGCGCCGAGAGCGACCTTGAAGAAGCCGTCGACGGTGAACCATTTGGCTTCGTAGGCGGCGCGAGCGCCGATTTGGGGGCCGAAGAAATCGTTGACGGTGCGGAACTGGTCGTCGTCTTCGAGGGAGTTCGGGGCGTTTACCGAATCGCCGAGGAATTTCAAGAAGTCGTTGGTGAACGGATTGATGTGCTCGCGGATGCGCATGCGTTCGCCGAGGCGCAAGTAACGGAAGCCGAGCAAGCCGTCGACGTGCCATTGCTCGCGAAGGTAGGCGTGGTAGCGAGCGTTGAGTTCGAGGCCCATCATCTCGGTTTTGGACTCGATCGACAGGTTGCCGGCGATTTTTTCGGGCATCGAGTTGAGGAAGGCGCCCTGGGCGCCCAAGGCGGTGTTGAAGATCGGTCGCGAAATGACGGGGTTGCCGCCGGCGTCACTGGCGATGTTGTAGGTCTGTGAGCCGGGTAGGACGAAGAAACCGGCGAGTTCAAGAGAGAAGCGGTTGCCGGCGTCGAGGAAGGCGCCGACGGCGCCGCGAGCGCCGGATTGCATGCCGAAGTCGACGCTGCTGTTGCCGTAGAGCACGCTGGTGGAAGGTTGGCCGATGGCGCCCGGGCTGGCATCGAACTTCGAGCCGGTGGTCGCGAGGGGAACGGGCGTGCGCATGGGGCGCAGGAACGTGCCGATGTACGCCCCTTCGACCCAGAACGCTTCATTGGGCGAGCGGTGGAACTTAACAACGGGCTTTCGCCCGTCGCCGAGCGCTTCTTCTTCGGTGGGCTGGATGCGTTCGGTGTAGGCGGGCGTGTTGGCCGGCGCGGGGTAACCGGATGACGCGGTGCTGCGGTTCGTCGGGTAGACGGGTCGAGGCGTGCTGTAGGGGGTAGCGTGGCGGTAGTAGTTCGGCCCGCCCTGATCCTGCACGTAATAGTAGGTGATGCCGTTGCCGTTCGAATACCCTTGCATGTACGGCGCCACGGGTCGGGGATAGATGTAGCCCGGCACGGTGTTGCTTTGATAGTTGCCGTAGTACGGATTGCCGTAGGGCACCGGATACGGCGCGGGGCCGTAGGGCGACGGCGACCAGCCTTGCGCGAACGCGGTCGATGCGCCGGCAAGTAACGCGACGAGCGAGAATAAGGCGCTTCGGCCCCACGAGGTGATGCCGTGAGCCATGGGTATCGCGGGAATCCGAGCCATCGTTCGGCCTCCATGCCTGGCGACGAGAATCGATCCGACTGCGTGGTCCGAAGAAAGCGGGCTTGCGCATTATGCGCATTGAGCGGGCTTTCACATCTATCTAGATCGGAATGGCGGCGCGCGGTAGTTGACGTGTCGGGCCGAGTTGGCAAGCGTTTCCATCGAACCGCCGCGAAGAATTGATAAGAGCCGAATCGTAAGCAAGGCCCGCAAAGTTTCTCCAAACGGCAAAATCGGCAAAGTCGCCGCCGACTCGGCTCAAAGAATGAGCTATGTTTGAGCATGGACCCATCGTTGCTGCTTACGTTCTTGTGCTTCTACGGACCGACGGTTCTGGCGGCGATCCTCGCCGGCTGGCAGGGGCAGCAATGTTCTTCGCCCTGGCAAGCGTTCGCCGTTGCGTTGATCGGAACTGTCGCCTTGGCCGTGGTGTTCGGCGTCGCGTTCGATTATCTGCCGCTCTGGGGCGTCGGCATGGCGTACGACAACAAGATGTGGCGGCTGCACCTGACGATCAGTCCACTTGCCGGGCTGCTGGTGGCGACGTTCTGCGGGGTGGTCGTCCATCGCCGCACTCAATTCGATGAGCCGTAGCCGCGAAACGCCAAAGAACCACGGGGAGCCTAGCGCGGCTCAGCCGCAACCACCAAGTACCAACCACGGATCACACCGATCGCACGGAGAGGTGATACGGAACAGCCCAACTCCCTTGTGCTTCCCGCACTTCCTTATTTGGACTGCACGACTATTCCAACCTGGTGCACGACATGGTCTACGTGGCCAGCTTCGGGAGGGCGAGGCTCCTGCCGAGCCGGTTGCGACAGGATACTCGTCCGAAATCGAGTATTTCGCGGGCTCGCGGCTCGGCTGGAGCCTCGCCCTCCCGTGCCGTTTGCAAACCATGTCGTGCACCCCAGATAATCCGTCGTGTGGCAGCGTGCGTCTGACGCGTGGCGAGTTGTTGCCGCGGCGGGAGTCGAGCGCTTTTGCGTGCGGCGTCCCCGGCAAGCCCGAACGACCATCCACCGGCGACACGTCGTAACGAAGCCTGTCCGCTCGCCTGGTTTTGAAGAACTTCATGGCGCCCCGCGTCCGCGTTGCGCGCCGGGAGCCATTTTGATGCTGAAACGTCCTTGTCGCGCGTTCCTTCCACGCGCGAAAAGCCTCGACCACCCCGGAGGTAGTTGCGTTGCTGAGTGATCGCGCGGGCGGCGCGCCGGCACCGGCGAGCACGGATCGGGGTCGCCGGCGGCAACTTTGGCAGCGCGCATGGACTGCCGGACGGAT
>Ga0194132_10010814_pt1 | contig 12004 bp, 6 predicted proteins | sample TA2KigOf80mmetaG_FD_148612 | JGI IMG/M metagenome (GOLD analysis project Ga0194132, IMG submission 148612) | Freshwater microbial communities from Lake Tanganyika, Tanzania - TA2015054 Kigoma Offshore 80m | ecosystem: Environmental > Aquatic > Freshwater > Lake | place: Tanzania: Lake Tanganyika... | reverse complement strand
GACATCATGCTCTGCCACGACATCGAGTTCGTGCCGATGCAGCAGATTGTGGACGAAACCCTGCCGGCCCTGCGGAAGGCGCAGAAACAGGGGAAAGTGAAATGGATTGGGTTCAGCGGCTATCCCCAAAAGATTTTCAGATTCATCTGCGATCAAGCCCCGGTGGACTGTGTGTTGAGTTACAATCAGTACACGCTTCAAAACACGCGCTTCGTCTCTGAGACAGTCCCCTACCTGAAGCAAAAGGGCATCGGGGTCATGAACGCCGGGCCGTTCAGTGCACGGCTTTTGACGCAGGCAGCGCTTCCTGCGTGGCTCAAGGAACCTGAGGAAGTGAAAGCCGCCGCTCGCCAGGCAGCGGCGCTCTGCGCCCGGCACGGTGTGGACATTGCGAAGCTGGCGCTTCAGTTCAGCCTCGCGCATCCGGACATCACCACCACGATCGCGGGAAGCGCGAATCCCGAGAACATCCGAAACTGGGCCAGGTGGGCGGAGGAGCCTTTGGATGCCGAGCTTCTCCAGGCGGTGCAAAAGATTTTTGAGCCGGTCTGGGACGGCGGCCACCGAGAGGGCCTGGCGGAAAACAATTGAGAATCGAGCCGCGCGGGACAGGCATTCCGACCGCCCGCGCTGGCTGTTTCCCTGGCACTTACCCCGCTCGAAGGTTGGGTGGAGACCTTCGGATTTGCTCCTCAGTGGAGCACGGGGTCGATCGCATCGGACGAAGAAATGCTGAACTGCGCCCCGCCGGCGAGATGGAAGGCGATTCGATCCGCCGGCAGGGGTGGCAGGTTACGATGGCGCGCGATCTGGCAGGAGCTCCGCGGACGACATGTGGGTCGCTGGGAAGGAAACATGAAGACTGCAGAGGATCTCCCCGAAGCGTAAGTGTTTCCAGTGAACGTGGGTGATCGAGGCTGGCGCGCCACCCTTCCGTATTTCGCTCCGGAGAGGAACATCCATTCAGTGGGTGTTCGGTGTTCACACAGGTGAGATTGCAGGGTTCATGCCATCGCCAACAAATGGCAAAAACGCCCCAATAAAGCGCAATTCATATTGGGAGAGCTTCTGCGATTGCGCGATTCACGCGCGCAGAGGCGTCGCACGCACGCGCTCGACACGCCCTCGCCTCCAAACAAACGGCCGCGGCCTCTCACAGCTGGAAGCGCTGGCGTCCCGGGGGCGGACGGTCGAGCCGGGCAGATGTGAGGTGGGCCGGCATGGCTGGGGATCGGGACAGGATCCTTGACGGGATTTCGCTTTCGGGCTCAATTCAGTGAGAGCGAATACAGCCCTCAATGCGGCCGTCTGTGTTCAACCATCTGTCATGATTGCGAGTGCCCATTCTATGCCCAACGACCGAACGCCCGATCAGCAGCCAATCGACCGGTTTGGAAAACTTTGTCTGCTTCCCTGCTGCTTCGCCTGGATTCTCCTCTGCTCCGCCCTGACTGCACACAGCGCGAGCTCTTCCACGATCGACTTCGGGCGTCAGATTCTGCCCATCTTGTCCGACAACTGCTACGCATGCCATGGGCCTGATGACCAAGCGCGGAAGGGAGGCCTGCGGCTGGACCATCCAGAGGATGCGTTCAAACCCGCAAAGTCCGGAAAACCTACCATCGTGCCGGGCAAGCCTGAGGAGAGCGAGCTGCTCAAGCGGCTGCACACAACCGATCCGGACGACGCCATGCCTCCCGAGAAGTTCGGCAAGAAGCTCTCCGAGGGCCAGAAGGCTTTGCTGAAGCAATGGATCGCTCAAGGTGCCACCTGGAAGCAACATTGGGCATTTACACCCCCGGTGCGGCCCGTCCCACCCCCGACCAGGAACACATCCTGGGCCAGGAACAATGTGGACCGCTTCATCCTCTCGCGCCTGGAGCGGGAGGGCATCAAGCCGTCCAAGGAGGCCGATCCGGTGACCCTGATCCGCCGGGCTTCGCTGGATCTCACCGGGCTTCCGCCTTCACCCGACGAAGTGGAGGCTTTTAGGAACGACAAACGCCCGGATGCCTATGAAAGGCTCATTGAACGTTTAATGAAGAGCCCACGCTACGGAGAGCACATGGCGAAGTATTGGCTCGATGCAGCCCGGTATGCCGATTCCCACGGCTATCACATCGATGCAGAGCGGCACATGTGGAAGTACCGCGACTGGGTGATCGACGCCTACAATAAAAACATGCCCTTTGATCAATTCACGATCGAGCAACTTGCCGGGGACTTGCTTCCGGAGCCGAGCGTGGATCAGAAAGTGGCTTCGGGTTACGTCCGAGCCAACATGAGCACGGGCGAAGGCGGAGCGATCGTCGATGAGTATCAGGCGAAGTACACCTTTGATCGCACCGAAACAACCAGCACGATCTGGATGGGCCTCACGATGACTTGCGCTCGATGCCACACTCACAAGTACGATCCCATCACACACAGAGAATATTTTGGCCTGTATTCCTTCTTCAACAATCTCAAGGAGGCGGTCATGGATGGAAATACGCCCAATCCGGATCCAGCGATTCAAGTACCCAGCCCGGATCAGAAAGAGCGCTTGGATTCGCTGAGGAAGTGGATCGCGGAAGGGAAGACCAAAGTGGAGCGTGCAATGCCTGAAATCGACGAAGCGCAGACAGCCTGGGAGAAGAGCTGGCGCACAAGACTCGCCCAGGCCTGGACAGTCTCACGACCTCAGAGTTTCACCGCCACCAGCAACGCCCAGCATCAGATACTCGATGACAAGTCCGTTTTAGTCACGGGTCCCAATCCGCCCCAGGACATCTACTCTGTTGTGTTGCGCAGCGAGGCAGGTCCTTTCGCCGGACTCCGGTTGGAAGCTTTGCCTGACGATTCACTCCCACAAAAGAGCAGCTCACGGGCGGACGATGGGATATTCCGGCTTTCCGAGTTTGAAGCCGACTACACTCTGCCGGGCGCGGACGGCAAGCCGGGCGAAACGAAGTCGCTGAAGTTCAGCCAGGCCATCGCGGATGCAACGGTGAAGGATCGCGAGGCCGACAAGGCCATCGATGGAAAGCCTGAGACGGGTTGGCAGGCATTCAGCGCTGCATCGAAATCGGCTGCCACGGTGCTCTTCCTGCTGAAGGAGCCCATGCAGATGCCGGAAGAAGTTGAGCTGCGGCTGCGCATGAAATTCCAGGCTTCGGTGAACAAGCGAGCAATCGGTCGCTTCCGGATTTCTTCGGCGCAAAGTGAAGATCTCGCTTATGCGCTGGCTCCACCGAAACCAGATCCCTGGCATGTGCTGGGTGCTCTGAAAGCCGGAAACCCCATCGAGACGCTCAACAGCCCTCTGGATCCCGAGAAAAAAGTGGACCTGAAGCAGACGTTCCAGGGTGTAAGGGAAGAAGCTCGATGGAATGCCAAAGCAGATCTGGAAGACGGAAAGAACCATGTTCTCGTCAGCAGCCTTCACGGAGTGCATGGAATCTACTACCTGACTCGCAATCTCAATGCGCGGCAGGAACAAACCGTGGAGATCTCTGTTCGCGCGGACGACGTCTTCAGGATCTGGGTTAACCAGGAGCAGGTGGGTGAGCGGCTTGTGAAGGAAAAGCCCGGTGAGGGTCCCTTGAAGACGACCGTTCGGTTGAAGAAAGGTGACAACCAGATCTTGATCAAGGCGGTGAATGTCCAGGGAAACAGCCGCTTCCAGTTCTCCATGTCGCCCATGGATGAATCAATTCTTCCACCGAGGATTGCAGTACTGTTGGCCAGCCCGGGCCAGATGCCCCCCGATCAACAGACTGAACTGAAGAATCATTTCCGCCGTGTGAAGTCTCCGGAGTGGCGCAAGGACAATGAGCAGCTGGCTGCCTGGCGTGAAGAGGAGAGTGGTTTGAACAAGGCGATCCCCACCACTCTGGTCGCGCGCGAAGAGATGGAGAAACCCCGTGAAACACGGATTCTGATGAGAGGCGAGTATGACAAAACCGGCGATGTGGTGGGCCGCGGGACTCCCGCTGTGTTGCCGCCATTCCCGAAGGATTCACCCACCAACCGGCTCGGCCTTGCGAGATGGCTCCTGATGCCATCCCATCCCCTTACCGCAAGGGTCACCGTCAATCGCTTCTGGCAACAGTTCTTTGCTGTGGGGATTGTCAAGACCTCCGAGGACTTCGGTGTTCAAAGCGAGGCTCCTTCGCATCCTGAGCTCCTCGATTGGTTGGCCACCGAGTTCATCACCTCAGGTTGGGATGTTCAGAAAGTTCAAAAAACAATCCTTCTGTCTGCCGCCTACCGGCAGGAATCACGCCACCGACCTGAGGTGAGTGCCCGGGACCCGGAGAATCGATTGATTGCCCGTGGACCCCGGTTCCGCGTGGATGGCGAGATGATTCGGGACACAGCCCTGTACGTGAGCGGTCTGCTTGTGGAGAAGCAGGGAGGACGCAGCGTGAAGCCTTTCGAACCTTCCGGCTTGTGGGAGGCGGTTAGTTTTAACAACTCGCAGAAATACGTCGTGGATGAAGGTGACGCCCTGTATCGGCGAAGCCTTTATACCCATTGGAAGCGCCAGAGCCCTCCGCCCAACATGTTGCTGTTCGATGCGCCGACCCGCGAGTACTGCGTGGTGAAACGACCCCGCACAAACACGCCCCTGCAGGCGCTCGCTTTGTTGAATGATCCCCAGTTCGTGGAAGCCTCCCGCGCTTTCGCCGACCGGATGCTCAAGGATGGAGGCAGGAACGATGAGTCACGTCTGCGCTATGGATTCCGCCGCGCCACCGGCCGGCCCCCCACCAAAGCCGAGCTTGATGTGCTCAAGGAAAGCCTCGCCGTGCAGCGTGCCGCATTCATGGGCAAGGCTGAAGAGGCCTCGAAGTTTCTGAAAGTTGGGAACTTCGCTGCCACATCCGATGCCACCGCCGAGGAACTTGCGGCCTGGTCGGCCGTCGCCAGCATGATCCTTAATCTCGACGAGACACTGACCAAGATCTAACCCCCACCTGATGCAAGCTATGAACCTCGAATTTGAACGCAGGCTCCTATCGACACGCCGACAATTTTTCGGCCGCACGGCCACAGGCATCGGAACCGCTGCCCTCGCGTCGCTGTTGCATCGGCGATCAGGGGCCGCGGACGCACCTGCGGGACCTTCCTATCCCTTGCAGAGCCTCCACTGGAAGCCGAAGGCCAAGCGTGTGATTTACCTCTTCATGGCGGGAGGCCCGTCGCAGATCGATCTGCTCGATCCCAAGCCGGCGTTGGACAAATATCACAAGCAGGAGCTCCCGGCATCGGTTCGCATGGGCCAGCGCCTGACCACAATGACCAGTGGGCAGGCCTCATTTCCCGTCGTCCGTTCGATCTTCAACTTCAAGAAGCACGGGCAGGCAGGCATGGAGATCAGCGAGCTCCTGCCACACATCTCAAGCATCAGCGATGATATCGCTCTGATCCGCACCGTTAACACGGAGGCGATCAACCACGATCCGGCGATCACGTTCATCCAAACCGGCTTCCAACAGCCGGGGCGCCCCTGCATGGGCTCATGGCTGAGCTACGGGCTGGGGGCTGCCAACGAGAATCTGCCCGCCTTCATCGTGATGATTTCCAGCGGCAAGGAAAGCGACCAACCTCTCTATACTCGTCTCTGGAGCTCCGGCTTCCTGCCATCCCAACACCAGGGGGTTCAGTTCCGGGGCGTAGGGGATCCGGTGCTCTATTTGTCCAATCCACCCGGGGTCGATTCCACCAGTCGCAGGCAGATGCTCGACGGTCTTGCGAAACTCAACAAAAAGCACTTTGAAGCGTTTGCAGACCCGGAAATCAATACTCGCATCGCTCAATACGAGATGGCCTACCGGATGCAGACATCGGTGCCGGAGCTGACGGATCTATCCAAGGAGAGTGAATCCACGCTCGATCTCTACGGCCCCGATGTGAAGAAACCGGGCTCCTTCGCCTACAACTGCCTTCAGGCACGCAGGATGGCGGAGCGCGGCGTGCGGTTCATACAGCTCTACCATCGCGGATGGGATCAGCATGGAGGGCTGCCTCGACGGATCCGGGAGCAATGCCAGGACACGGATCAACCCAGTGCAGCGCTCGTGAAGGATCTCAAGCAGCGGGGTTTGCTCGAGGACACGCTCGTCATCTGGGGCGGCGAATTCGGTCGCACGGTCTACAGCCAGGGTGCCATCGACAAGGACAACTATGGCCGCGATCATCATGGACGATGCTTTTCGATCTGGATGGCAGGCGGTGGCATCAAGCCGGGAATGGTTCTCGGTGAGACGGATGACTACAGCTACAACATCGTGAAGGACCCCGTGCACATCCACGATTTGAACGCCACGGTCCTCCACCAACTTGGGCTGGATCACACCCGCCTGACCTATCGGTTCCAGGGTCGGGACTTCCGCCTCACTGACATCCATGGCGAGCTCGTGAAGCCTGTCGTCGGCTGAGGGGGCTCCATCTGCGAGTGCCGCCCTCTGTGAATGTCATCGGCCGAACCCTGCCGCTCCACGTGGCCGGGCCCGCCCCCATCCGATGGAAGTCCTGGGCGGTGATGTGGGGTCTCTGGACGACGGTGGCCATCGCGTTTGCGTGCCAGTTCTACGTCGCCAACTCACAGCTGGGCCGGCACGTCCCGTGGAGCACGGCGTTGATACGCTCCCTGGCTGACTGGTATGTTTTCGGGGCAATCTCGTTTCTTCCCATCGAGATGGCCCGGCGCTTCAGCCTGGATGGAGGCCGATGGAAGCTGCACCTCCTGCTACATCTGGGTGCGGGCGCTTTTTTCTCCGTGGCCTACGTCAGCCTGCGTTCTGCAATCGGCCTTCTTCATGGCTGGCCTGATCCGGCCATGAACTCGCTGGGAGCCAGCCTTCCCCGTATTTTCTTCATGACCTGGCACTTCAACTTCCTGATGTATTGGGTGCTGGTGGGAGCCTCTCACGCGCTCGATTACTATCGGAAGTTCCGGGAGCATCACCTCCAGGCCCTCGAACTCGAACGAAGACTGATGGAGGCCAAGCTTCACGCCTTGCAGATGCAGCTCAACCCTCACTTCCTCTTCAATTCTCTCGGTGCAATCGCCGAGCTGATGCATCGCGATGTAAAGGCGGCAGATCGGATGATCACGCGGCTGGGGGAATTGCTCCGGACATCCCTCGACTCAAGCTCGGATCAAACCGTGAGCTTGCGACGCGAGATCGAGTTCATCCGACGCTACCTTGAGATCGAGCAGACCCGTTTTGGATCGCGATTGGAGGTTCGCTACGAGCTGCCGGAGGATCTGCTGGAATGCCAGATCCCGAACTTGATCCTGCAACCGCTGATCGAGAACGCCCTGAAGCACGGGATCGAGCCGCTCGCCAGGGGTGGGCGCATCGATATCTCTGCGCGCCGTGAGAGCTCTGATCTGATTCTCGAGGTCGCCGACAATGGCCGCGGATTGCCCGAGGTTTCGATGGGTCGTCCGCCACGCGAGGGGATCGGGACATCGAACAGCCGAGCGAGATTACGGGAACTCTATGGAAACCGGGCTCTCCTGGAGTTGACAACCCAACCGGGAGGTGGAGTGTTGGCCCGGATCAGGATTTCCGGGGCGCTCCCGGGCTCCGGGACCGGTGCATGACAAACCTGCGCGTAATCATAGTGGATGATGAGCCTCTGGCTCGCGAACGGCTGCGTCGCCTGCTGGGGGAGGTGCCAGGGGCTGCCATCGTTTGCGAATGTTCAAATGGGGCCGAGGCCATCGTCGCCATTCGCAAGGACCGACCGGACCTCGTCTTCCTCGATGTCCAGATGCCTGAGGTGGACGGTTTCGGCGTGCTGGCTGCACTCCAACCTTCAGAGCATCCGGCGGTGATCTTTACAACCGCCTACGATCAATTCGCTGTCAAGGCCTTCGAGGTCCACGCGGTGGATTATCTGCTGAAACCCTTTGATGAGGACCGCCTCAAGGCTGCGGTCAACCGCGCACAGCATGCCCTCGCTCTTCAAAAGCCACCCGCTCCCAATCCAAAGCTCCAGGCGCTGTTGGATGAAGTGAAAACAGGCGCGGAGCAGGCCGATCGGATCTCGGTGAAGACCAACGGTCGAATCGTCCTGATTAAAGTCGAGGACATCGATTGGGTGGAAGCCGCCGACAACTATGTCACGCTCCACGTTGGCAAGGCCTCGCACATGATCCGTGAAACCATGACCGCCATGGAGGCCCGCCTCCAGGCCAGGAAATTCCTGCGTGTCAGCCGCTCAACCCTGGTGAACATCGAGCGAGTGAAGGAGTTGCATCCCCTGTTTCACGGCGATTTCACCCTCGTTCTCCACGATGGATCCAAGCTCAGTGCCAGCCGTAACTATCGCGAAAAAATCCGGCAAACCTTCGGCGTTTGACCCCGCACGGCAACAACCTGCCGGGCTTCCCTGGAACCATCAGTTCAGCATCGTCGATGCCCGCAGTGTCTCGAGCGTCAAATCGATGACTCCATAAGGTCACGGACTCGGAGGACGCTAATTCGGTCCACGACCCTTTTCACCGCTCCGCCCCCCGTCCGACACAGGCTTCCCCTCGCGAAGAAGAAACTCCCATAAGGCATCAATCTGACGGGAGGCGTTCCCATCCAGCACTTCCTGCAAAGGACTGTTCCCCTCCTCGTCAAAATAAGCCGGCATCTTCGTCGAAGGATCGATGGCCAGCGGCTGCTTCATCCACCGGACGAAGTAATCCTTGCGAAGACGGCTCGCGCTCCAGGAGAGATGGACACCCTGGCTGTCGAACACTTCCAAGGCTGCTGACGAACCCAGTCCGTGGCATGACACGCATGAGAAGCCGCCTTCCTTCCCGATCAACCTGCGTCCGATCTCTGCGAGAGCCGGATCAGAATGCTCAGCATCTGATCGATCCGGACCATGGCCGGATCCAGCTGCCAGACCGTGGGCCAGGGCGGTCGCGTAGGCGGGAAATGCGGGCATGCGGGCTTCCACCCAGGGTTCCCCGTTGGGATGGCGCTCGTCGCGAGGCTTGTATGGAATGCTGCCCGCCATGAATTGTGCGCTCCAATCTGTCTGCAGCTTTCCGCCCAGCACATCGAAGGCCGGGACCGATTCGATCTGTCCATGGCATGAGGTGCAGCGCAGAAGCTTCGAGTGCCGCGCCGCAAACTCCCAGGGTGCATGACGCCACAACGCTTCAGTGTCCGCCTTGGCAAAAGCCCTCAGCTCCTCCCGCTCCCGGGCTGTAAGCCCGAAATCCGGAGCCAACCCCCGCTGTCCCGGCTCGGTTCCCATGCAACCCCGCCCCCAGCCAGTCGATCCAATCCCATCCAGCGAAATCATCTTCAGTTTTGACTGTGTCGTCGCTCCCCCGTGGCAGTTCAGACATCCGGAATTCTCCACCAGCACACGCCCTTCACTGATCAAAGGTTCGGCCGCCCCAGCGAGCTGCGAATCGGGAGCTGCGTGTCTCAGCTTGCCTGTCAGTTCCCGGGCGAGCTGCACGGCTTCTCCTCGTGTGAGCCGAAAGTTTGGCATCCGGATCCATCGATAGTGAGCCTCCGGTTTTTGAAGAAACTCGACCAGTCCATCCTCAGGGAACTTCTCACGCACCGCGTCCAAGGCAATCTTGGTCGCATCAGGCCCCTCGGAACCAGGCCACGTGTGGCAGGCGGCACACTTTAGCTTCTCAAGCAGGGGACGAGCCACCCTGTTGCCGGGCTCCGGTTCGGGGGTGAGTCTTTTCCAGGGCGGCGGATCCTCGTGCTTCTGCTGCGACGCAGCCTTGAGCGACGCCAGATAGGCGGCCGTCGCTTCGGCGTGATGAGCTGCCTGTGGCCCTCGAAACATCTGAGGCATCCGGGCTTGAGAACGATATTCCCGGGGATTGAGAACCCACCGTCGCAGCCAATCGCGATTCCGTCTCGACCCAATCCCTTCCAGCGATGGGGCATCGGGGGCGAGCTCTGGCGATCGCGGTGGGTTGCCCTTCACGGAATGGCAGGACAGGCACTTCAACTCGAGGAACAGGTTTCGGCCGTTGAGCTCCAGGATGCCCTGATCCAAGGCTGTGTTGGGCAGGTGATCGAACTTCTCCGCCGGGATTGGGGCCATGAGGAAAGCTTTCTCACCCCAATTCAGCGAGACGTGGGACAACCCGTTGGAGGAGCTCCTGAAGATGGCCCGCAGGTCGTTGGGACCTTTGCGCAATCGAACCGGCTTGGTGATCTGTGATGGGCCGCCTGAGTTCGATGCGCTCAGGACATTCGTGCCATTGATCTCGAGCTCAAGCGTCCCGTTGAGGGTGGCCTGGAACAGCACATCCGATCGCAACTCCATGTTGACCCTCCCCGACCACGTAGCCGTGTAAGGCCTGGCGGTGAGGAATGGATGAGCCGCGGACGCATTCGAAGCCGCAAGCGCCACCCCCGTCGCAATCGCCCAGGATTGCCGCCCGTCTGCCTCAACCCGCAACGCAAGCCCCTGCCTGGGCTGCTGAGGTCCTCCTCCCTCCTGGGCCAAGGCAGATTCGGTGGAGAAAGAATGCAGGCAGGCCGGGACCAGGAACATCGAGGACAACCACTTGCTCCAGGAATTCCCGCGTTTCATGAAACCCCAAGGCTAGATGTCGTGACAGAACATCGCATCCCGAAGCTTGGGTTCGAACCAGGTGCTCTTCGGAGGCATGATCCCTCCTGCATCTGCAATCGCCATCAGGTCTTCGATGCTGGTCGGATACATCGAGAAGGCGCAGGCATGCTCCCCGCTGCTCACAAGCTTCTCGAGCTCCCCGGTGCCGCGAATCCCGCCTACGAACTGGATCCTCTTGCTGGTGCGAGGATCATCGATGCCCAGGATCGGGCCCAGGACGTGTCTCTGCAGCAAGGTCACATCCAGCCGTTCAATGGGATCCTTGGCCGAGGCGAACACGGGACGAAAAGTCAGCTTGCGCCAGCGCCCTTCGCAAAAAAATCCCAGCTCGTGCTTCCTCGCGGGCGAAGGCTGGCTCTCCTCCTTGATGATGAAAACCGCATCCAGTTTTTCCAACAACTGCGCGGAGGTTACACCGTTGAGGTCCTTCAGAACCCGATTGTAGGGCAGGATCCGCATCTGGTTATGCGGAAAGATCACGGTGAGAAAACCCGCACTCGATCCCGCTCCCTTGCGTGATTGATAGATCCTGCCGGCGGCTGCGCTGCGATGATGTCCGTCGGCAATATAGAGAAACGGAATCTGATCGAAGGCTCTTTGAAATCCGCTGATCTGAGCGTCGTTCTGTATGACCCAGGCCGTGTGCCGCACTCCATCCTTGGCGGTGAAGTCTATCTCAGGCTTGTCTCCGGTCTTTCCCGCAACCATCGCATCGATCTCAGGCGATGCACGATAGGTCAGGAACACTGGCCCCGTCTGGGAGTTAAGAGTCTCGATATGCCGGACCCGGTCGTCTTCCTTGTCCACCCGGGTCAACTCGTGCTTCTTGATGATGCCTTCCAGATACTCCTGGCAGCTTGCCGATGCCACAATCCCCGTCTGGCTATGAGTGCCCATGACCTGACGATAGAGATATAGGCAGGGCCTCCCGTCCTGGACCAAAGCTCCCTGCTTTTTTAGACGGGCGTAGTTCTCGGCCCCTTTCGCATAGACGGCAGGTGCATAGAGGTCGATGTCCTTTGAGAGGTCGATCTCGGGTTTGCTCACCCTGAGAAAGCTCAGCGGATTTCCATCAGCGAGAGCCCTGGCTTCACTCGATGACATCACGTCGTAGGGAAGTTCACAAATTTGGGACGCCAGATCCGATCTGGGTCGAACGGCGGCAAAAGGTCGTATGGATGCCATAGTTTAAAGGCCGGGACGCTATTCCCAAGATCCTGGGTGTGCACTGAAAAAAACAGGGCGTTTCAAGACTTGTCAGAATCTGACGACTTGTGTTCAGTGTGTGCATCCATAGCAACCGTCGCTCAGCCCACCCAGGAAAACCTGTGTTTTTGTCGCATCGCACAGTCCTGGAAAGGGTGGCCGACGCTCGATTGCCTGGGGTTTTTTT
>Ga0194132_10010812_pt1 | contig 12004 bp, 8 predicted proteins | sample TA2KigOf80mmetaG_FD_148612 | JGI IMG/M metagenome (GOLD analysis project Ga0194132, IMG submission 148612) | Freshwater microbial communities from Lake Tanganyika, Tanzania - TA2015054 Kigoma Offshore 80m | ecosystem: Environmental > Aquatic > Freshwater > Lake | place: Tanzania: Lake Tanganyika... | reverse complement strand
CGCGCCTGGCGGATACACTCGCCCAGCACCGGGATGCCTTCGCGGATGTCCGCCAGCGAGCAGAAGCCGAAGGCCAGGCGCAGGAAGGGCACCGGCTCGTTGCGGTAGTGGAAGGAGGAGCCCCGCGCGTAGATCACCCCGCGCTCGGCGGCCAAGGCCGCCAGCTGCTGCTGGTCCACATCCTCGGGAAAGCCCACCCACAGGAACATCCCGCCCACCGGCCGGGTCCAGGTGCAGATGTCGCCCAGATTTTCCTCCAGGGCGGCGAAGAGGGTGTCGCGTTTCTCCTTGAGAATGGCGTTGGTATGGGCCACGTGGTCCCACAGGCGATCCCGGAAGAAGGTGGCGCAGATGGCGGCGGCCAGGGCGCTGTTGCCCCCGTCGTAGCGGCGGTCCAGGAGGCGCTCCAGCAGGGGCGGGCGGGCCAGCAGGTACCCCAGGCGCAGACCTGGCCCCAGGATCTTGGACAATGAGCACAGGTACACACTCGGCAGCTCCGGGTCCAGCGCGTAGAGCGCCGGCGGCACCGGCCCTTCGAAATGCACATCCCCGTAGCAGTTGTCCTCCACCACGATGACCTGGTGCTTCCTGGCCACCTCGATCAGCTGCCGGCGGCGCGGGGTGGACATCACCGCCCCGGTGGGGTTCTGGTAGGTGGTGAGGGTGTAGACGAAGGCCGGCGGGGTGCCCTGCCGCTGCAACTTTGCGAGGGTTTGGTCAAGGGCATCCACACACATCCCCTCCTCGTCCTGGGGCACCCCCACCAGCCGCGCCCCCAACCCTTTGTACGCCCCGATGGTCCCCGAATAGGTGTACTCCTCGGTGACGATCACGTCCCCAGGGCCCCGCATCAGCGCCTCGGCCGCCAGGGTGACCCCCTGCATGGAGCCGTTGGTCAGCACGATGTGCTCGGGCGAGACCGCCACCCCCTCGCGGCGGGCCTCGCGCGCCGCCATCACCTGCCGCAGCCCCAGATGCCCCATGTCCCCGGGGTACTTCACCAGCTCCGGCCCCAGTTCCAGCACCGCCTGCCGGGCCGCCTCGGCCAGTTGGGCCGTGGGAAAGGAACCCGGATCGGTGCGGCCGCTGCCAAAATCGTAGACGCGCATGGCGCTTCCCTCCCTTATGGCCGCACCGGGGTGCCGTCGGGCAGCCGGCACTGGGTCCACCAGATCACCTCGTCCTCGCAGGGATACTTGGCGGCCAGTTTCTCGTCGATGTCGATGCCCAGCCCGGGCCGGTCGTTGGGATACATGTAGCCCTGGCGCACCTCGGGCAGGCCGGGGAACATCTCGTACACGTGTTCGGGGAAACGGCACCACTCCTGGATGCCGAAGTTGGGCGCCACCAGGTCCAGATGCAGGTTGGCCGCATGACCCACCGGTGAGGTGTCGCCCGGCCCGTGCCAGGCGGTGCGGATGCCGTACATGTTGGCGAAGGCGGCCACGTGGCGGGCCGGGGTGATGCCGCCCATCTGGCTGACGTGCATACGGATGAAATCGATGAGCCGGCCCTCGATGAGGGGCTGCCACTCGCGCGGGTGGTTGAACAGCTCCCCCATGGCGATAGGGGTGCTGCACTGCTGGCGGATGTTCTTGAACCACTCCAGATCCTCGGGGGCCAGGGGATCTTCGAGGAAGAAGAGCTTGAACTGCTCCATGTCCTTGGCGAAGCCCACCGCCTCGATGGGCTGCAGCCTTTCGTGGATGTCGTGGCACAGCTCGATCTCGTACCCCAACTCGGCGCGGACGCGCTCGAAGAGTTTGAGCTGGGTGCGCATGTAGTGTTTGCGGTCGAAGTAGGGGCCCTCGGCCGCCCCCTCGGGTTTGTGCAGCTGGGCCGGCTTGCCCCCGTACCCACCGCAGTCCACCCGCAGGTACTGGTACCCCTGCGCCATCAGCGCTCGCAGACTGTCGACGGCCTTCTCGATAGTGTCGCCCCCGGCGTGGGTGTAGCAGGCCGCCGCCTCGCGGCACTTGCCCCCCAGCAACTGGTACACCGGCATGTTCGCTCTTTTGCCCTTGATGTCCCACAGAGCCTGGTCCACCCCGGAGATGGCGTTGTTGAGCACCGGTCCGTTGCGCCAGTACCCGTTGACCATCAACATCTGGAAGGTCTCCTCGATGCGGTCCACGTCGCGGCCGATGAGGAAGGGTTTGAGGTGTTTTTCTATGGCGGTGTACACCGCGTGGAAGCGCTGGGTGAAGGTGGCGCAGCCCACCCCGTACAGGCCCGGCTCCGAGGTGATCACCTTGACGACGATCAGCCGCGAGCCGGCCGGCTGGGTGAGGATAACCTTTATGTCTTTGATGGTGACCGCAGCCATTTTGCTCTCCTCTTGAACGTCAAAGCGGCGGGGAGAAAACCCCGAAGGCCTTTACTGGGGGAGTGGTGCCGGGAAAGGGCCTGGGGGCAGTGTGGGGCGTCGGTGGCAGGCCCGGGACTCGGGAAAGGCCGCAGCGGGTTACTCCCCGACGCTCCAAGGGTAATCCCCGCCCGCAGCCCTTGTCAAGAGAGGGCCCTGGCCTTAGTTTTGCGGCCACGCCGATGACAATCCCGCAAGCACTGATCCTGGGCCTGGTCCAGGGGCTCACCGAATTCATCCCCGTCAGCAGCACCGCCCACCTGCGGCTGGTGCCCCATTTCCTCGGCTGGGGCGATCCGGGCGCGGCCTTCTCCGCCGTCATCCAGTTGGGCAGCCTGGTGGCCGTCTTCACCTACTTCGCCGCGGACCTGTGGCGGCTGGGCCAGGCTGCCCTGGGCAGCCTGCGACACCGCAATCTCAACCACAGCGACGAGTCCCGCCTGGCCTGGTCCATCGCCGTGGGCACCCTGCCCATCGCGGTCCTGGGCCTGGCCTTCAAGGATTTCATCGAGGGGGACGCCCGCCAGTTGCAGCTCATCGCCCTGGCCCTCATCGCCCTGGCCCTGCTGCTGCTCTTGGCCGAGCGCCTGGGCCGGCGCACCCGCTCCATGCAGGAGTTGGGGTTCTGGCAGATCCAGCTCATCGGCCTGTGCCAGGCCCTGGCCCTGATCCCGGGTTGCTCCCGCTCGGGCTCCACCATCATGGGGGGCCTGTTCCTGGGCTTGCGCCGCGAGGAGGCGGCCCGCTTCTCCTTCCTCCTGGGCCTGCCGGCCATCGGCGCCAGCGGTGCACTCGAATTCCTCGACCTGCTCGAAGGCGGCCTGGGCGGCGAGGGCATGCTCCCCCTGGGGGTGGGCATCACCGCTGCCGCGATCAGCAGTTATCTGTCCATCGGTTTCCTGCTGCGTTTCTTGCAGCGCCGCGGCACCCACGGGTTCGCGTACTACCGCATCCTGCTGGGCGCCTTCATCCTCTACAGCCTCGCCTGATCCCCTTCTCCCGCAAAGGAGCACCCATGTATCCCCATCCCCTCAAGCAGCGGCTCCAGCGCGGAGAGGTGGTCCTGGGCTCCGGCCTGCTGGCCCCTTCGCCCCACCTGACCGGCATGATCCTCTCTGCCCGCCCCGACTTTCTCTGGATCGACACCGAGCATCTGCCCTTTGGCAGCGAGGCCCTCGACTATATCCCGGTCCTGGCCCGCATGCGCGGGGTGGCCCCCCTGATCCGGGTGGCCCACAACGACCCCGGGCTCATCAAGAAAGCCTACGACGTGGGCGCGGTGGCGGTGATGGTCCCCCAGGTCAACACCCCCGAGGAGGCGGCCCGGGCCGTGGAGTACGCCCGCTACCCGCCCCTGGGGCAGCGCGGCCTCTCCCCCATGTGGACCACCGTGGCCGGCGAGGACTGGAACCAGGTGATCAAGAGCGCCAACGAAGAGACCCTGCTGGTCCTCCAGCTGGAAAGCCGGCAGGCGTACGACAATATCGCCCAGATCGCCAGGGTCCCCGGCTTCGACGTGCTGCTGGTGGGTCCCCTGGACCTGTCGGCCTCGCTGGGCCGCATCACCGAGACCGGCTCTAAAGAAGTGCAGGAGATCATGCGCGAGGTGCCCAAGAAGCTCGAGGGCACCGGCATCGCCGCCGGCACCACCCTGATGGAGGTGGCCGAACTGCAGGAGAAGATCCGCTGGGGCTATCAGTTCCTCAACGTGGGCAACGCGGTCAGCTACGGGGTGCAGGTCCTGAGCAGCCACCTCAAGACCCTGCGCGCCAATCCCAGGGGAGAGGGGTGAGGAGGGTCCGGCTGCCGGCCGCTAGGCGTACCAATCCGCGCGGGTCAGCGGCAGGCCGCTGGCGCCGCGGTCCTGCTTGACCAGCAGGGCCTGGTACAGGTTGAGTTTGCCGCGCGCAAAACGGTTGGCCGAACCGGTCATGTAGAGCCGCCGCCCGGCCTCCTTTTGGCCTTTCTCATTGGAGCACCTCCCATGACTTCTCCTGCCCTCGCCATCCCCTGGTCGCCCCGCCTGATCCTGGCGGGCCGCGCCTTCCGCCTGCCAATCCGGGCCGCCCAGGCTCCCATCGAAATCCAGGCCCCTGGTTTTGCCCTGCTGGGACGGCGCTGGTCCAGCCTCGACCAAGCCTGGTACTGCTACCTGCGCGCCCCCCAGGCCAGCGGCGATTATACCCTGGGGATATCACAAGAAGGCCGAACCGCCCAAGCCACCGTCCAGGTGCGCGACCTCGACCAGTTGCGGCAATCCCACACCTTCAACGGCGCTGTCTGGCCGCGGCGCTGGCCCCTGGGGCAGGACTGGGTTTCGACCAAGACCCGCCAGACCCTGCAAGACTACCCGCAACCCGCCGCTGATCCGGCGGTGGTCGGCTGGTGGCTGGCCCAGGACGACAGTACCCTCTGGCGCCAACTGCCCCCCGCCGAATTGCCCCGGGCCCACTTCGTCAACGTCCACCAGGGCTGCCCCAACTGCGGCACCGCGGTGTACCGCTACGGCGGTTTCTACCCCTGGACCCGCAATCACCTGCCCTGCGACTTCCGCTCCACCTGCCCCTCCTGCCAGCGCGTCTTTCCCAGCAACGACCTGATGGCCGGCGACTTCACCGGCGGCGACTGCGCCGACGACGGGTACGGGTACTTCGACACCGGGGGCCACCTCTTCCTCTTTGCCGCCACCTATCACCGCGACCAGACCCGTGCCTGCTGGGCCGGCATGGATCAGTTCACCCGCCAGTTGCGCGACCGCTTCGAGCCGGAGACCGCCCGCAGATTGGGTCTGATGCTGTTGCGCCAGGCCGTGGAGGAGGTGTACCTGGCGGCGGTGCCCCAGTTCCGCTACGGGCCGACCTTGGGGGTGGAGACCCCCTGGGAGTGGGGTCAGCCCGACTGGGCGGCCCAGCCCGACCCCATCGGCGCCCTGCACCGCAAGGGGACCGTCCACTACTGCATCGACATCCCCTATGTGGTCGAGGTGCTGGCCCTGGCCTACGACACGATCTGGGCCTTTCTGGGCCAGGACCAGGAACTGGTGGCACGGGCGCGGCGCCAGGGCGCGCCCGTGGAGAGCCCGGCCCAGGTGGTGCAACTCATCGAGGAGATGCTGGCCTGTCTGCTCCAATGCGCCCAGGATGGAGGGGCGGTCAGCAACCTGCCTCGGGTCAGCCAGGCGGTGCTGGTCCTCCTGCGCGCGCTCGACCGGGCCGATGCCCAGCCGGTGCTGGAGTGGCTCTACGACCGCGGACCGGACCGGATGCGGGTCTTTGGCACCAACGACTTCTGCCCCGACGGCACCCCGCCCGAGGCCACCGGGGGGTACAACGACATCCACAGCCTGGGGCTCTTCGCCCTGGAGCACCACCTGCGCCAGTTGCGCCAACTCCACCCGCGCGCCTATCCCGAATCCACCTTCCCCTCGCTGGTGGAGGACCCGCGCGCCGCCCACGTGGCCCGGGCCCCGCACGAGATCACCCTGATGGGCAAGACCCACTTCCAGATCGGCGACGGCGGCGGACCCGGACACCAACCCCTGCCGGCCGACGCCTATCCGCAGCCCCTGCCCCCTGAAACCCTGGCGCAGGCCGCCGAGTTCACCGGCGACCCGCTGATAACTCGCATCCGCGATGCCGCCGCAGAGAAGCAACCCCTGCCCTGGGGCCTCACGATCCACGACGGGGGCGGCATCGCCATCCTGCGCACCGGCGAGATCCCCGAGCGGGCCGCCGCCGGCATCGCCTACGGCGACGCCACCGGCCACCGCCACCTGGACCTCCTCGACGTGCAGCTCTTCGCCTTTGGCCAGCCTTTCCTCAGCGATTTGGGCTATCCCCAGTCCTGGGGCAGCATCGACTATTGGGAAGCGCACTGGGCCACCCACAACGCGGCCTGGGGCGTGGTGCCGGGCCTGGCCACAGGCCGCACCGGCGGTCGGGGCCGGCTGGTGCGTGTCCTGCGCACCGAGGGGGTGCAGGTGCTGGAACTGGAGGCCGAGCGCTGGGCCTGGGACGCGGTAGGGAGGAAATGGCATCAGCCGGGGGTGAAGTTCCGCCGGCTCCTCGCCCTGGTGGAGACCGGCGGACAGGGCGTGGCCCTCATCGACCTGTCGCGGGTGAAGGGCGGCAGCGAGCACTGGCGCATCTGCCGTGGGTTGGAGGCCGACGCCTTCACCGCCGATCTGGCCATCCGCAAGGTCGGCGGCACCGTGGCCGACCCACAGGGACAGCGCGGCCAGCAGGAGGGTCTGATCCATCCCGACTACGCCGGCCTGGCCTGGATGGACGAGGTGGAGGTGCTGGAGGGTGGCTCTGCCTGGAAGGGCACCTGGGCTTGCCGGCTACGGCCCGACGCCTGGCTCGACCTCCACCAGCTGCGCACCACCCCCGGCACCCAACTTCTGAGCGCCCGGGCCACCGCCACCATGGGCAAGCCCGAGGAATCCTCCTACCACTTCCGCCCTTTGTTGTGGCGCCGCATCCCAGGCAAGGATCAGACCACCTGCGTGGACCTGGTCTTCGAGCCGCGCCTCGGACCCCCCACCCTGGAGGCAGCGCGCCCCATCCCCGCCGGCCGCGAGGAGGCAGGCGGGGTGGAACTGGTAGGCGCGGGTGGGCGCATCGTGAAACTTTATTGGAACCCGGATGCCAGCGCCCCCGTGCGCTTTGGAGACGGTGTCCAGTTGCAGGGCAGTCTGGCGGTGACAGTCGATGGGAAGGTCCGCATGATGGGCGTTTCCTCCTTCCAGGCCGGGGGCATCTCCTTCACCTGTGCCCAGCCGGCGCAGCGGGGACGCATCGCGGCCATCGACCGGCAGAATTGCACCGTCTCGGTGGAGGGTTTGCAGGGCATCGCCCCCGGCGACCGGGTGCGGATCAATCCCGAGGGGCGGGGGCACAACTACCGGGTGGAGGAGGTACGGGAGCTGGGTGGAGGACGCCTGCAGCTGCGCCTCGACGTCACCATCTTGCTGGGGCGGGGACGGGTAAAGACCGCGCAGGGCCAACGGGTCGAGCTGGAGTACCATATCATGGCCCGCACCGGCAATTTGCACCTCACCCGCCTGGAGCGCGAGGCGGGAGCGGGCTGGGCGGTAATCGCCGAGGCCCACAACCCCGACGCCGATCATACGATGGTGGAACTGGACCGCTACCTCGACCTGAAGCCGGGCGAGTGGGTGAGGGTGGTGGACGGGGTGGCGGGGGATGAGGTGGTGTTTGAGCCGATTTGTACCAACACCTGAGCCCGGAGGAAAGACGATGCCAACCCTTGATCCGAAGCTGCTGGAAGCACTACGCGAATTCGACTCCCCCACCCTCTTCAACGCCGTGACCCGTTTGCGCGGGACCCCTGGCGAGGAGTACACAGACCACACCATCCGCTGCCTGCTACCCGAGCTGGGGCCGGCCATCGGCTACGCAGTTACCGCCGAGGTGACCACCAATGACCCGGATTCCCCAGCCCTCGACTGGCTCGACTATTATGCGATGCTCGAAGCCACCCCCGGCCCACTGATCGCCGTGCTCAAGGACGTGGACTCGCGGTCGGGCCGGGGCGCCAGCTTCGGCGACGGCATGGCCACCCTGCACCAACGGCTGGGGGTGAGTGGGGTGCTGGTCGAGGGCACGGTGCGAGACCTGCCCGGCATCCGCCGCGTGGGCTTGCCGGTCTTCGCCTGGGGCACCGTGCCGGGCCACGGGGTCTTCAACCTGACCCGCTTCGGCCAGCCCCTCACCGTGGGCCAGCTGCGGGTGCGGCCCGGCGACCTGCTCCTGGCCGACGCCGACGGCTGCGTCAAGCTCCCCGCCGCCGAAGCCGCCCAGGTCCTGGAACTGGCCCGGCAGATCCGCGCCGAGGAGGAGGCCATCTTCGCCGCGTACCGGGCGCCGGGTTTTACCGTGGAGCGGATGAGGGTGCAACGGGGGGGTTGAGCCTAGCGCGTGCTCTTGCCAGCCAGCACGAACCAGATGGTCTGCAGCATGATCTTGAAGTCGAGCCGCAGCGACATGTTTTCGATGTAATAGAGGTCGTACTCCAACCGCTCGCGGGCGATGCGGGTCAGGTCCTTGGCGTCCATGTCGAATTCGTGTTTGGACTGGGCCCAGCCCAGGAGCCCCGGCTTGACGTTGAAACGCCGCATGTAGAGGGGGATCTGTTTCTTGAACTGCTCGACGAAGTAGGACCGCTCCGGCCGCGGGCCCACCAGACTCATCTCCCCGCGCAGAAAGTTGATGCACTGGGGCATCTCGTCCAGGTGCAGCGCCCGCAGCACCCGCCCCATGCGGGTCACCCGCGGGTCCCGGCCCTTCACCCACACCGGCCCGGTGCCTTCCTCGGCGTCCACCACCATGGAGCGGAACTTGTACATGGTGAAGATCCGGCCGCCCTTGCCCACCCGCTCCTGCTTGAAGAAGACCGGCCCGCGCGATTCGAGCTTGATGCCCGCCGCCACCAGCAGCCACAGCGGGGCCAGCCCCACCAGGATCGCCAGGGACACCCCCACGTCCACCAGCCGCTTGACGCTCTGCTCCCAGGCGGGCATCAGCTCCGAGCGCAGCTCCATCAGCGGGGCCCCGTAGATCTGCTGGGTGCGCACGTGGCCGGCGACGATGTCGTAGAGGTCCGGGGTGATGCCAAAGGACACCGACTGGCCCGCGGTTCCCTCGACGATGCGCAGCACCTCCTGGTGCGAGTTGGACTGCAGGGCGATCAGCACCACCTCGACGTGGTGGGCCCCGATCAGCCCGGCCAGCCCCTCCACCGCCCCCACCACCGGCACCCCGCCCACTGCCCGGCGCTCCTCCTCGCCGCTGGCCCGCACAAAGCCCACCACCTCGTACCCCTGGGCCGGCGAGGCGCGCAGCTCCTGCAGGAGGCGCAGACCCCGCGCGTCGCTGCCCACTATCAGGGTGTGGCGCCGGCCGATGCCCCGCACCAGCAGGGCCCGCTGCAGGCTGCGCAGCCCGACGCGGCCCCCCCCCACCAGGGCGACCATCGCCAGCCAGTAGGAGAGGAGCAGGGCCCGGGTGAGGGCCAGGGGCTTCTCCGCGTCGAAGGTGGCCACGAAGAGGAGCAAGGTGCCCAGGCTGACCACCTTGAAGACCTCGATGCTCTCGTCGAGGCGGGAGTTGGACTGGCTGTCCCGGTACAGGCCAAAAAAGAAAAAGAGCAGTAGCCAGCACAGGCAGATGGCCGGCAGCGCGTCGTAGAGGTAGTACTCCAGGATGTAGGGGAAATCGGGCCGGGTGTTGGCCGGATGGGTGCGCAGCCACTGGGCCAGCACCCCGGGCAGGCCGCCGCCGGCGTACTTCATCCACAGGAAGACCACCGAGGCCAGGTTGACGGCCATCGCGTCGCTGAGCAGGAGCAGGATCTTTTCCTGGAGCTTCGACATGATCGGTTCAGCCGCGCTTGATGGGCTGCCAGACGGTGTAGCGGTTGCCGGCCAAAAACTGCAAAAGCCCGGCCAGGGCCCCCAGGTTGATGGCGCAGAAGTGGGCCGGGATGTAGAAGAGGCCCAGCCGCCCCAGCGAGCGGGGGGCCAGGTTGCCGGCCAGGGCCAGCAGGTAGAAGGCCAGCTGCACCGCGAACAAGGTCCGGTAGGGCTGCTCCCGCCACAGCACCCCGCTGCTCGCCAGGGCCGCCAGCAGGAAGACCGGCACCAGCCAGCGCAGCACCTTGTGCGAGAGAACCTGCAGGGCAAAGCCGGGATGGGCGAAGGGGTTGAGCACCCCGGCCTCGGTGCGCAGGCCGTGCAGGCTGCGGGCGATGATGCGGGTGCGCCGCCTGAACTCCTCCCGGAAGCTCTTGCCGCTGTGCTCGGTGGCCCGGGCCAGGGGCGCGTACACCACCCGGAACCCCTTGCACCACACCCGCAGGGGCATGACGAAGTCGCTGATGATCTCCGGGGCCAGTTCGTCGAAGAGCCCGCGCCGCAGCGCGTAGATGGAGCCGTTGGCCCCCACCAGGGAGCACAGGCGGCTCTCGCGCTTCTTGAGGAACTGCTCGTAGCGCCAGTAGAATCCCTCGCCCTTGCCGGCCCCCTCGCCCCCGGGGTTGAGGTAATCCAGCTCGCCGCAGACGCAGCCCACCCCTGGGTCGGCGAAGGGGCGCACCAGCTCCCGCAGGGCCCCTGGGGCGTACAGGCTGTTGGCGTCGGTGAAGACCAGCACCTCGCCGATGGCCAGGCGCACCCCGGCATTCTGGGCCGCGGTCTTGCCCGACCGGGGCTCCATGCGGTGCAGCAGCACCCCGCGTCCCCTGTACTGCCCGACAATCAGGTCCGTGTCGTCCTGGGAGCCGTCGGAGACCACGATCACCTGCAGCTTGCCGGGGGGGTACTCCAGGCCGAGGGAGTTTTCGATTTTCTCGCCGATCACCGCCTCCTCGTTGTACGCGCTGATGATCAGGGAGAGGGAGGGCTGTTCGGGCAGTTCCGGGTAGGACGGGGGCCGGCGCCAGCAGGTCAGCAGCCATAAAAGCAGCGGGTAGAGCAGGTAGGTGTGGCCCACCCCCAGCACCGAGACCCAGAACAACGCCTCCATCCTATTGGGCGCACCCCCGCTTGGAAACCAGGAAGGGCCCCAGCACCAGGCGGTTGAGCCCCGAATCGACCAGTACTCCCAAGGCATCGGCCGCCGAGCAGGCAATGGGAAAGCCGTGCAGGTTGAAGGAGGTGTTGAGCAGCACCTGGCGGCCGGTGCGGGCGGCAAAGGCGTCGAGGATGGCCTCGTACGGGGGGTTCTGCCCGGCTTCGAGCAGTTGGGGCCTGGCGCTCAGATCGGCGTTGTGGACCGCGGCCATGAATTCCGAGCGCTTTTCGGTGGAGTCGAAGGTGTTCATCATGTAAGGCGAGGGCAGACCCTTTGGGTTGTGGAAGTAGGTCCCGGCCTCCCGCCGGCGCACCACCGGGGCAAAGGGCATCCAGAAATCCCGCTTCTTGATCATGCGGTTGATCACCCGCACCACGTCCTGGTTGATGGGATCGGCGAGGATGGAGCGGTTGCCCAGGGCCCTGGCCCCGAACTCCATCGGCCCCGAAGCCCGGGCCACCACCTCGCCCCCGGCCAATAACCCGGCCACCCGCCCGGCCAGGTCGGCCGGCTCCTCCACCTCCACCCCTTCCACTGCGCGCAGGGCCTGGCGGCACTCGGCGGCGGACAGGTCGTTGCCCAGGTACCCGTGCTCCAGGGGCTGCGGGGTTTCGCCGGCCTGGGCGGCCGCCAGGTAGCAGACGCCCAGGGGCAGGGATTCGTCCCCGCAGGAGGGGAAAGCCTCGAAACACGCCACCTCGCCCAGTTCCGAGATGATCTTGTTGGCCTTGACGTTCATGAAGACCCCGCCGGCGGCCAGCACCCGGCCGATGCCGGTCTGCGCCGCACAGGCCCGCACCCAGCGGGCCATCAACTCCTCGGTGAAGAGCTGCAGGCCGGCGCAGATCTCGTCGAAGCGCAGCCGCTCCAGGTCCCGCTGCAGGCGCGGCCCCAGCCGCGAGAGGGCCTCGGGCACCCGGCGGCGGAAGGCCAGGGGATGGTTGGGGTCCAGATCGAGATAGCCGCGGAACACCTGGGCGACCCGGGCGGCCCGCTCCTGCGAGGCGTAGGGGGCCATGCCCATCAGCTTGTACTCGTGCTCCAG
>Ga0194132_10010810_pt1 | contig 12006 bp, 8 predicted proteins | sample TA2KigOf80mmetaG_FD_148612 | JGI IMG/M metagenome (GOLD analysis project Ga0194132, IMG submission 148612) | Freshwater microbial communities from Lake Tanganyika, Tanzania - TA2015054 Kigoma Offshore 80m | ecosystem: Environmental > Aquatic > Freshwater > Lake | place: Tanzania: Lake Tanganyika... | reverse complement strand
TGCTCTCCGACGGGTACATCGCCAACAGTTCCGAGCCCTGGAAGATCCCCGATCCGGAGGCCATCGAGCCTTTTCCCGTGGCGCACCGCACCGATCCCAAGGGGTATCAACCCTACATGCGCGATCCTCAGACCCTGGCCCGGCCCTGGGTGATCCCAGGGACGCCGGGGCTGGAGCACCGCATCGGCGGACTGGGCAAGCAGGACCTCACCGGCAACGTCTCCTACACCCCCCAGGACCACGGGCGCATCGTCGCGGTCCGCGCCCAGAAGGTGGCCGGCATCGCCGGGTTCATCCCCGAGCAGGAGGTCTTCGGCCCCGAGCGGGCCGAGCTGCTGGTGGTGGGCTGGGGCGGCACCTACGGCGCCATCCACGCCGCGGTGGAACAGGCCCAGCGTCAGGGGCTTTCGGTTGCCCACGCCCATATCCGCTATCTCAACCCGTTCCCGCGCAACCTGGGGGAGGTGCTGGGCCGCTACCGGAAGATTCTGGTCCCCGAACTCAACCTAGGCCAGTTGGCCATGCTGTTGCAGGCCCGGTTCCAGGTGCGGGTGGAGCAACTGAACAAGGTGGAGGGGCAACCCTTCCAGATCCGCGAGGTGTTCAACCACATCGCGGCGATCGCGAGCTGAGCATCGCACCGGCCCGGCGCAGACATAGGAGAGAGATCGATGACAGAAGCAGTGGCAGCGCCCAAGCTGACCCGCAAGGACTTCACCTCGGACCAGGAGGTGCGCTGGTGCCCCGGGTGCGGTGATTACGCCATCCTGGCGCAGATGCAGAAGATCCTGCCCGAGGTCGGCGTGGCCAGGGAGGACATCGTCTTCATCTCGGGAATCGGCTGTTCGAGCCGTTTCCCTTACTACATGAACACCTACGGCATCCACTCCATCCACGGCCGCGCCCCCACCCTGGCCACCGGGCTTAAACTGGCCAACCCCCGGCTGAGCGTGTGGGTCATCACCGGGGACGGGGACGGGCTTTCCATCGGCGGCAACCACCTGCTCCACTGCCTGCGGCGCAACGTGGACATCAAGATCATCCTCTTCAACAACCGGATTTATGGCCTGACCAAAGGTCAGTATTCGCCCACCTCGCTGCCGGGCCACCGCACCAAGACTACCCCAATGGGCTCCGTGGACTACGCCTTCAACCCCCTGTCGGTGGCCTTAGGCGCCGAGGCGACCTTTGTCGCCCGCACCCAGGACACCAACATCAAGCACCTGTCCGAGGTGCTGAACCGGGCGGCCCGCCACAAGGGTACGGCCTTTGTGGAGATCTTCCAGACCTGCGTCGTCTACCACGAACATGCCTGGGACCACACCACCGACCCCGAGACCCGCGACGACAACGTGGTTTTTATGGAGGAGGGCCAGCCGCTGGTCTTTGGCCGGAACCGCGACAAGGGGTTGCGCATGAAGGGTTTCGAGCCTGAGGTAGTGGCTCTGGATGGGGGGGTGAGGGAGAGCGAGCTTTTGGTCCATCAGACCGGCCTGGCCAACACCAGTTACGCCTACATGCTCAGCCGCATGGAGAACCCCCACTTCCCCCTCCCCTTCGGGGTGCTGCGCGACGTGAGTCGCCCCACCTACGATGGACTGGTGGACATCCAAGTCGCCCAGGCCGTCGAGAAGCAGGGGGCCGGTAAGTTGGCCAATCTCTACCGCAGCAGCGATCTGTGGGAGGTCAAATGAGGCGGGGGGCTTCGCGCCGCTGAGACGGCGCTGTGGGGTCGGATCATGCGCCCCGAAAACCAGCGACGAGGCACCCGCCCACGGGCCGGCCTCGGTTTTTTTAAGGGAGGAAAACATGCCGCGATCCACCCTACGCCCCTGGCGCTGGTTCCTGGCGGGCCTCCTGGCCGCCGCCCCGGCCCAGGCGGGCATCGAAGCCGCCGATCTCAACCTCACGCGCACCATTAGCCAAGGCGACTGGCTGCGGCTGCGCCTGGACCTTCTGGGGCTGAACCTGAGCTATCCCGCCTACCGCATCTACCTGGAACTCAAGCCCGAGGGGGTGGCCTTCACCTTCAGCGCCAGCAGCGGCATGGCCCAGCATTTGGAGGAGGCCGGCCGCAGCGAGACCGAACGGGTGCTGGCCTACCACGCCCGGGGAATCCGCGAGCAGGTGAACAAGCTGTTGCAGGAGGAATTCCCTGAACTGTGGCCGCGTTTCCAGGCCGAAGAGGATCTTCAGGGCAGGTACCTGGTCCCCGGAGACGATTGGGAGGATCCGCCAAAATCCCTGGCCGAGTGGCGGCAGGACCGCCTGGTCCTAAGCCGCTGACCCCTATTCGGGGTCGTGCATTACCACCTCCCCCCGCACGGATTCGTTTAGAGGGATCACCTTGGAGATCACCGACTCCTCGGTGGTGACCAGCCAGCCTTTAACCTTCTTGCCAAAGACCGCGATCTCCTTGGGCTCCACTTTGACCACCTTGCTGGGGTCGTGGATGTGGCGCTCGGTGGAGGTGCAGAAGAAGGTGTGCCTGCGGGTGACGCCTTGTTCTATCGCGTCCATGGAGGCCCTCAGCCCTTGGGGAATTCGTGGACGGTGTCGATCAGCAGCTTGACGTGATCGCAGGGGGTGTCGGGATGCACCCCGTGCCCCAGGTTGAAGACATGTGGGATGCCCTGGGTCTGGCGCAGGAGGCGGCGGGCCTCGGCGGCCACCGCCGGGGGATCGGCAAACAGGGCGCAGGGGTCCATGTTCCCCTGTAGGGGCAGGCGGCCGCAGCGGGTGTAGGCCAGGTCGAGTTCGGCGCGCCAGTCCAGGCCCAGCACGTCGGCCCCGGTGCGGGGCAGAAGCTCGAGGAAATGGGCGCCGCCGTTGGCGTAGTAGATGCGCGGCACCCCCAGGCCGGCCAAGGCGGCGAAGATCCGCTGAAGCTGGGGCAGGGCCACCTCCTCGAAGGTGGGCCGGTTGAGGGCGCCGATCCAGGTGTCGAAGAGCTGCACCGCCTGGGCGCCGGCGGCGATCTGGGCCCGCAGGTAGGCGATGGTAACCTCGGTCAGCTTGTCCAGCAGGGCCCGGGCCGCCCCCGGGTCGGCGTGCAGCAGGCGCCGGAACCAGGTGAACTCCTTGGCCCCGCCGCCCTCGGCCATGTAGGTGGCCAGGGTGTAGGGTGCGCCGGCAAAACCGATGAGGGGGACGCCGGGGGGCAGTGCGCGGCGGACCTGGCGGATGGTTTCCAGCACAAAAGGCAACTGCGCCTGGGGATCGACTGGGCGCAGGGCATCGATGTCGGCCCCGCTGCGCACCGGCTTGGCGAAGACCGGGCCGGGCACAAAATCGATCTGGCACCCCATCGGCTCCACCGGGGTGAGGATGTCGGCGAAGAGGATGGCTGCGTCCACCTCCAGCATCGAGACCGGCATCAGGGTGACCTCGGTGGCCAGTTCCGGGGTTTTGAAAAGTTTGAGGATGGAGCCGGTCTTCTCCCGCAGCTCGCGGTAGGGCTGGAGGATGCGCCCGGCCTGCCGCATCAGCCAGATGGGGCGGTGGGCCGGGCGCTGGCCGGCGCAGGCCAGCAGAAAGGCACTGGGAACGCTCATAGGCTGGGGCATACCCCCAGGGCGGGGTGGCTGGTGGCGTGGGGCAGATTCCGAACCCGGATGTCCTCGCCGGAGAAGTAGATTCGGACGAAGTCGTTGCCCGTGGGGCCGGGGGGGGTGGCGTCGAGGGTCTGATGGTTGAGCCGCAGGCCCGGCACCAGGTGGGCGGCGATCAGGTCGTAGAGGGCTTCGACCAGGGAGCGGCGGCGCACCGGGCGGGGGAAGACCCCCAATGCCTCGGCGTGTTGGCGGAGGGCCTGTTGCTGGTCGAGGTAGTTGCGGCACACGGTCTGGGGCAGGGATTCGGGGGCAACCAGGGCCCAGCCAGGCTCCGGCGCCTCGTCCATAAAGGGGCAACCCCGGTATTGGGCCCAGTCCTGGAGGTTGCCCAGCAGGTTCCGGAAGAGGGAGATGAGCGCCTTGGCGGTGCAGGGACAGAGGGTGTCCTGGTGCTGGAACTGGGTGACCCTGGGGATCAGCAGCAGGCTCTGGGCCTCGGCCTGTTCCCGCAGCGAATCCACCAGTCGGCTGGACGTCTTCTTCTGGAGCTTGAAATCGAACTGGACCTGCTCCTGGGCCGGCAAACTCAACTGCATACCTTTTTTAAGGTCAGCGGGTCTAAACTTGTAGGCAAGAACGAGATCCTGCCGTGGAACGGATTTGATTTTTTGCTGGGATTGCCCGCGTCTCTTCCCGCCCAGCGGGTAGAGAATAAGGGGCGAAGCGGAGGGGGAACGGGGGGTGGGGGCTGCCTTGGGGCGGTGGGTGAAGACATCCATCGACAATCCCGAAAGATCCTCCGACTCCGCCGACACCTCCCGGGCGGGGCGGGTGACCGGCGGTGCCGAGGCGGCGGCTGGGCGGACCTGGACGGGCTCTTTAGACCGCTCCTCTTCTTCGCCCGGGACGCCACCGGGGGCGGGGTCGAGGGCAGGCTCGGGCGGAGCAGCGCCGGTGTCGGGCGGCTGGGCGAGAAACCGGAAATAGCGGGTAAGCAACTGGCTGATCTGGGGGCCGAGTTTCCCGATGACAGCGAACTGGTCGCGCACCTGCTTTCGCACCACCACAATGGCCCGCAGATCCGTCTCCTCCAGGCGCGTGTCGAGGCGCTGGAGCGGGGCGAGCAACTCGGCGGTCCAAGTGGTGGCCAAAAAGTGGTCCTCCAGCCGGGCGATGTGTTCGCGGAGGGCTTCGATCTCCGCCCGCAGTTGCTGGGAGAGTTCTTCCACGGCTGGGGCGCGGTGCGGAGGTTGCGGGGTAAGAGAGAGAAATAATATTAAAGAATGAAAAAGTACGCTTTTTTCGCGGGGTCATCAAGGGGCTGAGCCGGCGCCTTGGCTCAAGCGCGCAGCACCAGGGCCGGCAGGACCCCCGGCCAGCGGGGCAGGCCGCGCCGGCCCGAAAGGCACAGGGTATCCCCCTTGTAGAATACGTAGACCTGTTTGCTGGTTTTCTCGCCGGCCAGTTGCACCGTGCGGGTGATGCTGTTGCAGTGGGCGAAGAAGGGACCCCCTGGACCAGGCTCAGCACCACCCGGTCGTAGGTATCCTTCAGGGCGGTTTTCTGGCACACCAGGCACAGGGGCAACTCGTTGGCCCGGGGGTAGATGGGCAAGCGAAGCCTTGGTTTTTGAAGGTGCAGTTCAGGTACTGCCGGTCCAGTAGGGCCCAGGGGGGTTTGGCCAGGGGCTGGTGGAAGAAGTCCAGCTTCGAGTACCACAACGAGCGGATCGGCACCTTGAGAAAGTACTGCCGGAAGCGTTCCGGCAATTGCGCAGTGGTATATGGGAGCCGGTCGGGGAGCAAGGGCACCCGGCAAATGAGGGCTTATTCGGGGAAGAGCCGTTGCAGGGTCCGCAGGTGGTTAGCTGCCACATGGGCGGCTTCCTTGGGACCGGTGAGGGCAGTCCAGACCTGCTCCAGGCTCTGGTCGCGCTGGTCGGTGAGGGCGGGGTCGGGCCGGCCCCCTGCATCAACTGGCCCAGGCGCCAGGGGGAGACGAAGCGGCTGCCGAAGATGCGTTCCAGGCGCTCGGCCACCGGCCATTCCCGCAGGGAGCGGCTCCCGGTGGGTGCCGGCTCCTTGGCTTCTGGGGGCAGGTCGGCAGTGAGCTTGCGATCCTTCCTGAGCAGGGCTAGTTCGGCCTCAATCTCTTTGGCAGGGCCGGATCGACCATCGAGTCCAAGCTGTGGCTCAGCGTCTCGAGCTAGGTCACCTCGGCGGCGATATCCTCGCGCAAACCCGCCACCCGGGCGCGGTTGTCAATGAGGCTGTCCATGGGAGTCAACAAGCGGTGGAGGGCGTTGAGGCGATCGGCGTATGGCTTGACCTACTGGGCCAGATCCAGGCACAACTCCGAATCCTCGACCTGACAGAAGCCGCCCTCGGCCACTCTGGTCAGCTGGTCCTTGGCGCGGAAGAGCTAGTCCTGGAGACCGGCCTCCTCTTCGTCCGCGCCCCGGAGGTTCGGGGTCACAGCTTGCTTCCGGGTTGTCCATGCCGCGGCCCCTGGCGGCAACAGGCTCATTTACCCGGCGCCACCATCCATTCAGGTAGTGTCACGCGGTACCGGTAGGCGCCGGGAACCTGCGGGATGATCACGCTCTTTTCGGTGGTCTCGGCCTTGACCGTCTCGGGTTCCCCGTCGGCCGAGGTGAAGGCAAGCACCCGCAGGCGGGGCAGGCGGCGGTCCTGCCAGTAAAAGGCGGGGATTACCTCCACTGGATCAGAGCACTCGATGGGCCACACATCGATGGCCCAGTCGTGATGGCGCACCACCACCGCCCCATCGACGTTGACCGGCCCCAGATTCATCCGGGTGCCCCGGGTATCCACGTATAGGGAGTCGGACCCCTGGCAGAAGTCGATGCGGCCGGCTCCCGCGTCGGCCGAAAAGGCGACCATGCCCTGAGGGCCGCAGGCAACGAAGGAGGCCGGCGGCAGCGAAAAGCTCCGCTCGGCCACCTGCACCGTCCAATGCTCCTGCCAGCCGCCGTTGACAAAGACCTGGAGCCCCGAGCGGTAGGTGATGCGGACCTGGCTGTGTTCGTGGGCGGCCGAGATCAGCGCCTCGGTGAGTTCGAGGAAGTTGCTGTTGTGGTGGTAGTGGATGGCCTCAACCTGGATCCCCACGTACAGCGCCTGCAGGGGTTGGAGCAGGAAATAGGTCTTGAGCGCTGAGGCCAGGCCCCATTCTCCGATGTCCGGCAGGCAGGCGGCATGGCCAAAGGCCAAGGTGGCGGCCAGGTAGCGGTCCAGGTACGGGCTGCGGCTGTTTCTCTGGTCCTCGGGTACGGGAGTGCCGAAGAACTGATCCATCCTGCCCAACCCGGCGTCGGTGTGGAAGGGATGGAGATGGTGCAGGGCAAAGTCCACCAGGAGCGGCATACGGGCGGGATGAGGCCCGACCAGGCGGGCAGAAAACCCCTGCGCCTGCCCACGGTACAGCCAGTGACAGCCCCCCTCGGCGACCACCGCCCCCTGCGCGGTCAGGGTGTTGAGCAACTCGCCGTCGGCCTCAAGGGTCGCGGTAAAGGAGGAGGGCCGCTCCAGGGCGGCGTCCCCGTCCACCCGGTCCCAGGGAGGGGAATTGGCCAGCCCGTCGAGGTAGAGGTGCGCCGCGCCGAACTTGGACTCCAGGACGCGGGCGTGTTCCGCGGCCATGCCGGCCGCCAGGGCGGGCTTTAGCAACAGCGTCTCCGGGCCGGTGGCCACGGGCTGGCCGTCGTAGTTCCTGGCGGCCTGTTGCTGCCGGGTGTTGGACAGATCGCGGTAGTTGGCATACAGGCTGTAGCGGTAGCCCAGATCCCCCACGGCTTCGAGGTATTCCTTTAGCGCGTCGTCCCCTCCCTTGGCCGCCGAGGCCTCCAGCGCCAAACCGGCGGGGCCGGACTGGTCGCGCCAGGTGTCGGCCGGGTGATTCACCAAAAGCTCGTTTAGGCCCCACTGTTTCAAGGTGCGGAGTTGCTCGTAGATCTCGACATACGCCTCTTCGGCTGGGGACAGGTGCGGGATGTTGTACCACACCGTCCGGCGCAAGGGCCCCTCCCCGTCCGGCTTGCAGGTGGGGACCGGGGGAAGGACCTCCTCGACGTGGCGGGACACGGAGAGCAGCCAGTGCTCGTGGACCGGGTAGCGCCGGCCGCCGGAGCGGGGGGGGTAGGTGCAGCCACCGTTGAGGTAGAGGTGGCCGGCGACCGGCTCGGCTGGGGCCGCGGTGAGCCGCCCGGCCCGCGAAGCGGCCAGTTCCAGCAGACTGGAGACAAAGGTGCCCTGGGTGCAGAGCACGCCTGGGTAGGCGTCGCCCAGGGAGAAGTAGGGCAGGTGGATCAGGCGCGGGTGCAGGGCGCCCTCCACCCAGCCGAGGCTGACGCCGGTGGCCTTGCCGTTGCCCCCCTCCAGTTGCACATGCAGGCTCTTGCCGCTGATCCAGAAGCGGTAGAGGAAGTCGGCGAGCTCCTCGCCGTGTTTCCAATGCCAGCGGGCCTCGACCACCTCGCCCACCTGTTCGCAGGAGATAAGATGGCGCTCGATCTCCTCGTCGTCGGCGGGCCACTCGCGGTTGCCCATCTCAATGGTGATGCCGCCCCCCTGGGCCGGCCGGATAGCGTCGGCATTGTTGATCTCCACCTCCAAATCGCTCAGGTTGCCTTCGATTGGGGTATAGATGAAACGGACCACAGCCGAGAGGGAGCGCGACTCAAAGATAAAAGAAATCCCGTCCTTTCTGATCGTGGTCGCCACCTCCTCGTGTACGGGGGGAAACAGCGTGGGGAAGGGTAGTGCGCTGTTGAGGGGCCGCGCGCCAGGTTGGGTGGTCATAAATCTCTCTGGCTCCTATATTTTTACCGGAGTAAAGGCAAGGCGGTGCGAGGGAAGGCTAACCGCTTTTCAGCGCCTGGAGATAGTCGCAGAAAAGCAGAGACTCAAAATAGGTAAATACCCACCCAGTGTCAAGGAGGGGCGGCGGGTAGACGGGTGAGGGGGGTTGCAACATATCTCTTTGTTCTTACAAAATCTTAGGCTGTTTCCAATTCCCGCAGGAGGAGGCCGTAGCGGATGCCGCGGGTGGAAACCCGTAGACCCGCCACCCCAAGTCGGGTCAGGGCCAGGCCGAGGATGAGGGCCCCGGCCCCGATGATATCGGCGCGCTGCTCGTGTATCTGGGGAAGCCGGCAAATCTGGTCCACCCCCATGCCCAGCAGGCGCTCGGACCACTGGGCGGCGCGCTCAGCGGCCAGGAAATGGCCGTTAAGTTCCTGTGCGTCGAAGTTCCCTATCCCCCGGTCCAGGGCGCCCAGGGTGGTGACGGTGCCGGCCACCCCCACCAGGACCGTGCCGCCAGGGTAGGGAAAGAAACCCTCCAGGGCCCGCTCGATAATCACTACTGCGGCTTCCCGTTGGGCCGCGGTGGGGGGCAGCGCGGGGAAACAGCGCTCCGTTATACGCAAGGCGCCCACGTCCACCGAAACCGCCTGACTGACCCGCTGGCCGCCGCCCAACGCCAACTCCGTGGACCCCCCGCCGATATCGATCACTGCGTAGCGCTCGGGCAGCCTCAGGCCGAAGGCTGCGCCGCGGAAGGTGAGGTCGGCCTCCTCCTCCCCCGAGACCTCCACCAACTCCAGACCCGTTTCCTGCCGGACCCGGGAGATGAATTCCCTTTTGTTGGTCGCTTCCCGCAGGGCCGAGGTGCCGAAAACCCGCACCTCCGCCGCTCCCAGCCCCAGGGCGCGATCCCGGTACCCTGCTAGGATGCCGCACACCCGCTCCATGGTTGCGGGCCCGATGCGGCGGGAGGCGTCCACCCCCTTGCCAAGGCGGGCGACGGCATGGGCGTCGTCGAGGATCTCGATGGTCCCGTCGGTGTTCCTGCGGCCCGTCACCATCAGGGCGGTGTTGGTGCCCAGGTCGATGGCTGCGCGGATGGGACCCGGCTCAGTGGCCATTGGCCTGGGGTTTGTCGGGCATCCGGAGCAGGGCTTTGACCTCGGCGGGGGTCTGGCATTTCAGGAAGGCGGCGCGCACCCGGCCGATGCGCATCAGCGAGGCGATCTGGGCCAGCACCGGGATATAGTTGCGGTAATTCTGCTGCGGGGTCAGGAGGAGAAAGATGTAATTCACCAACTGGCCGTCCGGGCTGCCGAAGTCCACCCCTTCCGGGCAGATGGCTAGGGCGCCGATGATGGCGGGCAGGTCGGGGATGGGGGCGTGGGGTATGGCGGTCAAGTGACCCAAAGCCGTCGAGGACTTTTTCTCCCGGGCCATGGCCGCTTCTAGCACCGTCTGCCCCAGCGCCGCGGGCACCTGCCGCTCCTCGACCAGGATGTCCACCAACTGGGTGATGGCGTCCCATTTGTCGGCAGGGCGCATGCCCAGCCGGATGGTTTGCTCCCAGAACACGTTGCTCAACTCCAATTCCTGGCTGTGATGTGCCCGCACCATCAGCACCGGGTTGGGGATCTGGGAGGCGATGTCGTCGGGGATGGAGCCGGCCAGGTATTCGTCCTGCCGCCAGTCGTTGGAGGCGCCCAGCACCACGAGGTCCTCGGGGCGGGCGCGGCTGACGATGGGGGAGACGACGTCCTGGGCGGGGATGATGGTGAGAGGAGCGTTGATGTCGAGGAGTTGCATGCGTAGCAGGGTCTCCTGGCGCAACTGCTCGCAGTAGCGGCGCAGGATCTGGTCGTCGGGCCGGCATTGTCGGTCGCGGGCGATGCGCACCACCTCCAGGTTGGCTTTCCAGGCTCGCCCCAGGTCGTGGGCGATCTGCAGGCCCACCACCGAATGGGCCCCCCCGCCGGTAGGCACCAGGATGCGCCGGGCCGGGTCCTGGTTGCCCACCCGGTAGATGAGGGTGTCCACGTCCACGGCTTTGGTTAGGGTGCGGTTCTGGGCTCCCAGGACCGCGTCCTTGCCCAGCTCCCCGTACCATCCCATCACCATCATGTTGCAGTCCCAGCGTTTCACCGCCTCCTGGACCCCGGCGGTGACACTCTCGTTCTCGGCCAGATGGGGAAAGGCGCTGACCCCCAGTTCGCCGGCAAGGCGGGCGGCCCCTTCGAGCAGTCGGGGGGCACGGGACACCGACTGGGTGTTGGGGGTGCGGATATGGGCCAGATGGGGAAAGGCGCTGACCCCCAGTTCGCCGGCAAGGCGGGCGGCCCCTTCGAGCAGTCGGGGGGCACGGGACACCGACTGGGTGTTGGGGGTGCGGATATGGGCCAGATGGAGCACACCCCTGCGCGAGGCGGCCAGGGTGGCCGCCATGCGGACCAGCGTGGTTTCTTCACCCGGATGTTCCAGGGGGACCAGGATGCGCAGATCGTTCAACGAGGATGGCATGGCTATACGCAGTTAAGATACAAAGCTGCGGCGGAATTTTCCACCCGGATGAGCCCCTCGCCGCCAAGGATGGGCGTCGGCTGCAGGGTTCGAGTTTGAAAAGCTTTCGGCGAATTGTATATTAGCACCAATCACTGACCACTGGCACCTCAGCGGGAAGGAGGCCCCGATGCAGCCGAACATGAGAACCCTATTCGCCCTTGGTATCCTGGCAGTCGGCAGCTGGTCGGCGGAGGGGGTGGTGAACATTCAGCATCTGGGCGCGGGGGCGCGTTCGGCGGCTTTGGGGAACAGCTTCGCGGCGGTGGCGGACAACGGGGATGCGCTGTTCTCCAACCCTGCGGGTCTGAGCCAGGTGTCCAAGCGGCAGGCGGCCTACACCAACGTATCGCTGCTGTTCGGGGGGATCGAGGGGGACAACCTGGGTCAGCACCTGTTCAGCTACGCGCAGCCTCTAGGGGGCCGGATGGGCTTAGGGTTGGGGTATGAGCGGATCGGCTCGGAGTTAATGAGCGAGAACGGGGCGTTTTTCGGGTTGTCGTACAAGGCGGGGGAGAAGTTGCGGCTGGGTCTGACGGGCAAGTATCTGTTCTGGAGCGTGGGGGACATCCCCAACGATCCGGTGAGCGGAGCGGCGGACCCGTTGAGCAACAGCAGCAAGGGGGGTGTCGGTTTGGACCTTGGGTTGTTGTGGCAGAGCCCGTTCCGGGGTGCGATGGTGGGGGTACAGGTGGTGAATCTGCTGAAGCCGAACGTGGCCAGCAAGAAGGGGGCGGTGGACCTTCCTTCGGACGCGGGGGCGGTGCCGATGGACCTTCATGTGGGGGTGGCGCAGCGGTTTGGGGTGTCGCTCGTAAGCGTGGAGTGGGTGATGCGGGACCTGGGGGGGGAGGCGACGGACAAACGGTTGGTGGTGGGAGGGGAGACGCGCCTGGTGGAGGGGTTGATGGTTCGTGCGGGTGGGAGCAAGGCGTTTGAGGAAGACGGCAGCGGGGCGGTGAACGCGGGCTTGGGGTATCGGTGGGGGAAGAGTTGGCTGGACTACAGCTACCACATCCCCCTGGAACTGACCGAGACCAACGGCGCCCACCGCTTCTCCCTGGCCTACG
>Ga0194132_10010808_pt1 | contig 12008 bp, 12 predicted proteins | sample TA2KigOf80mmetaG_FD_148612 | JGI IMG/M metagenome (GOLD analysis project Ga0194132, IMG submission 148612) | Freshwater microbial communities from Lake Tanganyika, Tanzania - TA2015054 Kigoma Offshore 80m | ecosystem: Environmental > Aquatic > Freshwater > Lake | place: Tanzania: Lake... | reverse complement strand
GGCCGCTTCGACGGCCGAATCGACAATCCAGGCCGTGGATTTGATGTTCGCCAGCGGGCCCCAGAAGTGTTGCAGGGGAAAATGGCCGTACTTGTCGCGCAATTCGCCGTAGAGTTCCACGGGGCGGGTGTAGCACCAGAGAGATTCGGTGCCGTCCGGGTTATGGACCGGCGCGGGCATGCAGATGGTGTCCGCGCCGCATCCTTTGCTGAGCATCGGAAACCAGGCGGCTGTTTTGAGACTCGGGTTGTGCTTCTTCAGCACGTCCCAAAGTTGCGGCTGCTGGATCTTGTCGTTGCCGGCAGTCCACATTTCCACTTCCCGCCGCTCGCGCCAGTAAAAGCCGTTGGCCACCACGCCATGTGCGGACGGGAGGCGGCCCGTGAGCATATTGGCCTGCACCGGCCACGTGACGCAGGGAAAACTGGGGCGCAGCGTGGCTTGCGCGCCGCCAACGGCCAGCCGGTTGAGGTTCGGCATGGCGGGGAGATCGGCGGGGCGCAGGCCGGGGATGGATAGCAAATAGACGTTGGGCATAGGGCTATTTCCAGGCGAGCGGGGAGCGTAAGCCCCCTGGTGGTTCTGGGTTCGGTTTAAGGTTTAACGTGCCTGCGAGTCCACGGGGACAGTCCGATTTTTTTCAGTTGGGCGTTTTGGTGAGGCCGAAGCTCTCCCGTGCCAAAATTGGGACAGTCCCCTCACGTCACATACAACCATCGCGACAGCAAGAGTGTTGGTATTAACAGTGCCAGCACGCAGAGCGCCGGCACCATTCCCACGACTGCGAACGTAATAATTGCGTCAAACACCACCAGCGACAAGATGCCATAGCGCACCGCGGCTTGTACGTGGCCGGGTGTGGGATCGACCAGGGCATGCATCAGCCGCCAGCCGGTTTGCAGGCCCAACACAATCCAGATCCAGGGCCAGACCTTCAGCGTGTCTTCAAGCTGATGCGTGAGCCCGGTGGTATACGGAAAAGTGGCTACCAAGGCCATACCCAGCCACATCAGGGCCAAGCCGATGAAGAGCCAGCCGCGATGGCTTTGCCGCGCTTCCGTTCTCCCCACCGCGGTGATGCCAGCGACAAACAGGCCCAACCCGCCGGCGATGAGGAAATGCGGCGTCTGCCACGCGACGGCCATCGCGCTCATGCCCAGCAGCACGTTGAGTCCGCGGCACGCTCCCATGGCGAGCGGACCCACGATCGTTTTTTTCAGCAGCGCATCGTAACCGATCACGAAGGCGGCGATTGCCAGGCTGATCTGCGCCGGCCGCCAGCCACCCAGCAACCACGCAGCGGCCAGAGCAAGAGCCACACCAGCCAGGAGCAGTTCGCCCCCGAGCCACGCGGCGGCGCCCGCCGAGACGCGACCGCTGGGAATCGGACGGCGGGGTCGCTCCGCCGCATCCTGCTTACGATCAAAGTAGTCATTCAGCACCATGCCGGCCAAATAGAGACAGCACGACGCGGCAACTAACAACACAAGCGGCCACACGGTCCCCGTGCGCAGCCATTCTTCCAGCGGTAGCTTTTGCGGCGTGGACGCATACGCCACGGCCGTCCCCATGAGCACGTCGGCAATGGCCGTGAAGACCGTCGGCAGCCGGAGCAGTTCCAGGTAAGCTCGCATGGAAGTGCAGGAAGCGACGGGTCAATGGAATGAATGAAACGAATGAGACGAGATCGCAAATGTGAAGACGTTGAAAATTTCCACGTCGAGCTTGCTACGGTTCAACGCTTGCTAGGCCACTATTCGTTTCACGTTGCAGCCGTTGGTGTGCCCGCAGGACGAGCGGGATAGCGCACGTATTTGCGACCGGATGATTTCTGCTGTGTCCGGATGTTTTTGAAGATTTCTTTGATGTCGTAACCGAACTGGGCCGCATGTTTGTCGCGAACCGCCCGGACTTCGGTAACAATTGGATCATTCATCGTCGTTTTCATCGTCAGGTTCCATGAGTTCGGCGGGTGTGCAGATGATGGTCGGTTCTTAGCCTGCATTACGGCAGACGCGTTCAATCTGGGTTCGAGTGGCTGCGTTCGCGATATGCCGACAATTCCATGTTACCAGATAATCGATGCCGTTCGTAACGGCGATGGCAATATGACCAGCGTCTTCGGCAGCTTTTTCGGGAATTGCCCCGGCGTCGATCAGTAGTTGTGCAAGCTTTGCCGCCTCTTCGGTAGCGTCAAGCAAAACGACGGATTTCAGTGCGGCGAGACGATCCTGAGCGGCATCGGCGTCACCAGCACTGGCTTCGTTGATCACCAGCTCGGATGCAACTAATTCGAATCGATCAGCAGCGTCTCGCCACCATTCGCGAGTGGTCTGTTGATAGCCAGCGATTACCACGTCGCGAGAAGGCCACGCCGTCAGATAACTGACGACAGTTGTTTCGATGTATGCTTTTGGTTTCATCATAATGTTCAAGTTAATTCTATTCCCAACCGTTTGGCTTGAGCCAGCAGAAACTCTCTTGCTTCCCGGGCTGCGGCATCGGGATTGTCGATGTACGGATAGAGCTCCACCGTCAGCCAGCCGTCGTAGCCGGTGCGCTGAATCTCTTGCAGTGTGGCCGAAAAGTCGATGGCGCCATGCCCGGGTATCAGGTGCTTGTGCACCCGGGTGGCGGCGATGTCTTCCAGGTGATAGTGCCGCGTATGGGGCGCCATCCGGGCCACCCAGTCCTGCGGATCTTCGCTTACGCAATAGGCATGGCCAATGTCGAAGTTCAGGCCCACCCAGGGGGAATCGATCCGGCCGACGAACTCCAGGTATTGGTCAAAGCGTTCGATCAGCAGTTCCGGCTCCGGCTCGATGAGAAGTAACACCCCGAGTTCGCCTGCCAGCTCCACGCAAGGCATCAGTTCTTCATAGAAAATGTCTGAGCCTTGCTGCCAGGTTTGGCCTTCCAGCAGAAAGCCGCCGGGCTCAGTCGTAATGTTGGGGGCGCCCAGTTCGGCGGCCAGGCGCAGCGACCGCTTGGTGTGCTCGCGGCGGATGGCCCGGTAGTGTGGATCGGGATCGGTCCAGCCGGGGTGCCAATAAGGCTGCCGCGGGTCGGCCACGGCGTTCATCATGAAGGCGTTGATGTTGGAGATGGCGAGCTTGTGCGTCTCGAGCGCAGCGCGGATAGCCTGTTTTTGCTCCTCCAGCAAGCCGGCCGGCCAGGCGTGCGGGACGTCGGCCAGCAGTTCAATGCCGCGATAACCGATCTCGGCAATCCGGCGGATCGTCTCGGCGATGGAGAAGTTGAGGTAGGCGTTGGAGCTGAAAGCAAGTTGCATGGGTATCCTAGCTGCTGGCGCTGCGGTAGGAAGACAAAGCCATTTTGAACACTTGCCGCGAGAGCCACAAGCTGAAGGCGGTGGCAGCGATGGCGAAAAGGACGATTTTCCAGTGCTGGTCGGAAAAGGGCATCGCCATCATCCGGGCTGGGACATTGACGGCCACCAGCACGGGAATAATAAACGTGAATACGCCGCGGAGCCCCCAACCGAGCCATTTCTTCGGCGTGCCGGCCGGGCCGGTGTAAATCTCTTCCGGGTAGCGGGCGAAGATGGTGATGTAAAACCAGAACTGCTGGAGCGATTGATTGCGCCCCAGCCAGACGCTGGTGGCGGCCATGGCAATCATCAGGCTGTAGAAAATAGCCACGCCGCTCAGCACGTAGATCGGGTAGAGAGCCACCTGCAACAGTGTCAGCGAAAGCTCGCCGGCGGCGTCAAGCCGCCAGAGGGAAACGACCAGCAGAATCACGCCGATGGCGGCGCTGGAGAGGCTGGACCAATCGATGCGTTGGAGCGATACAAGGAACTGGGTATCCATGGGCTTCAACAGGGCAAAATCGAGATTGCCCGTGCGGATCAGTTCGCTGAACTCCTCCGCGTTGTACATGAAGAAGGCCTCCACGATGCCGCTGATCAGCGTCGTGGTGGCAAAGAAAATGAAAAATTGATACTTGCCCCAACCCGTGTTGTAGCCCAGCGTGTCTGTGTACTGGAAGATCAACTCGTAGAATCCCAGGTTCATCACGATCCAGGAGACGACCGAGATTGTTTCGATAATGAAGTTGGCGCGGAACGACATGTCGCGCACCAGGCTGTTGCGGGCAAACGTGGCAAAGACTTGTCCGTAGCGGGCGAAGGACTTCATCGGCTTAGCCTCCAAACCCGCTGTATCGCCGCACGCCGCGCGAATAAGCGAAGCGGCAGAGCAGGAAGAAGAAGATCACCCAGAACAGTTCGAGCCACAGGCCTTGTCGCAGAGCCGCCCCCTCGATCTTTCCCAGCCAGACCGCCGCCGGGAAATAGGCCAGGTACTGCAGCGGCTGCAACTGCACGATATAGCTGAACGGCGGCGGGAGCATGTCCAACGGAAACATGTGCCCCGAGAAGAAAAAATTGAACAGCATGTAAATCCACATCAGCGAGTTGATTTCCAGAAACCAGAAGCCATACAGGCCGATGGCCGCTTCCAGAAAATAGCCGAGCATGAAGGCCATCACCAGCGAGAGGACAAACGCGGCGATGGTAGCGCCATCCGGCATAGGTGGAAAGAATCCGCGGCACAGGTAGAAGACCAGCGCGAACGGGGCCAGAGCGACGCCGTAGTACACCAGCTTGTGAGCCACGCGCATCAGAAACAGAAAGCCCACCATGTCGATCGGCTGAATGAGGAATTTCTTGACCGTGCCGTCGCGGATATCGCGGGAAATGCCGCTGGCCAGCCCTGGCATGCTGGAAAAGGCCCGGCCGACCATCGACAGCAGATAGTAAGCGATGAAATCGTGGTAGTTGTAGCCAGCGATGTCCCCTTTCACGGCGGTGAAGATGGAGCCCCAGAGAAAGATCTGCGTAATGATCGGCAGGAACCGCATGAGCGTCCCCAGCGCAAAGTCACCCCGGTAGACGAGGCGTTCTTCCAGGCAGATCCGCAGGATGGTCCACCAGGTGAGGGCTTTAGCGTGCATATTAGACTTCCCCCGCCACCGACGAAAAGACTTCCGCGATGACTTGCTCCAGCGGCGGATCTTCGACGCTGACGTCTTCGATCGGGTGGGTCTGAAGGATGCCGGCCAACACGTCGGTCACGGCGCGGCGGTCGATGCGGAGTTTGGCTCGAGGCGGATCGTGCTCCAGGACCTGGCCGTATTGCGAGAGGTCGCGCGGAATCGCCCCGTCCGCAAACAGCAGCGTCACAATTTTGTGGCCGCTGAACCGATCCACGATGCCGCTTAGGGACCCGTCGTACACGATCTGGCCGCGGGCAATGATCACCACGCGGCGGCAGAGCGCCGCCACGTCCTTCATGTAGTGGCTGGTCAAGAGAATTGTGATCCGCCGCAACTGCTGATAGTGCTTGAGGAACTGCTGGATGTTGTGTTGCGCGACCACGTCCAGGCCGATCGTCGGCTCGTCCAGGAACAGCACTTCCGGAGAGTGCAGCAGGGCGGCAGTCAGTTCCATCTTCATCCGCTCCCCCAGCGACAGTTCGCGCACTGGCTGTCCGAGCAGCTCCCGCACGGAAAGCAAATCGACCAGTTCGTCACGCGTCCGCTCAAACTGCGCCGGCTCGATCCGATAGATTTGCTGGTGCAGGCGAAACGATTCTTGAGCAGGCAGATCCCACCAGAGCTGGTTCTTCTGTCCCATCACCAGGGCGAACCGGCGGCGATAGGCGTTTTCGCGCTCCCAGGGGATAAAGCCCATCACGCGTGCCGTGCCGGCAGTTGGTGTAATGACTCCGGACAGCAATTTGAGCGTGGTGGTTTTCCCCGCCCCGTTGGGGCCCAGAAAGGCCACGAACTCTCCTTCCTCCACGGAGAGATCGATGCCGCGCACCGCCTCGACATCCCGATATTTGCGGGCAAAGAGCCCCCGCATGGCGGCCAGCAGCCCCTCCTGCTTCCGGTAGATGCGATAGGTTTTGGTCAGGCCCGATATCTCGATAATCGCCATAGCTGATGGGAGATTATAGGGATGGGCCAGTGGGAAAGTAGGTCCACCGGTAGGCTTTGCCTGCCGGGCGATGCCAGGCGTAAGGATGAAGCCGTTCGAAGCGAAATGATCTGCCGGCCTTGGCCGTTTCATCCGTACGCCATGGTTCTCCCAGGCACCTTCCGGCAGAAGGAGCCTACTGGCTTTGTCGCGGTTGCGGGGCTCCGCTATAATTCCGCGCCGTAGTGTGGGCTTCCAGCCCGTCGTCAACACATCAACATAGGTACACGGGCTGGAAGCCCATGCTACATGCCCAGGCTACATAAGGAGACACCCCACGGCACGTTTTCGCGTCGGCCTTGGCCACGATACGCACCGGTTGGAACCCGGCGGGCCGCTCCGCCTGGGTGGAGTGTCCGTGCCGCACGACCGGCAGTTGGTCGGCCATAGCGATGCAGACGTGCTGCTGCACGCGATTACCGATGCTTTGCTGGGGGCCGCCGCCCTGGGGGATATCGGCCAGCTATTTCCCAACACGGAGGAGGCGAACCGGGGACGCGATTCGGGTGACATGCTTCGTATGGCTGCAGACAAGGTGCGGGCGGCTGGCTGGCAGATCGGCAACCTGGACTGTGTGTTGCTGATGGAGCGGCCGAAGCTGGCACCCCATCGGGAGGCGATCCGGCAGCGGATTGCGGAACTGTTGGAGTTGAAAATCGATCAGGTTGGCCTGAAGGCCAAGACGGGGGAAGGAGTCGGAACGATCGGCCGCGAGGAGGCGATTGAAGCCATGTGTGCGGCCCTATTGGAAAAGGATAACCGTTGATGAGCACGACCACGATGCAGCGTAAACCCATCCTGTCACGCCAGCCGGCGGCCTCGATCCGTCTCTATAGCACGCTTTCGCGCAAGAAAGAGCCGCTGGTCACGGTGAAGCCAGGGCATGTGGGAATCTACCTCTGCGGCCCGACGGTCTACGACAAGGCCCACATTGGCCACATGGTGGGGCCGGTCATTTTCGATACGATCAAGCGCTTCCTTGTCTACAGCGGCTACGATGTGACCTGGGTGGTGAACATCACTGACGTGGACGACAAGCTGATCAACAGGAGCAACGAGCGCGGCATCAGCATGGCCGAACTGGCGAAGGAGATGACGCAGGATTATCTGAGCAATCTGGCCGGGATGGGGGTCGATCAGATCGACCACATGCCGAAGGCCACGGAGTGCATGGGTGAGATCATTGAGTTCACGCAGGCCCTTATCGACCGGGGTTATGCCTATGCCTCGGATGGGGACGTGTTTTTCGATGTGCCCAAGGACGCGGAGTATGGCAAATTGACCAACCGCACCATCGACGCCGTGCAGGGAGAAGGGGGCGAAGCCGCAGCGCGGAAGCGGAACGCGGCGGACTTCGCGCTTTGGAAGAGCGCGAAGCCTGGTGAGCCAAGTTGGGACAGTCCGTGGGGGCCGGGCAGACCGGGCTGGCACATCGAGTGTTCGGCCATGAGTCGCGGCATCCTGGGCGAAACCTTTGATATTCACGGCGGCGGACTCGATCTGGTCTTCCCGCATCACGAAAACGAAATTGCACAGAGCGAATGCTGCCACGGCAAACCGATGGCCAAATACTGGTTGCATAACGGACTGCTGCGAAAATCGGCGGAGGCCGGCAAGATCGGCGGCCGCGGTGACCGGGCCGAAGGTGCGCCCGATGCGGAAGTGGCCAAGAGCGAGAAAATGAGCCGCAGCAAAGGGGCTGGCGGCCTGGCGGATCTCATCGCCAAGCAAGGTGGCGAGCGGATACGATTTTTCCTGTTGCGGACACACTACCGCAGCACCGTGCTGTTTGGTGAGGAAGCGATTGCCGAGGCGGCGGTTGGGCTGGAAACCTTTTACCGGCTCTTCAAGAGGTTGGAACGCATTACGGGTGGGAGTTTTTATGCCTTGGAAGTGGTAGACCGCGCCCAAGGAGACACCCGCTTCACCACCCAACTCCTCTCTCCGCCAGCCACCGCGTTGCTGGATGCGGTCAAACAGAACCGCGAGCGGTTTCTGGCGGCGATGGATGACGATTTCAATACGGGTGGCGCGGTTGCGGAACTTTTTGAGCTGGCCCGCCACATCAATAAGTTCATTGACGAGCATAAGCTTGAAACAGAACTGGACAAAGACGCCTATCTCCGTACGGCCGTGGTCGAAGCGTTCAGCGTCCTGCGTGAGCTTTCTGCCACGCTGGGGTTGTTCGTAGCGGATCGGTCTCAGACTGCCGGTGGAACTGATCAGTCGTTGGCGAATCTGGTGGAAACCGCCATTCAAATGCGGGCGGACGCGCGGAAGAACAAGGATTTCGCTGCTGCCGATAAGATCCGAAAGTTGCTTATGGCGAGCGGGATCACGATCGAAGATCGTGCCGGTGGAACCGAGTGGACAGCGAGCAGCGATGCCACGGCCGACAAAGTTCGCCAGATTTTGAGTGCCGAAGGCGTTGCCATTCCATCCTGAACTGGACATAAGAGCCCGATGGAGCGAGGACCAACGCCGCCAGCCCCACGCATTCTCGGCGTCGATCCGGGTTTGAACATCACCGGCTATGCCGTGATTGAGCCGCGGGATCGCAAGCTCCATGTTTGCGAAGCGGGAGTGATCCGCAGTACGCAGCGGCGTTCGCTGGCCCATCGAGTGCGGGAAATCCACGATGGCCTGGCGGAGGTGATCGCGGCGCTCAAGCCGGTCGCGATGGCATTGGAGGAACTTTACAGCCACTACGATCGCCCGCGGACGTCGATCTTGATGGGCCATGCCCGGGGGGTGATTTGCCTGGCGGCGGCGGAGGCCGGCATCGAAGTGACCAGCTACAATGCCACTCAGGTCAAGCGGATTCTCACGGGCAACGGCCGGGCGCCCAAGTCGCAGATGCAGCAGGCCATCCGCCGCGAACTGGCTCTGGCCAAGCTGCCCGAGCCGGCCGACATCGCCGACGCGCTTGCCATTGCCCTGTGCCACCATTATCTTGCTGGCAAGCCCAAAGCCGCAGGCACGCTCCGTGTGCCGTAGCAGGCGTAGCGGCTGTAATACCCCCGAGAGTTCAAAGGGGACAGTCCCATTTTTGTTTAGACAAAAATTGGGACAGTCCCCGGCGTAAAACGGAAGGAACCATGATCACCAAAATCACCGGCCGGCTCTTGGCTGTGGCGGACGACGTGGCCACGCTGGGCTCCGGCGCGTTTGAATACGAAGTCCTCATCCCGGAGTTTGCCCGGCGGCAGTTGCAGTCGCGCCTGGGTGACGACGTGAGCCTCCACACGATCGAGTATCTGGAGGGGAACCCGATGCAGGGGCGGATGACGCCTCGGCTGGTCGGGTTTCTCAACGTGGCGGAGCGGGAGTTTTTTGAACTGTTCTGCAGCGTGGACGGAGTGGGGGTCAAAAAGGCGCTGCGGGCGATGGTCCGGCCGGTGCGGGAGGTGGCCACCGCGATCGAGGAGCAGGATCTCAAGACGCTTTCCACTCTACCCGGCGTCGGGCCGGCTACGGCGGAGCGCGTGGTGGCCAAACTGCGCCGCAAGGTTCCCAAGTTCGCCCTGCTGGCGATGCGCGAAGAGCCGCGCGAGGCGGACGTAGAGCATGACGTGGTCCGCGAGACGTTCGAGGCGCTGCGCACGCTGGGGCACAGCGAAAGCGATGCCCGGCGGCTGGTGGATGCGGCGCTGGCGCGCAAGAAGTCGTATAAAGACGTGGAGTCGCTGTTGCAGGCGATTTACGACCAACGCAAACAGTCATAAGGCCGCGACTGGTGGCTGCGGTCAGGGCTCTGGTTGTCGAACGGTCTGGTTGTCGAACGCTCAGGTTGTGAAACGGTCTCCGGACCGTTTCACGAGTTGGACCGAAGGTCTCCCGGTTCCGTGGCAAGGGAGACCTTCGGTCAGCACGGTGTCGCGGTCGGGAGACTGCGACACAACAGGAGGTCGGGAGACGGCGACACAACAGGAGGTCGGGAGACGGCGACACAACAGGAGGTCGGGAGACGGCGACACAACAGGAGGTCGGGAGACGGCGACCCAACCATGGTCGGGAGACGGCGACACAATAGCGTTTAGCGGGGAAACCGGATGGACTCCACCATCGTTGACGCCGAACTGGCCGAGCAACCTGCGCCTCATGGCGCTCCCTGTCCCAGTTGCGGTGCGCCGGTTGAGCCAGGGGACCGCTTCTGCAACAGTTGCGGTCTTCCTCAGGCTGCGGCTGCACCGGCGGCGGAAGTCGCGCAAAAGCATTTCCGCTGCCAGGGCTGCGGTGCGGAAGTGGCCGTGGATGCGGATCAGCGGAGCTATGTCTGTCCGTTTTGCGATTCCACCTACGTGGTCGATTTTTCGCCGGAGGACTCCGGACGCCAGCCGCCGGAGTTCGTGGTCGGGTTTGCGGTTCCGCCGGACGAGGCAAGCCGCCGGTTCGACCACTGGTTGCGGGAAAACACCTGGTTCCGGCCCGGCGATCTCAAGCTGGCGCAACTGGAGGGTAAACTGAGAGGCATCTATTTGCCGTTCTGGTCGTTTTCCATGCTGGCGGAGAGCACCTGGAATGCTCAGATCGGGGAATATTGGTATCGAACGGAAACGTACACCACTACGGTCAACGGCAAAACGGTTACCCGGACACGGCGCGTCCGGGAAACGGAGTGGTGGGGCCTGTCCGGACTGCATCACAACTACTACAGCGGCTATCTGGTCACCGGCAGCCGCGGGCTGGCGCAGCCGGAGTCGCAGCGGATCCAGCCGTTCCGGCTGGAGGCGCTGAAGCGCTATCAGCCGTACTTTCTGGCAGGCTGGCTCAGCGAAGAGTATTCCGTGGAGCGCGAGGCGGCTCTGGCCCAGTGCCGCGCGGAGTTTGAACGCCGTGTCGAAGCGGACGTGGCCGCCTTTCTGCCCGGGGATACGCATAGCGATCTGAATGTCCATTCCGAGTTCTCCCAGGTGGGGACCGATTTGATACTGCTGCCGGTTTACCTGGCGACGTACCGCTATCAGGACAAGCTGTATCGGTTTCTCCTGAACGGCCAGACGGGAAAGATCGCGGGTGACAAACCTCTTTCCTGGCGGCGGATCAGCGCTGCGATCGGGACCGGTTTGGGCTTCATGCTCCTGCTGTTGCTGGTGCTTTGGCTCATGGGGGTGTGGGGCCGATGAACCGTTGCGCCGTCTGCCAGAACATGATCGATGAGGAGGATCTATTCTGTCCCGATTGCGGGACCGAGTCTCCCGTAGCGCACCGGCCGGTGCAGCCGGTTCAGCTTTCAACCCACAACTTTAAATGCCACGGCTGCGGCGCCTCGATGAGCTACGACGCCAGTGCCGGCACGCTCCGCTGTCCGTTCTGCGGTTCGCAGCAACTGGAGTCTCAGCCGGATGCCCAGACATTGCGGGCGGAATTGGTCGTGCCGTTTCAGTTCAGCCGCGAGCAGGCGGTGGTCCAGATGCGGCAGTGGCTGGGACGCGGGTTCTGGCGGCCGGGCGATCTGGCGACCAGCGCTCTGGTGGTTTCGATGACACCGGTTTACGTTCCGTATTGGGTCTTTGCAGCTCAGACGCATACCTATTGGACCGCGGACACGAACCAGACGCCGGCCGGCGCCCGGGCGGACTGGTATCCCCTGTTTGGCCGGCGCGAAGGTAACTATGAAAACTTGTTGGTAGGGGCCAGCGGCGCCCTGACGGCTGCGGAAACGTGGCAGATATCCCCGTTCGATCTTTCGCCTGGGGTGGCCCCGGAAAAGCTGGACCTGGAGAACGCGATTGTGGAGCAGTTTTCCGTGCAGCGGAAATATGCCCGGCCATTGGCCCGCCACGGGCTGGAATCGATGGAAACCGAAGCGTGCGAGGGACAGGTGCCGGGTACGGCGCGGAACGTGAAGGTCAACGTGCTGGTGAGCCAACTGACCAGCCGGCCGGTGCTGCTGCCGGTATGGATTATGGCGTACCGCTACCGCGAGCAGGTGTTCCGCTTTCTGGTCAACGGGCAGACAGGGCAGGCCACGGGGAAGGCCCCGTTTTCGTATCGCAAACTG
>Ga0194132_10010807_pt1 | contig 12008 bp, 10 predicted proteins | sample TA2KigOf80mmetaG_FD_148612 | JGI IMG/M metagenome (GOLD analysis project Ga0194132, IMG submission 148612) | Freshwater microbial communities from Lake Tanganyika, Tanzania - TA2015054 Kigoma Offshore 80m | ecosystem: Environmental > Aquatic > Freshwater > Lake | place: Tanzania: Lake... | reverse complement strand
TTGACGATCCGCGCCGTTGCAATGAAACCGGGAGCGATGCAGTTCGCCTGGATGTTATAGGGCCCGAGCTCCTGGGCGAGGTAACGGGTGTAGTGGGCGATGGCTGCTTTGGCGGCTCCGTAGTGCGCATAACCGCCGCCGATGCCCGCTACCTTGCCGGCGTAGGAGGCGACGGTGATGATCTTGCCGCTGCCTTGTTGTTTCATGACTGGAGCGACGGCACTGCAGGCGTGGTAGGTTCCGTAAAGATTCATCTTCAGCACCAGGTCCCAGAGATCCGGCGGCACGATGGATGCCGCAGTGTCGCGTGGGCGTCCCCGGCCACCGCCCGCGTTGGCGACGAGAATGTCGACGCGGCCCCAGGCGGATTTCACCGCGTCTACCATGTTGAACACGGCATCCCGGTCAGCGACGTCGAACTCAAAACCGAGGGAATCACCGCCTCGGGCGCGAATTTCATCTACCGTGGTTTCGCCCGTCATGTCAGCGGCTTCAGCCTCGAACTCCTCATATGATTTGAGGTTGAGGTCTGAAATGGCAACCTTGGCGCCTAGACTTGCGAGATGCAGCGCGTAGGCGCGACCAAGACCGCGTGCGGCACCGGTGACCATGGCCACCTTGCCATTCAGTTTTCCCATTTGAATTTCCCCCCTGAATACAAACCTGGCATGCAGGGCAGGGACGTTACACCACGCTTTGAAGGGTCAGCAAACAGGACGCTTGGTGTAGCTCCGGAAAGACTGAGTGAAAGCCGTTTAGGGGATCAGCCGGTCACTGCATCCACTCGGGATCCGGCAGATCAGCGAAGCGTTCCTGCAAACCGTGATCCCAGGAACGTCTAAGGCTTTGCCAGTACGGATCCTGATCCTGCATGACGACATGCACTTTCACGGCAAGCGCATCCCGGGAGTAGATCAGGAGATCGATGGGCGGGGCCACCGAGAGATTCGACTTGATGGTCGAGTCCATGGACACCAGGCCACACTTCGTTATGGTTGCGAGCGTAGAGTCAAACCGAACGATCCGATCGATGATCGGTTTGCCGTATTTGAATTCGCCGATCTGCAGGTAAGGCGTTTCCGGCATGGCCTGGATGAAGTTGTCTTCACCGTAGACCTGGAACATACGCAGTTCTCGGCCGGCTATCTGACCGCCGATCAGCATCGATGCGTTGAATCCCTCGCCACTGCTGCGCAGGCTGGGGCCATCCATACGATCCACTTCACGCAGCGCCCAGCCGGCAAGACGGGCGGCTTCCGTCATCGAAGTGACGTTCTTCATGGAGATCCGGCCGCTGCCTGTCGGCATGCCTTCGTTCATGAGCTGCAGCGCTGCCTGGGTGATCGCCAGATTGCCCGCTGTCATCGCCACGATGACCCGCTCACCGGGGACCTCCCACGTGGTCATCTTGCGGTAGGTGGAGATGTTGTCCACGCCCGCATTGGTGCGCGAGTCGGAGATCATCACCATGCCAGCCTTTACGAGCAGGCCCACACAGTAGGTCATCGAGGCTTCCCTGACGTGCCGGACCTTTCCCAGCTTTGGTTTCAGGCTAGCAGAGAATGGAAAAGCGGGTGCAGGGCTTGGGATCAGCGCAGCAGCAGGTGCAGCAGCGCAACAGGGACAAAGGTGAAGAGCATGGACAACATCAGTGAGACGACGACGAGAAGATAGATCAGTACGGCACACAATCCCACTAGCAAAGCAGCCAAAGGCACAACCAGAGCGAGTATATGCAGAGGCATGCCTGGTTTCGGAGCAAGGGTGACAGCAGCGCCCTGGGCTGCGAGCGCTTCCAAGCGCTGGCGCACCTCCGGGTAGTACGAAACCACCGCGCCATCGATGAACGAAGAACCTTTGTGTTTCTGGTTCCGTAGCGGTTCAACCACGGCAAGGTGCGCCGCCCACGGTTCGATCGAATCCGGTTTTAGAACCCGGCTGGTTTGCTACAACCCCTTTGCGACGCCGTCAGGATTGCGGGTGAGGCGAACCGCAGTTGAGTCCGCGAGCAGTCGTCGCCATCGCCAAACCCAGGCCAGGAGGGGGGAAAGGATGAACGTGGCTACAATCCCGGCAAGAAATCCGGACATGGCGACGGGACCGGACACCGGCATTCAGGCCCAATGTCTCCAGGTAAGTGAGCCCTCGTCGGGCACGGGCTTTTCCAGCTCCGCGGACGATGTAAGTGGATCTGCCAGATCAGCCAGCAGTTGTTTCGCGCGGCTGGTGGTCGGCCACACGGCTGTCAAACACAGCCGCCCAAGGACCCGCACGATGCCGGTATTCGAGAAACCGTCGGCCATGCGGGCAAGTAGCGCGAAAAGCCCCGTCAGCATGGCGATGCGATGACTGTTTTTCACATCATCGTTGCAGAGGGAGCCGATCAGGAGGGCAGCGATACCCTGCAGCCCATCCCGGTCCAGGCCTTGCAGGAGGTCGGCCGAGGCGACGACGGTGGTTCGTCCTGCACTGTCTTCAAGGAACATCGCATTTCCACTGGCGGCCTCCGTTACCACGATACGCGGCTCGGGCAACAGTGCCGCCACCGCCATCTCGCTGATCACATTGGCGAAGCGCTGCTCCTGTGGACGATTCATTTGAGGGGCGCGACCGTGTTCAAGGCTCTGCGCGGACCCGGTGGCACGGTACAAGGCAACCAGGATCCCGAACATGAGCAGAGCTCCGGGCAAGGCAGCCGGTAGCCCGAACTCGATCCAGTCGACCCAGTCAAAGGCGAGCGGACCATCGATATTCTGCCCGTCCGGCAACGATTCGATGGCCTGGTCCAGTTGTTCAAACATGAAGCCAATAAGATCCGGCGTCGGAATCAGCAGATTGATCACATCGAAGACCAATCCGACCGCACCATACAGAAGGGGTGCCATCAATGATGCGACGATCAGCGCAATGAGGATCGCAGCGCCGAAGGCTATTGCTCCCACCTGCCACGATGCACGACGTTTGCGATCGATGGTGGTGAAAAAACTCTCCCGCTCTTCCGGTGACCAGCGTGTGGTCCAGTGCAGTCCACCGGTGTCATCAGATTCCTGCTCCGACATCAGGGGCCGACCGGACGTCCCGATGAAGGTCGATCGAAAGACCCTGGCCGGAATTTCGCGGCATCGATGGGCATCGCATTGAGCGGGCCTGAGTGTGTCCCTTCGTTGACGCACACCCGTTCGATGATACGCCACTCGGCGTCTCGTTTGAGGTAACGATCGAGGTAACGACCCCACCACGTATCGAGCACCGGTTCGTCTCTGCGGAAGAGCCAAGCGACGTTGTAGATCTCACCCGTAGCGCAGATGCCATCATCCGCGAGCGAGATGTGGTGGTTCATGATGGCGTGATTGGTGGATCGCCAGCGCAGGTGCGACACCATGCAGTGTTCGACAAAGGTATGGGCATTGCCAACGTACACACCGTGATCGTCGGTCGCATCAGGCCAGTACGCCGATTTCATGAGGGCTTCATCGAGACGGTCCACGCCGCGGCAATAACGTTCTGCCACCTCACGGATGTTCTGCAAGTCGGAGAGTTGCTGGAGCGAGTAGTTCATGGTGTTCCTAGCCGAATACTTCTCTGGAGTACGATCAGTGGCGAAGCTCACGCAGGAGATGTGGCGCCGGATAGATGGTCTTGAGCGCAGTGATCATCGCTTCCGGATGTACGGAGATCGCGCGGTTAAGCGAACCGTCGTAGAAGAAAGCACCGCCCAGCGAGTGAATGTTGCCGTCAAAGATCAATCCGACGATCTCGCCTTTCGCATTGATGAGCGGGCTGCCGGAATTGCCGCCGGTGATGTCGTTGTCCGAGACCTGATTGAAACGACGTGAAGGTTCGATCGCCTTGGATGCCTGCACCCAGGCTTCACCCAGCTGGAATGGCTCGTAGGGCGTGGCGCGGTCGAAGAGACTGGCGAAGGTGGTCGCGGATGAGACCGTAGTATCGCCTTCCTTCCAACCTTTGATCGTGCCGAACGATGCCCGAAGCGAGAACGTGCCGTCGGGATAGACCGACGTGCCGAAACGGGCGAACCGAAGCGCCGCCAGATCTTTGGCTGCCTTCTTCATCGGCGCATCCACCGTCGCCTTGTGTTTCAGATGCAGTAGTCGCGCAGTGCCATTGATGATGCGAGCGAGCTGAATGGCCGGGTCTTCGCTCGCTTCGATAGCGGCCTGGCCGCCTTCCCAAAGTTTTACACGGAGGTCTGGGTCGGCGAGTGCGGAACCTTCTATGGTGCGTTTCGCAACGGCACCGGGAGAATCCTTGCCAAGAACGGTTCGTACGAAGGGATGATCAACCCCCAACACCTCGCGCAGCTTCTCCAGTGACCAGGTCAGACGGATGACATCATAGTCCGCGTAAACTGGTCGTTGGGCAATCACGCGCTGCTTGATGGCCGGCAGTTCCGCTTCCGAATAACCCTCAAGTCGTTCTTCAAAAGAGCGTGCCCGTTCCTCGGCAGCACGGACCAGCCATCGCGCAAAGCCCATGATCTCCGAGCGGAACGCGTAACCCGACGCGATCATCAGGTACTCCGGGTAAAAGTTGCGCAGGGCTGATGTGGCTTGCTGGGTGGCGTCCCAGGGATTCTTTACAGCGACTGCTTCAGACTGCTGCTGCGCCCATGTGCGGAGCCCGTCTTCTTCTTCGCGCTTGGCCTGCATCACTTCTGCGGCCACCAATGTCTGTCGTTCGCCGCGCATCACCTTGAGGCCGTTTTCGAGCATGGTGAGATCGCTGCGGGCGATGCGGGCAGGTTCATCACCACCTTGTGAATAATGGTTGAGTAGACCGCGGTACTCGGATTCGAGCATCAGCTGGAACGGGAGCAAGTGATCACGACGCAGCTGCAGCTGCGAAACGGTGAGCAGCCGCTCTGTTTCGCCGGGGTGGCCGAGCGTAATCACCAGTTCACCTTCTTTCGCGCCACTTTCCCGCAAGGGGAAATACACCCTGTTCGACAACGGCCGTCCGTTTTCGTAGACCCGAAGCAGTCCCATGTCGAGGTTGAATCGCGGGAAGTTGAAGTTGTCCGGGTCGCCACCGAAGAAACCCGAGGCGAACTCAGGGGAAAAAACCAGGCGAACGTCGGGGTAACGCGCATAACGGTACAGGTGCACGATGGCGCCCTGGTACAGCTCGACCATATCGCAGCGAATCCGTTCTGCGTTGCCTTCCACGCAGGCGTTCTGCAGCGCCGAAAAAACATTCTTGCGTGCTTCGCTGAAGGCTTCGCCTTCAAGGCCGTGTGTGGCCTTGTTGATCGCGGCGGTAACGTCGCTTGTCTCCTGCAGTTGATTCACTTCCATGCCCGGGCACTGTTTTTCAGCCCCGCGCTTCTTGGCAAGGAAACCCTTGCTGACGAAGTCTTCATCCGCAGTCGAAAGCGCCTGGACACAGCCGATCACGCAGTGATGATTGGTCAGCATCAGGCCTTCCCGGGAAACCAGACTGCCAGAACAACCAGAAGCCAGACGCACTGTGCCCTGCATGGCGCGGTTTAGGAATGCCTGATCCGGTTCGAACCCGTAGCGGGTTCGCAACTGTTCGCGAGGCAGGTTGTCCAGCGTCCACATGCCTTCATCGGCATAGGCCCAAGCGGACCAAGTGCTTGTGAGGTGGAAAAGAATCAAAGACAACAACAGACGGCGTGTGGACATGCAGCGGGCTCCAGGGTGTCGGCTGGCATGCTACCGTCGGAGAGGTGTCCCAGCCACCGCGCCTCTCCGTTACTATCCATGGAGGCGCACATTCACGGGGAGATATCGATGCAGGACTTCAAGGGCAAGACCGCCGTCGTTACGGGCGCGGCCAGCGGCATTGGCAAAGCGGTTGCAACCCGATTGGCCGCGGAAGGGATGAACGTGGTGCTGGCCGATATCGAGGTGCCGGCGCTGGATGCCGCAGTGGGCGGGCTCGCCGCCAAAGGCCATCGGGTGGTTGGCGTGCCTACCGATGTTTCGAAAGCAGAAGCCATCGAACATCTGGCACGGATGGCAACCAAGGAGTTCGGGGCGATTCACCTCGTGCACAACAATGCCGGTGTGGTGACGGCGGGTCGTGCGGAAACCTTAAGCGTTGCTGACTATGAGTGGGTGCTCGGTGTGGATCTGTGGAGTGTCATCCACGGCGTGCGCACCTTCCTGCCCCTACTCGAAGCCAGCGGTGAAGGCCACATGATCAACACCGCCTCCACCGCCGGGCTGATGGCATCGCCGAATATCGCCCCGTACAACATTGCCAAATTCGGGGTGGTGGCGCTGACCGAAACCGTGGCGCGTGAACTCGAGATGCGCAATTCCCCCATCGGTGTTTCCGTGTTGTGCCCTGGCGCGATCAATACACAGATTGTCTTCAGCGATCGCAATCGACCTGATGCATCGGCGGCGTTGCACCCGAACAGCGTAGAAGAGGAGCAGTTCAAGAAGCGCGCCGGTGGATTGCTTGCCAACCAGGGGCTTGCACCTGAAGCGGTGGCGGAGATGATTGTGAATGCGGTTCGTTCAAAGCAGTTCTGGATTCTTACGCACACCGACTGGAAACGTGTGATGCGGCGCCGGGTGGAGGCGATGTGTGAGACCGATAGCCTGATTACAGATTTTGGTGGTTAGAAAGAACTATCGAACGTTCATGATGAAAAAGGCGTAGCCGTAGCGGCCCGCGGAATTGCGAAACATGGTGATTTCTCTCTCGGACGCATCGAGCACGGCTTCGGCCTCTGCGCCGTGCAGCGGATCATTCGCGTACTGCTGTCGCAGTGCATCGATCTTTGTTTGCATCGGTTGTTAGTAGGGCACCATCCAGGCATCTGCCGGCAACACAAAGTCGCCCAGAAGGTCATATTCGCACGCGCGTGTGGTGCTGCGTCGTGCATCGAGCGTCGTCATGTCGGGGTAAGCGGTCCAGTAGTCCACCGCTTCTGCTGGCCGATCCGCTTTCAGCCACACCAGATCACTGATCGCCATGCAGCCGCCTGGTTTCAGCAAACGTCGCCAGGACTCGAGCGCTGCCCTGAAGCCCATCATATACACCGCCGCTTCACACCAGATGAGATCGAACGAGGCATCCGAAAAGGGCAATGCCTTCATGTCCGCCTGTTGGCACTTCACTCGGTCGCCAAATCCGTGGATTGCGATCTTCTTCTTCAGTTCATCAAGAAACGCCACGTGTGCATCCACGCCGATGAGATGGGCTTTTGGGAGAGCACGCGCGAGATGCAGGGTGTGCAGGCCCGGACCACAGGCGATATCCAGAACCTAGATTGAACCTTTACGCCCAGTGACGTCGAGGGCCTGCAACGTGCACGATTCATTGCCCGGTGCTTGCCGGGGAAGGCCTTCGTGGATGCGGAAGAAGAGTTCGCGTCCGAAAGTGGCCAACGTCATTCCTGATTCGAGGCGCTGGAAACGGGGGCGTCATCCACCGACCACGGGTACTTTGCGTCCGGGCTGAGGAAGTGATCCATGAGGATGGCTTCAAAGAGGCGGAACGCGGCGGTCTTCGGATGGCTGGGTGAGGATGCGACACAGAAGTAGCGTGCTGGCATGTTCACGATCCCGGTGATGATGTCGAAGTCCTTGCGCAGGACGGTGAAGTCCGGATCGGGATTGTGCTGCAGATGAAAAGCGTCGCTGTTCTTGATCAGCGTGCGGATCAGGAACGGGCTATCGGTGACGTAGTGCGGCTGCATGATCAGCCCGTTGGCGGCATACCGCTGCGCCAGCTGGGAATAATGGGCTTCGATACTCTCAGGCACGAGCAGCGGATAACCGAACACGTCGCGTTCCGAAGGTTCGACCATCCGGGTGAGCGGATGGTCCTTGCGCACCATGCAGCCCGCGTGGAAGCGGCACAGCCGTGTCACTTCGAGTTCCCGGAAGCGTTCGAGATAGGCGGATCCGCCGACGATCGCGTTGAGCTCACCTGCAACGAGACGAGGGCAGAGCGTCTCCGCCGAACCGGTCACGATCTCCACGCGGATGGCGGGATGGTGTTTCGCGAGCGCCTTGAGCGGGCGGATGGCATTCTGGATGTCGGTTCCCGGGGCCGCGCCGATACGCAGCCTCCCGGTCACCGCTTCGACACCACTGCGCATCTCCGTCACCAGGTCGTCCACCTCACCGAGGATACGTTTCGCGTGCTGGATGAACCGTTGGCCGGCTTCGGTCAGCCGCATCCCCCGTGGTACCCGATGGAACAGCTGTACACCGAGTTCTTCTTCCACCTCGGCAATGCTGCGCGTGACGGCGGGCTGGGTCAGGCCCAGGGTCTCCGCGGCGATGGTGATCGCTTCGGCCCGGGCGACTTCAACGATGTAGCGCATCCGGCGCAGATCGAGGTGGTGCTTCATCTTCTGATATGAGTACCGCTTATTTGAAAAGATTATTCCTCTCGGGAAATAAATGGCAAGGGCTGGTGCCATGCCTAAATCAACAGAAAGTCCGGATTGCCTTGACCTACGCCATTGGCAGAGTCGGTTTTTACATGCCAAAAAGGCATGGCGTATGCCGAAAAAAGTAATTTGTTTTGGTGGGAAGAACAGCAGCAGTCTCACCTTCGGGAGGGAAGTGCAGGTACCGGGGTAGCCGGGTCCGGATGCTTCCCGGAGTCAGAACCTTGGGGAGAACACCATGAAGCAGCGTGCGCTGACGCTGGCCATTTTTATGCTGTCCGCGGGCTCAGTCATAACTTCGTTTGCAGCCGTCGCATTGGCGGAAGAAGCGCAGGACTCCGGCCGGCGCCAGATCGAAGAAATCACCGTCACCGCCGAAAAGGTGGAATCAACGGTTTCCGATACGTCCATTTCCATCACCGCGTTTGACGGTGCCATGCTTGAAGATTTCGGTCTGCAGGGCGCGGATGACCTGATGGATTTTACCCCGGCAACCACGCGGGATGAATACGACGTGCGCATCCGCGGGGTTGGCCGCAACTTCCGTGCGCTCGGTGGCGACCCCGGTGTGGCCACCTACTACAACGGCATCTACTCACCTGACTTCGGAATCGCCGCGTCAGAAAACGCGCTGTATGACATGGAACGCATCGAGGTACTGCGCGGTCCGCAGGGTACGTTGTACGGCCGCAACTCCGTGGGCGGCGCGATCAACTACGTCACCAAGAAGCCGAGCATGGAACCGGAAGCGGAAGTCCGCACCCAGTTCGGCCGGTTTGCCACCCAGGAATATTACGGGGTGCTGTCCGGGCCACTGCTCGAAGACCGTCTCGCAGCCCGCGTAACCGCGGTCAAACGAGATCGTAATGGTGCGCAGAAGGGCAAAGGGTACGCACCGGATGTGAACTCCATCGATGACCAGAACCTGGCGCTGGCACTGCAATGGGATATCACCGACACCTTCTCCTGGTACATCCGCGGCAATGAGCGCAAGTCGGACCGCCGGATCGGCAGCGGGCTCCTGATCAATGAAGGGATGGCACCCCAGCGGGGCATTCGCAGCACCAATCTGCCGGTGTTTGGCGTGACAACACGGGGTGGCACGGTCACCGCTGCAACCCCGGGGGCCCTGACGTTCTTCAACCCGCGAACCGGACAGAACGTCTATGCCACCAACAACCGCCCGGGCCTCGATCCCGTCGGGTTTCCCTATTCGCCAAACCCGGCGTTCGGTCGCAACCCTGACCAGATCCTCGGTGTGGGCAGCAGTTTCAAGAATCCGTCCAGGGGCACGCAGGTCAATGATGACGGCAACTGTGACCAGTTCCCGTACACGACCTGCAACAGCAACCACGAACTCTTCGACCACACCTCGGCCTCCAGCGAGATGAACTGGGAAATCAGCGACACCATGGCGCTGAAGTACCTGTACGGCTATCAGACGTTCGACTACACCTTCAACTCGGACATCGACTCCGTCGATTCGGATTTCAGCAAGTACCGGGCGACCGTACTCGAGAGCGTGTACAGCTACTCCCATGAACTGCAGCTGGACTGGGCGATCGGTGATCGGTGGACGGCGACTTCCGGCGTTTATTGGTTCAAGGAACAGCGCAACCAGGATTACAGCCTGGCCAACAGCACTGCACGGTTTGTCGAGCCAGCCAACTACGGTGCGCTGGATACCCGGGTAGGTTTCCTCGGCAACCGCAGCATCACGGATCTGTTGTTCGCGACGTCACCACTCGGTGCCAATACCCACGCGCGGTTGGGCTCCGCACCCGTCGGCACCAGCAACTTCGGTCGCTGGCTGGGGGATGCGCGAGGTGATATCTACGAACATCGCAACCAGGTCGACAATGAAGCCTTCGCGGTCTACACCCAGGGCACGTTCGAGTTCAACGAGCAGTTTGCCGTGGTCATGGGTCTGCGCTACGCGAAGGACAAGAAGGAGGCGGAAGAAGTCCGCGGCGGGTATTTCGAGCTCGACATCCCCTGGGCGGCAGGCTTCATGGGCTTCATTCCCGGCGGTACCTTCCCCAACGGCGGGCTTACGCTGCTCGGCGCGACCAATGTCTCCATGGGCGCGGCAACACGTACCGGCAATCCGGCGGATCCCTTGCGACCGGTGTGCGATATCACCGACGGTAGCTGCGCTCGCCCTCTGCGCCTCGCGGGCGGTGTACCCATCAGCTACAGCAGTAGCGTCAAAGGCAATGACTCCTGGGATGACGTCAACTTCCGGGTGAACCTCGACTGGACGCCAACCGATGACATATTGATGTATTTCTCTGTGACCACTGGTTACCGCGCCGGCGGCTACCAGCTGGGTGTGACCGATGCGCGTGACAACCCGCGGGACGAAGAAGGCCGGCCGCTGCCCGGTTCCGGCCTGGAACCTTTGACCTATGACAAGGAAACCATCACCGCCTATGAGATCGGCTACAAAGGCTTCTACTTTGATCGAACCGTGCAGCTCATTGCATCGATCTACCAGTACGACTACAAGGGCTACCAGGACCGTATCGACATCCTCGATGAAGTGCGCGGTCGGTCCGTTGACATCGTGATTAATGCCGCCAAGGCCGTCAATCGCGGCTTTGAGATGGAAGCGTTGTGGTATCCCACCGAGGAACTCACTCTCGGCGGGAACTACAGCTACACCGATACCTTCTACGACACGAAGTTCGTCCTGATCGATACCGGTAACCCAGAGTATCCGCTGTCGGTGTTCGGCGCAGTATCTCCCACCAACCCAAACAACGTTTTCCTGACCCGTGATGTGAAAGGCGATCAGCTCAAGGGCATCCCGAATCACAAGGCGACGGTCTGGGCAAACTACGATTATCCGACGGACATCGGCGTGTTTAGTGTACGTGGCGCGTACTCCTACACCGGGGACTACGTACAGCGCGGCATCAGATCGAAGTATGACCACTTGCCTGAACGGTGGCGCTTGGATTTGGGCGGTCAGTGGGTGTCACTGGATCGTGACTGGACCGTGCGTATATTCGTCGACAACGTCTTCGACGAAAAGAACCTGCGTTCCATCAGCACTGGTACCCAGGACAGCAACTTCCGCACCACCGGATCGGAACTGTATCCGCGCTACTACGGTGTGGACATCAAGTACCATTTCGGAGGTTGATACCACTCGCCTGAACATTCGGGCGTATCGAAAGGGCCGCAGCTGCGGCCCTTTCTTTTTGTTCAGCCCGGCTATTCAACTCGCGTTGTTCCGAACCTGTCGCTGCGCGTCTGTAAAGCGGCGACCGGAATCGGCATCATCCACCTTGAATCCCACCGGAGCGCACGATAATCATGACCACCCGCAAACGTGTGGCCTTCCAGCTGCCACGTCAGGCCCAGAACCAGACGGTCGAACAACGTTATGCGCTGGAGCTCGAAGCGCTAGCACCGATCGCCGACATTATCGAAGTGCGTGCGGACTCCCCGGCGGAGTTCGCGGCAGGCGTGAAAGACGTCGATGCCATCATCACCTCGTGGGGTCTGCGCATCGACGTCGAAGTGATCAGGGCGATGCAGCGCTGCGTGGTGATCGGTGTGGGCAGCGTAGGTGTAGACATGGTGGACATCGCCGCAGCGACGA
>Ga0194132_10010805_pt1 | contig 12009 bp, 9 predicted proteins | sample TA2KigOf80mmetaG_FD_148612 | JGI IMG/M metagenome (GOLD analysis project Ga0194132, IMG submission 148612) | Freshwater microbial communities from Lake Tanganyika, Tanzania - TA2015054 Kigoma Offshore 80m | ecosystem: Environmental > Aquatic > Freshwater > Lake | place: Tanzania: Lake Tanganyika... | reverse complement strand
CTCCTCCAGAGTCACGTAGCTGAACATCCCGGACTGCTGCTGATCGTCGCCGCGCATACAACAATCATCGCCCGAAATGTTCCGAGAGGGAATGGGCTCGATCAGGAGTTTTTCAACAAGTTCCTAGACGGGCGAAACCGGCTTCCCAGAAGGATTGTTTGGCCAGTTCCAGCTCGGAAAACATAGGGGGTAATCAGGCCAGCAGCGCCCGGATCACTTCGCCGTGCACGTCGGTGAGCCGCCGGTCGACGCCGTTGTGCCGGTAGGTGAGCGAGCGGAAATCGATGCCAAGCTGGTGGAGCATGGTGGCGTGAATGTCGTAGCAGTAGAGCGGCTTCTCCACCGCTTTGTAGGACCATTCGTCGGTTGCGCCATAGGTCACCCCGCCCTGGAATCCGCCGCCCGCCAGCCAGGTGCAGAACCCGAATGGGTTGTGATCGCGGCCTTTGCTGCCCTGGCTGCAGGGCATGCGGCCGAACTCGGTGGCCCAGTGCACGATGGTGTCATCCAGCAGCCCGCGGCTCTTGAGGTCCCGCAGCAGCGCGGCGATCGGGCGGTCGATGGAGGCGCCGAGCTCGCCATGATCCTTCTCCAGGTTCTCGTGGCTGTCCCAGTTGCGGCGTGGGTGGCCATTGTCGGCGCCACTCCAGACCTGCACGAAGCGCACTCCCTTTTCGAGCAGACGGCGGGCGATGAGGCAACGTTCGCCCATGTCGCGCGTCACCGGATCGTCCACGCCATAGAGTGCGCGGGTGGCCGCCGATTCTCCGCTGATATCAAGCACCCCGGGAGCGCTCAACTGGAGCCGCGCCGCCATCTCATAGGACTTGATGCGGGCATTCAGCCTTGAGTCAGCGCCGCGCCCGTCCAGATGTGCGCTGTTCAGGCGGTTCAGGAGCGCAAGGCCTTCGCGCTCGGCCTCGGGCGTGATGTAACGGGCCGTTTGCGGCGGGAACAGATCCTGAATGGGCGCCGGGCTACCGACGCGGATGGTTGTGGCCTGATGAGCTGCGGGTAGGAACCCCGATGACCAGTTGGCAGGGCCGTTGGGAGGCACGCCCCGCGGGTCAGGCAGCACCACGAAGGTGGGCAGGTTTTCGTTGAGCGATCCCAAAGCGTAGGAGATCCAGGCGCCTGCGCTGGGGAAGCCAGGCAGCACGAACCCGGTGTTTTGCATGAACGTGGCGGGGCCGTGGATGTTGGTCTTCGACATGAGGGACATGACGAAGGCCATGTCGTCCACCATGGCTCCGGTTTCAGGCAGCAGATCGCTCACCCACTTGCCGGATTGGCCTCGCTGACGCCATCCCCAGGGCGATTTCATCACGACACCCGGATTACTTTGGAAGAGTTCCACCTTGCCGCCGGGGTCCCAGGGTTGGCCGGCGCGTTCGACCAGAAGGGGTTTGTAGTCGAAGGTGTCGCATTGGCTGGCCGCGCCCGACATGAAGAGCTGGATGACGCGTTTAGCCCGGGCACCGGGCCGGGGCTGCGCGCCCAGAAGACTGGCCAGGGCGATGCCGCCCAGACCACCGTGTTGAAAGAGAAAGCCGCGCCGTGTCATCGAATCAGTCAGCGAAAAGAAATTCGTTGTGGTTGAACAGCACGCGGGCCAGATTCGCCATGCCGTTGCGCCGCGCATAGGCGGCAAGTGCCTGTGCCTCATCCGGAGCGGCGTCCCGCCCGAAGGCGAGTTGAACCGCCCGCCGGATCTGGCCGTCAAGAGTGGCCTCCTCGCGCGCCAGACGGGCGGCGAAGTGCTCGGCCATACGGGTCATGAAAGGATTGTTCCACAGCGCGAGCGCCTGAATGGCGGTGAGCGTGGTGGATCGGCGCGGTGCGAGCAGGGATGGGTCAGGGCAATCGAGCCGCTCAAAGAAGGGATCCGCCACGCTGCGCACGATGAAACGGTAGATGCTGCGGCGGTAGGATTCCGGCGCATCCGGATCGAAGCGTGCGTAGTCGTAGACGGGCGAGTGGTCATCCTTGAAGAAGAACATCCGGGCGCCGGGGCCGCCTTCGGTCAGGTCCAGTTTGCCGGCCACCGCGAGCACGGAATCGCGCACCGCCTCCGCCTCCAGCCGCATCCGGTTGGCGCGCCAGAGAAAGCGGTTCCCGGAGTCGATGGCCGCCGATTCCGGGCGATGCGCGGAACTCTGACGGTAAGTGGAACTCATCACCAGCAGCTTATGCAGCCGCTTCAAGGATCCGCCGGCTTCATCGCGGAACCAGACCGCCAGGGCGTCCAGCAACTCCGGGTGCGTTGGCGGGGAGCCCATACGCCCGAAGTCGTTCGGCGTATCCGCAAGAGCCGCGCCGAAATGATACTGCCACACTCGATTGACAATGGACCGCCAGGTGAGCACATTGCGCCGGTCCGTGAGCCAGCGCGCCAGCGCCGCCCGGCGCTCGCCTTCGTCCTCCGGGCTGGTGATGGCAAGCTCACCGCCCAGCCCAGGGGCTGCGGAAAGTGCGCCGGGCGCCACTGGCTTGCGCGGCGATTCGACGCTGCCGCGCGCCAGCAGGTGGATGGGCCGGGGCCGCAGCGATGGACGGAAGTTCCCGGCTCGTTCGAAATAGCTGGCCGCCGCGTACACCAATCGCGGCTTGGGGAGTGTCGCGAGTTCCGCGTCAAGCTCTTTCAAGCGCCCTCGAAGCCTGTCGATCGCGGCATAAGCCTCCGCGCCCACCAGTGCGTCCAGCACTACCTTGCGTTGCGCCTGATCGGCAGCCACGCGGGCCTCCAGGCGCTGCTTTTCCGCAGCTTCGGCCGGTGTTTTCGGCGTGCCCAGGTGAGCGACCAGACTGCGCGCATCCCGGATGCGGTCGTCGAGCAACGTCAACTCCGCGCTGGATGCGAACTCCACGCGGTCAAGATGCGGCTCCAACTCGATCTGCACGGCCCGTTTGCTCTTCCACAGCGCCTGGCGACGGGCATTGATTGCCGGATCGTCGTCGAAGGAACGGTCCGCGCGGTCAACGCCGGCGAAGACGGCTTGGAGGGCGTAGTAGTCTTCCTGCGGAATCGGGTCAAACTTGTGATAGTGGCATCGCGCGCAGTGGACCGTCGTGCTGGTGAAGGTGGACATGGTGGCAGCCACCACGTCATCGCGGTCGAGGTTGCGGGTGATCTTCTTGTCCACGGTGCCTTCGCGCAGTTCCTGATGGCCAACGAAATCCCAGGGTCCCGCGGCCAGAAAGCCGGTGGCGGTGATGGCGAGCGGATCGGCGGGGAAGAGCACATCGCCTGCCACCTGCTCCTCGACAAAGCGCGCGTAGGGCTTGCCGGTGTTGAGCGCGCGAATCACATAGTCGCGATACGGCCATGCGTTGGCCCGCACCTTGTCCTTGTCGTAGCCGTGCGAATCGCCGTAGTGAACCACGTCCAGCCAGTGGCGCGCCCAGCGCTCGCCGTAGCGCGGGGAATCGAGCAGCCGGTCGACCAGTTTCTCATACGATCGCGGATCGCTGTCATTGACGAACGCAGCGATCTCCTCCGGCTTGGGCGGCAGCCCGTGCAGACCGAAAGTTAGCCTCCGGATCAACTCCCGGCGGCTGGCCGTGGGAGACGAAGCGAGGCCCTTTTCACGGAGTTTGGCCGCGATGAAGCTGTCGACGTCCACCGGGCCGGACGTAGCCGGCAACGGCTTGAGGGACCACCATGTGTCCGCGCCTGAGAGGCCGGCTGCCACCAACCCACACAGCGCTATGGAACGTGGAATCATCCGTTGCTGAGTTTACCGCGCCGGCCGCTACCGGGGCAGGCCCACGGCCCGGATGTTCCGGAAATCGAGGTTCGTCGTGGGGTCATGAGCCTGAAGACTGATGGGTCCTGAGCCCAGCCGGGCTTCCTTGCGGCCCACGTTCTTGCCTTCCGGATGCGGATCCTCCCAACTGGTGACCGGGTAGCCGTTCACCCAGATGGAGATCTGGCGGCCCTGCGCAACGATGGTCTTCGTGAAGAACTCGTTGTCGCGGCCCACGACGCGGCGCGCCGGGGAGTGATAGTAGATGGCGCCGGTGCCGAAGTCGACGGGCTGAGTGGGGTCGCCGTTCTTGAACTCGTTGCGGATCTGGGATTCGTAGCCGGTCCAGAAGGCGTTGGGATCGCCGCGGAAGAACACACCGCTGTTGGGATGGCGCGCCGGGTCGGAGGAGTTGGCGCGGATGTCGAGCTGCAAGACGAAATCATCGAAGAGCGCGACTGTTTCAAGCTGTCCGGCGCCTTTCACCACGTGCAGTTTGCCGTCCTCGACGCTCCAGATGGGCGGCTCCTTGGTGCGCGGGGTGTCGACACGAGTCCAGCCGGTGAGATCGCGGCCGTTGAACAGCGGCGAGAGATTGAGCGGGCGCGCCTTGATGTTCCGGAAGGCGATGGGCTTGTCGCGGTTGTACTGCAACCCGATGTGCCCCAGTTTGGTCTTGGGATCGCGGGCATCCAGCACCGTTTCGCCATCCAGGCGCACCAGCAGACGGTCGCCGTTCACTTCCATGTCGTAGGCATGCCACTGGCCCCCGGCCGGAGACACCTTCTTACCCGCGAAGTGCCCCACCACGCCGCCGGTGGGGAACTGCGGATGCTGGTTGAAGATCTGCAACTCATACCCGGTGATGTGCGCCTGGCCTACACGCGCGGACCGCAAAAAGATCCCGCTGTTGCCGTCGTCGCCTGTCTTGTATTCCAGTTTCAGCCGGAAGTCGCCCAGGGCGGCCTGATGCCGCAGCCAGCCGTAGTCGCCGCCCGCCGAGGCAATGGTGCCCTCGGAAACCTGCCACTGCGCCTTGCCCTCCGGAGTCCAGCCGAACAGCGATTCGCCATCGAACAGCAACACCCAGCCTTCGGCCGCCTCCTGGGGCGTGAGCGTATTCGGTTGGGCCAGCAGGACAGGGACGGCGGCGCACAAGGCGAGCAGGGGGCGCATGCCCGATAGGCTATCACGCTGCGGGAGCGCTCTTACTGTCTTGGTGGCTTCCGGTGAGGGCCGCGGGCCGGGCCATTGAGTCTGCGCCGCCGGCGCCGTCACGATGCAGGTTCCAAGAGCGATGACCGTCATGTCGAGACCGGTCCTGGCAAATCCCAGGAACCGAATCGCTCCTGTTAGCCCATGGCGATGGGCAGTATCCTATTGCCGGGCGAGGTAGGTGACCTCTACCTGAAATCATTGTGCCGTCAGCGAACCGAGAGCAATCGCGTCCATGCCGCCCAGACGTTCACGTGGAACGTCGACGCGGCGGCCAGGGCACGGACGAGTCCGCCGGTCTGCCGGCTCAGTTAGGCCGCGCGCGAACCAACTGCTCCGGCAGAACCAGCAGCATGGCGAGGCACCTCAGCAGGTCAATGCCCTCCAGCCGGGAGTTCCCGGATGTGGACGCAAAACGGCCGCGCTTGATTCATTTCAAGGGAACGCCTGCATCGGCCAGCACACGGGCGCACGCTTCCCAATCGCCACCGGGCACCGGCTTCGCCACGGACGCGTAGGCGAGCGTGCCCCGGACATCGGCGCCAAACCCATGAATCGCCCGCCAATCGGCGCCGTGGCTGAGCAGGAAGCGGGTAAGTTCGGGGTTGCCGCGGAAAACGGCCAGGTTGAGAGCGGAGGCGTTCCAGTCGCCGCCGGGCGCATCAATGGGCCAGCCCAGTTCCACCATCAACCGGGCGGCGGCGAGGTTGCCGGCCTCCACCTGATCAGGCAGCAGCCGTAGATGTTCCGGCGGGATGACGCCGGGGAACTCCGCGCGGGCGGCCGCTTCATCGGCTGTGGCGCAGGCGGTGAGAAAGCGGTCGATTGGCGTGGGCTCGGGCGCGGCGCAAAGCTCTCTGAGATGGTTCGCGGTTTGGGTGAGCCCGCGGCGAAGGGCCTCCTGCGCCAAGGCCGGCGTGGCGATGGCGCCGTGTTCGAGCAGCAGAAGAAATGTCTCATGCGGGCGCCGCCGCCGGATGGCCCATGGCATGGCGTAGTTGGCATCCGCTCCGGCGGCGAGCAGAAGGCGAACAGGTTCCACGGCCGGATAGTCCAGCGCCTTGCGCAGTTCATTGCCGCGGGGAAGGGCGCCGTGCGCGAGCAGCAACTTCAGCACTTCGGTGTCCGGCGCTTCCAGAGAATGGTACAGCGATTCGCCGTCGTTGGGGTTTGCCCCCGCTTCCAGCAGCAGGCGCGTGATGCGGGCGTTGTGCGTGATGCCGGCCGCGCCGTAGAGTGCGGAAAGCCGGCTACCGCTTGGATGCAGCCATGCCGTGTTCGGGTCCGCGCCCTGGTCCAGCAGCGTTCGGACGCAAGCTTCGAAGTCATCCGGCCGAAGCCGGCCCAGGCTGGACTGTGTCACGGCAGCCAGTGGCGGCCGGCCGGTGGCCGGCGCGCCCGTCAGCGGAAGCCGCCCGGCGGCAAACGGGTCGACATCGGCCAGCCACGGATGGGCGGCGAGAAGGGCTTCCGCTTCCACCGGACGTGGCGGCAGGTGGCCCTCCCCGTAAACGAAACGAACCCAATCGCGAAAGATGGGGCTCTCGCGATCGGGTACGGACATGGGGTCTAAACCGCGACAGGTACTTCGGCGTGCACGGGGGTGAGCCAGCCATGCACATCGGGTTTTGTGCCTTCAATCACGGCGAAGAACTCCTTCTGGATCATCTCCGTGATGGGGCCGCGGCGGCCGGAGCCAATCTTGATGCGGTCCACCGAGCGGATGGGGGTTACCTCGGCGGCGGTGCCGGTGAAGAACAACTCATCGGCGATGTACAGCAGTTCGCGCGGCACCAGGCTTTCCACCACCGGGATGCCAAGCGAACCCGCGAGCGTCAGCACCGTGTCGCGCGTGATGCCGGGCAGGACGGAGGCGCCGAGCGGCGGCGTGAGGATCTTGCCGTCACGGATGACGAACAGGTTCTCGCCCGAACCCTCGCTCACAAAGCCGTTGGCATCCAGCGCGATGCCCTCGGAGTAGCCGTTGATCACCGCTTCCATCTTCATCAACTGGGAGTTCATGTAGTTGGCGCCCGCCTTGGCGATGGAGGGCAGCGTGTTGGGGGCCAGACGAGTCCAGGTGGAAACGCAGACATCCACGCCCTGGGCCAGAGCTTCCTCGCCCAGATACTTGCCCCACTCCCAGCACGCCATGTAGAGATCGATGGGGTTGCGTCCCGGATGCACGCCAATCTCCCCATAACCGCGCAGCAGAATGGGCCGGATGTAACAGGAGGGCATCTTGTTCAGACGCACCAACTCACACATCGCGTCGCAGAGTTGCTGCTGGGTGAACGGCACATCGTCCATCCGGTAGATCTTGGCTGAATCCAGCCAGCGGCGGACGTGCTCCCGCAGCCGGAAGATGGCCGGGCCGCCCTGGGTGGCGTAGCACCGAATGCCTTCGAATACCGAACTGCCGTAATTTACAACGTGAGACAGGACGTGAATCTTCGCGTCGTCCCAATCGATGAACTGTCCATTACGCCAGATTTTTTCGGTAGGCTTCAACATGGGATTATTATATCGTAGGGGTTGTTTCCCCAAACGAGAGGCATACCGATGAGAAGGTCCATTCTTGTTTTGTGCGCGGTCCTTTGGTGCGCGCCGGGAGTCTTGGCACAGAAGAGGCTCAAACCGGGCTTCAACCTGTTTTCGAAGGAGCAGGATATTGAACTGGGCCGGCAGGGCGCGGCCGAAATTGAGAAGAAGATCAAAGTGGTTCCCTCGGCCGAGGTGACTGAGTGGATCAACCGCGTGGGCAAGAAGCTTTCGTCCTCACCCGCCGCCGGCGAGTACCCATACAACTTCAAGGTGGTGGTGGATCCGACGATCAACGCTTTTGCGCTGCCCGGCGGCCCCATGTACATCCACACCGGGCTCATCGCCGCCGCGGACAACGAGGGGCAGCTTGCCGGCGTGATGGCGCATGAGATTGCCCATGTCGCGCTGCGGCACGGAACGAACCAGGTCTCGAAGGCGCAGTTGCTGCAACTGCCGGCGATGCTGGCGGGTGAGATGGCTCAGGCCAAGGGCGGATTGTGGGGCGTGCTCGGCCAGATGGGTGTCGGCGTGGGCGCAAATTCACTGCTGCTGCGCTTCTCGCGCGGGGCGGAGACCGATGCCGATATCCTGGGCACGCGGCTGATGTCGGCGGCGGGCTACAACCCGATCGAAATGGCCCACTTCTTTGAGAAGCTGCAGGGGGAAGGGCACCGCGAGAACATGATCGCGCAGTTCTTTTCCGATCATCCCAATCCGGGAAACCGGGTAAAGACCGTGGAAAAAGAGATCCGCTACCTGCCTCGCGGCACCTACAACGCGGAAACAGGGCAGTTCAGCCGCATGAAGGAGATGGTGTCGCGCATGGCCCCACTTCCACCACCCGCCAAGCCCCGGCAGTAGGCGTCAGCCGGTATACCCGGCGGGGTGGCTCTGGCGCCACTCCCAGGCTGTTTTCAGAATGTTCTCGAGCGCCGAATGCCGCGGCCGCCAGCCGAGCGTCTCCATCGCCCTCACCGGCGACGCCAGCAGGATCGCCGGATCGCCCGGGCGCCTGGGAGCGTGGCGCACCGCCAGTGGCCGCCCCACAATCCGGCTGGCGCAGGCGACCAGTTCCTGAACCGAGTGCCCGTTCCCCGTTCCCAGGTTGAAGACACCCGCGCCGGGCTGGGCCGTACGCTCCAATGCCAGCCCATGGGCCGCCGCCAGGTCGGCCACGTGGACATAATCGCGGACACAGGTGCCATCCGGCGTGGGGTAATCCGAACCGAAGATCACGAACGGCTGCTCTGGCGTGGCCTGAAGCAGACGGGGGATCACGTGCGATTCCGGGCGGTGATCCTCACCCAGGTCCTGCCACGCGCCCGCGGCATTGAAGTAGCGCACCGCAACGTAGCGGAAGCCAAGAATCTGATGGTAGCGTGCCAGCACCCGCTCGAAGTAGAGTTTTGATTCACCGTAGACGCTGATCGGCCGTTCGGGGTGGTCTTCGGTGATAGGCGTGCATTCCGGCTTGCCGTAAACCGCGGCGGTGGACGAGAACACCATGCGATGGACGCCACATTCGATCATAGTGTGCAGCAGGGCAAGGCTTCCCATCAGGTTCTGTTCGAAGAACAGCACCGGCTGGGTCATGGAAAGCCCCACCTCGATCATGGCGGCAAGATGAACCACGCCTTCGATGCCGCGCTCGCGAAGAAGGCCCGCCACCAGGGGGCGGTCGGCGATGTCGCCCACGGTGAATCGCGCGCGCGGATCGACGGCCTGGCGGTGTCCCTTGCTCAGGTTGTCCAGAACAAGGACATCGTGCCCTTGTTCAATGAGGTGGCGGACAGTGATACTGCCCACGTACCCGGCGCCGCCGGTTACCAGTACGCGCATGAATCTCCATCTTCGCGCGTTCAGGCCCGGGAACGGGATGTCCCTTCGCAAGTAACCGGTTCTTGCCGCGAAACCGCGCCTCCCTACGGAGGCCTTTCGCACTGGCGTAACGTACAATGAAATGAAATGAAAGCGCGCGTCTACGTCGCCATGAAGAAGACGGTCCTGGACCCTCAGGGCCAGGCCATTTGCACGGCCCTCAACCGCCATGGACATACCTCCATCAGCGAAGTGCGCCAGGGCAAGTACTTCGAAATTGAGATCGATGGCGCCACGGACGCCCAGGCCGAACTGGACGAGATCGCGCGTGAAGTACTCTCGAACCCGGTGATCGAGGATTACCGGGTGGAACTCATCGCCTGACCGGCGCGTGGCGGCAAGATGCCGCGGCGCAGCAGCCAGACTTCCATTGCCTTCGCGCCCGATTGCAGCAGGTGCTCCCGCCGATTCAGGTAGACTGGTGTCGATTTATGCGAATGCACCTTCTATCGATGCTCGGCGCCGGCGTGCTTCTGGCCGCCCATGCGCAGGCTCAAAATGCCACCACGGCGGGCCGGTTTACCGTGGAGCATCCCACGCTGCTCAATCTCGGCTTCGAGTGGGAGATCACAGGCGATGCCAACCGCAATGCGTCGGTGGCGGTTCAGTTCCGCGCCGCTGGCGAGACCGCGTGGCGGCAGGGGCTGCCCCTGTTGCGGATCGGTGGCGAGAACGTCTACCGCCGCCGCGAGAACCTGGATTATACAGTGCCCGATGGATTCGCTGGAAGCATCCTCAACGTGAAGCCGGGCACCGAGTACGAGTGCCAGTTCAAGCTCACCGACCCCGACGGCGCCTCCGGCCAGACCACCCAGACCGTCCGTGTGCGGACCCGTACGGAGCCGCAGCCCTACAAGGGCGGCCGCACGCTTCATGTCTATCCGCCCGATTATCAGGGGAAGCGCGAGGAGCCGTCTTTCACCGGCATCCTGCAGGCCTATTACGGCGCGGGACTGGGGGACTGGAGCGTGGTTTGGGAACGCCGTGCAAAGCCGGGCGACACTCTGCTGATGCACGCCGGCCTCTATAAGACCGAACGCGTGAACTACGTCGACCCGTTGATGACACCCTTTGACGGCTCCATGTCCCTGACGCTCAAAGGCACCGCCGAAAAACCGATCACCATCAAATCCGCCGGGGACGGCGAGGTGATCATCGACGGCGACAACAACCACCGGCTGCTCGACGTGATGGCCTCCGAGCACCACATCTTCGATGGCATCACCTTCCGAAACACCGACGTGGCCATCTTCGCCGGCCAGAAGGAAGTGACCGGCGCCGTCGGCCTTACAGTGCGGAACTGCCGCTTTGAAAACGTCGGTTTCGGCATTTGGACCGAATACGCCGGCAGCAGCGACTTCTACATCGCCGACAACCTGATTCTGGGCAAGGAAGACCGGCTCCGGCTGATCGGGTGGACCTACCCCGGCATCATGAGCGCGGGCATCTACGGGTCCCACGGGTTGAAAAGCTATTACGGCGTGAAGGTCTACGGAACCGGCCACGTGATCGCGCACAACTCCATCGCGTACTTCCACGACGCCATCTCCATTTCCACGTATGGCACGCCGGAAAAGGACCCCCACCGGCGCGCATCCTCCATCGACATCTACAACAACGACATGCACGTACTTAACGATGATTTTGTCGAGACCGACGGGGGTGTGCACAACATCCGGGTGTTCAACAATCGAGGAGTCAATGCCGCGCATGGCGGCTACAGTTCCCAGCCCGTTTTCGGCGGCCCCGTCTACTTCATCAGGAACCTTCTCTATCACGTGCCCAGCGGCGTCGCGTTCAAATTTTCAGCGAAACCGGCCGGCCTGTTTGTCTATCACAACACCATCATCGGTGAGCATGTCATTCGCGACCCCTCCTCCAACATGCACTACCGCAACAATCTTTTCCTGGGCCGCGACACACCCGAGCGCGGCATCATGGCGTGGGCCAATGCCACCGGGCAGTACAGCTCCGACTACAACGGCTTCCGGCCCAACCGCGGCGTTCAAAACCAGTATTCGTGGCTGGCGCCCAAGCCCGGCGAGCGGACCTACGAACCCAAGCCGGACGACTGGAAGACCTTTCCCACTCTGGCCGCCTTTCGCGCCGGAACCGGACAGGAGCAGCACGGCATTGAGGTGGATTTTGACATCTTCGAATCCATGCGCCCGCCCGACCCCAACAAGCGCCACCACGTCTACCATTCCATGGACCTGAACTTCCGGCTGAAGGCGGGTTCCAAGGCGGTGGATGCCGGCGTGCCGCTGCCCACGGTGAACGAGGGCTTCGCCGGAAAAGCCCCGGATCTGGGAGCGCTCGAGGTGGGCCAGCCGGAGCCGCACTACGGTCCCCGCTGGCTGGACTGGAAGCCGTTTTACCGGTAACAGTGCGGTGTTCCCAATCCGATGTGGCAAATACGGCGTTATTAATCAGACCGTTGGTTAGTAGACATTGAGTTCAACCTGCGGCGTACACGGTGTCCTTGGTCAGGAAGAACATTTTGATAGTCCAGGGCAGGCGTTGCAGGGATCGTAGGCGCGCCAGGACGGCGCACTTGAGGTCGTCCGCTTGGCGCAGCAACATCCGCCCGATTCCGTGGTTCTTCACGTAGTTCCACACCTGCTCA
>Ga0194132_10010803_pt1 | contig 12010 bp, 12 predicted proteins | sample TA2KigOf80mmetaG_FD_148612 | JGI IMG/M metagenome (GOLD analysis project Ga0194132, IMG submission 148612) | Freshwater microbial communities from Lake Tanganyika, Tanzania - TA2015054 Kigoma Offshore 80m | ecosystem: Environmental > Aquatic > Freshwater > Lake | place: Tanzania: Lake... | reverse complement strand
GCCCGATCGGATTGACCGGCCTACCGTTCACCCGAACTTCGAAGTGCAGGTGCGGTCCCGTGCTGTACCCGGTGGTCCCGATCCGCCCGACCACCGCGCCGCGCGGTACGTTGGTACCCGTACCGACCAGGATCGCCGACAGGTGACCGTAGAGCGTGGACACCCCGGAACCGTGATCGATCACCACGATCTTACCGTACCCGCCAAACCACCCCGTATAGAGCACCTTGCCGGCAGCCGCGCTGTAGACGGGCGTGCCGAGCGGCCCCGCGATGTCGACGCCCGTGTGCATCTTGCGCACGGCGAAGATGGGGTGGACGCGCAATCCGAACCGCGAGGTGATCTGCCCCCGCGCCGGCCACAACATCCCCTGGAGGATCCGCAAGCCGATGCGCGGCTCGACGACGGGCACCGTTCCCGCCAACTTCTGGATCAATGCCTCGAGCTGCCGCGACTCCTGCTCGAGATCTTCGACGACCTGTTCGAATGCGATACGTTCTCTCTTGACCCGCCGAAAGAGGTCGCGCTTGGCCGCTTCTTCAACCCTGATGTCTTGCTCGCGCGCCGACACCTCGCCGGCGACGGTCTCGACCTGCCTAGTCTCGTCCGCCAGGTCGGCGCTAAGCGCTTGCCACTTCTTTTGCTGCTGCTCGGTGTCCGCGATCAACGCGGCGTCGGCGCTGACGATGCGCCCGAGGAAGTAGAATCGCGTCAGGAACTCCGCGAAGTCCCGGGCCCCCAAGAGCACGTCCAAATAACCGATCCGCCCGAACCGGTGGATGTCGTGCAGACGCCCGGCCAGCTTGGTTCGATTCGCCGCCAACACACGTTCCGTCGCCATGACATGGATGGCGGTCGCCGCCCGGCTCTTCGTCAATCCGCGCAGCTGCACGGCGAGGCGATCGCGCTCGGCGACGAGCCTCTCGTGGCGGTCCTCGATGCGATGCAACGCGCGGAGCACGCCGCGCTCCCGCCGCCGCGCCTGCTGCAAGCCCTGCCGCTTCTCGACGAGCTCTTTGCGGATCTCCTGGAGCTGCTGTTCCTTTTCTCTGACCGCGGGCGCTTTGCTGGCGGAGGCCGGCGCCGCCCCCGCCGACCCGACGGCCGTCGCGGAAATCGCAACGGCCAAGATCGCGGCAATGCAGCGGCGCCCTTTCATCTCATCGGGTGCGCAAAAACCGCGCGACCGAGATCGCCGTGCCCAGCGCGCCGACGGCGAGGCCGACGACGACGAGCGCGATCGCGACTACGGGCATCGCCTCCGCCGCCGGGACGAGTCGCAGAAACGGCCATGCCGCCGTCGCTCGCGTCACGAACAGCCAATAGGCGGCGCCGAGCGACACGACCGCCGCCATCGCCGCGACGCCCCCTTGGATCATGCCCTCGACGAAGAACGGGCGCCGCACAAACGACGCCGTCGCCCCGACTAGCCGCATGATCTCGATATCGGTGCGGCGGGCAACGATGGTGAGGCGTAGGGTGTTGAGGATGACGATGATCGCGACGAGTGCGAGGACCGCGGCGGCGACGCCCCCGGCCAGACGCACGAACCGCGCCGCCGCGTCGATGCGACCGGTGATCTCTTCGCCAGCGACCACGTCGGCGACGCCGGCGACGGCTCTCGCCGCTTCGGCGATCGCGGGTAGGTCCCCCGGGCGCTCCGGATGGATTTCCATCGAGTCCGGCAGCGGATTCGCACGAACGACGTCGCGGACGTTGACGCGTCCGCCCAAGGACTGCTCCAGCCGGCGCAGCGCCTCCGCGCGGGACACGAAACGAACAGTGGCAACGCCGTCGACTCCGCGCAGCCGATTCGCCAGGTTCGTGCGTTGTCGCGTATTGAGCCCATCCCGTAGATAGGCGACGGCGAGGACCTGTTCTTCGGCGGCGGCGGCGACGCGGTGCAAGTTCTGCAAGACGAGGATCGCCGCGCCGAACGCGAGCAAGGTGACGAAGATCATGAGGACGGCGGCGACGCTCATCAGCCCGTTGCGGCAAAAGCTCGTCGCGCCTTCGCGCGCCGCGAACGCCAGGCTCACCGCTGTGGCGTGCCATCGCCGCCGCGTCTGCGGCGGTCCCACGGGAACGACCACCGTCGCAGCCGGGGCGACGATCTCGACGCGTTCATCAGTTAAGGTCCGACGCATAGCGACCCCGACGCTCGTCACGGACGATCTGTCCGCCCGCCAGCTCGACGACGCGACGACGCAGGACGTCGACGATCGTCTTGTTGTGCGTGGTCACGATCAACGTCGTTCCGTGCAGGTTGATGCGCGACAAGACCTTCATGATGTCCCAGGACGTGTCGGGGTCAAGATTGCCGGTGGGTTCGTCGGCGAGCACGATGCGCGGCCGGTTAACGATGGCGCGGGCGATGCTGACCTTTTGCTGCTGCCCGCCCGACAGCTGCCGCGGCAACGCGCGCTCACAATCGGCGAGGCCGACCTGTTCGAGCGCCTGGCGAACCTGCGCCGGGATCCATTCCGGCGGCGAACCGATGACGCGCAACGCGAATGCGACGTTGTCGAACACGGTTCGATCCGGGAGCAACTTGAAGTCCTGAAACACGACCCCCAGCGATCGGCGTAGCGCCGAGACGTCATGGTCATGTCGCGCATCGACCGGGCGCCCGTGCACGCGGACGACGCCGCTCGTCGGCAACTCTTCCGCGTAGAGCAGGCGCAGCAGCGTCGACTTTCCCGTTCCCGTCGGTCCGACAACGAAGACGAACTCCCCATCTTCGACGGACAACGTCACGTCGTTCAGCGCCTGGATGCCCGTCGCGTATCGCTTCGAGACCGACTCCAGCTCGATCATCGGCATGAACTGGACACTTTCATCAGCGAGATTCTGACTCCTTCCCCAACGCTCGCGCCAGTTCCCACTCGCGCAACCGGGCCAGCAACGTCGGCAGCGTCATGTCCGTATGCACGGGTGTCACCGAGATCGCGCCACGGGCCAGCGCATGGCTGTCCGTTCCCGCTTGCTCCTCGACGGTCGCGCGTGATCCCGAGAGCCAGTAATAGGGTTCGCCGCGCGGATCGATCCGTTTCTCGAGGCTGCTGACGTAGCGGCGGTCGCCCTGTCGCGTGATCGCGACCTCGCGGATCGCCTCGGCGGGAAGATTGGGGACGTTGACGTTGAGGATCGTCTCGGCCGGCACGCCGTGGGCGACGACGTGCTCGGCGAGGATGACGGCGAATCGGGCCGCGACATCGAATCGCTGCGGCGTTCCCGCGTCGACCGAGACCGCGATCGAAGGCACGCCGATAATCGCCGCTTCGAGGGCGCCCGATACCGTGCCGGAATACGTCAGATCGCGGCCGATGTTCAAGCCGACGTTGATGCCGGAAACCACGATGTCGGGATGGACCGGCAAGAGATCGTAAAGTGCCAAGACGACGCAGTCCGCCGGAGTTCCCGTCGTCGCCCAAGCCGTGACCTTCGCGCCCGGAATCTCGACGGGGAAGATGCGCAGCGGCTTGTGCAACGTGATCGAGTGGCCGCTTGCCGATCGGTTGTGGTGCGGCGCCGCGACGAGGACGTCGGCGACGCGCGCGAACGCGCGCGCCAGTGCATGAATCCCTTCCGACTGGTAGCCGTCGTCGTTCGTCAGCAGGACTCTCACGACGCGCTCACGGCCGCGGTAAGCCACGCAAGGTACGCGCTGTCGCCACGGTCGACGGCGCAGGCGATGATCTCAGGCACATCGTAGGAATGGAGCGACCGGATGCGGGTCGCCAGGCGTTCGAACGAGGCCGCGGTCGTCTTGATGATCAGCAGGACCTCCTCGCTCTCTGCGACGGCGCCTTGCCAAGGGTAGATCGAACGAACGCCGGACAAGACGTTTACGCAGGCCGCCAGCCGCTCCTCGACGAGCGTATAGCCGATGCGCCGCGCCTCGGCGTCGGCGCCGGCGGTGACGAAGCAAACGAGAGGGGCCTGCGACGCAGGCCCCTCTGCCGACTCCAGCAGTGTGGCGACGTTCACGTGTCCCTCCGTTGCGGCGGCGCCGCTAGTCTTGATCGCGCCACCAGTCGGCCGACTGATCCTTCGCCTGCTTGTAGACGCGCACGGTCGGCGTCGCCGAGACGCCGGCTTTCTCACGCGACACGCGCGAGCGCAGCGCTTCGTATTCGCGCAAGTCGGTGAGGACCTTGATCGTGTTCCAGACCGTCTCCTCGACGTGAGACCCGCCACGCTTGACGACCTCGAGGAGCGCGTCGATCACCGTACGATCATGCAAGCGACCAAACAGCTTGATCGCCAACCGCTGCATGTCCGGGTCCGGGTCCGGGTCCTGGAGCAGCGTCAGGAGCTTCTCCTTAGCCTGCTCGCCGGAGATCTCGAACAGCGCGCGCAGCGCGAACTTGCGAACCTTAGCGTGCTGCCCGTCGACGGCCGCGAGCAAGCTCGCGACGATCTCGGCGCGCCGCGCCTCATCCGCGCCGGTGACCAGCGCGTGCAAGGCGTCGGAGATCTCCTTCGGAAGGTGGACGTCGCGATCGGCATGCCCGCCCTCGAGCACGGCGCGCTCCTCTAAGCGCGGCAGTTGATTGACGACCGTCTCCTGCAACCGCGGATCGTCGATGAACAAACGCATCAGCGGCGCGATCGCGCGTTCGTCGCCGAGCTTGCCGAGCAACGCGATCGCATATCCGCGCACGTGGAAATTGTCGTCGGCAAGCGCGGCCAGCAGCGGCTCGATCGCGCGCGCCCTCATCTCGATGATAATCCGCAAGACTTGCTGGTGAACGCGGCGCCGCAGGTTGCGATCCTTGAACGTCTCGAGCATCGGCCGGACCGCGTCCGGCCCGATCTTGATCAGCGCCTGCATCGACGCCGCCTGAACCGTGCGTTCCCGGCGGCCCAGCGCGCGGATCAGCCCCTCAACCCCGCCCTTATCGCCGGCCGCGAGGACCTGGGAGAGGGCTTCCAGCACCACCTGCTCAGAGCGATCGCCCAACGCGAAGCGGATGCCCTCGAGCGCCCGCGTGTCACGGACCCGGAGTCGTCCGAGCGCATGCACGGCGCTCTTGCGGACGTACTCGTCCGGGTCGTCCAAGTCGCGACTCAACACCTCAATGGCCTCCCCGACCAATGCTTCCGGGGCCTCGGGATCCTCGAGTTTTCCCAGCATCAGCGCCGCGTCGCTGCGCACGGTGACGTCCGGATTCTGCAGCTTCTGCAACGCCTCGCGAACGAGCGAATCCCACTGGGCCATAACGCTCTCCTCTCGTTGTTACCAATGATTCTTCCACGGGCGCGGCGGCGGCGGCAAATCAACCGCCGGCCTAACGACTCGTTCCCGGTCGTCATCGTTCCCAGTTGCGACGGGCATGCCCGCCTTGCCCCGTGCGCTCCGCGCCGCCTATACTTGCGGCGACCGTGCCGGACTCGAAGTTCGCGAACGACAGCGAAACGGAGTTCGCCCGCATCCTCGACTTCTACCGCGTCCGTTGGGAGTACGAGCCACGATCCTTCGTGCTCGCCCGCGATGCAGCAGGGCGCCCAACGTCGATGTTCATGTCTGACTTCTACTTACCCGACTTCGCGCTCTACATCGAGCTGACGACGCTCAAGCAGAGCCTCATCCGCCATAAGAACCAGAAGATCCGCCGCTTGCGCGAGTTGTACCCAGACGTTCAAATCAAGATCTTCTACGGCCGCGACTTCCGCGGTCTCCTGGCGCGGTTCGGGCTGCGCCCCCCGGCTCAGAATGCCCCATGACGATGCTGCCGCCTGAGGTTGCCCGGGTATTCATCAGCGAGGACGGCATCCGACGGCGGGTCCACGCGCTCGCCGCCGAGATCGACGCCACGTACGCCGGCGATGTGCCCACGCTCGTCAGCGTCCTGAAGGGCTCGCTCTACTTCCTCGCGGACCTCACGCGAGCGCTCCGTTGCCGCCACCGGCTCGACTTCATGGCGATCACGGCCTACGGCTCCTCCCAGGCTCATACTGGTTCGGTCCGCCTGCTCAAGGACCTCGACGAAGAGATCGCCGGCCGCCCCGTCCTACTCGTGGACGATGTGATCGACACCGGCCTCACAGTCGCCTACCTGACGCGTTTGCTGCGCGCGCGGCAACCGTCGAGCTTTCGCATCTGCACGCTGCTCGATAAGCGCGTCCGCCGCATCTCCGAAAATCTACCGATCTCGTTCGTCGGCTTCGAGGCCCCCGACGTCTTCCTGGTCGGCTACGGTCTGGACTACCGCCAAACCTTGCTTAACCTGCCATACATCGGCGTTCTGCGGCAGGAGCTGATCAACGCCTGAATTCGCGAACGCGAAGGAAAAGGGCCCGGACGCCAGACCCCGGGCCCTTGCGAATTCGCCAGTCGGGATCTATTCCGCTTGTGCCGTCACCGGCTCTCGCAGCTTCTCGAAGACGATCCGCTCTTCGTCGGCGTCCACCACCACGCGATCGCCGTGCTGGAAGTACCCCCGCAACAGCTCATCCGACAAGGGGTCGTCCACAAGGCGCTGAATCGCCCGCCGCAGCGGTCGTGCTCCGTACGTGGGATCGAATCCTTCCTTCGCCAAGAGCACCTTGGCCGACAGCGTGAACTCAATATCCATGCCCTGCCCCCGCAGCTCCCGTCGCACGCGCTCGAGCAGGACGTCGACGATCAGCTCGATCTGCGTCCGCGTCAGGGCCCGGAACACGATGATCTCGTCGAGGCGGTTGAGGAACTCGGGCCGGAACGTTCGCCGCAGCTCCTCCATGACCTGGCCGCGCATACGATCGTACGCGCGCTGGTTCTCGCCCGATTCGTCGACGACGGCGCGGAAGCCGAGCATCGGTGTCTCGCGCTCGATCTGCGGCGCGCCGACGTTGCTCGTCATGATCAGCACGCAGTTCTTGAAGTCCACGGTGCGCCCTTGCGCGTCGGTCAGGCGCCCGTCGTCGAGAATTTGCAGCAGCAGGTTGAAGATCTCCGGATGCGCCTTCTCGATCTCGTCGAGCAAGACGACGGAGTACGGGCGCCGGCGCACCTGCTCGGAGAGCTGCCCCCCCTCTTCGTAACCGACGTATCCCGGCGGCGCGCCGACCAGGCGCGACACGGTGTGGCGCTCACTGTACTCCGACATGTCGATGCGGACCAGTGCGTTCTCGTCGCCGAACAGGAACTCGGCGAGCGCGCGAGCGAGCTCCGTCTTGCCCACGCCCGTCGGCCCAAGGAACACGAACGAGCCGATCGGCCGCCGCGGGTCCTTCAATCCGGCGCGGGCACGGCGCACGGCGCGGGACACCGCCGCTACGGCCTCGTCCTGCCCTATGATGCGCCGATGTAGACGGTCTTCCATGCCCAGAAGCTTCTGCGCTTCTTCCTCGACGAGCTTCGTCACGGGAATCCCCGTCCACGACGACACGATGTCGGCGATGTCTTCCTCGCTGACGACTGTCATGTCCCGCCTCTTGTCGCTCTTCCAGGACGATTCCAGCTCTTCGAGCTTCTGGCGCAGCACGCGCTCGCGATCGCGGAGCTGGGCGGCCTTTTCGAAGTCCTGCTTGCTGATGGACTCTTCCTTCTCGCGTCGCACCTTCTCGACGCGCTCCATCGCCTGTCGCACTTCCTGCGGCAGGAACGACGCTTGCAACCGGATCTTGCTCGCCGCCTCGTCCATCAAGTCGACGGCCTTGTCCGGCAGGAACCGGTCCGTGATGTACTTCTCCGCGAGCGTCGCGGAGGCCGTGAGCGCTTCGTCGCTAATCCGGACGCCGTGGTGCGTCTCGTACCGCTCCCGCAGTCCCTTGAGGATCTCCACGGTCTGCTCGACCGACGGCTCCGACACGAGGATGGGCGCGAACCGCCGCTCCAGCGCCGCGTCCCGCTCGATGTACTTGCGAAACTCATCGAGCGTGGTCGCGCCGATGCACTGCATCTCGCCGCGCGCCAACGACGGCTTGAGGATGTTGCTCGCGTCGATCGCGCCTTCCGCCGCGCCGGCGCCGACGAGCGTATGCAACTCGTCGACGAACAGGATGACCTCGCCCTGCGCCTTGCGGATCTCGTCCATCACTTTCTTCATGCGCTCTTCGAACTCGCCGCGGTACTTCGTTCCGGCGATGAGGGCGGCCAAGTCGAGCTGGACGACGCGCTTGTGACGCAGCACCTCGGGAATGTCACCGCGGACGATCCGCTGGCCGAGTCCTTCGACAATCGCCGTCTTACCGACGCCCGGCTCGCCGATGAGCGCAGGGTTGTTCTTCGTTCGCCGGCTGAGAACCTGAATGACCCGCTCGATCTCGCGCTCGCGGCCGATCACCGGATCGAGCTTGTTCTCGCGCGCCATCTTCGTCAGATCACGGCCGAACTCGTCCAACGTCGGGGTCTTGCTCGACTGCTTCGCGTACGTCGTCGTGCCTTCTTCGCCGAGCAAGTAGACGACCTGCGCGCGGATGCGCTCGAGATCCGCCCCCATCGACTCCAAGACGCGCGCCGCGACCCCTTCCCCTTCGCGGATGAGGCCCAGCAAGAGGTGCTCGGTGCCGATGTAGTTATGACCAAGCCGCCGCGCTTCGTCGAGCGCGAGCTCCAGCACCTTCTTGGCCCTCGGAGTGAAAGCCACTTCCTCGTACGGCGTCCGGTCGCCCCGCCCGATCGCCCCTTCGATCTCGGCCCGCACGCGATCGGCCGGAATGTTCAGGTGCTCGAGCACCTTGCTCGCGACACCCTCGCCCTCACGAACAATTCCCAGGAGGATGTGCTCGGTGCCGACGGCGCTATGGTTCAGGCGCTTCGCCTCGTCTTGGGCGAGGATGATGACCCGCCTGGCTCGCTCCGTGAACCGCTCGAACATCCCCATTCCTTTCCCCCTCGCAACGCGCCAAAGACCCGACCGCCAGGGAAGATGCGCACAAACCGGCCCCCCAATCGAACATATGCTTCGATCTTAATATCTGTTCGCAGGGTCCAGCGCCGCTTCCTGCCAGCGGAGATCGCGGTCGCCGTACTCGTTCATACGTTCGCCGCCACGAACCGGACCGAACCGCTTAAGCCTGAGAACGCGGGCCCGACGCTCGATGTTCCCGGAAAACACGAACCGCCAGACGGGCCGGCGGTCGCTCATCGTCCCGTCCTGATCGATTCCCCGCTACTGCAGAATGCCCACGATCTTATAGCTAAACGCCCCCGCCGGCACCTTGATCTCGACGACGTCGCCGAGCCGCCGCCCCAGCAGCGCCTGCCCGACCGGGGATTCGTTGGAAATCCGATCTTTCAAGGGGTCTGCCTCCGCGACGCCGACGATCTGGTACTCGAACTCGTCTCCGTTCGGCACCTCTTGGAGTCGCACGCGCGATCCGAGGTTCACTTTCTCGCTGCCGCCGTTCTGGGTGATGACACGAGCGTTGCGCAGCATCGCTTGCACTGTCAGGATTCGGCCTTCGACGAAGGCTTGTTCGTTCTTGGCGTCTTCGTATTCGGAGTTCTCGCTGAGGTCGCCGAACTCTTTGGCTTGCTTGATCCGCGCCGCGACATCCTTCCGTTTCGTCGTCTTCAAGTACCCGAGCTCGTCTTCGAGCTTGCGGAGCCCGTCTGACGTCAGAAAGACTTCACGTTCCGGCATCGCCCCGTGTCCTCCTTACCCAACCTCGGGAACCGTAGCATCTGGCGCGCCAACGAGCGGACGCCCGCGGCGCTCGACCGCAAACAAAAAACCGTGGGCGAGGCGCCCACAGCATGTCCTTACGAGAGAGTACCAAAGGCCCCTCCGACGAGGGGCCTCGCGCTCAGTATACGCGACGTTTCACCGTCTCACAAGCGTACGCTGGCCCGGGCGTTGGCGCGGATGCGCTCGACTTCATCGTCGGCGATCGCCCGCTCGCCGCGGCGGAATCCCGCGAGACGAAAACCGTGCTTTTCGCCCAGCCGCGCGATCTCATCGACCTGCGCTACGGTGATCTCGCGTCCGAGCGTAAAGCTCTCGTAACGGCGCTCCAATGCGAGGATCATCGTCTCGGCCATACACGCTTCGCACATCCGCGGCGGCATCCCGAAGTTGAGGTTGAATCTCACGTCGCCCGGCACCTCGATGACGCTGCCATCGATGACGAGCAAGTCGTTTCGGTGTTGATAAATCGCACGGGAGACGTTTCGCGGCCGCGCGACGTCGCAGACGACGGATCCGGATTTCAAGTCCGGCGGCTCGAGGAGCACGTCGGTGGCGCTGCTCACGGCCAGGACGATGTCGGCCCGCGAGACGGCCGCGCGCGGGTCGTCGCTGACGTCGACGTACGCCGCCGACTCACCGCGGATGTCCGACTGCAGGGCTTCCAGGCGATCTCGCGCCCGCGCCACGAGCGTCAGGTGCGGCACGCGGCGCGCCAAGATGCGGGAGCAGACGGCGCCGATCGCCCCTGTGGCGCCGACGACGGCGGCCCGCGCTTCGCCCACCGGGATCCCCAAGCGGTCGGCGGCGAGCAGCGCGCCTTCGATCGCGGTCGCGGCCGTGTACGAGTTGCCCGTCGTCACGGGGATCGGCGAGCGGGCCGCCACGGTCACGCCGCGATCGCCAACGATCTTCGTGAACGCGCCCAGTCCGACGATCCCAGCGCCGAGACGGGCGGCGAGCGCCGTCGCCTGCGCGAGGCGATCGTAAACGGCCGACAGCGGCGTCGAGAACAACGTGCGTGGCGTGAATGGGAGGCCGATGAACAACCCTTCGGCGGCCACCCCCGTCGGCGATCGCACACCTTCGATCCGGGACGCGACGCGGGGCGGCACGTACTTGAACGCGCCCTCAACGAAACGCCCGGGCAGGTAGCGAACGATCGGGAACTTGCGCGCGTAGTCGGCCGCGGACAACGGATGCAAGATGAACGCGAAGCGCTCCACGGGTTCGTTCACGTCATCCCGGCGGCCGGACGCGGCGAGTCCGGCGCGGTCGCGTCGAGCCGCTCGACGCGGGGCTGGAATCCGAATCGCGTCATCCATGCCGTCAGGGTCGCCGCATCGTGCGGCCCCGGTCCGGCGAACGCGACGACGAGGCCCTCGAGCACGTTCGTTCCGAACGACCGCCCGTTGAGCACCGGACCCGTCGTGATCAGCGACTTCACGCGGCGGCGGCGAAGCTGCTCGAGATCGGTGGGTGTGACCGTTTGCGTCAGGACGACGCGGCCAGCGAGCTCATCGGGCATGTATCGGCGGATGAGGTGGAAGTCGCCGGCGATCACCTCGGCATCCAGGAAGAACCGCGCGAACTTCGGCGTCGTTACCTCTTGGCGACTCCCTGTCGGATACAGCCACTCGATCGGCGCCAGCGAGAGCGCCGGCAGCAAGATCGCCGCGAGGAGGTGCACGGTACGCAACGAGCGCAGCGGCACAGGAAGGCCCAGCCCATACAGGAGATCTCCGTAGACGACGCGGGCGCCGCCGTCCGCGAAAGCCTTCGCCATGCCGTACCGATCGACGGCGCTGACGAGGAGCACGCGCAGGTCTCGTAGCCGACGCCCAAGGTGGACGGGCAGGACGTCGCGGACGATGTGCGGTTCCCAGGCGTTCTTGATGCCGTTACCGTCGACGACCGGCGTGCGGGTCGCGTGTCGCGCGAGTCGAACCGCGTCCCGCAGGTAGTGGCGTCGCTGCCCCGCTTGCAGGAACAGGTCGATGCCGCCCAGTCCGATTGCGTCGGCGCGCCCGTCGTGCTCTCGAATGAGCGCCGCGAAGCGCCGCTTGTCGCCGTCCGTCCCGATGCGTTCCAGCGCGACGTCCTCGCCGAGCAATTTGAGCTCGGCGCGCGCGTTGCGTTGGGACGACCCGAGGCTGATGCTGACGACGCGTTTCAATTCATCCCCCACTGTAGCACGGGGAAAAGCGTTCCTCGGGCCGACGCCTAGCGCGCGCCGAGCGCCGCGAAGCCGGCGAGCAGGGTGATCAGTACGCTGCCGGTCCGCGCCACAATGAACGCGCCGAACAGGCTCGCCAAGAGATCCGGACCGGCTTCGATCCGCCCGCGCGGGGCGAGCATCGCCGGCGCGATCAGCGACGCGAGGATCGCCCCGC
>Ga0194132_10010800_pt1 | contig 12011 bp, 11 predicted proteins | sample TA2KigOf80mmetaG_FD_148612 | JGI IMG/M metagenome (GOLD analysis project Ga0194132, IMG submission 148612) | Freshwater microbial communities from Lake Tanganyika, Tanzania - TA2015054 Kigoma Offshore 80m | ecosystem: Environmental > Aquatic > Freshwater > Lake | place: Tanzania: Lake... | reverse complement strand
CCGACGCCCGGGCCTGACGCGCCGGCCAGGCTGGCGCCCCTCACCTGGCGTGGCGTCGGCCCGCAGCGCCGCGGCCCTCGCCCGGGCACAGCTCCACCACCAGACGCTCCAGCAGCAGCCGAGCCTTCCCGCCTGAGGACTTCAGCGCCAGGTCGGTCCGGAACACAGCGTCGATCCCGCTCTGCACCCGTGGCCCCGGCAGCTTCCCGGCGGCCACGCGCAGCTGGCCCAGGAGGTAGAACTCCGACGCGCCGCTGTCCAGGGCCAGGGCGAGCTGCCGCAGCGCTCTGCGCAGGTCGCCGGCCTCGATCGCGTTGGCGATGCCCCAGTTCTCCGGCGCGTTCGGCGCCACCGGGACGGCCTCCCGCACGTCCTCGACGCTCACCGTGTCCGTCCCCAGCGTGAACAGGCGCAGCCGTTCCACGCCCGCCCGCAGCCGTCCGATCTCGTGACCGGTGCGGCCCACGAACGCCTGGACGGCCGCCGGCGCCAGGGACATGCCCTCCCGCTTCGCCGCGGCGCTCACCCACCTCGCCGCAGCCCCGGGATCCGTGATGTCGCCCACCTTCACGACCGCGCCGTGTTCGGCGATCGCCTTGAACACGCGGCGGCGCTCGTCCAGGATCGAGGCGCAGACGAACACCATGGTGGCGTGCGGTGGCGGATGCCCGAGCAGGTGCTCGAGTCGCGCCTGGGCTTCCTCCGCCGCCTTCGACTCCTTCTTCGGCGCCAGCAGCCGTTCGGCGTCCAGGACGACGATGACCCGCCGAGGCGCCATCATCGGCAACTGGCTCGCCGCGCCGATGAGCTCCTCGACCGTCGTATCCCCGCCGTACAGGCGCTCGACGTTGAAGGCGCGCAGGCCTTCATCCGTGGTTGCGGTGATCTCCTCCGCAAGGGCGGCCTTCTCGACCTCGTCGTCGCCGCTCAGGAGGTAGAGCGGCCCGATGTCGCCGGACGCGATCTGCGCACGGAGGGCCGCAGGCGTCACCTGAGGCACCGCGTCAGAAGGCCTCGAGGATCGCGGTGATCACCGTCCGGGCCACGTCGGTCGAGATGCGGTCGAACGCCGTCCGCTCCTGATCCAGGAACCCGCTCCCTTCCACCGCCACGTTGCTGCGCGTTGCCAGCTCGTATTCCTCGCGGAAGATCAGCGACGAGTTGGACCAGAGAACCCGGCCCGTCCGCGTGTCGGTGAAGGTCACCTGCATCGACAGCGAGAAGAGATACCGGGATGCCAGCTGCTCATCGGTGAACCCGACCGGCTGGACGCTAATGCTGGAGATCTCGCCTGCGAGGACGGCATCACCGGCGGCATCCGGGATCACCCGGTAGCGACCGCGGCCGATCAGCTCCGTTCGCAGCTTCTCGGTCAGCACCTGCTCCACGTCGAAGAACGTGCTGCGATTTCCGAGGATCGGCACGCCGACCGACGTGATATCCACCGGCAGGAACGACCCCTGCCCGGCCAGCGCGTAGCCGCAGCCTGGCAGGCAGGCCAGCGTTGCCACCACCACCAGCGCAGGCATCACCGTCGCACGCGCGGGGTCCCGCCGTTCGCGCATCATGCCACCACCACGTTGACCAGCCGCCCCCTCGCCACGACGACCTTCCTGACGCGCTTCGTCCCCACGTGGCTCATGACCGCGGCATCCGCCAGCGCGAGCCGCTCCAGGTCCGCCTCCGAGGCATTGGCGGCCACGGTCAGACGACTGCGAACCTTGCCGTTCACCTGCACCGGCACGACGATCGCCTCGACCCTGGCGGCCGCGGCGTCGTACTCCGGCCAGCGCGCCACGCGGAGGCCCCCTTCCTGCCCAAGCCGCTCCCACAACTCCTCGCAGACATGGGGGGCAAACGGCGCCAGCAGCCGGACCAGGGCGCGGACAGCCTCACCCATCACCGCCACGGTCTCCGCCCGTTCGGCACGGCCCCCACGGTCAGCGTCCCGAGCGGCACCCGGCGGGCCGGTCATCGTCGCGTCGGAGAAGCTGTAGAGCGTGTTGACCAGCTCCATGATGGCCGAGACGGCCGTGTTGAGCTGCTGCCGTTCCCCGACATCCGCGGTGACCCGATGAATCGTCCCGTGCGTCTTGCGGCGCACGGCCCGCTCGTCCGGGCTCAGCGACAGCGTCTCCCACGCGGGGCCGTTACCCGCACGGACAAGGGCCGCGGACCAGTGATCGACGAGCCGCCACACTCTCGCGAGGAACCGCCAGCTCCCTTCGAGGCCTTCATCGGTCCACTCGATCTCCTTCTCCGGCGGCGCGACGAAGACGACATACAGACGCAGGGCATCCGCGCCGTGCTTCTGCATCATGGCGTCGGGATCGACGACATTGCCCTTCGACTTCGACATGACGGCGCCGTCCTTGAGCACCATGCCCTGCGTGAGGAGGTGCGTGAACGGCTCGTCGTGGTCGACCATCCCGAGATCGCGGAACACCCGCGCGAAGAACCGGGAGTAGATCAGATGGAGGATCGCGTGCTCCACTCCGCCGACGTAGAAGTCGACCGGCAGCCAGTACTTCACCGCGGCCGGGTCGAATGCCTGCGCGTTGTTCCTCGCATCGGCGAACCGGTAGAAGTACCACGAGGAGTCCACGAACGTGTCCATCGTGTCGGTCTCGCGCCGTGCGGGGCCTCCGCACGCCGGACACGTCGCGTTGACGAACGCCGGCACCTGCGCCAGCGGCGAGTCGCCGCGCCCGGTGAACTCGGCGACTGGGGGCAGCACGACCGGCAGATCCGCGTCCGGCACGGGGACGATGCCGTCGGTGTCACAGAAGAGTACCGGGATGGGGGTGCCCCAGTAGCGCTGGCGCGAAATGCCCCAGTCCTTCAGACGGAACTGCACCGTGCCCTCACCGAACCCGTTCGCGCCGGCATGGGCCACCATGCGCTGCTGCGCCTCGGCCGACGGGAGTCCAGAGAAGGGTCCGGAGTCCACCAGCGTGCCGTAGGCGTCCATCGCCTCGCTGAGGCCGTCGGGATCGACGCGGGCACCGTCGGCGGTGACGACCGCCGCGATCGGCAGGCCGAACCTGCGCGCGAACTCGAAGTCACGCTGGTCGTGCGCAGGCACCGCCATCACGGCGCCCGTGCCGTACTCGCCGAGCACGAAGTTGGCGACCCACACCGGGACCGACGCCCCCGTGAACGGGTTCACCGCGCGTTGTCCGGTGTCGAACCCGTCCTTCTCCACCTCGCCGCTCAGCCTGGCCGCGCGGTCCTGCGTCCGGAAGGCGTGGACACGGGCCCGGAACGCGTCGGGGTCCGGCGCGAGCGCCGCGAACGACGTCACCAGCGGGTGCTCGGGGGCGAGCAGCACGAACGTCGAGCCGAAGATCGTGTCGATGCGGGTCGTGAACACCTCGATCGTGGTGCCCGGATCCGAGGCGAGCGCGAACCGGACCCGCGCGCCCTCCGAGCGCCCGATCCAGTTCCGCTGCATCATCAGCACCTTCTCCGGCCACTCCGCGAGCGTGTCGATCGCGCCGAGCAGTTCGTCCGCGTACGCGGTGATGCGCAGGCACCACTGCTCCCGCTCGCGCAGCTCGACCGGCGAGCCGCAGCGCCAGCAGCCCCCGTCCACCACCTGCTCGTTGGCCAGCACCGTGTGACAGCCCGGGCACCAGTTGACGGTCGATCGCTTCCGGTACGCCAGCCCCTTCTCGAACATCCGGATGAAGAGCCACTGGTTCCAGCGGTAGTACTCCGGATCGCAGGTGGCCAGCTCGCGATCCCAGTCGTAGCTGATGCCCAGCCGCTGGAGTTGCCCCTTCATGTGGGCGATGTTGCCGCGCGTGGACGCCTCCGGGTGGATGCCGTGCTTGATGGCCGCGTTCTCGGCCGGCAGGCCGAACGCATCCCAGCCGAAGGGGTGGAGCACGTTGAAGCCCTGCATCCGCTTCATGCGCGCCAGGACGTCGCCGATGCTGTAGTTGCGCACGTGCCCCATGTGCGCATGGCCGGACGGGTACGCGAACATCTCGAGGCAGTAGAACTTCGGGCGCGCGGGATCGACCGCGGCCTCGAACGCGCGGTCATCGGTCCAGCGCTGCTGCCACTTCCGATCGAGATCCTGGGGAACGAAAGGCGTCATCGAGATCCGGATTATAGCGTCCAGTGCCGGCGCACCCGGGGCAGCACCTCGTGGAGCGCCGCCTCGCCGCGCGGTGCCGCGGTCGACGTGGCCCCGCCGCTCTCCTTCGGTGCGCCCCCGTCGAACACGCGCAGCATCTCCCGCAGGCTCCCGGCGAGCGCCGGCAGATCGTATCCGCCTTCGGTCACTGCCACGACCCGGCCGCCGCACACCTCGTCCGAGACGGCCGCGAGCATCGCGAGCAGACGGCCGAAACCACGCGTGGTGACGCGCATCCCGCCCAGGGGGTCCGCCTCGTGCGCATCGAAGCCGGCCGACACCAGGATCAACCCCGGCTCGAACTGCTGGAGGACCGGAACGACGACCGCTCCGTACACGTGGACGTAGTCCGCGTCGGTGCAACCGGCCGCGAGCGGGATGTTGACGGTGAAGCCCGTGCCGGCGCCCTCACCGATCGCGTCGGCCGGCCCGGTCCCAGGGTAGTACGGGAACTGGTGCGACGAGATGAACAGGACGGAGGGGTCCGTGTAGAACGCCTGCTCCGTGCCGTTGCCGTGATGCACGTCGATGTCCACGACAGCCACGCGCGTGATTCCGCGTGCCCGGGCGTGCGCGGCCGCGACGGCGATGTTGTTGAACAGACAGAACCCCATCGCCCGGTTCCGCTCCGCGTGGTGTCCCGGGGGGCGCACCAGCGCGCAGGCACGCGTCGCGGTCCCGTCCAGGACCGCGTCCACCGCATGACACGCCGCGCCCGCCGCCAGTCGCGCCACGTGCCAACTGTCGGGTGAGGTCACCGTATCGGGATCCAGTGCCACGGCGCGGCCGGCGGTTTCCCGGATCAGGGACACGTAGTCCGGGTCGTGGACACGGGTCAACTGTTCCGTGGTCACGTACGGCGGCTCCACCTCCACGCCCCCGCGCCCGCGCCACTCGGACGCGACCACCTGCATGACCTCCGCCCTGCCCACGCGCTCGGGGTGCCCGGGCGGCGTCAGGTGGTCGGCGAAACGGTCGGTCGTGACAATCAGCACGCTCACGGCAGGCCTCCCTGGCTTCCTGCACTGTACATCCCCGGCCGCCAGGCTCGTCTCCCGGAGCGGTTCGTCATGGGTTACCCTGTGCCGTGTACGAGGTCAACCGATGACACGGACCAAGCCCGGTCGCAACGACCTCTGCCACTGCGGCAGCGGGAAGAAGTACAAGAAGTGCTGCGAGGCGAAGGAGAGCGGGCGGAATTCCGGCCGCCTGTGGATGATCCTGATCGCGGCGGCCGTCGCCGCCGGCCTGGCCGCCGGCATCGCGTCGTTCAACAGCGAGTCGGCCGGCATGCGTGTGTGGGATCCGGAGCACGGCCACTACCACGACGCCTCGGGCACGGCCGTCCCATAGGGAACGGGCCGGCTGAAGCCGGCCCCCACGACAACCGAGTCCCTGGCGGACTCAGGCGAGCATCGCTCTGGCGCGGGCCTCCAGCGCCCGAAGGCGCTCTTCCAACCCCGCGCGCGCCTGCTCCAACTCGTCAGGCGCCGACACGCGCGCCACCTCCATCGGCTCACCAACCGCCAGCGCGACCGTCGTGAACGGCCTGGGAATCTGCGTCCGATCCCAGCTCCCCAGCGTCCAGTGCGACGCCGCCTCGAGGTGGAACGGCAGCAGCGGGCTCCCGGTCGCCTGCGCCAGCCACACGGCCCCCGGCTGCGCCACCCGGGCCGGCCCTCGCGGACCATCGAGCGTGAATCCCGCGGCGCGTCCCCGCCCCATCTCCCGGACCAGTCGCAGCATCGCCTTCCGCGCCCCGCGCGATGTCGACCCCCGCGCAGTCCCGTACCCGAACCGCTCGATGATCCGCGCGATCCACTCCCCGTCGAAGTTGTCGCTCGTGATGACGACGATGCCGCGGCGGCGGAAGTACCAGGTTGCGGTCAGGATCCGGCCGTGCCAGAACGCCATGACCGGCTGCCGCCCCGAAGCGCGAATGGTCTCGAGGTGCTCGAGCCCGTCGACGCGCCACCTGAGCGTGCGCCCCAGGAGATCGACGAGGGGATAGCCCAGGGCGGCAATGAGCGCCACCTGCGCGCGCTTCAGTCGGGACCGGCGCCAGTCATCGGCCTCGGGCGCCCCGGCCGGCTCACGGCTCACGGCTCACAGCTCACGATCGGTATCCGGCAGAGCGGGCGCACCCGCCGCGACGCTACATGCCGTTGTACTGAGGGCCACCCCCACCTTCGGGCGGCACCCAGGTAATCACGGCATAGGGGTCCATGATGTCGCACGTCTTGCAGTGCACGCAGTTCGACGCGTTGATCTGCAACTTCTTCCCCCCACCGCCGTCGTCGATCATCTCGTAGACGTCGGCGGGACAGAACCGGATGCAGGGGTACCCGTACTCCCGGCCGCACGTCGAGTGGCAGACGTCGGTGTTGACCAGCAGGTGTACCGGCTGGTCCTCGTCGTGCGCCGTCGACGAGTAGTGCACGTTGGTCAGCTTGTCGAACGTCAGCGTGCGATCGGCGGTGGTCGCGTTGCTCGGCTCAGGCACCGCCCCGAACCGGTCGCGAGATCCGTGATACGTCGCGACGTGCTGCATCCGCTCGTGACCCGCGTGGCTCGGCATCCGGGTGAACCACCAGCCCTTCGTCACGAGCGCCAGGCCGGCGTACATCAGGCCGGGCAGCAGGCCATAGCCAAACGCCTGGTGGACGTTCCGGACCGGGTACAGCTCCTGGCGAACACGGCTCGCGTCGATCTTCTGCTTGTAGGCCGAAAGGGCTGCCGCCGACGTATCGCCGCCGGTCACGGCGTCGAACGCCGTCTCGCCGGCCAGCATCCCGGTTCGCATCGCGAGGTGGATGCCCTTCAGCCGCATCGAGTTCATGAACCCGCCGGCGTCGCCGGCGATCAGGCCGCCGTCCATGTACACCCGCGGAATGGTGTTCCAGCCGCCCTCGGGCAGCGCCTTCGCGCCGTAGCGCACCATCTGCCCCCCGCGCAGCAGCGCCGCCACGTACGGGTGCTGCTTGAAGCGGTTGAAGGCCATGTGGGGGTCGAACAGCGGGTCCCTGTAGTCCAGGCCGACAACGAACCCGACGAACGCCTGGTTGTCCGGCAGCGCGTAGATGAAGGCCCCGCCGAACTCTTCGTGCCGCAGCGGGTACCCCATCGTGTGGATCACCGTGCCGGCTTCGAGCCGCCCGGCTGGCAGTTCCCAGAGCTCCTTGATGCCGATGGCGAACTGCTCCGGCCCGGCGTCCTTCCCGAGCTGCAGGCGCCGCAGCAGGTCCTTCGTGAGGTTCCCGCGAACGCCGTCGCAGAAGATCGTCACCTTCGCGTGGATGTCCACGCCTGGCTCGAAGTTCGGCCGGCGTTCGCCGTGGCGGCCGACTCCCCGATCCCCGGTCCGCACGCCGATCACGCGGTCCCCGTCCATGAGGACCTCCTGGCCCGGGAACCCGGCGAAGAAATCGATCCCCTCCGCCTCGACCTGCTCGGCCAGCCAGCCCACGAACCGGTTCAGCGAGATGATGTAGTTGCCGTGGTTCTGGAGCGGGGGTGGGATGATCGGAAACGGGATCTTCGCCGACCGCGTGAAGAAGTAGACGTGGTCGCGATGGACTTCCGTCGCGAGCGGGGCGCCCTTCTCCTTGAAGTCGGGAACGAGGTCCCGCAGCGTTGACGGGTCGAGCACGGCTCCCGAGAGCATGTGCGCGCCGGCCTCGCGGGCCTTCTCCAGCACGGCAATCGACAGCGGATCCCCGCCGCGCTGCTTCTGGAGCTGCGCCAGCCGGAGAGCGGCCGAGAGACCGGCCGGACCGCCTCCGGCGATCAGGACGTCGACGTCGAGCGTTTCTCTCTCCACGCCGGGTCGGCTACCCCTTCTCGAGCTCCGCCACCAGGGCCGGGGCGATCTCGAACAGGTCGCCGACGATGCCGTAGTCGGCCACCTCGAAGATCGGCGCTTCGGCATCCTTGTTGACGGCCACGATCGTCCGCGATCCCTTCATGCCGACGACGTGCTGGATGGCACCCGAGATGCCGAGTGCGACATACAGCTTCGGGGCCACCGTCTGGCCCGAGCTGCCGATCTGCCGATCCATCGGCAGCCAGCCGCTGTCGCAGATCGGCCGCGAGGCCGCGACCTCCGCACCCAGCGCCATCGCCAGCTTCTCCGCCAGGGCGAGGTGCTCCTGGGCCTTGATGCCGCGGCCGACCGCCACGATCCGCTCCGCCTGGCTCAGGTCCACCGCCTGCCTGGCCTCCTGGAACGGGGCTTCGGGCTTCTGCCGGATGGCGCTCTCGTCGATGGCGACCTGGACCGGGGTGACCGAGGCTGGCGCCGCGCCCTTCTGTGCCGCATCGGCGCGAAACGCCCCGATCTGGAACGTGAGCACGTGTGGCACCGGGCCCTGCGGCTTCACCTCGGCGACGAGCTTGCCCTGGAACATCGGTCTCAGGAACGTCGCGTCCGCGCCGGTCCCTTTCACCGCGGTGATGTCGGTGACGAGCGCGCGCCCGAGCCGCGCGGCCAGCTTCGGCGCGAAGTCACGTGTCTGGTACGTGTGCGGCAGGACGACGGCCTGCGGCGCCTGGCTTTCGATGATGCCGGTGAGCGCCATGACGAACGCGTCGGGCGTGTACGGCTCCAGGGCTGCGTGTTCGCCCAGGAGGACACCGGCCACGGCGGCCGTGGCCAGCTCGTTGGCCGCCTCGCCGGTGTTCGTGCCCAGCACGGCCACCTGGACCGGCGTGCCGCCGGCGAGCTGCTGCGCGCCGACAATGGCTTCCCAGCTCGCCCGGTTCAGCTTCCCGCCGCGTTGCTCTGCGACCACCAGGATCATAGGGCCCGTGCCTCCTCACGCAGCCGCCGCACCAGCTCCTTCGCGGCGTCTGCGGGCGGGCCGCTGATCATCTGCGTCTGCTTGCTCTTGGTCGGGAACGCCAGCCCCACGATCGCCTGGGCCGGCGCGAGCCCGTCGGGCAGGGCGACCTTCCGGATCTCCTTCTTCTTCGCCGCCATGATGCCTTTCAGCGTGGCGTAGCGCAGCTGGTTGATCCCGCTCTGGATCGTGAGGAGCGCCGGCAGCGGCATCGCAATCCACTGGAACCAGCCGCCTTCGAGCTCGCGCTTGATCCGCAGCCCACCGTGCCCTGAGCCTGCCGAAGGGTCGGCCTGCACCTCCATGATGATCGTGGAGTGCGGGATGCCGAGCCGTTCGGCCAGGACGACGCCCATCTGCGCGTGCCCCTGGTCGTCGGACTGGAGGCCGGTCAGGACGAGGTCGAACTGCTCCTCCTTCATGGCGGGCGCCAGCGCATCGGCAATCACGAAGGCGTCTGCGGCACCAAGCACGTCGGCCTCGACGTGCAGGGCGCGGTCCGCGCCGCGCGCGAGCGCCTCCCTGATGACCTGGGCCACGCGCGCCGGGCCGGCGGAGCAGACGACCACCTCGCCGCCGTGCTTCTCGCGCAGGCGCAGCGCCTCCTCGAGGGCGTAGGCGTCCGGTTCGTTCATCTCGTAGCTCACGTCCTGCTCGCGGATCCACGACCTGTCGTCCGCCAGACGCGGCTGCCACTCGCGGGTGGGAACCTGTTTGATGCAAACGGCGATCTTCATGACACTGACAGCCTGCAGATCGGGGCCTTGGGCCGGCTGCCCGCCTCCGCGCGACACACGCTGCCGCGAGGTCTCGCCGAAGCGTTCGGCGAAGGCGGCAGGCCGGCGCCTGCGAGGGTACGGTCGCAGGTCACTTCGGCCTCCCGGTTCACGCGGCCTCGTAGCGCTTGAACAGCAGCGCACCATTCGTGCCGCCGAACCCGAACGAGTTCGACAGCGCGTAGTCCACCTTCATCGTCCGGCTCGCGTGCGGCACGTAGTCGAGGTCGCAGTCGGGGTCCGGCACGTCGAGGTTGATCGTCGGGGGCACGACCTGATGGTGCACGGCCAGCGTGGTGATACCGGCCTCCAGGCCACCGGCAGCGCCGAGCAGGTGCCCGGTCATCGATTTCGTGGACGAGATCGCCAGCTTCGTCGCGTGGGCCCCGAACGTCGTCTTGATCGCGAGCGTTTCGAGGCGATCGTTGTACGGCGTCGACGTGCCGTGGGCGTTGATGTAGTCCACCTGATCGGGGCGGATGCCGGCGTGGGCAATCGCGGCCTGCATCACACGCACGGCACCGTCGCCGTCCTCCGAGGGTGCGGTCATGTGGAACGCATCGGCCGACATCCCGTACCCGACCAGCTCGGCGTAGATCGGAGCGCCGCGCCGCGTCGCGTGCCCGAGTTCCTCCAGCACCAGGATGCCTGCGCCCTCCCCGAGGACGAAGCCGTCGCGCCCGGCGTCGAACGGACGGCTGGCCCGTTCGGGCTCGTCGTTGCGCGTCGAGAGCGCCCGCAGGGCGGCGAAGCCGCCGAGCCCCATCCGGCACACGGCGGCCTCGCTGCCGCCGGCGATCATCGCATCGGCATCGTTGCGCCGGATGATCTCGTAGGCATCACCGATGGCGTGCGCAGAGGCGGTGCAGGCCGTGCAGGTCGCCGAGTTGGGGCCCTTGGCGCCGAAGCGGATCGAGACCTGGCCGGCGGCCAGGTTGATGATGGCCGAGGGGATGAAGAACGGCGAGATCTTGCGGGGCCCGCCGTCCAAGAGGGCCTTGTGCTCCCGCTCGATCGTCGTGAACCCGCCGATGCCCGACGCGATGAAGACGCCCACGCGCGGCGCGTTGTCCGCCCTCACCGCGAGCCGGGAGTCGTCCATGGCGAACTGGGAGGCGGCAATCGCGTACTGGATGAAGATGTCCATCTTCTTGATGTCCTTCTTCTCGATGAACATCAGCGGATCGAACCCCTTCACCTCCCCCGCGATCTGGGCGGGATACCCGGTGGCGTCGAACCGGGTGACGCGTCCCACCCCGCTCTTCCCCGCCAGCAGCGCGTCCCAGTTCTCACGGGTCCCGATGCCGAGGGGCGACACCAGGCCAATCCCCGTGACCACCACTCGCCTGCTCAAACGACCTCCGTCCTACTTCTTGGCCTTCGCGTGCGACTCGATGTAGTCGATCGCTTCCTTCACGCGGGTGATCTTCTCGGCGTCCTCGTCCGGGATCTCGATGCCGAATTCCTCCTCGAACGCCATGACCAGCTCCACCGTATCGAGCGAGTCCGCCCCCAGATCGTCGACGAACGACGCGTCGGGTGTCACTTCCTCGTCGTCCACGCCCAACTGCTCGACGATGATGCTCTTGACCTTCTCTCCAACCGCCATCTAGACCTCCACCGACGGACCCGGCCCGTCCGCCTACATGTACATGCCGCCGTTCACGGCCAGCACGTGTCCTGTAATATACGACGCCTCGTCCGAGGCGAGGAAACAGACTGCAGCGGCCACGTCGGCCGGGACCCCCACGCGGCCCAGCGGAATCTGGGACGCCCAATCCGTCCGGGCCCGGTCCGCGATCGCGCGAATCATGTCGGTGTCGATCAACCCGGGGGCGACCGCGTTCACCGTGATGCCGCGTGACGCCACCTCGCGCGCGAGCGCCTTGGTGAACCCGATCAGCCCGGCCTTCGACGCCGCGTAGTTCGCCTGCCCGGCGTTGCCCATCTCGCCCACGACCGACGCGATGCTGATGATGCGCCCGCCGCGCTGCCGGACCATCGGCTTGAGCACCGCCTGCGCGCACGCGAAGGCGGCCGTGAGGTTCGTCGCCAGCACGGCGTCCCAGTCTTCCCGCTTCATGCGCAGCATGAGCTGATCGCGGGCGATCCCGGCGTTGTTGACCAGCACGTCCACCCGGCCGTGCCGCTCGAGCACCCCGTCCACCAGCGCGGAGACGCTGGCCGCGTCCGTGACATCCACCGTCGCGGCCTCGGCACGGCCGCCCGCGGCCGCGATCGCCCCGGCCACCG
>Ga0194132_10010799_pt1 | contig 12012 bp, 5 predicted proteins | sample TA2KigOf80mmetaG_FD_148612 | JGI IMG/M metagenome (GOLD analysis project Ga0194132, IMG submission 148612) | Freshwater microbial communities from Lake Tanganyika, Tanzania - TA2015054 Kigoma Offshore 80m | ecosystem: Environmental > Aquatic > Freshwater > Lake | place: Tanzania: Lake Tanganyika... | reverse complement strand
TAAATCCGAGCCATCTCCCCATGGTCCGAGATGCTTGAGCTCGGGTCGAACGAAGGAAGACCTCGCGAATTCTTCAGGTATCGATGAGCGACCGATTGATGAAGGATGTGATTGATGTTGTAGGTCGTGAACCTTCGACCCCAGTCATCGAACACGAGCCCGAACCCTCCGCCTGTGGCAAAAGTGGTGATGATCTGCACGTCCACCGGTGAGAAGGAGAAATCGAGATCCCGAATGGACAGTTTCGTATTCGGGCGGTCGGCTGAAAATATCTCTCCTCCATTTCCCCCGTTGGCTCCGTGAATCCGGTTGTCCAGGCCCCAACGCAGGCCGTTCACGTTGCTGTCCGTCACTCCCAGCGTGAATCCTCTCAGGACCGTACGCCGAACATCAGCCCGACGATCGCCATCGGTGTCCTTGAAATACAGAATCTCGGGTGGCGCAGATACAAATACGCCGCCGTTGTACGGAGTGATGGAGGTCGGGTAGCTCAGGCCTTCGGCGAAAACGGTGGATCGATCCACTCGACCGTCTCCGTCGGTATCCTCAAGCAGTCGGATCGTACCACTAGGGGTTCGATCGGGCCCAATTCCCAGCGGGTAATCCCGCATTTCCACGACATAGCAACGATTCGACTCATCGAAGCAAAGAGCGACCGGATCCACCACCTGAGGCTCGGAAGCGAAGATCTGGATCTCGAGTGTGTCTGGAATCGCGAACACACTTGCAGGGTCGATGGCGCAAACAGTGTTCGTCACCGACGCAAGCAGCGTCGTGTACAAGGCAGTGACTTCAGAGGCTCGGCGGATGACCTTCATGATCGTTGGGAGGCAGGTTTTCCTGCCGCCAGTCCGGGATCAGTTTATCCTAAATTGAGAAGTGAAGACCCCAGGATTCGGGGATGACGCCGATGATGAAGAGATTGCCAATTCCTGTGTTTTCACCCGCTGGGTGAACGGGCCTCCAGCCATAAGCTTCTGAAAATCTGCGTAATCCGCGCTATCCGGGGTTCTCATTGCTCTTTTCAGGTTTATTGCCCCGTGGGCGTCGGAGCAGCGGGTTTCTTTGTAGCCTGCAGCTTGAGCGTGAACTGCTCTTTAACAAGCGCAACCGTCCGCTCTGCCGTGAGGCCGTGTCGTTCCCGCAAGACATCCACAGTGCTGGCGTGTTCGATGAACTTGTCAGGCCATCCAATCCTCACCACAGGCGTATGGATTCGTTTCTCGCTGAACAGCTCCAGGACAGCGCTGCCGTAGCCACCCATGAGGACGTGGTCTTCCATCGTGACAACCACATCCGAGACATTCCCGTAATGCTCGGTCAAGGGAGCATCGATGGGCTTGATGAATCGCGGGTTCACCAGGGCGACATCGAAGCCTTCAGCAGTCAGCGTCTCAGCAACTTTTCCGGCAAGCTTCATCATGTTCCCCAGGGCAAAAATACTGACGCGCTGGCCTTTGTTGTTGGCAAAGTTTCTCACGACCTCCCCCTGCCCGATCTCGAGGAGCCTGGGTTGATCCTTGATGGGCACCCCTTCGCCTGCACCTCTTGGATATCGGATGAAGACAGGGTGCTTCTGATGGGATGCCGTGAACATCATGTCCACAAGCTCGTCCTCGTCCTTTGGCGACATGCAGATGGCGTTGGGGACGCAACGGAGGTAGGAAATGTCGAAGAGGCCGTGGTGAGTGGGACCATCGTTTGCCGACAGCCCGGCACGATCCATGCAGAAGATCACGGGCAGATCCTGCAATGCGACATCGTGTACGATGCAATCATACCCGCGCTGAAGGAACGTCGAATAGATCGCCACGACTGGTCGGAATCCCATCGTCGCCATGCCGGCGGCGAAGAGCACTGCGTGTTCTTCAGCAATTCCAACGTCGTAGTAACGACTGGGCATGGCTTTCTCGAGCGCCTTCAGGCCAGTGCCGCTGGGCATCGCAGCGGTGATTCCCACCAGGCTGCTGTCCTTCTGACACAGTCTGACCATCGCCTGACCAAAGACGTCCTGGTAATTCGGGGGGCTTCCCGGTTTCGGAGCGGGAGTGGAGCCGGTCTGGATGTCGTAGGGCCCGAGGCCATGAAACTTCTCAGGGTGCTGCATCGCCGCGTCATAGCCCCTGCCCTTTTGGGTGAGGACATGGATGACGATGGGCTCGTCAAAAGTCTTGGCGAACTCGAGGGTGCTGATCAGCAGGCCGAGGTCATGGCCGTCGATGGGGCCCAGGTACCGAACGCCCATCTCCTCAAAAAGAATGCTGCTCCCATGGCCGCCGCGACCATCGCTTTCGCTGTTGTTGGGCTGGTGCTCGAGCGAGACGGCGGTGGCCGCACCCTTCACGAACTCCTGGGCCTTGTGCCCGAGCTTGAGGGCGATGTCGCCCTTGGGAAGCCGCTTAACCCAGGCGGCGAAATCGGCGCTCAGCTTGTTATAACGAGGATTGGTGGTGAGCTTGCCGAGGTAGGTGGCGATAGCACCCACGTTCTTGGCGATGCTCCACTCGTTATCGTTCAGGATCCCGATGAAACGTTTGGTGGTGGCTCGGACGCAGTTCAGCGCTTCAAACGAAATGCCGTTCGTGAGGGCGGCATCTCCGAAAATGCAAACGACATGCTCGTCGCCGTTCTTCTGGTCACGAGCCGCAGCCATGCCCAGCGCTGCCGACAGGGCCGTGCCCGCATGCCCGGCGCCGTAACAGTCGTGCTCGCTCTCCGTGCGCAGAGCGAAGCCGTTCAACCCATCCGTGGTCCGGATGGTGTGAAAGCGGTCCTTTCGCCCGGTGAGAATCTTGTGCACGTACACCTGGTGGCTCACGTCCCAGACAAACTTGTCCTTGGGGGTCGAGAAAACACGGTGGAGAGCGATGGAGAGTTCCACAACACCCAGGTTGGGACCAAGGTGCCCGCCGTTCGAGGCTAGTTTGGTCACCAGTTCGTGACGGACATCCCCTGCCAACTGAACTAACTGTTCGGAGGTCAGTTTCTTGATGTGGGACGGATGGTCCACCATATCGAGGTATCGGCTCATAAGTCGGTTTTCGGTCTATTCAGCATCTGCTTCCACGCCTGCCGGAGACTTGAGACGCAGATCGCCCGATGAAGTTTTCTCAAGGGCTTCGATCTTGATCTCTGCTTCGGCCAGCTTCTTTTGGCAGACTTGGCTCAGGCGGACACCCTCCTCGTATTGAGAGAGCATTTTCTCCAAAGGCAGATCTCCCGACTCCATCGTTTCCACAATGGATTCGAGCTTCTTCAAAGCTTCCTCAAAAGCCATTGGCTCGGAGCCAGTTTGGTTGGAGGAAGCCGCTTTGGTTGCACCCGGCACGTGGCGCAAAGTAGGGAAAACAGGCGGGCTCGTCTAGCATCGATTTACCCGCGCTCAATGAAGATCCAGGCTTGTCAAAACGGACAGATTCCGCACATCTTCCCCAGCATTACTCTGTTGAGCTCAGTTGGTCTTTTCTGCCCTACTTCGCCCAGGGGTGAAAGTTCGATCTAATACCGTTCTAATCAATGAAAACTCGATCAGCCAGACCACTTTATCAATATCTCCCGCTGGTTGGCTTCTTGATCGCCGTGTCCAGCCCGGCAGAGACCTCTCCCAGGACAAAGATCGACTTTAATCGCGACGTCCGACCCATCCTTGCGGACAACTGCTTCGCCTGCCACGGCCCCGACAAGGCCAAGCGCAAGGCAGGTCTGCGATTGGACCTGCGAGCGGATGCAACCGCCACTCTGGATTCGGGTGGACGCGCCGTCGTTCCGGGTGATCCGGCCGCAAGCCTGATCCTCAAGCTCACCGCCGCCGAAAACGAAGAGGACCGGATGCCTCCCAAAAAGACCGGCAAACGGCTGACCTCGGGCCAGATCTCCATCCTGCGGCAGTGGGTGATCGAGGGTGCGGAGTTCAAAGCCCATTGGGCCTACCTGTCTCCCGAACGTCCCCCGCTTCCGCCGGTGTCGGACTCCACCTGGGGCAAGAACCAGATCGATCGATTCATCCTGTCACGACTCGACAAGGAAGGCCTGAAGCCATCGCCCGAGGCCGCCAAGCATGCCCTCATTCGACGGGTGACGCTGGATCTTACCGGATTGCCTCCGACTGTTTCGGAACTGGATGCCTTTCTCGCAGACTCCTCTGACAACGCATACGAGCAGGCAGTAGATCGGGTTCTGGACTCTAAGGCGTATGGAGAGAAGATGGCAATGCACTGGCTGGATCTGGCCCGCTTTGCAGACTCGGATGGTTACCATGCAGACGTGCCGCGATCGATGTGGCAGTACCGCGACTACGTCATCGATTCCTTCAACCGCAACAAACCTTTCGACCTATTTACCCTTGAACAACTGGCTGGGGACCTGTTGCCCAACCCGGCCGTGGAACAACGGATTGCGACGGCTTTCAATCGCAACGGCATGAGCAGCACGGAGGGAGGCGCGGATCCGGATGAGTACATGAACAAGTACGTCACGGATCGCGTGAACACGTTCGGGACCGTCTTCCTCGGCTCCAGCACCGCATGCACCGAATGCCACGATCACAAATACGATCCGTTCACTCAGCGCGAGTACTATCAGCTCTATGACTTTTTCAACCGGATCCCGGAGCGCGGACTCGACAACGATCCGGCTCCGCCCTTCATCAAGCTTCCCTCTTCGGAACAGAGCGAGCGAATGGCCAAATACACCAACGAGATTGCGCAGTTGGAAACCGATCGTCGGAAGGCTTTGGATCGACAGAGCGACGAGCTTTCCAACAACCAGCGGGCTTGGGAAACAGCCCACCGGCATCGTATCGAGGCCGGATGGCAACCCCTGCGCGAGATCACAACATCCGCCCACTCCGGCACGCAGCTCAGGCGGCTGGATGACGATTCGCTCTTGAGCTCGTCCCCGCCGGTCTCGGGCGAGTCTTACGAAGTCTCCGGGATCTTCAGAGGCAGGGAATTGTCAGCTCTCCGGCTCGAGCTTGTTCCGGACGGGAGCCTGCCTGCGGGCGGAAGCGGCCGTTCAACCAATGGCCTGAGCGCGATCAGCGAGATCAGGCTGGAGGCAACGAGCGCGAACCCCGCCCAGGAACCTCCTGTTGCTGAAATCGAATGGGGAGGCTGGTCATCCCTGGGGCCGTTCAAGGCGGCTTCGACGAAGGAGATTTTTGAAAAGGGATTCCTCCCCGAGACGCAGCCAGATCTCAGCAAGTCCTACGAAGGAGGAACCCTGAAATGGAAACAGCAGCAAGGTTGGAAGGATGGAGCGGCCTGGGACCTCAGCGGTGAAAACCATGTGTCCTTTTTCCACCGCAAGGTCATCTCCAAATCCGCGCGCTTCGCAAGATTCTCGGCAGGTGGAGACGGCGGCTTTCAGGTCTGGATCAACGGCCAGAAGGTCGAAAACGGAAAGGTCTTTCGGCGAGTGGCGGCCGCACCGGATGACATCGTGGTCCTCCTGCAGCCCGGGGAAAACACCCTGCTCATCCGAGCTCATCATGGGCTTGGGACTTACGGCTTTCTTTTCTCCCCATCAAAAGAGCCGGTCTCCCGGGCCCCGGTCGAGTTCGCCCGGGTGGCGGCGGATCGAAGTGAAAAAGATTCGCCCAGTTCGGCCCTGATTGATGGGAAAACCGATACCGCCTGGCGGGCAGAAGGGCGCAGGACAGCCATACTGGTCGCCAGGTCACCGATTCCGTTCTCCGCCGGAGTTCGCATCACAGCCCGGATTCAATTCGCCGGCGACCAACCCATGGGCCGGTTTAGACTCTCCGCATCCTCGTCTTCGGGCTTCGCTGAACTGGCAGAGCTTCCTCAGAGCCACCAGACCACACTCTTCGCGTCGCCGTCTGAGAATTCTCCCGCCAGCCGCGACGCCCTTCGCGAGTTCTATCGAGAACAATTCGATGCGGAAACCAAGTCAGTGGTCACCCGGCTGGCCGCAGCGCGCAAATCCGCGAAGGATCTGGACTCTCAAGTCCCAACCTTGCGTGTGATGGAGGACATGGCTCAACCCCGTGAAACCCATATCCGGGTCCGTGGTGATTATCGATCCAAGGGCGAGAAGGTCTCAGCGGGGGTTCCAGCAATTCTGCCGCCGCTGTCCTCCAAGGAAAACGTCTCCCGGTTGACGCTCGCGAAATGGCTCGTGGACCCGCAGCACCCTCTGCTGAGTCGCGTCACGGTGAACCGGTATTGGGCAAACTTCTTCGGAACGGGAATTGTAAAAACCGGCAATGAATTCGGATCCCAAGGTGAGCTGCCCTCGCATCCGGAACTGCTCGACTGGCTCGCAAGGGAGTTCATCGAGGGCGGGTGGAACGTCAAGGCTCTCCAAAAGAAAATGGTCATGTCGGCCACCTACCGGCAGTCGTCAGCTGTTCGTCCGGAACACCTTGATCGTGATCCTGCGAACCGGCTGCTGGCTCGCGGACCTCGTCAGAGGCTCACAGCCGAGATGATCAGGGACTGCGCGCTGGACTACGCGGGGTTGCTCGACCGCAAGCGTGCGGTCGGCGGTCCCAGCGTGAAGCCCTACCAACCACCCGGGCTTTGGGAGGAAAAGATGTTCGGAGGCAACAAGTACGAGGAAAGCAAGGGGCCGGATCTTTACCGTCGCAGCGTTTACTCGCTGTGGAAGCGGACGGTCCTGAATCCCACCCTGATGACCTTCGATGCCCCGGATCGCGCATTGTGCACCGAACAACGAAGTCAGACCTGTACTCCCTTGCAGGCATTTGTAACCCTGAACGAGAAAGGGTTTGTGGAGGCAGCCCGGGTGATGGCGGAACGAGTCGTCCGGGAGGGAGGCCAGACCCTGGATGATCGCCTCACTTATGCGTGCAAGCTGGTTCTCTCACGTCCCCCAAGCGCTCAGGAAAGGCAGATCCTCGCAGCCACCCACCATGAAATGTTCTCCGCCTACCAAAACGACCTGACGGCTGCGTTGGACCTTTTGTCCACCGGAGAATCCAAGCGTGCGGAAGACCTGAACCAGCTCGACCTGGCCGCATGGGCTGCGGTCGGCAACGTTCTTCTCAACCTCGATGAAGCCATCACCAAGCCCTGAACCTTTAACCTCACCGACACCACCATGATCCATTCAGAACTCCAGCGGATGCTCGCGCAGAGCATGACACGGCGAAAGCTCTTCGGTCGGGCGGCCCGCGGGTTGGGACCCGTCGCTCTGGCTTCATTGATGAACCCGAGACTGCTGGCTGCGAGCGGCGAAAGCTCCCCCGCCAGGCCTCCGGCAAGCCTGCTGCATTTCGCGCCGCGAGCGAAGAGGGTGATTTATCTCTTTCAGTCGGGTGCACCCTCGCAGTTGGACCTGTTCGACTACAAGCCGGCCTTGATCGCGCTCAATGGCAAACCCATGCCCGAGAGCTACACGAAAGGCCAGAGAATCGCTCAGTTGCAGGGACAAAAACTCACTTGTGTGGGCACAAAATTCAAATTTGCGCGCCACGGCCAATCGGGGGCGGAAATCTCGGAGCTCCTGCCGAACATCTCAGGAATCGCCGACGACATCGCGGTGATTCGATCCCTGCACACTGAAGCCATCAATCACGACCCCGGGGTGACGATGATGCAGACCGGGAACTCCCAGGCGGGCCGGCCGGCGATCGGAGCGTGGCTTTCCTACGGGCTGGGAAGTGAGAACGACCAGTTGCCGGCGTTCGTGGTTCTAAGCTCCGGCTTTGGGCAGGATCAACCCCTGCTCACCCGCTACTGGGGCAGCGGCTTCCTTCCCAGCAATCACCAGGGCGTCGAGTTCCGCTCTCAAGGTGAACCGATCCTGTTCGTCTCGAATCCAAAGGGCATCGATTCCGGGAAACGACGTCGGTTGCTCGACAGCATCCGGGATCTCAATCAGTTGAATCTCGCATCCGTGGGAGATCCGGAGATAGAGACGCGAATCCAGGCATACGAGATGGCTTATCGCATGCAAACCAGCGTTCCCGAACTGATGGATCTGCGAAAGGAATCAGCCGAATCGTTGGAAAAGTACGGCGCTGTTCCCGGCACATCCTCCTTCGCCAACAATTGTCTCCTGGCTCGAAGACTGGTCGAACGTGGGGTGCGGTTTGTCCAGCTATACCATCGAGGCTGGGACCATCATGGAAACCTGCCGGCAGAGATCGCCGCCACCTGCAAGAACGTGGATCGACCTTCCGCAGCATTGATCCGGGATCTGAAGGAACGTGGACTGTTGGACGACACTCTCGTGATCTGGGGCGGGGAGTTTGGTCGCACACCGATGAACCAGGGCGACATGGGGAATGGCAACTACGGCCGCGATCATCACATGAAATCGTTCTCCATCTGGATGGCAGGCGGTGGAATCAAACCAGGGATCACAATCGGGTCCACAGACGAGCTGGGATACAACGTCGCCGAGGATCCAGTCACGGTGAACGATTTCCAGGCAACGCTCCTTCACTGCCTGGGAATCGACCATGAGAAGCTGACCTATCGCTTTCAAGGCAGGGATTTCCGGCTCACGGACGTCTCCGGCGAGGTCGTCAAGAAGTTGCTGGCATAGGCGCCCTTCTCCGATCAAGCCACGGGTTTCCGTGGCCTTTGTCATGGGCGCGTCTCAGGTTTTTCAAAGCCGGCCAACCTGTCCGCAACACACCGCCCGATCCGAATCGTCCAGGCTAAGCCGGAACGATTCAGCAGGACAGTGGACAGTTGCGCAGCAGACTCTTGTGAAGTGCGAGGCGTGAGGAGTGCGCGTATTGAACTGAAATACGTAAGCGACGAACAACGAAGCACTTCGCAAGAGGATCAAGCAAATGGCCGCTGGCCTACTGAATCGTTCCGGCTAAGGCCTCCCCGGCGTGCCGCCGGCGTCTGCTGAAAGTTTCCACGACGCAGGCAAGCTTGGATCCGCGGTTGGCGAGGACAGTTGAAGCGTTCTCCCAGTCCCATCCGCTTCCGACGGCCAGGGTGCCGCATCCTGATAGGATACCTTGAAGCCTTCGCTTCCATCGGGACGGTAGAGCCTGATGACGTCCCAATCGTTGTCCAGACCGAAGCCGAGATCGCCCCGGGAGAAGGAATTCGCAGGATGGAAAATCCTGAATTGATAATCGTCCTCGGTGAGCACCAGGAAAGCCCCGGGCTGAAGCGTCCGTCGAGGAAGCAGAAACGCGTGGAGGTCGTCTTTGTCCCGGAGGATCCAACCAGACAAATCGATCGCCGAGGTCCCCGGATTGTGAATTTCTATCCAGTCATGGGTCTCCGCACGTTTCCCCGGATTGTATTGAAACTCGCTGACGACCAAGTCGGAGGGCGAGGCTCCAGGCGGAACGGCAGGCTCGAGAATGGCAGTGATCCTCGTTACAGCGTTCGATGCCACCTTCAGGGTCAATTGGGGAGTCATCACCACTCCCTCGGGAGTGGACCATCCGGCGAATCGAAATCCAATCCGGGGAACGACCGTGAGAGTGGATGCAACATCGACAAAGTATTCCCCAGACCATGGAAGAACGTCGAGCCGCAGCGAGTTCAGATGGATGCTGGCGGAGTTGGTGGGGGTGACATCAAGGGACAAGGTCCCGAGGCCTCCCGTTAAGCGAAAGTGCGAGATGCAGTCCTGTCGGAGTTTGGCAGGCCTTGATCGACCAAAGGCTGCCACGACAGTCAGATTGGACTCCCATGTGGGCCGGGTGAAAGGCTGGTACTCGCGCTGATGCGGTCGGCCAAAGCCCCGATTGGTCAAGGACGCCCAGTTCCACCTATCAAGGTGTGATGGAATCTCAGGGCGAATGTTGGAGGACATCTCCTCCAGGGTTTGCACCACCCGATCCTCTCTGAAGTGGGAGTTGAGGAAATCCGCGCATCGCCGAATGAACCGTTCCTTGAAACCGGCGTTGGCAAGGAGAGACCGGAGCATGAACGTGCGCCCTCCTGCATTGGGCCAGCCGTCCGACGTCCCCGTACCAGCTGTGTAGAACCTGAACATGTTGTCGTAGTCCGCGTAGTCGCGAGCCATGGCAGGGACGTAGATCGAAGCAGGCCAAAGACCAAACCCATAGTCCTGATCATACATCAACCATCGGAACCTCCCGCTCGACACTCGAGGACGCCAGCACTTGATGTTTCCGATGTCGAAGTTCTGGAAGTAAATGACCGCCAGATGGTAATCGATGAAGTTGTCGATATCGAGGTAGTTGTCAGAAACGAATGTGAAGTTGGATTCCACGGACAGGCTCCTCGTCGAAAGAAACTGCTGGAGCTGGGAGTAGGTTGTCGCGCTGCCTGCCCGAACTGAACCGTAACCTTCGATGAGATCAATGCTGCCAGGTGCCAGACGATGTCTTGAGATGACCTGGTGCTCGTTGACCTTCTCCCGGATGTTGTAGATGCCCCAGTAATCTCCGTTGATGTAAACAACACAAGGCCTGTAGCCCTGAGTATCGAGAGATGTGTCTTCAACCAGCCTCTGCATGAAGGCATCGCGCAGCAGGGTAAACGTGCCGTTGACGAAGTAGCTGCCGTAGGAGGTGGTGGGACCAAATTGAGTGATGGGAGACCTGACTGGAGTTTGGTGCGTGCTTTGGTTGTCATTCCCGGAGTTCCTGAGAACAAAGGATTCAAACTCATCGGCGAAGCGGCCAGGAAAGACCGGGTGCTTGAATTTCCCGGAGCCGTAGGAGCGTCGGGCAAACAAGGCGAGGGACTTTTGAGGATACCCCCGCGATCCCCAGCCTCCGTAAATCTTCATTCCTGCTTCCTGACGAAACCCGATGGCTCCGTTGGGCTCGAAAAACTCCAGAGCAACCTGCACCTCGCGATCCTTCCATGCGTTCGAGCCGGAGAACGGATAGTTCTGAAGCACCTGGTTCTGGTTGTTCAACACCGCGGAGCCCATGCCATACAGAAACCCGTCACGAAACCCCATGTTCGTGGGAGAAGTGGCGATCGAAACGATAGGAAGCGAGTGCGAAACCCCGATCAGATAGGTTTTCGAGGAAGGCAGACTCTTGCGACCCTGAGAGTCCGTTGCGATGACCCGGATCACCGTGGATCGCATGATCTGGAGCGGGCCCTGAAGAATGGGTGATTGGGCGGTTGGCAGCGATCCATCCAGCGTGAAATGAACACGGTGCCCCGGCTCGGCAGGAACGATCTCCACGGTCACCGGACCGGGATACAGTCCGCCGCCGGGAGGAAATGCAGGAGACGGCAGAGGTGGAGCCTGTGACGTTGCCGCATTTCCGGTGCCCGGCGAGGCAAGGGCTTTGGAGTAAAGAACAAGCTCCTCAGCGCCGTCCGGGAATCGACCGATGGATTGATCCCGGGACAAAGCAGGAACGACCAAACGGTCCACAGTCCGATCTGCGGCATCACTCAGGAGAAGGGTCTCACCTGACGCGCGAAGTTTGAAATTGGTGTGAAGCGGCAACTCGTTGCTGGAGATGTTCAGGTCCGAAGCGTAGACGAGCAGGAAGCCGTTGGGCTGTATGAGGCGCGAAGGGAAACGCCACTTGCCTGGCTGAGTGATATCATCGCTCAGACCGAAGCCCGATAGTTCGATCGCCTCATCATTGGGGTTATAGAGTTCGACCCAGTCGTAGAAACTCCCGCTGGGATCTCTCAGCTTGCTGACGTTATCGGCCATCACCTCATTGATCCAAAGGGTTGGCGTTCCGATTGAAGTAGGCAGAGCGCGGATCCGATAAAACGCAGAATGACTGGAAGCCAGGTCAGTCACCTGAAAAACACCGTCGGCAAGGGCCTGAACATCCGCGGTAGGAGAGGGAGCCCATGAGATGATGGAGGCAAGGGAATGGGAGGTTTCGACCACATAATCCTCGATCGCAGCCGACCCTCCCAGGAACTGAAACCGCACCGCATTGCCGGGACCGGATGACATCGTGGACGGATCGAGTTGCGGTGGCTCCTGTGCCAAAGCAGACCACGCAGACCCCAGCGAAACCCAGGCAAGACACAAGGCCAATGGACAACAGATGGATATCCTCTCAGCGAGCGGTCTACCAAGAACTCTGGAACT
>Ga0194132_10010798_pt1 | contig 12013 bp, 11 predicted proteins | sample TA2KigOf80mmetaG_FD_148612 | JGI IMG/M metagenome (GOLD analysis project Ga0194132, IMG submission 148612) | Freshwater microbial communities from Lake Tanganyika, Tanzania - TA2015054 Kigoma Offshore 80m | ecosystem: Environmental > Aquatic > Freshwater > Lake | place: Tanzania: Lake... | reverse complement strand
CCCGACCACTGGCACGCCTACATGACGGTCGAGGCATGCAAGGCCGGCAAGGACGTCTACGTGGAGAAACCCATCTGCGTCACCGTCGATGAGGGAACGAAAATGGTCCAGGCCGCGCGCAAGTACGGTCGCGTTGTCCAAGCCGGCACCATGCAGCGCTCCGGCGTTCATTTCCAGAAGGCCGTCCAAATCGTCAAAAGCGGCGAACTCGGCCAGGTCACCTTTGTCCGCACCTGGAACTACGGCCTCATGACACCGGAAGGCATTGGTGCGCCCGCCGACGCCGAACCGCCCGCCGACCTCGATTGGGACATGTGGCTCGGCCCCGCGCCCAAGCGGCCCTTCAACGCTAACCGCTTCGGCGTCGACCCCAAGGCTTTCTCCCATTTCCGCTGGTTCTGGGACTACGCCGGCGGCATGATGACCGATTGGGGCGTCCACTGGCTCGACATCGTCCAGATGGCCTTCGATGAAGCCATGCCCAGCGCCATCACCGCGCTCGGCAACAAGTTCCGCCTTACCGATAATCGCGACACTCCCGACACGATCCAGGTCACCTACGAGTATCCCGGCTTCATCGCCACTTATGAAAATCGCTACGGCAACGCCAATTCCTTCATGGGCAAGGGCGGGGGCATTCTCTTCCACGGCGACAAGGCAACGTTGTTCGTCGATCGCTCCGGTTTCCAACTAGTCCCGGAGAAAGGCGTCGAAGGCATCGTGGACCGCGAGGAGAAATCCTCCAACAACTCCAACATGGCCCACTGGGCCAATTTCCTCGATTGCGTCCGCACACGCCAAAAACCCATCGCCGACATCGAAACCTGTCAGCGCTCCTCCACCACCTGCCTGCTCGGCAACGTTGCCCTCCGCTCCAAGCTCCGCGTGGACTGGGACTCCAAACGCTGGACCACCATGCAGCCGGAAGCGCGCCGCTTCCTCTCCCGCGAGGACCGCAAGCCCTGGAGGATCTCCGTCTGAGCGGTACGGCCTTTGAACACGGCCTCGGCCTGAAACTGGTCCGCAAGCACAAGGACGGTGTCACCCTCCAGTGTCCGCCCAGACCTGGCCTACTCAACGAAACCGGTGTCATGCACGGCGGAGTTATCGCCGCCATCGTCGATGAGGCTGTCTGGCACGCCCTTGTTCACCACTATGGCTCAAAGCGCCCTTGCACTACTACAGAGCTGAAAATCAACTACCTCCGACCTATCCCCCCTGGCAACGTCACCGCCCGAGCCTTCACCATGCGCGCCGGCAAGACCTTATTCGTCGGCAGAGTCGACGTTTTCGACCACCAGCGTAGGCTGGCCGCCGCCGGCGCGGCTACTTACATGCTTCTGGAAGCCCTACCACAAGCTTAACAGAAGTAAATCAACAATTTACAAGTGCACCCTGTTTAGGGTAGTGCCGCTTCTCACGCCCTCCCGTATAATTAAGATATATTAATGATACGACTGATGCCCCTTCATAACAAACGCCTGTCTTCGATACCGCTGAGGCCAGGCACGTTTGCTGCTGTGGTTAGTTAACGTTAGGTTAGGAGAAACAATGTTCGATTCATCCTGGAGCCGCCTCCGGCCGCTCCTCGTGTCTTTTATCGCCTTCGCCGCCGTTTGTGGGCTCCTTGTCAGCGCCCAAGCCGGCTCTGGCACAGGTGCTGCAGGGCTCTCTTGTCGGCAACGTCAAGGACCCCAGTGACTTCGCCATCCCGGAAGCCAAGGTGACCATTACCAATACGCAGACCGGGCAATCAAGAACCGCTATGACCGATTACGCCGGTGTCTATCGGTTTCCAACGATGGGCGCCGGTACTTATGATGTCAACGTAACGCGCGACGGGTTCCGCCCGTTCACCAAGCGCAACGTGGTTGTTTCGATCAATACCGTCACGCGAAATAACGTGATGATGCAACTCGGCCGCGGTACCGAGGCCGTGACCGTTTCGGCCGCAGCCGCATCGCTGCAAACCGACCGCGCCGAAGTCCGCGGTGAAGCCCTTATTCCAAACGGTAAGCGAAGTAGCCTGGTACAGGCTTCTCGCTCTCCCCTTGCCCGGCCGCCGCCGGAGCGCTTACCAAGTACCAGACATCCTTGGCCACGGCCGGTTTCGGTCCCGCCTTCACTCCTTCAACCACCCGCACCGGAACCACCACTGCCGTTTTGCCTGCCTCCGCCTCCCCTTCGGCCGCGCGCTCGGCCGCAATCATCTTCCGCACCAGGTTCTCGGAAATCCCCTGCGCGGCAAGGAAGGCCAGTCCGTCCACGGTCGTGTCGAATCGGATCGCCCGCTGCTTGATCAGATCCCCGATGAACCGCTCCCCATAGCCGGCCTGCGCCAACACGACTATGCCTTCATTAGTGAGCACCGTCCTCGGCAAACTCTTCCCCTCCGGTGATGCCCCGAACAACCATCCCGCGCCCAGTACCACACACACACTGATCCTGCCCAGCTCATGAACTGTTTTCATTGGTGATTGGCCTCTCGGCACCTTATCGGTACTTCCTCTTTGGCTTTTAGCGAAAAATCCGCTTCTTTCGCCGATAAGAGCTATGACCCATGGCCGTTCTTCTCTCTCTGCTGGCTCTCGTCCTGCCCGCCGCCTCCGCCGTCTTGCCGGCTCATCTTCCCCCGGCCACTCTCGGCAAGAACTACTCCGCCGGCCCTCTCACCATCAACGGTGGCGGCGCCTGCACCCAGAACTTCGTCGCCTTTGAAATCGCCGCCGGCCATCTCCCTCCAGGCGTCAGCCTCTCCCGCGCCGGCTACTTCTCCGGCGCTCCCGCCGAATCAGGAGCCTTCTCCTTCCTGCTGCGTGCCTCCAACAACTGCAGCGCCACGTTGCAGCCATACCATCTCCGAGTTGAAGGCGCACCTATGCTCATCGTCACCCCCTCGCAGCTGGAAGTCGAGTACCTGCCAGGTGGTCCGGCGCCGCAGCCCCTCCACATCCGTGTGGCCAGTACGCATGCCGGCCTCCCTTATCGCGTCCAAGCGCCAACCTGGCCTTGGCTTTCACTCCGGCAGCGTTCCGGCGTCACACCATCGCCCGACTCCGCCTTTGATTCCGACCGCGTGGAAGTTCATCTAGACGCCGCCTCCCTCTGGCCTGGGCACTACGAGATCCCCATTCGCTTCTCCGCTTGGCGCTCCGCCAACCGGCCTGTCATCCACTTACGCCTCCTCGTGCACCAGCCTCGGCTGGCCCTCCACGCCATGGCCCTGCCACGTACCGCTCCGCGCATCCATATCCCTCCGATGCCCGAATGGCCGGAGCGGATCTGGGTTCCACCGCCGCCCCCTCCACCGGGGTCCAAGCCCGAGGCTGGTCCCCGCTCGCGTTTCCGATATCGCCCCTGGATTCGATCCGGGCCACCCCCGGCTGCCAATCCGCCATCGCAGACAAAACCGACAGCCCTTGGGGCGCCCGTCGCCACCGCAGCCGTCAAGCCTGCCACCGAAACCAAGGCCCCTGACACCGCTCCCGCCAAGCCCGGCGCCGGGGCGAAAGCCAAGTAGTTAATGCCCGCCCCGTTCGTTGCCGATACTGTTTACAAGACACATTTGTGAAGTTCGTTTCGTGGTTTCGTGCTAGCGTAAGAGTGTCGGTGAACCTGTTGCCCCGGAGGAATCTTTCTTGGCAACCGAACCTCTCATTCGCGCACAAAACCTGGCGATGAAATATCGTTCAGGCCAAGGTGAGCTGGTTGTGTTCACTGCGCTCGATTTTGAAATTCAGGCCGGCCAGCGCTGCGCCATCACCGGGCCTTCCGGCTCGGGAAAATCCACTTTATTGCACCTGCTGGGCGGTCTGGAGCGTCCCACGGCCGGCGCCGTCCTGTTCCAGGGCCGGGACATTTTCTCGCTTTCCGATGCCGCGTTGGCCGATTATCGCAACCGCCACGTCGGATACGTCTGGCAGCAGCCATCGCTGTTGCCGGAGTTCACCGCCGCCGAGAATGTCGCCTTCCCTCTCCTCATCCGAGGCGAAAACCAGTCACAGGCCCAAAAAGCAGCCCGCGAGCTTCTCGCCGAAGTTGGCCTTGCCGATCGCGCACACCACCGCGCCGGCGAGCTCTCCGGCGGGGAACAGCAGCGTGCCACACTGGCCCGCGCCCTTCTTGGAGGCCCCAAACTCCTGCTTGCTGACGAACCCACAGGCAACCTCGATCAGCAGACCGCCGACGCCGTCGCCGAACTGCTGGCCAGCCTTCACCGCTCCCGCCAGCTCACCTCCATCATCGTCACGCACAATCTCGCATTCGCGCAAACCTGCGATCGCGTCTTACAATTAGGGAAGGGAGCAATCGCTCCCTGGGTATTGGATTCTCCCGGCTGGGCATCCACTTCAGGGGTTGGCCGGGCATGAACAACGGCAGGTATTATGTTTGAACGATACACCGAGAAGGCCCGCAGAGTTATTTTTTTCGCACGCTATGAGGCCAGCCAGTTCGGCAGCCCTTATATCGAGACAGAGCATTTGCTGCTCGGCCTCCTGCGCGAGGACAAGGCGCTTGCCAACAGGTTCCTTCGCTCCACGGCCGCGCTCGAGTTGATCCGCAAGCAGATCGAGGCGCACACCACGATGCGCGAAAAAGTCTCCACTTCGGTCGACTTGCCGCTGTCGCATGAGTGCAAACGCGTGCTCGCCTATGCCGCCGAGGAGGCTGAGCGCCTCTCCCACAAGCACATCGGCACCGAGCATCTCCTACTCGGCCTGCTGCGTGAAGAGAAATGCTTCGCCGCCGAGATTCTCCACGAACGCGGCCTGCGCCTTTCCCAAGTGCGCGAGGAGATCGCCCGCTCCTCCTCCGAGAAGATGTCCTCCTCCAGGCCCAAGGAAAGCTCCCTGCTCGCCGAATTCTCGCGCGACCTCACCCAAGCCGCTATCGATGGCGCGCTGGACCCGCTCATCGGCCGCGACTATGAACTCGAGCGCGTCGTGCAGATCCTTTGCCGCCGCACTAAGAATAATCCCGTGCTGATCGGCGAACCGGGCGTCGGCAAGACCGCGATCGTCGAAGGCCTCGCCCAGCGCATCGCCGAAGGCGACGTCCCCAGCTTCCTCGCCGACAAGCGCATTCTCGCCCTGGATCTTTCCCTCATCGTCGCCGGCACCAAGTACCGCGGCCAGTTCGAGGAGCGGCTGAAGACCATCATGAAGGAACTGATGGACAACCAGAACGCCATCATTTTTATCGATGAGCTCCATACGCTGGTCGGCGCCGGTTCCGCCGAAGGTTCGCTCGACGCCGCCAACATCCTTAAGCCCGCGCTTAGCCGCGGCGAAATCCAATGCATTGGCGCCACCACGCCGGGCGAATACCGCAAGTCGATTGAAAAGGACCGCTCGCTTGAGCGCCGATTCCAGGCCGTCAAAGTTCCGCCCCCCACCGAATCCGACGCCATAAAGATTCTCTACGGCATCAAGGAGCGCTACGAGAAATTCCACGCCGTCGCCTATACGGACGACTCCATCGAGGGCGCCGTGCACACCTCCTCGCGCTTTATCCCGGACCGCTTCCTGCCCGACAAGGCTATCGACCTGATCGACGAAGCCGGCGCGCGCGTCAAGCTCCGCCAGACCACCGTGCCGTCGGAAATCGCCGACGTCCAGAAGCGCATCAAATTCATCGTGCACCGGATGGAGAACGCCATCGCCAACCACGAGTTTGAAAAGGCGCGTTTCTATTCCGATGAAGAGCGCAAGGAACGCGAGAACCTCCGCCAGCTGCGAGACAAGTACAATCTCGATGACACCTCCACCGGCGTCGTCACCAAGGACGACATCGAAGACGTCGTCGCGCGCTGGACCGGCGTCCCCATGACCGCCATCCGGGAAGAGGAAGTCACCAAGCTCCTCCGCATTGAGGAAGAGCTGCACAAACGCGTCGTCAGTCAGGAAAAAGCGATCGGCGCACTCGCCCGCGCCATCCGCCGTTCCCGCGCCGGCCTGAAATCTCCCAAGCGCCCCTCGGGCTCTTTCCTGTTCCTCGGCCCCACCGGCGTCGGCAAGACCGAAGTCGCCCGCGCCCTCGCCGAATTCCTCTTCGGCACCGAAAAATCTCTCATCCGCTTCGACATGAGCGAGTTCATGGAGAAGCACTCGGTTTCGAAACTCATCGGCTCGCCTCCCGGCTACGTCGGCTACGAAGAAGGAGGCCAGCTCACCGAGCGCGTCAAGCGCGCTCCCTACTCCGTCATTCTGCTCGATGAAATCGAAAAGGCGCACCCGGATGTCTACAACATCCTGCTCCAGGTCTTTGAAGATGGTCAACTCACCGACGGCCTCGGCAACACCGTCGACTTCAAAAACACCATCATCATCATGACCTCCAACCTCGGCGCGCGGCATCTGGAGAAGAAATCCCCCATGGGCTTCTCCTCGCCGGCCACCACCGGCGTCCCGCCCAAGATCGAGGACATGGTCATGCAGGAGGTCAAGCGCGCCTTCAATCCTGAATTCCTCAACCGCCTCGACGAGACCATTCTCTTCACCTCACTTGTCGACGAGGACCTGCTCCAGATCATCGGCCTGCTCACCGAGCAGATCAACCAGAACCTGGTTCCCAAGCAGATCCGCATCACCCTCACCGAAGAGGCCGCCCGCTACATCCTCGAAAAGACCTGCTCGGACCGCAGCTATGGAGCGCGTCCGCTCCGCCGCGCCCTGCAGAAATACATCGAGGACCCGCTCTCGGAAGCCCTCATTCAAGGCTCCCTGCCCCGCCCCTCGGAACTGGAAGTCTACCTTGGCGACACCGGCATCTTCTGCCGGCAGATCAACAAGGAGGCCGAGGAACTGGTCGGCGTCGGCACCGGGGAGAGCTCCGAGCCCTCGGCCGGCACCCCGCTCTACATGTTCTGAACCCTAACCGAGCTTTGGCTGGAAGTGGCGGATCCAGTTCGAGAGAAACCTGCGGCGAGGCCGCGCAGATCAGCGAGGGGAGGAGACGAGGGCGGCGATGGCCGCCAGCTCATGCAGATGGGTGGGCAGGCAGAGGTCGACCGCTTCAATCTCATCATCGGCGAGCGCCTGCTCGAGTTTTCCGTACTTCTTCACGCCGGAAAAATCGAGCTTTTCGCCGGGCCGGTCGAGGTTGCCCTGGATGGCGCTCAGATCCCCGGCCAGCTTCACGGGATCATTGCTCACGACGGCGGCAAGGTGGGCGTGGGGAATCTTCTGCAAGGCCTGCAAATGGGTGGAACCCATGAATCCAAGACCAACGACGGCAATTTTCATAGGAGCGGCTATTGTAGCAGCGTGAAGGCAATGAGTGCCCTCCCCGATGCCACGGTGACATATTGCTTGCCGCCCGCCACATAGGACACCGGATTGGCGTTGATCCAGCCGCCTGTCTGGTAATGCCACAACGGCTGGCCAGTCTGATCGTGCAGGGCGAAGAAGGCGCCCTCGTTGCTGCCGGCGAAGACCAGCCCGCCGGCCGTGGACATGACTCCGGCCCAAGGCGGGGTGGGCATGGGGAACTTCCAGCGCTGCTTGCCGGTAGCGGGCTCGAGCGCCTGGATGTAGCCCTCCGGCTCCTCTGCTGGAATCCCGGCAGGCCCACCACCGGTAAAGAGCGCACCGGGGCGGTAGCGGGTTGGGGCAACGTAGAAACGCGTCCCCTCTTCGCGCGTCGCCACGTAGAAGAGTCCCGTCAGCGGGCTGAAGCTTGCGCTGAACCAGTTGGTGCCTCCGTGCAGACCCGGATAGACAAGCTCTTTCGTCTCGGCCAGAACGGGCCGCCCCTTGGGGTCGAGGCCCTTTGCCCAGGTCTGACGGGCAAAGGGCACGCCGAGGAGAAACTCGCCGGTGGCGCGGTCGAGCACGTAGAAAAACGAATTGCGGTTGGCCACGATGACCGCCTTACGCCGCCGGCCTGCGATCTCGAGATCGGTCAGTATGGGCGTGTGATTGGCGTCCCAGTCATGGGTGTCGTGTGGCGTGAATTGAAAGTGCCACCGCTTTTTTCCCGTGGCGGCGTCCAACGCGAGCAGGGAACAGGAATAGAGGTTGTCCCCCGGCCGTGCCTCCCCGTCGTAATCGGGCCCGGGATTCCCCGTGCCCCAATAAATCAGGTTGAGGTCGGGATCGTAGGCTCCCGTGGCCCAAGTTGCCGCGCTACCGGTTTTCCAGCTATCACCGCCCCAGCTCTCGTTGCCCTGTTCACCCGGACCGGGTACGGTCCAGAACCGCCACAGTCTGCGCCCGGTGGTGGCATCATAAGCATCGAGAAAACCGCGGATGCCATATTCGCCGCCGCTGACGCCCACAATCACCATGGCCTTCAACGCCAGCGGAGCGACGGTAATGGAATAGGCGAGCTTCGAGTCGGCAACCTGCGCGCTCCATCTCAGCCGCCCGGTTATGCGGTCAAGCGCGACAAGATAGCCGTCGAGTGTCCCGAGATAGAGCAGATCGCCAAGGATGGCCATGCCGCGATTCACGCGCCCGCAGCAGGCCTGCACCTCGGGCGGGATGTGGCGGCGATACTTCCACAGCGGCCTGCCGGTTGCGGCATCGAGCGCGGCGGCGTCGGACGGCTGCTCGGTGATGTAGAGGATTCCGTCGACGGCGAGCGGCGAAGTCTCAAACCGGGGACGCCCCTCCGTGTTCCAGGTCTGATAGATCCAGGCAGCGCCGAGCCGGTCCGCATTCTGGCGATTGATCTGGTTCAGCGGCGAGAATCTCTGCCCATCGTAGGTTCGCGAGTAAGTGAGCCAGTTCCCCGGCTCCTTGTCGGCATCGACGATCCGCTCAAAACTCACCTGCCCCCAGGCCGCGCAAGCCGCCGCAAGCGCCCACCACAGCCTCATGGCGCCACGCCTTTCAGGGAAAGCATATACGCCACCAGGTCATCCAGTTCGCCCTCCGTCAGCTTCCCGTGATAGGACGGCATCGGCGTTTCCCCTGTTAGCCTTTCCATCTGCACCAGGTCCTGTTTGCGGAACGAATGCAGTTGATCAGCAAGGTCCCTCAGTTGAATAGTGAACGGATCCTCGTTCAAGCGGATTCCCGTCACCAGCATCCCCTCCTTGGTCCTCACACGCACCATGAGGAAATTGTCGGGCATGGGAATCACGAGCCGGTACTGCGCAAAGCTGTCGGGAAGTTCCGCGCCCGGTTCGAGCATCGCCATGCGCAGCCGCGCCGCACTTCGGGACCTCCCGACAAAGGTGAGTTCCGGCCCCATGCGCCCCCCTTGGCCGTTCACTATGTGGCAGGCCACGCATCCTCCCTTGCCAAGAAACAGCGCCGCGCCCCTCACCGCATCGCCACGAGAGGTCTCGTTTCTTTTCTGATCCAGGGCCATTAGATAGGCGCGGATCTGTCTGACCTCCGCATCGGAGAGCCGAGAGGGCGGCATCTCGGTATCCGGAATCCCTTCCTTCACAATCCTCAAGAACGCCGCCTCGGAGGCCGCCCTGGTCAACCTGGTGCGCACGAGCGCCGGCCCCCGCGCCCCCTCCCCGTCCGCGCCATGGCAATGCGCGCAATAGCGTGCATACAGGCGCAGCCCCTCCTGCCCGGCCAGTGCCGCCGCGAAGGTCAATAACAGCCACACCCGCCGGTTCACACTAATTCCCTTTCCGCCAAATCCAGCCCGCGGAGCGTCTCGGCATTGAGCGGTATCCCCTCGGCCCGGTATTTCCTCTCCGTCAGATACTCCAACTCTCCCGGCGCATAACAGCGCTCGAAGCCCGGCGCTGCCGGGCTGGTCCTGATCTGCCGCACGAGGCCATCTACGCGCCTCTTGAACTCCTCCACTTCCACAAACGCGGCCACGCGCAGCGCCATGACGAACTGGCCGTCCGCCCCCGGTTCCGGACCATCCACCATGTTGCCCAACTCGGTTCCGAAGGCGGCTCCCGACAACATGGAGGACAGAATCCCGGACACGATGGCCAGCCCCACGCCCTTGTACTCCCCGATCGGCTGCAAGAGCCCGTCGAGAGCCTGCGCCGCATCGGTGGTTGGGCGCCCCGCCGCGTCAAATGCCCAGCCTTCCGGGATCGGGGCGGCCTTTTGATGAAAGACGCGGATCTTACCGTGGGAGGAGGCACTGAAGGCGGCGTCGAGGATAACGGGCGGCTCCTCGCCCGCGGGCATGGCGACCGCCAACGGATTAATCCCCAGGATCTTGCCGCGGCCTCCCCACGGGGCCATGGTCGGCAGCGCATTGGTGGCCACAATGCCGATCTTGTCCTCCCGTGCAGCCATCTCCGCGAAGTAGAACAGCGCGCCGCAATGATTGGAGCCCCGGACCGCGGCCGCGGCGATCCCGGTTTGGTCCGCCCGATCCATTACGCGCCTCATGGTGAACTGGCAGGCCACTTGCCCCATGGCGTTGTCGGCGTCGACCACCACGACGGCTCCCGAATCCTTCACCACGCGGGGCCTCCCCCGCGGATTTACTCCCTGGCTGGTCAGCTTCTTCAGGTAATCGGGAACGCGCAACACGCCGTGCGAATGGATGCCCCGCACGTCGGCGGACACTAGAGTATCGGCGAGCAGGCCGGCATCGTCCGGCCCCATCCCGCGTCGCTCGAAGAGGCCCCGGACGCGCTGCTGCAACTGGGCCGGCTGCACAAGCCTATCGCTAGCGGCAATCGGGTAACCGGGCACCCTTCCAGGGTAGAACAAACGGTATAGATGGAGGAAGTCAAAAAATCATATTGCTCCTTTGGCATCTACCACTTCCGTTTGCCGATTGACGGACCCCGCTTTCACCCCTTGAAACGCTATGGCCAAGCGCTGCCGAGGCTGGTCTGCCGATCCGTGCCCCTACTTGAATAAGAGTTACAAACTATGTCTTTCCTTGACACAATTCACTCGACAAATCCCGATAACTGGACTAGACTGTATAACAACCGGAGGGCCTGTACATACTCTGTCTGCTCAAGCTTGCCTTCCCGTGGAGGATTCTGATGCGAAAGAGCAGAATTGTTTCCATTACGCTTCCACCGGAGATGTTCAAGGAAGCCGAGCAACTCGCCAAAAAAGAAAACCGCACCATGAGTGAGTTGATGCGCGAAGCCTTTCGCGTCTATCAACGGGAGCGCCGGTCACAGGACGATGCGCTGGTGTCGGCAGCCGCTTCCCGGGCCAGGGATCTCGGCCTTTTAGGCGTCGATGTCGAGCGTGTGCTCGATGAGATTCGAAAGGAGTCGCCGAAAAAGCTAACCAAGGCGGCAGGCAAGGATTAACCGGGCCGCAGCTTCTGGTTCACCGCGTCCAAAACACCGTTGAGAAAAGGCAGCGACTCAGCGGAGGAGAAACGTTTGGCCAGGTCCAGAGCCTGGTCAATGACAACAGCTGTCGGTGTGGGCAGGCTCATCAGTTCATAGATCGCCAGGCGCAGGATGTTGCGGTCGACCAGCGGCATGCGCTCGAGCCGCCAGTTGTCGGAATGCGCGCCGATCAGCTCGTCGATCTGCTGGCGGTTTTCGATGGCGCCACGCGCCAGCTGGAGCGCGAACTCGTCACGCTCGGGGACCGGCTCGCTCTCCTCTGAGGCCAGTGAGCCGTAGTATTCCTCGATGGCCTGGTTGATGTCGAACTGCCGCGCATCGGCGAGAAAGAGAAACTGAAGCGCCGATTGGCGCGACTTGTAGCGGGATGGCATAGGTTAGGAGCCCGATCGCAGCCGGCGCATCAGGTTCGCCATTTCGATTGCCGTCATCGCCGCGTCGCTTCCCTTGTTCCCGCTCTTGGCCCCCGCGCGGTCGATCGCCTGCTCGAGCGTGTTCGTCGTCAAGACCCCGAACGCCACTGGAACCCCCGTCGCCACCGATACCTGGCCGATGCCTTTGGCCGCCTCGCCGGCCACGTAGTCAAAGTGGGGGGTGTCGCCGCGGATCACCGCGCCCAGACAGATGATCGCGTCGTGGCGCTTTTGGCGCGCCAACTCCGCGGTCACGACGGGCAGTTCCCAGGAGCCCGGCACGCGAACCACCTCGATGTGGTCTGAGTCGGCCCCGTTCCGCGTCAAAGTATCCAATGCCCCA
>Ga0194132_10010796_pt1 | contig 12015 bp, 14 predicted proteins | sample TA2KigOf80mmetaG_FD_148612 | JGI IMG/M metagenome (GOLD analysis project Ga0194132, IMG submission 148612) | Freshwater microbial communities from Lake Tanganyika, Tanzania - TA2015054 Kigoma Offshore 80m | ecosystem: Environmental > Aquatic > Freshwater > Lake | place: Tanzania: Lake... | reverse complement strand
GGTGGTGCTAAACCACGGGGCCGCGCCAGCGACCCCAACCAGCCGCTTTGAGCGGCTCACGAACGAAGGCCCCCGGCTCTGCCGGGGGATCGTTACTCCCGGCGGCAAGCCCGCCGTCTACAAAACCACCACCGCCGGCAAGAAATGGACGCGCCAGGACAAAGGCCTGCCCGCCGAACAGGGTTGGTTCACGGTCTATCGCCAGGCTTTCACCGGCGACGCCGGCAAGCCGGTCGGCCTCTACTTTGGCACGACGGGCGGCGAAGTCTGGACCAGCCGCGATGAAGGAGAAAGCTGGAAGCAGATCGCCTCCCATCTGCCGCGCGTGCATGCAGTGGAGTGCGCTGAATGAAGGTGCACGTGCCGGGACCGCTGCGCTCGTATACGAAAAACAAGAGCGAAGTGGATGCCTCCGGCACAACCGTTGACGAACTCCTGCGCGACCTCGACCGTCAGTTCCCCGGCATGCGCTTCCGCATGATCGATGAACAGGACAACCCCCGCCAGCACATCCGGCTCTACGTAAATGCCGACGCCGCGGAATTGGTCACGCCGGTCGGCGTAAAAGATGAACTGCAAATCATCTGCGCAATCAGCGGCGGAGCGGGGTAGACGCCGCCGCTGCTTTGTTATCTAATAGAAGCGCGCCGTCTATGATGACAAATCGCCGCCAGTTCCTCGAACGCGCCGGCCTCGGCTTCGGCTGGGTTGCCGCCAATGCCATGTCCACGCCCGCGCCGCACTTCGCCCCGTCGGCGAAGAATGTCATCTTCCTCTTTATGCACGGCGGGCCGTCGCATCTCGATACCTTCGACCCCAAGCCCGAACTCAACAAGCTCCACGGCAAACATGTGCCGGAGAGTTTCGGCCACGTGCAATTGCAGTTTTCGAAATTCAACGAGTCCGTCGTCATCGCCTCGCGCCGCAAGTTTCAGAAGTACGGCCAGTCTGGAATCGAAGTCGCCGACACGTTCCCGCACCTGGCCAAACAAGTCGATAAGATCGCGCTCATTCGCTCGATGTACCACGACGGCTTCACGCACACTGCCGCGTTGAACCTGTTCAACAACGGCTGGCCGCGCCTCGGCCGGCCTTCGGTCGGTTCGTGGGTGACATACGGTCTCGGCAGCGAATCGCAGAATCTTCCCGCGTTCGTTGTGCTTCTCGACGGCGGCATCAAGTGTGGCCCGGTCGCCTACGGTTCCGGATTCCTCCCCGCGCGGTATCAGGGCACCACGTTCCGCGACGGCGCGTCGCCGATCTTAAATCTCCATCCGCCCGACAACATGGCCGGCGGACGCCAGCGCGAGATGCTCGACGAACTCAAGTGGTTCAACGAGCAGCATCAAAAAACTCGCGAGGATGAGTCGGCCCTCGATGCCCGCATCTCGTCCTATGAGCTCGCCTTCCGTATGCAGATGGCCGCGCCCGAACTCGGCGATCTCTCCAAGGAAACCGACGCGACGAGAAAGCTCTACGGCATGGACAACAAGACTACCGCCGACTTTGCAGGCAAGTGTCTGATGGCCCGCCGGCTTGTCGAACGCGGCGTGCGGTATGTGCAGGTTTGGTCCGGCGGTACGACCGGCGAAGGCGACTGGGACGGCCATAAACAGTGCGACAAGAACCACGTCACCCAAGCCGCCAAGACCGATCAGCCCGTTGCTGCGTTGTTGCAGGATCTCGCCGCGCGCGGCCTTCTCGATACAACGTTGGTGGTGTGGGGCGGCGAGTTCGGCCGCACGCCGACCAGCGACGGCGGCATGAACGGCGGCGGCGATCCCGAAGGCCGCGATCACAATCCCTACGGCTTCAGCATCTGGATGGCCGGCGGCGGAATCAAAGGCGGCCAGATCATCGGCCGGACCGATGAAATCGGTCTCCGTGCGATCGAATATCCGGTCCACGTCCACGACCTTCACGCATCGATGCTCCACCTGCTTGGCCTCGATCACACCAAACTGACCTACCGTTTCCAAGGCCGCGACTTCCGCCTCACCGACGTCCACGGTAAGACCGATCTCGTCGCCAAACTCCGCGGTTAGGTGTCGAAGACGATGCTTGCCTGATAGCATATACCTCATCGTGATTCGCTCTCTTCGATCGCTCTTCGTTCTCACCCTGCTCCTGACCGGCTGCAAGAAATCCGTTCTTGAACCCGTGCCCGAGTGGGCCTACCCAACCAATCCCACGCTGCCTCCGGGCCAAACGCCGCCGCCCCTCAGTCCAGGACCATTTCAGGTTGCGGGCAGTACGCGTTCCTACATGCGGGCCGAGATTACCAACCTGTTCGCACCGCCGGACTGGCGTCCGGACGATCATCCCGCGATGCCGGAAGTTGTCGCGCACGGCCGCAAGCCAGAGGTCCGCGCGTGCGGCTATTGCCACCTGCCCACCGGTAACGGACGCCCCGAAAACGCGCGTCTCGCGGGATTGCGCGTTCCCTATTTCGTTGCGCAGATGAACGCGTTTCGCGACGGGTCACGCAAGTCGCACGTCGCCGGCCGCGCGCCGACCATCAACATGGGACTCACGGCGAAAGCCATCCAAGATGCCGAAATCATGGACGCCGCCCAGTACTTCGCCCAACTCACGCCGCGTTCGTTCGTGCGTGTCGTCGAGACCTCCACCGTTCCCAAATCCACAATCGCCGGTTGGTTGTTCAAGTTCGACAAACAAGCCGGGACCGAGCCGCTCGGCCAAAGGATCCTCGAAGGGCCGGAGGACTTCGAACAGTTCGAACTTCGCGATCCCTCCACTCCCTACATCGCCTACGTTCCGGAAGGCAGCCTCGCTTTGGGCAAACGTCTGGCCGAAACTTGGCCGAACGGCAGCGAGCCACCGAGCTGCGCCACCTGCCACGGACCGGGATACAAAGGCAAGGACGACGTTCCGAGTCTCGCAGGCCTCTCGCCGACCGCAATCGTTCGCCAGCTGTACGACTTCAAAACGGGTGTGCGCAATGGCGGCAAGAGCGCGGACATGAAAGAGATTGTGAAGAACATGACGAACGCCGACATGGTGGCGCTGGCCGCCTACATGGGGTCGCTGCAGCCGTAGGCTACTTCAACCGGATCGTAATCTTCTCGCCCGGCTGAGTCTGGCGTTTTTCTTCATCGCGCATCGTGATGCCCGCCGCGCCGCCGACGGATCCAAGCGTCGCGGGAGTAATGGTCAACTGCAGCGCGTCGCCTTGTGTGTTCGACAGCGCTGACTGCGGCAGAATGAACTCCAACTCGACGCCTGCGCGGCCGCTCAAACTCATGAGCGATGAACCCGCTGCATTGGTCAGCGAATAGAGCCCATTCGCCGAAGGCATGTAACGAACCGCCACCGTCGAATCCCGCCCAATCGCAAGATCGGCCGGAATGCGAGTCCACACGCCGTCGCCCGTGCGGCTCCATGCAGACAGTTGCGATTGCGCTTCCTTCTTCACTGGCCGAGCCGCCGCAGGTGCGGCCGCTCGAAAACCGCTGGTCGTCTTCGCGACGTCCGCCGAAACGACAACCTGCTCGGCGACCTTCGCCTTCGACGCCAAGTCGGCCTCGCCGCTCACGGTCGCGATTGCGCGCGGCGGTCCGCCAGCCGGTGCCTCGTTTGCCGCACGGCGCTCTCGCGAGTCGGCCGGAGGCGGCTGGGGTGCCGGGGGTGCTGGCGGTGGCGTCGACGGCAGCGGCGTCACCATCGGCGCGGGCAGCGGTGTGTCTTGCCGCCGCAATCCGACCGCCGGAGGCGCATCGACAACCACCGGCGCCGGTTCCTTCACAACGGCTGGAGGCGGCGTGAACGGTTTCGGCGTCTCCCGCACCGACGCGGTCTCCTGTGACGCCGAAGGCCGCTCCAGCCAAAGATAACTGATCGCTCCCGAAACAAACACCAACGCCAGGCCCGACGCCCAAGCGAACCACCGCATCGGCGGCTCCGTCGCGGCCACCGGTTTCTCCTCGTCGAGCGACGCAATCAGCCGAGCCTTTGCACCCGGCATCGCCACCAACTCCCGGATCGAATCCTCCTCGGCCATCCGATCGAACAGCTCCTGATCCTCTAGCGCCGCCGCGTACAACTCCTTGCGCTCGGCATCGGTGAGCGAATCGGTGGCGTATAGCGCCAGCAGCCGCTCGATGTGTTCGCGATTCATCGGCGGCCTCCCATTCTCTCGATCAGTTGCTTGCGGCATCGCAGATCCCACGTGTACACCGTGTTGATCGATTCCGCGCCCATTCGTTGCTGAATCTCCGGAAACCGCAGCCCCTGCAATTTAAACCGGAACAGTTCGCGGCAGCGATCGCCCAGCGCCAGCAACGCCGTCTCCAGCCGGTCCAATCGCTCCCGCCGTTCCAGCATCGCTTCGGCGTCCTCGGCCGGATCGGCCAGCGGAAGGTCGTCCACTGGCACCGACGCGCCCTCGCCGCGGCGCAGCGATTTGGTATGCAGCGCCATGACTTTGAACCGCGCGATTTGCAGCGCCAACGGCACCAGTTCCTCCAAGGCCTCCACGGCCGCGTACTTCTCCTCAAGCACCAGCAGCGTATCCTGCGCGACATCCTCTGCGGTCGCCGCGCCACCGGCGCCCTTCACCATACGAGATGCCGCGAAGGCGACAATCCTTTCACGCAGCCGGGTAAGGATCTCCGTGCGGTTCACAGGACTTTTTTGATACCTGCCTCAATTTCATCGGATTTGAATCCCGCCGGCCCGGGCCGGCCCTTTACGACTATCTTCCCTTCTTTGTCGACGATGTAGAAGCGGTCCGGCCACGCCGTGTACGCCTTCTCCGTCGCATTGTCCATTCCATCCACCAGAGTCGTGAACGTAATTCCGAGGTTCCGGGCGCACGAGGTCGCATGTTCTTCCTTCTGTTCGTAGGTCTTAGCGCTCTCCAGCAGCACGTTCTCCTTCTTGTTCCGCGGTACCTGCCAGCCATCGGTCGGATGCGCCTCGCGCACATAGACGAGCAGGAACTCGACCTGGCCCTTAAACCTCTCGGCCATCTCGTTCAAGGCCCCAACCTGGGACCGGAACGGCGGTCAAGTATAGCGGCCGAACAGGAGCGCCACCGGGCGCACGCCGCGCAGCGCCGACAACGTGACCGATTCTTCCGACTTCGACTTCCGCAGCGTGAAGTCCGGAGCCACATCCCCCGCCTGGAGCGTTCCTTCTCCTTTGCCCATCTCCTTGACGTAGGCCCGCGCTTCCTCGGACGGCGGCTGCGCGCCGGCGATCAGTACGAATGGAATGAGTGCGGCAAAAACTCTCATAGCATTACTATAGTAGGCGTACCCGCGAGCCGATGCGTTTCTTCCTCTCCAACCGAATTCCGCCGTTTGACCGCGTGGTGCTGATCGAAAGCGGTTCACGGCAACTGCTCGAAGACCTGTTGCCTGGCCTCTACGAGATTTATGGCGAGTCGATGCAAGTCGATCTTGTCACTTGTTACGCCGGCACGCCGAAGGCCTTCCTCGCCGATCGCGGCAAGGTCTTCCGCATCACCGAATACAACAGCCGCGAGCAGGTCGTCCGCGACCTGAAAGCCCGCGATCATTCAATTACCGGCTTCATCTGTTCCGACGAGCCGATCATGACCAAATGGAAGTGGATGCTCGCCCTGCGCCTGAGGGGCAAGCTCTTCATCCTCAATGAAAACGGCGACTACTTCTGGTTCGACCGCGCCAATTTCGGTACCCTGGTTCACTTCGCGTTGTTCCGCATGGGACTCGCCGGCGCCGGTGCCGTGATGACGATTGGGCGTATCCTACTGTTTCCAGTCAGTCTGATTTACCTGCTGGCTTTCGCCGGCATTGTGCACGCAAAACGAAAGGCAAGAGCATGAAAGCGATCCTTGTCCGCGAAACCGGCGGACCCGAAAAACTCCTCCTCGAAGACGTTCCGGTTCCGATGCCCGGACCTGGCCAGGCGCTAGTCCGTGTCAGCGTCTCCGGCGTCAACTTCATCGATATCTACTTCCGCATCGGACTCTATAGGGCCGATCTCCCATTTACGCCCGGCATGGAAGCCTCGGGTGTCGTCGAGGCGATCGGCGAAGGCGTCACTGAAGTCGCGCCGGGCGATCGCGTCGCCTACGCCATGCAGCGCGGATCCTACGCGCAGTACGCCGTCGTGCCCGCTTGGCAGTTGGTGAAGGTGCCGGAAAAGTTGACGCTCGATCGTGCCGCGGCGGTAATGTTGCAAGGCATGACCGCGCACTATCTGACCCATTCGACCTTTCCGCTCCAACAGGGCCAAGCGTGCCTCGTGCACGCCGCCGCCGGCGGGGCGGGGCAGATGGTTGTCCAGTTAGCCAAGAAGCGCGGCGCGCGCGTGATAGCGACCGTCGGCTCCGAGTCGAAGGCCGAACTGGCGCGAGATGCGGGCGCCGACGAAGTGATCCTCTATAACTCGCAGGACTGGGTGGCTGAGACGCGTAAGCTCACCGAAGGCAAGGGCGTCGATGTCGTCTACGACTCGGTCGGCGCGGCGACCTTCGAAGGCTCGCTCAACTGCTTGCGCCCGCGCGGCATGATGGTGACCTACGGCAATGCATCCGGCCCGGTGCCGGCCATCGAGCCGCTCCTCCTTAATCAAAAAGGCTCGCTCTTCCTCACACGCCCGACGCTCGCTCATCACTGTGCGACCCGTCAGGAACTGCTGTGGCGCGCCGGCGATGTCCTCGGCGGCCTCGCTTCCGGCGAACTCTCGCTGCACATTCACAGGACCTATTCGCTGGCCGAAGCGGGCGCATCGCACGAAGATCTCGCCTCGCGCCGGACCACCGGCAAGCTGCTCATCGATGTCAACGCGTAGCCGCGTCGCCGCCGTCCGCGAGCGGTTCGGCGATCTCGATAGCCTGCTTGTCACCTCGCTGCCCAACATCCGCTACTTGACCGGATTCACCGGCAGCAATGCCATGGTGCTGATCACACGGCGCAAAGCGGTCCTGTTTACCGATCCGCGCTATACCCTCCAGTCGGTGGCCGAAACCGCCGGCAGCGGCGTCGAAGCGCGTACCGTCAAAGGGCCGCTCGAACTCACCGTCGTCAAGAAGCTGAAAGGCCTTCGCAAGGTCGGATTCGAGAGCGGGACTATCGGCTACGCGTCGTGGGAACACTTCGCTAAAGCCGCACCGCTCGAGCCTTCGAAAGGCCTCGTCGAAACGCTGCGCATGGTCAAGTCGGAAGACGAAATCGCCGCGATCCGCGCGTCGGTCGATACAAACTCGCAAGCCTTCGCCGCCGCGATCGGCCGTTTCCGATTCGGTATGAGTGAACTCGACCTCGCCGCCGAGATCGATTACCAAATGCGACTCCTCGGCGCCGAGAAACCGGCGTTTGAAACGATCGTCGCCTTCAAGGCCAACTCCGCGCTTCCGCATGCCCGCCCCGGCGCGGCGAAGATCGACCGCAATGGGCTACTATTGATAGATATGGGCTCATTTCGAGGCGGTTATGCCAGCGACATGACTCGCTGCCTCCACCTCGGCGCTCCCGCCGCCAAGACCCGCCAGTTGTATCGCGCAGTGCTCGAAGCGCAGCTTGCCGCGATCGATGCGGTGCGGCCCGGCGTGAAGGCCGGGAGTATCGATAAAGCCGCGCGCGGAACGCTTGAAAAACATGGGCTTGCCAAGGCCTTCGTGCATAGCACCGGACACGGGCTTGGCCTGGAGATCCACGAAACACCGCGTATCGGTAAAGGCGACAAAACCAAGCTGGCCTCGGGAATGGCCATTACCATCGAGCCTGGCGCATACCTGCGGGGCCAGGGCGGCGTGCGCATTGAAGACACGGTTCTTGTGACGCCTACCGGCGTCGAGATCCTAACCCCTACACCCAAACAACTCACCATCCTCTAACCTCGAATGAACATTTCAGAAATCAAAGAGATCATCCAAGCTGCCGTCGACTCCGGCATCTCCGAACTTGAAGTACAACGTGGCGACAACCGTGTCCGCGTTGTGCGCGGCGCCGTGCAGCAGGAGGTCGTCATCGCCGCGGCGGCGCCGGCCCCTGTCGCCGCCGCTCCCGTCGCGCAACCCGTTGCGACCGCTCCGGCCGCACCCGCCGAAGACGCAAACTCGGTGGCCGTCAAATCTCCGATCGTTGGCACCTTTTACGCATCTCCCTCGCCGGGCGCGCCCACCTTCGTAAATGTCGGCGACCGCGTGAAAACGGGCCAGGTGCTTTGCATCATCGAGTCGATGAAGCTCATGAACGAAATCGAAAGCGAAGTGGCCGGGACTGTCGTCGCGCGCCACGTCGAAAGCGGTCAGCCGGTCGAATACGGCGCGGCGTTGTTCTCGGTGCGCCCGAACTAAGATGTTCAAGAAAATTCTCATCGCCAACCGCGGCGAGATCGCGCTTCGCGTTGTCTGCGCCTGCAAGGAGCTTGGCATCCGCACGGTGGCCGTGTACTCGGAGGCTGACCGCCACTCGCTGCATGTCCGCTTCGCCGACGAAGCGATCTGCATCGGCCCCGCCAAGAGCGCGCGCAGCTATCTCGACATTCCGAGCGTCATCAGCGCGGCCGAGATCACCAACGTCGAGGCGATCCATCCCGGCTACGGTTTCTTGAGCGAGAACTCCAGTTTCGCCGAAGTCTGCGAAGCGAGCGGCATTACGTTCATTGGGCCGAAGCCGCCGGTGATTGAAGCGATGGGCTTCAAGCAGCATGCCCGTACCGCAATGCAGAAAGCCGGCATCCCGATTCTACCCGGTTCGAAGGGCATTATCGCTTCGGCCGAGCAGGCGCTCGAAATGGCCAAGGAAGTTGGCTACCCTGTGATCCTGAAAGCCAGCGCGGGAGGCGGCGGGCGCGGCATGCGCGTCGTCAACGAACCCGAAGAGCTTCCCAACCTGCTGGCGCAGGCGCAAGCCGAAGCCGGCGCGGCGTTTTCGTGCCCCGATATGTACATGGAGAAGTACATTCGCAAGCCCCGGCACATCGAGTTTCAGATCCTGGCCGACAACTATGGCAACGTCGAAGTGCTGGGCGAGCGCGAGTGCTCCATTCAACGCCGCCACCAAAAACTGATCGAAGAAGCCCCGAGCCCGCGCGTCACGCCCGAGCTGCGCAAGGAGATCAGCGACTCGCTGAAGAAGGCGATGAAGGCCGTCGGTTACACCAACGCCGGCACCGTTGAATTCCTGATGGACGAAGACGGCAGCCTCTATTTCATTGAGGTCAACGCGCGCGTGCAGGTGGAGCACCCCGTTACCGAAACCGTCACCGGCATCGATATCGTGAAGGCGCAGATCCGCATCGCGGCGGGTGAGAAGCTGACCGATATTCTCACCGAACCCGTGACGATTCGCGGCCACGCGATCGAGTGCCGCATCAATGCCGAGAACCCGGTCACCTTTGCGCCCAGCCCCGGCAAAATCACCGGTCTGAATCTGCCCGGCGGTCCCGGCGTGCGCGTCGACACCTGGGCCTACACCGATTGTGTGATCCCGCCCTACTACGACTCGCTGGTCGCCAAGCTCATCACCTCCGGCAAGGACCGCGGCGAGGCGATCGATCGCGCTCTGCGCGCGCTCGACATGTTCGTCGTCGAAGGCATTCATACGTCGATTCCGCTGCATCAGCGCATTCTCAACGACGCCGAATTCCAAAGCGGCGAAATCGACACCGGTTACATCGCGCGCTTCTCGGCCAAGGGCAGCGCGGCCTCCGCTTAAGCCGTGACTCTCCCGGGCCTGTTCGATCTTTCGTTTCAGACACGGAGCGACAAGCCGGCGCTCGAATGGGACGGCCGCACTTACACATTCGGCGAGGTGGACGAACGCGCCGCGCGAATGGCCACGCTGCTTCTGTCGAAAGGGCTCGCGAAGGGCGACCGTGTCGCGGTCTTTCTCGCCAATAGCATCGCCTACATCGATCTGTTTCTCGCCTGTACGCGCCTTGGCGTGATCTTCGTTCCGGTCAATGTGTTGTACCGCGATCGCGAGATCCGCCACATCGTCAGCGATGCGGAACCCAAGGCTCTGATCACCAGCGCCGACCTCTCTCCTCATGCTCCCGACAACGCCGCCGTCTGGCTCGTCGAGGAGCTGTTGCAAAAAGCCGCTGCGTGCGAACCGAAGCCCGTTTCCGACGTGATCGACGGCGACGCACCCGCGGCGATCGTCTACACCTCCGGCACAACGGGCACGTCGAAAGGCGCCGTCCTCACGCATAACAACTTCATTGCCAACGCCGTCAACGTCGTCACCTGCTGGGCGTTTTCGAGCGACGATCGATTGCTGCTGACGTTGCCGCTATTCCATGTGCATGGCCTTGGCAACGGTTTGCACGCCTGGCTTGTCAGCGGTTGTCTGATGCGCCTGACCGAACGCTTCGCGCACGAGCAGGCCGCGCGGTGGATGGAAGAGTTTCAGCCGACCGTGTTCTTCGGCGTACCGACGATGTATGTACGCATGCTCGATTGGCCGCGCGAAACCGCGGCGCGGATTGGCGCGCGCATGCGGCTGTTTGTCTCCGGATCGGCGCCGCTGCCGGCGCAGGTGCTCGAAGACTTCCGTGTCTTGTACGATCACACGATCCTTGAACGCTACGGGATGAGCGAGACGCTCATGAATATTTCGAACCCCTACACGGGCGAGCGCCGCGCGGGTTCGGTCGGCTTTCCGTTCCCTGGCGTCTCGGTACGCATTCTCGATCCCGACGGCAACGATGTCGCCGAGGGCGATGTCGGCGAGATCTACATGAAGGGGCCGAATCTGTTCGCCGGCTACTGGCGGCGCCCGGAAGCCACCGCCGAAGCGCACCGCGACGGTTGGTTTCGGACCGGTGATATCGCCACGCGTTCAGCCGACGGCTATTACACACTGCAAGGCCGGCGCAGCGATCTGATTATTTCGGGCGGATTCAATATCTACCCGCGCGAGATCGAAGAGTTTCTGGCCGAGCAACCCGGCGTCGTCGAAGTGGCCGTCGCCAGCGCGCCCGATCCGCGCCGAGGCGAAGTGCCTATCGCGTTCGTCGTCGGCGACTGCGACACCGCCGCGCTCGAAGCCGCTTGCCGCGCGCATCTGGCGTCGTTCAAGATACCGCGAGCCTTCGTCCGCATCGACAAACTGCCGCGCACGGCGTTGGGTAAAGTGCAAAAGCATCTGCTCAAGCAGTAGCGTCGCCACGGGCCGCCGCGGCGAAAAAAAGCCGGGGCAAGATCTCCCCGGCTTCCATTCACGAAATTGGCCGGTCGAGTGCGGGCTCGATCAGCCATTCGAATCTTGTGACTACTTGACCTCGAGAATCTCTTTCTCTTTGGCCTTCATCGCGGCATCCAGTTTAGCAATGTTCGCGTCGGTCATTTTTTGGATTTCGTCATGCGCGCGACGGTCGTCGTCTTCGCTGATGAGTTTGTCCTTGAGCAGCTTCTTCACCGCTTCGTTGGCGTCGCGGCGAACGTTGCGCAGCCCGACGCGGTGATCTTCGGCCATGCCGTGCAGCTTCTTGGCCAGTTCCTTGCGGCGCTCTTCGTTCAGGGCTGGAATCGGGATACGAATCAGTTTGCCGTCGTTCGATGGATTCAAGCCGAGACCCGCGCTGCGGATCGCCTTTTCTATCGCGCCGATCTGCGAGTTGTCGAACGGCTGGACCGTGATCATCGCTGGCTCTGGAACGTGTAGCGTCGCCACGTGATTGATCGGCATCATCGAACCGTAGGCGTCGACCTGCACGGGCTCGAGCAGGTTGATCGACGCGCGCCCGGTGCGGACGGAGGCGACGTCGTGCTGCATATCGGCCAGCACCTTGTCCATGCGTCCCTTGGCGTGGTTTTCCACGTCCTTGATGTTTTGGAAGTTTGACATATCGATCCTTTCTCCTTACGCGACGATCAGCGTGCCGACCGGCTCGCCCATCGCCATACGCATGATATTGCCCGGCTGCCGCAAATTGAACACGCAGATCGGCAGGCGGTTGTCGCGGCACATCGCCACCGCGGAGGCATCCATCACGCCTAGCTGCCGTGCGAGCACCTCCTGAAACGTTATGCTCTCATAGCGCACGGCGTCGGTG
>Ga0194132_10010795_pt1 | contig 12015 bp, 14 predicted proteins | sample TA2KigOf80mmetaG_FD_148612 | JGI IMG/M metagenome (GOLD analysis project Ga0194132, IMG submission 148612) | Freshwater microbial communities from Lake Tanganyika, Tanzania - TA2015054 Kigoma Offshore 80m | ecosystem: Environmental > Aquatic > Freshwater > Lake | place: Tanzania: Lake... | reverse complement strand
GGAGATGAACGGCGACAGCTACCGGCTCAAGCAGAGCAGGCGCCGCCAGCGCGCCAAACGAGCCACCGACCGACCCGACAGTCCATCCGAGGAATAAACCAGGGCGCATGAAGGCCCCCCGCGGGGGGCCTTCCTGCCGTCAGCCGTGATGCATTTTTACTCCGGCCAGCCGATGCATTTTTACTCCGGCGTTGACACTAGCGGTACGCGGCTGGTTAACAAGAACGCCTGCTGTCCAGTTCTAACTGGATGCCCTAAGGCACCGAGGCGCGGGGCCACGCAGGTTTGGGCGGCAATAGAAAATCGTTGGTTTGAAGATGGCGCGCGATCCCACGAGCAAGCAGAGTGAGTGTGTCGATCCTTGCCTCAAGCACCGCACACTCGTTCTTCAGATTTCTCCCCACCAACTGCGCGGCCTTCTTGTTCCCGCTTTGGGTATTAGACGTCATCCGCAGAACGCTTCCGATACTAGCGATGTAGGGTGAGTGCATAAGTTTGTTCCGCTCGTCCTCTAAAGCGGATCTCGCCGACCTCGGCGAGGCGCGCGAAGACTTCGCGCCGTGCCGCGGCGATCACATCGCGGTCGAGCGCACCGCGCAGCAGAAGGTACCCATCCTCCGCCAGCCGCCGACGGAGGTCCGCCGGACGGCCGAGGAGATCGGAAGAGTCGCGGTACTCACCGACCAGGCGCGGATCGACGGGAAGATCCTTGGAAACCATAGTCCGGGACATGGGAGCCTCCGTGACGCTACTTGGCTTTGCCGCGCTTCGGCTCGCGGACCTTGTATCCGAGATCCTTGAGCAGGCCGGCGAGGATGCGGGTGTTCTCCGGATCGAGCGGCGAGCTCGGTGCGAGCGGCTGGCCGACATCCGGTCCGATCATGCCGAGGCCCGTCTTCATGATCGCAGCCCAGTGCGGCGCCGGTCCGTTGCGCGAGATGTGCGAGCCCTGGAAGACGAAGCGCATCAGCGGCGCCAGCTTCTTCCACAGCTTGCGCGCGGTGACGAGATCGCCCTTCTTGGCGATCGCCTCGTACATCTCGACGCCGCGGCTCGGCGTCAGGCTCGGGATCGCCGAGATCCATCCATGGGCGCCGTGCGACAGGCCCTCGAAGGCGACGTAGTCGATGCCGGCATAGATGGTGGCGCGCTTGAGCCCCGCCTGCAGCAGCTCGACCATGCGGTCCGGCATCAGGTGGGACATCTTCACGCCGGCGAGCACGCCTTCCTCGAACAGCTTGATCATGTGCGCGGTGCCGAGGTCGACATTGGTGCCGGCGGTGTTGTGATACATGACCACCGGGATCGAGACCGCGTCGGCGATGCGCCGATAGTGGTCCATCACGCCCTCCGCCGTCGGCAGGCCGTAGTAGGGCGGCACCACCAGCAGCGAATCCGCGCCGGCCTTCTCCGCGTGCTTGGAGAGGTCGACGGTGATCTTCGTCGAGTAGTGGTGCGTGCCGACCATGCTGGGCACGCGGCCGTCGATCGCCTCGATTACCGCCTCGACCAGGCGCTTGCGCTGGTCGGACTCCATGGCGAAGAACTCGCCTGAGCTTCCGAGCGGCGAGATGCCGGCGACCCGTTCCTCGATCAGCCAGTCGATGTGCGGCTTCAGCTTCGGGAAATCGATCGACCCGTCCGGCTTGAACGGCGTGACCGACGAGGCAACGAGTCCGTGCGGCAGTTCGCGGCGAGCGGCTTTAGGCATCCGATTCCCCTTAGGCGTGTCCGACAGCATTGTGCCGAACTTTCCGGTTCAATCAATACAATTGTGGGGATGTATGATCGCGGGCGCCGTTCGCAGTCGCAGCAAAATAAGTTATTTTATGGGCATAAATAGGCCGCCACGGGTGTTTCTTTGCCGGGGTCGAGTGTATTGAATGTATCGAATGATTGGGTTACCCTGAAGGTCCAGCAGGCTTAGACCGGCGTCTCAGGAGGGAACCCATGTTCGCATCGAAGGGCCGCAAGGCCGTTCTGTCGGCCGCTCTCGCAGCGATGGTCGCGATCGGCTTCGGCGTCGCCGGGGATGCCCAGGCGCAGCAGCCGCAGCGCCAGCTTCTTCGCTTCGGTACCGCCGGTATCGGCGGCGATCTGCCAGTCGAGATGATGTACGTATTCAAGGAGTGGGTCGACCGGTCCGCGCCCGGCGAGTTCGACGTCCAGGTTCACCACACCGGCACGCTCGTCCGCCAAGGTACCGAAGTGACGGCGCTTCAGCGCAACTCGGTCGAGATGACGATCCTGTCCTGGTGGGACATCGGGGATCGTATCCCCGAATTCAACGTCATGACCGTGGGCTACCTGTTCAAGGACTGGAACCACGTCAAGGCGGCAATGGATGGTGACATCGGCAAGGAGTACAAGGAGAGGATCGCGAAGGATCTGCAGATCCAGGTCCTCGACTACTACTATGCCGGCCCGCGCATCGTGAACCTTCGCGAGGCACGCAAGGTCGAGACGCCGGCCGACCTCGCCGGCGTCAAGCTGCGGATGCCGGGCTCGCCATCCTTCCTGCTGATGGGCAAAGCCCTCGGCGCCAACCCGGTGCCGATGGCGCTCCCCGACGTCTATCTCGCGCTCAAGACCGGCACGATCGATGGCCAGGACAATCCGCTTTCGACGACCTGGCGCGCCAAGTTCTACGAGGCGACCAAGCAGATCGTGCTGACCTATCACAGCATCCCGGCCAACATGCTGGTGATCAGCCAGGCGGCCTGGACCAAGATGACCCCGCGACAGCAGGGCATCGTCAAGGACGCGGCACGCACCGCGATGATGTTCAACGACACGAACAAGTTCCGCGATGACCTCGACATCATCGACAAGATGAAGGCGGCTGGCCTGACTGTGACGACACCCAACGTCGACGCATTCCGTACCAATATGCTCAAGGTCTTCGCCGACTCGGAGTTCATCCAGAAGGCGCCCGCCGGATGGATGGACCGCATCGAGGCGCTGGCGAAGAAGTAATCGGAGCCCGTACGGGATAGGCTCCGCGCATGACGATCGAACGAAGCCCGTGGCGGCCGGTCCGTGCCGCCGTCGACGCCCTCGGCACGGCCGTGTTCGCGGCGGTCTTCGTCGCGATCAACCTGCAGGTCTTCATGCGCTACGTCGTCCAGCAGCCGGTGAGCTGGAGCGAGGAATTCCCGACCCTCGCCTTCACCGTCGCTGTGCTCTGGGCGGCGGCGCTGATGGTGAAGGTCTCCGACCACATCGTCTTCGAACTGGTGACGGACCTGATGCCGCTCAGGATGCGGCTGATCGTCGGGATCGCGGGCGAGGTCGTCCTCGCCGCGATCTTCGCCCTGGCGGTGCCGGCGATCCTCGACTTCGCCCTCTACATGAAGGCGCTGAGCTCGCCGATCCTCCGCATCCGCTACGACCTGGTCTACGTCTTCTTTCCGTTCTTCATCGCGGCGCTCGTCGTCCACGGCGCCGTCAACGCCTGGCTCAACTTCCGCCGGCTGACCGCCGGCGCGCCGTCGGCCTGAGGCGAGAGTCGTCATGTCATCGTCGATGATCGTCCTCATCGCGGTCTTCGTCGGCCTGACGCTGGTCAGGATCCCGATCGGGCTCTCGATGCTGGCGGGCGGCGTCGCCTACCTGCTGCACAAAGGGGTCGACCCGGGCCTCGCGGCCGAGCAGGTGATGGGCGCGATGCTGCAGGCCGACGTGCTGCTCGCGATCCCGATGTTCATCCTCTGCGGCAACTTCATCAGCGGCGGGTCGATCGCGCCCAGGCTCTTGGACCTGGCCCGCGTGCTCGTCGGCGGCATTCGCGGCGGCCTCGGCCACATCAACGTGCTGGTCAACGTCGTCTTCGCCGCGATGAGCGGCAGTGCCGTCGCGGATGCGGCCGGTCCCGGCGCGGTGCTGATCCGGATGATGCGCCAAGCTGGGTATCCGGCGGGATTCTCGGCGGCGCTCACCGCCGCCGCCGGCACGCTGGCGCCGATCATCCCGCCGTCGATCCCGATGATCCTCTACGCGGTGATCGCCAACGTCTCGGTCGGCGCGCTGTTCGCCTCGGGCATCCTTCCGGGCCTGATGGTCGCGGCCGCGCTGATGGCCGGCGTCGCCTATCAGGCGCGGAGGCGGGGCCTGCCGAAGAGCGAGCGGGTGACGCTCGCCGAGGTTCCGAGGCTCGCTTGGCGCGGCCTGCTTCCGCTTGGCCTGCCGGTGGTGATCCTGGGCGGCATCCGCATCGGCGCCTTCACGCCGACCGAGGGTGCCGCGGTCGCCGCGCTCTATGCGCTCTTCCTGGTGTTCGTGGTTTATCGCGAGATGCCGCTCTCCGAGATCTATCAGGTCTTCCGCGTCTCGCTGGTGCAGAGCGCTTCGGTGATGACGATCATCATGGGCGCTTTCCTGGTGAACTACGCCGTCGCGGCGGAGCAGCTGGGACAGCACATCGCGCTCTGGCTCACCTCGATGAACTTCAGCGCCGCCGGCTTCCTGGCGGCGCTCATGGTGCTGTTCCTGATCCTGGGATGCTTCATCGACACCGCGATCATGTTGCTCGTGCTGGTGCCGATGCTGCTTCCGACCGCGCGCATCCTCGGCGTCGACCTCGTGCATTTCGGGCTGGTCGTCACCGTGAACATGATGATCGGCATGATGACGCCGCCATACGGCGTGCTACTGTTCGTCGTCTCGGGCGTGACCGGCATCCCGGTCCGCGAGGTGATTCGCGAAGCCTGGTACTTCTGCGCCATCCTGATCGCCTGTCTTGTGCTGCTGGTGATCTTCCCCGAGATCTCGCTCTACCTGCCGCGCGAGATGGGTTTGATCAGGTAGCGCCCGGCCGTGCCGATCGATTCGGCTGCCAAGGCGCGGGGATTGCGACATAATCCACAAGGATGACGACGAATGCATCACCGCCGCAGAGGACCTCGATCCAGGACAGCGTGATCGAGCGCCTGCGGCTCCTCGCCGAGCGGTCGCTGCCCGGCACGCGGCTTCCGACCGTCCGCAAGCTGATCGCCGAGTTCGGCGTCAGCCAGCACATCGTCCAGGGAGCGTTCGAGGCGCTCCGCCGCGAAGGCCTGATCTCGAGCCATGTCGGGCGCGGCACCTTCGTCAGCGGCGGCCCGGGGCCGGCACCGCAGGCCCGCAGCGTGCTGACGCTGCTCTATCAGCATCCCTACCAGCGCGGCGATGTGATCGCCCGCATCATCCATCAGCGCCTGTCGATCGACGGGCACGAATCGCTGGTGCTCACGTACAGTAACGCTGCGCATGTGATGGAGATCCTGAAGTCGGGCGCGCGCTACGACGCGGCGATCGTGCAGCCGCGCTCCTCCGTGGTCTCGGTCTCGCTCCTGGCGCTGCTCAAGCAGCGGGCCGAGCATGTGCTGATCGAGGGCCTGGCGCTCGAGCATCTCGACGTGGACGCGGTCTCCAACGACCCGGCGAAGACGGTCGAGCTGATCGTCGACCATCTCTTCGCCAAGGGCCACCGGCGCATCGCCTGGATCACCGAGGCCGGCGGCAACTACTTCTTCCTCAGGACCGCGAGCTTCTTCCGCGCATCGTGCCGCGGCGCCGGCCTCAGCGAAGAGGACTGCCCGGTGATCGTCGCCGAAACCGATCCCGACAAGCTGGGCCTGCGCGACCTCGCGGGCGTCGTCGGCCAGCTCAAGGGCAAGGGAAAGCGGCTGCCGTTCACCGCGCTGGTCGTCGCCAGCTTCGTCGACGGTCGCACCACTATCGATGCGCTGAAGCGCTGCGACCTCTCGACGCCCGACGACGTCGCCGTGGTTCGCCTGGGCACCCCCGACCTCGACTCCGATCATGTCGGGCTCATCACCACGGCGGGACGGCCGAGCACGCGCGCCGCCGAGACGGTCCTGAAGCGGCTTGGCTGGCGCTGGGCCAATCGCTCGGCGCCCTGGCTGACCTATTACGATTCGCCCGAGCTCGCCGTGCTGGCCAGCAGCGCCAAGGCGGCGCCGAAGACCCGATAGCTAGGCCGTCACCCGCCGTCTCGCCGGCAAGGTCACCGTGACCGCCGTGCCGGCGCCGGGCGTGGACGCGATGTCGAGCTCGCCGCCATGCAGCTCGGCCAGCGTTTTCGCCAGCGGCAGGCCCAGGCCCGTACCGTCATGGGTGCGGGTCATCGGGTTGGCGATCTGGCCGAACGGCGTCAGCGCCACCGCGATCTCGTCGCGGCTCATGCCGATCCCGGTGTCCTTGACCGAGATCGCCAGCCGTTCTTTCGACGTGAAAGCGCGACTGCCATGTGTCCCACCCCTGAGCAGTTCCGGGAAAATTAGTGCGCTGTAGAAGGGTGCGCAAGGAAACAGGCCCAGCGCGTCATCGAGTTCGAGATTGGCCAACAGTCCGGCATCGGAGGTGACGCTCGAACCGTGGAACTCAAGCTTCAGGCGGCGGTCGAAATCAAGGCGCAGCGCATCGGATTGGGCTTCACCCGCTGGATGCACCATCTGCGACCCCGATCCGATGAAACAAGACGTTGCGTCCTATGGCTAAAATGGATTCGACGCCGGCCAGTTCAATGGTTCATCTGGGAAATGCGGGCTAAAGAATTCACTGCCTTAGTGAGCCAAAGTATACGCTCTCGCGTGGCATGATTTTTCTTGAATGCGGCTTTAACAGCGGCTTCCAACATTTCCCGCTGAGAACGGTCCGCCTTAAGCGAGTGCCAAGCAGCTAGCGGGATGCCGGCGTGGCTCCCGTCGATGATCAGCGCGAATACTCCGCCTAAGGATTCATAGAGTGTGTTCCAGGCAATCACCACGTTCCCGAGGCGAAGAGCTAGTTCGTCGTATTTCTCGCGTACCTGTTCGTCGGTAGCTGATCGAATGACGGCCATGGCATGATTTCCTGAACTACGCTCCGAGAAAGTGGTCTAGTTAGGCGCAATGTCCTACCTGTAAGTGAGGCAATTGGAGTATCGCCAGAAACAGGTCGCGGAGGCCTCTTGAGCCACACGCAACTGGGCAGCTCAACAGTGAGACGGCTACCTACTCGTCTGCCTCACTTGCATATGCTTGGACACTTGTTCCCACCACCAACCCCCGCGTAGCAGGGACCACCTACACCAGCATAACAGCGACCACCGACGCCTGAATAAGCAGGGCCGCCTACTCCATCATAGGCTGGCCCACCTACTCCATCGTACCTCGGGCCGCCTACTCCTCGGTATCTCGGACCACCAACGCCCGAGTAAGCCGGGCCACCGACGCCGGCATAGCATGGGCCGCCGACCCCAGCGTATGCAGGACCGCCAACCCCTGCATATGCAGGGCCCCCGACACCGGCGTAACACGGCCCCCCGACACCGGCGTAGCCCTTGCAATTGCAAACGTCATTTGCGCTCGCCGGACTCATTGAAAGGAGAAAAAGTGTTACGAGGATCGCTGCGAAGGCTTTCATGGAGCGCTCCCGTGGTTAGCAACTATGAGCTTTGTTTCCCGAGCATCCATATCTGCGACGCGCGCACAACCCACCGTCGCGACTTACAGGAGCTTCTTAGCGACGTCCTCAGCCCTTAGGTGTGTGTAGCGGAACAACATCCTCACATCCTTATGGCCGCTGATCAGTGCGACCTCGGCTATCGATAGGCCGCGCTCAAAGAAGCGGGAAATGGCTTCGTGGCGTAGATCGTGAAATCGGAGGTCGGGTACACCAGCGCGTATGCGAAGACGTTCCCAAGCCATCCGGACCGCATTTGCCGTGAGACGAAAGACCGGTCCATTGCCATCCCCACGCGATCTAGCGAGGAGAGCCAGCGCCTCGGACGTGAGGGGGACTATCCTAGGATGGCCGTTCTTGGTTTCGGGCATCAGAAGCACCCGCCGACCTTCGTCCACGTTTTCCCAGCGAAGGCGCAAGAGTTCACCCCGCCTCATTCCGGTTTCTATGGCGAGCCGGAACAGGGTGCCGATCTGATTGTTGCGACCGGTCCTCAATGCCTCGTCCAACTTCTGCAACTCGCCGGGAAGCAACCGACGTTCACGAGATTTACCCTCGTCTGGAATATTTAGGGATTCCACCGGGTTGGTCGGAATCGGAACCCCCCACTCCCGCTGCGCTGTTCGAAAAACGTGCCTTAACAGCGCCAACTCTTTGCGAACAGTTCCAGTCCGAACTTCCTTAAGGCGTTGGTCCCGGTACGCCGCCAATCGATCTGTCGTAGCTTCCAGGATCGATTTGGCCGCCAAGGGTAATCGCAGAAAACTGTCGATCCTGGCCGATTCGAAGACAGCGCCTCGTTTCTTCACGGTCACGGCGTCCCGGTAGCGCCGCAGAAGGTCGCCTAACGTCGTGGAGCGAAGCTCCCGTGCGTCGGGGACAAATCCACCGCGATCAAGGCGCGCTTCGCTAGCCCTGGCCCAGGCCTCGGCGTCGCGCTGATAGATAAACGTCTTGGAGAGGGGGCTGGCCCCAGCGCGGCGCACTTGCACCTGCCACTTGCCCCGCCGCTTTCGAATTGAAGCCATACCAACCATCCCACTGTGACCACAGTGTGACCGGCTGATTCTCTTTGGCCCTGAGCCGCGCGGAAAAGCCGCGCGAAAGCTGGCGGACCCGACACGATTCGAACGTGCGACCTTTGCCTTCGGAGGGCAATCGTCCAGGCCGCCACGAGCCGACGGCGACCGTCATGAAAGGGATAATCCTATAATATACTTCGGTTATCAGCGCCACTTGCCGACAGGCTCCGACGCTCCTACTTTTCCGTGTGGTTGCAATGTGGTTGCAAGCAGCCGGGAGGCGGCAGTGAAGGCCAAAGGTTCGGTTCGCATCAGCAAGCGGGTAGTCGACAGCCTTGAGCCGGGCGACATCCGCTGGGACTCCGAGGTGAAGGGCTTCGGCATCCGCCGGCTCGAGAGCGGGCGCCAAGTCTACATCTTCAAATGCCGGGTCGGACGCGGCCGGAAGGCGCTACAGCGCTGGATCACGATCGGGACCCATGGCAGCCCCTGGACGCATGAGCAGGCCCGGATCGAAGCCAAGAAGCACGCCGGCGCGGCTGCCGAAGGCGAGGATCCCTCCGCCGCCCGCCGCTCGCTGGTGAACGCGGTCACGGTCGGTGATCTGTGCGACGAGTACATGAAGGGTGTCGAGGCCGGAACGGTCCGCACCAAGTCGGGCCAGCGCAAGCGCGCGTCGACGGTCTACGTCGACCAGGGACGGGTCGAGCGGCACATAAGGCCCCTGCTCGGGTCGAAGCCAGTTCGGGACGTGACGCCCCAGGACGTCGCAGCGTTCATCGCCAATGTCTCAGCCGGCAAGACAGCAGTCGACGCCAAGACCGGCAAGAAGCGCGGGCGCGCGATCGTCACCGGCGGAGACGGCACCGCGGCGCGCACCGTGGGCCTGCTTGGCGCGATCTTCACCTATGCCGTCGAGAGCGGGCTGCGGGCTGACAATCCAGTGCGAGGCGCCAAACGGCCGAAGGATCGACGCAAGGATCGACGACTCGATGCCGACGAATACCGCGAGCTGGGCAAGGCGCTGGCGGCCTTCGATGCCACGCACATGCTGGCGACGGCTGCCGTCCGCTTGCTGGCGCTCACGGGCATGCGCCGTGGCGAGGCGCTGGCGCTTCGTCACGACGAGATCGACGAGAAGCGCAAGCTGGTCAGGCTGGGCGAAACCAAGACAGGCGAGAGCCTGCGCCCGATCGGCTCGGCCGGCCTGGCACTGATCGGCTCGGTCCCGAAGGTGAAGGGCTCGCCCTACGTCTTCCCGGCCACCGCGGGCAAGGGCCACTATGTCGGCTTGCCGAAGGTGTTCGGGCAGATCCGCGAGAAGGCGGGACTTGCCAGCGTGACGCTGCATACCTTCCGCCATTCGTTCGCCTCGGTCGCAGCCGAACTCGGCTATAGCGAGCCGACCATCGCCGCTATGCTCGGTCACGCGACCCGGTCGACCACCGGCCGCTATATCCACTTTATCGACGCCGTGCTGATCGCCGCGGCCGACCGCGTGTCGCTGCACATCGAACGCCTCATTAAAGGAGACGAGGCGACGGCCAAGGTGATTCCGATCGCGCGCAGGAGAACCCGAGCTGCGCCGGTCGGCTGACGCTCGCCCTGTTCCCACTTCTGCACCGTCTTGAGCGGGCAACCGAAGGTCGCCGCGAACCGGCTCTGACTGAGCCCGAGCTTCTTGCGGGCCGCCTTCACGTCCACGGGCGCGACGTGGTGCGCGACGCCCCGCCGATCATTGTTTCTGGCGTAGCTTTCCCTCATTGACCGGCGCAAGCTGACCGTTCCTTAATTGTTCTCATGTCCGCCCCCAAGCCCGCCGGCCCGCCGAAGCCAGAAGACGCCACAGCCGACGACCTGGAGTTGGTCCCGGACAAGGACGCGCTCTTCGCCATGAGGATGGGGTTCTACCGAGGCCCGCGCGGTCGGATGGTCCGCTTCCCGGGGACCAAGACCACGTTGGAGAGCGAGGAAGCCCAGAGGCAGGAGGGAATGCACATCCTCGACGTCTTGAGAAAGGCTGGGATGCGGCTGTATCGCTTCCGCGGGCGGTGGGTGCGCTACGGCGGCGAGATTGGCGGCCCTGCAGACAACCCGCCGTATAAGAAGTGGGAGAAAGACTAGGCGCCGAACAAGGCGTCGCGGATCTTGATGGCGATCCCAACCACCAGGCCGGCGACCACGGCCACGGTTCGAGTGTCACCCCGGCGAGCTTTATCCCAAGGTCGGGATTGATCCGCTTCGCGGCTCAAGCGTCACCAGCCGGTCACGCCCGCCGGAGCCCTCGCCCTTCTCGCGCATGGCGTCGAGTACGGCGACCAGGACGGATCGCTACCGGAGGAGATCGAAGTCGTGCGCGACGGCAAGCCCTGGATTTACTCATGGCATGAGCTCGCCTGTCGCGTGGTGCTGCCCATTCTTGAGGCGGCGCTAAACAAGGAAGCCGTGGCGTGACCGCCGCCGGTTTCTCGGCTTCGACCGCGCGCTCGAATGTCTCGGCCGGCACGTTGGCGACGCGGACGGCGGTTTCTTTCTGGCGCCTGGACATGCCGGCGTCGGCTGCCGCCTTCGCCTGAGAAAAAATAACCCCGGCACCGTGGTTATTTTCCGGCGGACGCCCTCGCCCATCAAACTGCTTCAACAACTCGCCCGCGCGCCGGATGGCTCGCGCCTGGATGCGGTCGGCCATCTGCCGCAGCGTGTCGTCGTCCGCCTGCTTGGCGTTGCCCGCCGCCTTGATCGAAGGAATATTGTCGCGAACAACATAGATCGATCCGGTGGACGCATGAAACACGCCCTGTATTTCGCGGGGATCTATGCCCTCTTCACGAGCTTGCTGCTGAATCGATTTCGGCAGATCCGCGAACGTCTCGACCGTACGGATGTCGACCCCGCCGCCGCGCCAGTTCCGCTTTATGCGCGCTGCGAGCGCGTCGAGTTCCACCTTAGAAACGGCGGCAAGCGGCTCGTTCTCCGCCCGCGAGAATAGAGAGCCTTGATCCTTCTTCTTCGCGTCCTCGAACAGCCCGCCTTCCTGATCGTTGACGGATTGCTGGTTGCCCTTGCGGAGCTTCAACTGCGCGCCTTTGATGCGCTTCTCTTCGGCCGCACGGGCAGCGGCAGCGTCGCGCTTGGCGTCCCTAACTTCCTCTTTCGTCGCCTGCTCGGCGCCGGGAATGATGGTCTGCTCGCCCTGATCGGTCTCGTCTACTTGAGCGCGTCGAGCGCGTCGATCGCCGCCAGGGCTTCGCGGTTCGCTATCAGGGCTTCCTTGATCGATGCCTGGACCTCGTCCGACAGCCTCGCCTTGTGCTTCGACAGGATCTGCCGGAGCTTCTGGCCTTGTATCAAAAGCCGCTGCTTCGTCGCCTCACGGGATGTCGAACTCCGAAGATTGCTCATCGATCGGAACCTTCTTCTGGGCTCGACCATTGTCACCTCCAACCTGCCGTTCGACGAGTGGACCGGCGTGTTCGCCTCCGAGCGGCTGACCGGCGCGCTGCTCGACCGGCTGACCCACCACGTCCACATCCTGGAGATGAACGGC
>Ga0194132_10010793_pt1 | contig 12018 bp, 12 predicted proteins | sample TA2KigOf80mmetaG_FD_148612 | JGI IMG/M metagenome (GOLD analysis project Ga0194132, IMG submission 148612) | Freshwater microbial communities from Lake Tanganyika, Tanzania - TA2015054 Kigoma Offshore 80m | ecosystem: Environmental > Aquatic > Freshwater > Lake | place: Tanzania: Lake... | reverse complement strand
CTGGGGGACCACAAGGAGATGGGGACGTCGGAAATGAAACCGCCCCGCCCCGCGGGCCTCGGTCGGGGACCGAGGTCGTCAAAGACGTGACAACCGCGCCCAGTCCCGAGGGCCGACGCGGGTTGGGGGACGGGGACTTGCGCCCACGCCCCGTACGACATGGCCGACCGCCCGGGCCCCGAGGGCCGAGGCCGGGGGACGATGGCGGATGACCGAGATCAGGGCGACGCCCCAACGCCTGAACGAGGGGACCAGCGCGAAGGCCCCGGGGGACGGCGCCATCCGCAAAGGGCCCAGCCCCGCGGCTTGACGAGAGGGGGGACCGAACACCGAGTTAGCCACGCCCCGCTGGCCGAGGAACCGGGGACGGCGTGGAGTTTGGTACGCCCCGCCCGCCTGATACGAGGGGGGGACGACTGCCGATGATCGGAACCACGCCGCGCCCCCCGCTGGCTGAATGATGGGACGTAGTCCTGACCGAGGGGGGACTCGCCTTCCGCCAAGCCCGCCCCGGCCCGCGAGGGGGGGACGCTATACGAACGAAGATCGACGCCACGCCCCGCTGGCCGAGACTGGGGACAACGGCCCAGGGGACCGCAACCATCTCGCCCGGCCCGAGGGGGGACGCCATACGAACGAGGATCGACGGCGCGCCCCGACGCCTGACGAGGGGACTGGCCCAACACTTGGGGACCAACCACTAGGATTTCGAGGCGAGGCCCCTCCGCCTGAAGGGGGGGACTTCTTGAGCCAGTTCCGAGGCCTGAAACGAAGGGGACGGACCGGGTGCCCCTAAGATCGAGCGTTAGCTACACGGGCTTGCCCCGACGTCCGAGATGGGGGACGGTAACTTCCGGGGACGACCCAAGGGCTCACTAGCTACATGGGCACGCTCCGCCGCCATGATGCGAGGCGGAGACAAGCGGAACCTTGCGACGACAGGGGCCAAGGCTTGATCGTGGTGGCTGGCATTGCCAGACTACGGACTTCCGAGCGCGCCCCGCCGCACGAGGAACTGGGGACCGAGTTGCTGCACTAGCTACACCAGCTACATGCGCGTTGTCCCTGTTGGGGACGGTGGAATCGAGGCCAAGCCCTGCGGCCTGAAAACTGGGACCGTGTCCCAGGTCTTCGAGGGGACTGGAAGGGACGACCGGAAATTAGGCCCGCCCTGCGGCCTGACGAAGGGGACGGAAAGGTAGGCACGCCCCGGTGCCTGAAAACCAGGGGGACTGGCGAACCGGGGACAGCCCAAAAATCTGGTCGACGAGTTGATGTCCGTCGACCGAACGAACTTGAGATGGCGCTGTACGAGATCGAATCCGTGCTCTGAGGGCGAGCCCCAACGCCGGAGACACGGGGACTGTCCGCACTTGGGAACTTCGGGCTTCGCAACGTGAAGCACATTGGCGCGCCCCAGCGCCCGAGCGAGGGACCAAGATGGGGATTAAGATGGGGACCAAGATGGGGACCAACTGGCATCGTGTGGCGCTCCGGGCCCGTCAGATGGTCGGAGACGAATGTGAGCCCAGCCACCCGAACGCAGGGACAACTTTGTCGGTGCGCCCTGACACCCGAGGCCAGGGACGGACTCACAGGGACCTGACCGGAATGCCCTGAGTTGGGGACTTGAAGTACCCAAGGGGACGCCGTAGTCGGACTGAAGAAGCGGCGCGCCCAGCCGCCGGAGATTGCGGGGACCACCGCTACCTGGGACCACGAAGACGGTAAGCCCCAGCGCCTGAAGACGGGGACAGTTCACGAATGGGGACAGGAGAGATGGGACAAATGGAAAAACCGATGACGTTCGTTCAGGCCCTGCCGACGCTGACGCTGTTCGTTGTGCTCGCGTTGATCGTGGTGCTTGGGTGAAGCGCCGCGCAGGAACGAAGCCGGGCGCCTATATTGCCGGGATGACGCGGGCGCGAAGCCTTGACCAGTACGTCGTCCGCTACACGTGGCTGCACCCGACGAAGGGCTGGCGCGATCGCCGGCTCGCCTTATCGCCGACGGTGAAGGCCGCGGAGCGGTTGATCCAATCGACGACGCGCCCGGCCGTCCGACCCGGGACAACGCAAAAAAGGCCAAGCCCCACGGCCTGATTAGGGGGACTGAAATCTCCTCCGCGAGGGGACCCAAGGTGAGCCTCGCCACCTTAAAGCGAGGACGACAAGGGAAAGTGCGGGGACAACATTTCAGACACGACCGACGCTCATCGCGTCAAGCTCGAGCGCTTGGTTCTCCTCCAACGGGAGCAACACCGGCGGTTTTCGCAGCGGCTGTTGGTCTCGATGTACCCGGACGAGGACACGGTGTGGCCCGGGCCGACGGTGCTGAAGACGATCCTGCCGGGCACGATGTTCTACGCGCGATCGAAGTACGAACGGCATCTTGAGTTCTTCGAGGCCGGCGCGAAATACCGCGAGCGCTGCATGATGGCGGCGAACCGGGTGGGCAAGACGCTGGGCGGCGGCGGCTACGAAACGGCCCTGCACCTGACGGGCCGCTACCCCGATTGGTGGGTGGGACGGCGCTTCAAACATGCGGTGTCGTGGTGGGCGGCCGGGAAAACGAACGAAAGCACGCGCGACGTCGTGCAAGCGTGTCTGCTCGGCGAGGTCGTGGAAACCGAGGGGCGCAAGTCGGTATCGGGTACGGGATTGATCCCTGGGGAATTGCTTAACCCACGGATATCGTGGAAACAGGGCGTCGCCGACTTGGTCGACACGATCAGGGTCAAGCACGTCACGGGCAAGTGGAGCTATCTGGCGTTCAAGAGCTACCAGCAGGGGCGAGGTTCGTTCGAGGGCGTGGCGCAGCACGGCATCTGGTTCGATGAAGAACCGCCGCTCGATGTCTACTCCGAGGCTTTGATCCGGACCGCAACAACGCAGGGCATCACAATGATCACCTTCACGCCGCTTGAGGGCATGTCCGAGACGGTGTTGTCGTTCATGCCCGCCGAACAGCGACCGGATATGTCGCTTAAATAAACCCTAGGGCCATGACGGGTAGAGTCCATGGGATGAGAGTCGCGGTCGGCCCCGTCAACCCGAGGCCATTGGGTCCCTCCCCGGCCGCGATTCGATCTGGCTGGCCGTCGGTCTTCGAGGACTGGGCCCCGGCGGGGCCACGCTACAAGCACGAAACGCCTGCCAACGCGGCGCAACTCGACGATCGACTGAAGATGCTGACGGGGCAAGTGCTCCGCGGGAGCATGGACGTGGTCGAAATACACCGGACTACCCGGGGCCATCACATCACGGAGCTAGGGCAATGCTGGTGTATGCCGCTGAGACTGGACCTCCGCGACCTGCTGAGCCAGTCGGCGGTTGACTTGTACAAACGAATGAGGCCTAACTGAGGGCGCGTTGGGGGGATATCCCCCAATATTCCCTCCGATGGAATACCCCTGGACCCTGGCCCTCAAAAGCCAGGGTCCTTCCTTTTGGAGGTTGCATTGCCACGACCAACATTCATTGCCGAGCTTTCCCCGACCGTCGACACGAACATCTATGCGTCAGGCGACGCGATCGCCGTGATCCAGGAAGTCTCGCTCGAGGCCTTACGGGACCATGTCCACTCGTTCATGCTCGAACAGGTCCTTCTCACCGACGTCGCCCACCAGGGCGCCAACATCGACGTCGCCCTTTTCAAGGCAGCGCTGACCACATCGACGTTCACCCTGAACAACGCGGTGGAGATCACGGCGGCCGACATGAGCAAGCTCTTGGGCATCGTCTCGGTCACCACACACTTCGTTTTGAGCGCGTCGGCCGGTAAGGCGTCGGTCGCCCGCGATCTGCGTCTGCCGCTGAACCTGCCGGCGGAGGCCGCGCCGACCCTCTATGTCGGCCTGATCTCGCGCGGCACGCCGACGTACGCGGCGGCGACCAACCTTCGGGGGCGTCTGACGTTCGTCGCGAACTAGATGCCCGAGATTTCGCCGTCGAAGTACATGGTGAGGGCGGGTTGGCGGGACGTTCCCCACCTGACCGAGCGTGACAAGGCGGAATTGCTGGCGTCAACCCCGCCCTACCTGCGCGAGGCGCGCTCGGAAGGGACGCCATCCCTCGGCGCCGGCGCGATCTATCCGGTGCCTTTGGCCGACATCCAGGTCGACCCGTTCCAAATCCCGGACCATTGGCCTCGGGGCTATGCGCTGGACGTCGGCTGGAAGCGTACGGCGGCGCTGTTTGGCGCCCTCGATCGTGGAACCGACACGGTTTTTTTGTACTCGGAGCACTACCGCGGCTATTCGGAGCCAAGTGTGCATGCAACGGCCATCCGGGCCCGAGGCGAGTGGCTCGAGGGCGTCATTGATCCGGCGGCCAAAGGCCGGTCCCAATCGGACGGGGAACAGGTCATGGCGCAGTACGTCGGTCTCGGCCTGCACTTGGCACCGGCCGAAAACGGCGTCGAATCCGGGTTGCTTGCGGTCTGGGAGCGCCTGTCAACGGGCCGAATAAAGGCATTCAAAACGCTCCAGAACTGGGCCGCAGAGCACGCCCTGTACCGGCGCAACGAAAAAGGTCACATCGTGAAGGAGTTCGACCACCTGATGGATTGCACGCGCTATCTCATCGCGAGCAATCCGCTCTTGTATTTCAAGACGCGGCCCGCCACGACATCGCGGTGGCTTTCAGGCGTCGCAGCGGGGCACGGCTAAATGGACGACGACTTTCCCACCACCGATGCCCAACTCGAGAAGATTCCCGGCCCGGAAGGAATCTCGGCGATTCAAGAGATCGTCGAAGAACTGGCGGACGAAGCCAAACGGCGGGTAGGCCTGCGCAAGGACGTCGAAGAACGCTGGATCGAGGATCTCACCCAACTGGCCGGGGAATACGAGTTCGACATGCGGGCCGACTTGGTAGCCCAGAAAAAGTCGGTCGTGTTCATCAATCAGTCGCGCCCGAAGGCCAACGCAATCGCCGCCCGCCTCGGCGACATGCTGTTTCCGACGGACGAGCGGAATTGGGGCATCCAGCCGACGCCCGTGCCGCAACTGATCCAGGCGGCCACGCGCGTGGGCACCAAGGTGCAAAAGGCCGTCAACAGAGCCAACGCGCTCACCAAGGTCGGACAAGACGCGGAAGCCGCGGCCGTCGCCCAACTTGGAACGGCCATGGCGCAGGCGGCCCAAGCAGCCATTGTCAAGATGGACGCGGCCAAGGAAGCCTCGGAAAACATGGCTCAGGAGATGGACGACCAACTGCGGTCGTGCTCCTACTCCGCCGAGGCACGCTTGGTGATCGAAGATGCCGCCCGCGTCGGCGCCGGGGTGATGAAGGGTCCCATCATCGAGAGCAACGTGTTGCGGCGCTGGCAGATGGGAGAGGGCGGCTACCAACTGATGACCGTCGAAGACAGGCGGCCGGCCTTCCGCCGCGTCGACTACTGGGGGTACTTCCCCGACATGACGACGCGCAGCGCCGATGAGTCGGAATCCCACTTCGAGCGCCACCTGCTCACGGAAAGCAAATTCAAGAAGATGGCGCGCGAGATGGGCTTCGACGTAAAGGCCTGCCTTCGCATCCTGGAGGCCGACCCCGAGGATGATGAGCCGGACTATTTGGCGAGTTTGCGGGCGCTGAACGGCAATTCTCAGGATCTTTCGGGCGAGTTCTACCACGTCTGGGAATACCACGGCCCGCTGAGCCGCGAGCAAATCGAAAAAATCTGCGAGCAACCGCAGCACGGCAAAATCAAGGAGCTGCTGAAGGAAGAGCCGCTGCGCTCAATCGTGGTGAGCGCCTACTTCTGCCAGGGCGAACTGTTGCGCTTCAACATTCACCCGCTCGATTCGGACGAAACCATCTATTCGGTGTTCCGCCTCGAGAAAGACGAGGCCTCCCCGTTCGGCATCGGGGCGCCGCGGATGATGAGGTACGCACAAGCCGCGCTCAACGGCGCGTGGCGCATGATGATGGACAACTCCGCTCTGTCGTCCGGGCCGCAACTCATCGTCGACGAAGCCAATCTCGAGCCGGCCGACGGACTGTGGGAGATCAAGGCATACAAGCTGTGGAAGCGCCTGCGTTCTACGCCCAAAGACGCTCCGGTGATCGAGACGGTTTCGATCCAGAACAACCAGCGGGAATTGGCGAACATCATCCAACTGGCGATGAAGTTCATCGATGACGAGACCGCCACGCCGCTAATCGCCCAGGGCGAGCAGGGCGCGCACGTCACCCAGACGGCGCAGGGCATGTCGATCCTGATGAACTCGTTCAACGTCGTGGTGCGACGGAGCGTCAAAAACTTCGACGACGAGATGACGGTGCCGAACATGCGCCGCCTCTACGACTGGAACATGCAGTTCTCGGATAAGCCCGAGATGAAGGGCGACTATCAGGTTGACGCCCGCGGCTCATCGGTCCTGCTCGTCCGCGAGTTGCAGAGTCAGTCCCTGATGGTGCTGGCCGAACGGTTCTCGGTCCACCCAATCTTCGGGCCGCTGATGAAGCCCATCAACGTCGCGCGCAAGATGACGCAATCGATGATGGTGGCGGCCGACGAGGTCTGGAAGACCGACGCAGAGATCGAGAAGGAAAAGGAAGCCGCCGCCCAGCAACCGCCGCCCAAGTCGCCGGAAGAAGTCGAACTCGAGGGCAAGTTGCGGCTGCAAGCGGAGGATAACGACTTCCGCATGTCCGCACTCGCCGTGGAACGTGAAACCGCGCTCATCAAGTTGGCGCACGAGCACAACATGGAGCTGGACCAACTGCGGGCGCGGCTCGAGCAGACGAGAGTGCAGAGCGATTCCAAGGAGCGCATTTTTGCCGCCGAGGCGGCCCTGGAACGGTCAACGCCGGGCAATAAAGGCAGCGGCGGGTACATCTCGAAATGATCTCACGCTGTCCGTCGCCCCCGCCCGAGCAGAAGGACAGTCCAGCTTGGCGGGCGCTAGAGCGTTGGGCCGCGGAACAAATCGAAGAGACGCGCACCCTGCTTGAGAACCCGGACACCACGCCGGAAATGACGATGTATCACCGCGGTGTAATTGCGGCGCTGAAGGCCCTCGTGGCCGGCGACGAACCGCGATCGAAATTCCACGCCCCTACGTCGGGCGTGGTGTAACCGGGGCCGCTTCGGCCGCCCCTGACCTAAGAGGCACTTGTGACTGACAAGACAGAGGAAAAGACAGACGAAGACTTGTGGAACGAACTGGAAGCCGCCGACGAAAAGAAGGCCGCTGACGTCGTCGAAGACGCCGAGGAAGAGCCGGTCGCTGAAGAGCCAGCCGCCGAAGAACCTGCCGCCGAACCGGCCGCAGAGGTTCCCCCGACCGTCACGATATCAGCCGCAGAACTCCACGGTATCCGCTCCGAAATGGGGCGGCTACGGGCGACAATCCGGAAGCTCGAAGAGACCAAGCCCGCAGCAGCGGCCGAGGTCACCGACGAGCCGACTGAGCAAAAACCCGACGAGGGACAACAGGCGTGGGACAAATTCCAGGAGGAATATCCCGAAATCGCCCCTCAGATCGAACGTGAACGCAAGGCGTTGACCGAAAGAGCGGAAAAAGCAGAGGTTCGACTGGCTGCCATCGAGGCGAAGGTAGGTCCCCTGATCGACGACAAAGCCGCGACGACGGTCAAAGAAAATGTCAACACACTCGTTGCCGCACACCCTGATTGGCTCGATGCCACGGGCTCGAAAGAGTTCGAGACGTGGATCAACCAACAGCCGGCCGCGATCATCGACATCGTCAACGCCAACGGGAAAGAAATCATCGACCCGCAAGGCGCGTCTAAGGTCCTCACACTGTTCAAAGTGGAGACCAAGTGGTCTCCGCCCAAACCGAAACCAAAGTCCGACCCAAAGCGCGACCTTCAACTGGAAGGGGCTCGAGCCACTCGACCCACCGGCGGCAAGCCTATCGATCCGACCAATGCGTCGAACGACAGCAAGCAGTCCTACTGGGACGAGTTCGAGCGACTCGACAAGAAGAAGGCCAAAACTGAGGCGAGGGCGTAACCCAAAGGAGTGGTCATATGACCACAGGCGTTACTCAAAGCGATTCGCCGGGAATTTCCCAGCGGACAACCGTCTACGCCGCCCGCGAGATGCTCAAGTACGCGGGCGCCGTTGTCGTGCTCGACAAGTTCGGCGCGACAAGGCCGATGCCCCAGAACAAGTCGACGGTCATCAAATTCCGTCGACCGAACGTGTTCTCGGCAGCGACAACGCCGTTGCAGGAAGGCGTCACGCCGGCTGCAACGCAGTTCTCCTACAGCGACGTGAGCGGCACCCTGCGCCAGTACGGTCAGGTCGCCCAAACTACCGACGTCGTGCAGGATACGCATGAAGATCCTGTACTCAACGACATGGCGAAGCAATGCGGCGAGAACATCGGCCGCACGACTGAAGCCCTGCGTTGGGGCGTGCTGCGCGCGGGAACCAACGTGTTCTATGCCAACGGCAGCGCACGCAACGCGGTGAACACGCCCATCTCGCTCTCCAAGCAACGCGCCGTCGTCCGCGCCCTTCTGGCTCAGAAGGCGATGATGATGACGAAAACCCTCGATGCGTCGCCCAACTACGGAACGAAGCCAATCGAGGCAGCCTGGATCGCCGTCGCGCACACCGACCTGGAATCGGACATCCGCAACTTGCCCGGGTTCACCCCGTGCGCGGAATACGGCTCCCGCAAGGTCGTGCACGAACGCGAGTGCGGCTCGGTCGAAAACGTCCGCTACGTGCTGTCGCCGGATTTGTCGTCCATCGTGGATGCCGGCGGCACCTTTAACGGCTCCGGGACCAGCATGGTCACGTCGGCCGGCTCGGCGGCCGACATCTATCCCATCCTGTACTTCGGTCAGGATGCCTACGGCATCGTTCCGCTGCGCGGCGCGAACGCCGTGGAACCCACGATCATCCCGCCTAACGTCAAATCAAAGTCTGATCCATTAGGCCAACGTGGGTACGTCGGCTGGAAGATCTGGGAGTTGTCGCTCATCCTCAACCAACTCTGGATGGCTCGGCTCGAGGTCGCCTCGACCGCCCTCTAACACAGAGGGTTTCTTTTCTTCCTGACGGAGAGATTTGAACGTCTCTCCCTCCAACCAAAGGTTCGTTCAATGTTGCAATCCTACTCTTGGGGCATGCTGGTCGGCGACGCCGCCGCCCAGAATGTCGAACTGGGCTTCATCCCGGATCGGGTGGAAATCCAGAACCTCACCGATGGCGACAAGTACACCATCGGCTATCCAAACGTGGTTTCGATGCCGTTCACGTCGGGCGGCACCACGACCATCGCGGCCGGTCACGTACTCCGTGGCGCGACCACGACGTCGGCGCTGTTCCGCGTGCGTCAGGTGCTGGTGCAGAGCGGCTCCTTCGCCGGTGGCGATGCGGCCGGCTTTTTCATCGGCAACTACGACGACATCAGCGGCACGTTCGGCTCGGAAAACGTCGATGTCTACACGCTCGGGCCGACGAACAGCGGTCTCAGCGTCGGTGAAGTGGTCTTGGCGAACGGGGCCACCGTCTCGGCCGCAACTATTGGCCACACGGTGAGCATCGACACCGAAGTCGCTACCGAAACCGGCAACGCCGCGATCTCGGCCTACGTCGGTTCCTCGGGGTCGGCGTCGAAGGGCTTCACGATCGGCTCGACCATCAGCGAGGACAACAAACTCCTCCGCTGGGAAGCGTTCCGCAACAACGCGATGTACTGATCTGACCTGATCAGGACCGAGTAAGGGCGAACGGGAGAGGGCCATATGGCCCTCTCTTCGTTCCAGTGTACCAACCAATAATCCCATTTCGGAAAGGCTCGTTATGACGATCACCAACCCAATTACCACCAGCACCCACAATCCGCTGGCGGCCCAGGCCGAGCGCGGGCATCTGCGCTCGCTCGGCAAACTGCTCCGCGACCTCATCAATGCCGTCGCCAACATTTCGACCACGGAAATCGGATGGCTCGACGGCGTCACCGCCGGCACCGTCACCGCCTCCAAAGCGGTCGTTGTCGACTCCTCGAAGGACATCGGCCACTTCCGCCACATCTCCGCACTCGGCGCTGGCGCAGTCACCAGCAACGCCGCGTTCGGCGCCACGGCCCTGACGGCCAACACCACGGGCGCCCTCAATACCGTGGTCGGCGTCGCCGCGCTCGATGCCAACACCGTCGGCGTTCGCAACAACGCCTTCGGCAACAACGCGCTGGGCGCCAACACGACCGGCACCGACAACGTTGCGATCGGCGCCGGAGCACTCGACGCCGCCACGACCGCCGTGGAGAACGTCGCCATCGGCACCGACGCGCTGGGGGCGAACACCATCGGCACGTTCAACGTCGCCATCGGCGATGACGCGCTCCTGGCCCTCACCACGGCCACGTCGTGCATCGCCATCGGCCGGGATGCCCTGGTCGCGGTTACCACGGGCGTCGACAACACGGCCATCGGGGACCAAGCCGGCAGCACGATCACGACCGGCGACGGCAACACCCTCTTGGGCAACAAAGCCCACGCGGGTTCCGCCACCGCCATCGATCGCATCGTGCTGGCCGCAGGGGCCGGCTCGAAAAGCGACGAAATCACCGCCGATGTGGCGGTGTTCATCGGCAACAACGCCCGAACCGTCCGGATGGACTACGGTACGGACCAGACCTGGGACGCGCCCTCGGATGTCCGCATGAAAAACCTGCAACGCGAGTCGCCGCTCGGCCTCGCGTTCATCCTCAATCTGCGCCCGGTTGAGTTCAAGTGGAAGGCGCCCGCGGAGTGGCCGAAGGAGTGGAACGTCGGCCCCAATGCAACGATGGACACCGTCTCGCCCATCCTCGGCATGTTCGCCCAGGACGTGAAGGCGGCCCTCGACAAGGCCGGAAACCCGGTGTTCGGCGGTTGGAGCGTTCTGCCCTCCGGACAACAGCAACTGGGTGAGTCGGCGTTCGTCTACCCGCTCATCAAAGCCGTGCAGGAACTCGCGGCGCAGGTGGCGGAGCTGAAGAACCGTGCGTAAAGTCATGATCGCCACCCCCGCTCACGCGGGGGTGGTGACCGTGCAATACGCCCACGCCCTCTATCACACGGGGCATGAGGCCGCCGCGGTCGGCATCAACATCGTCCCCGTCTTCATGCCGGGCGAGTCGCTCATCCAGCGCGCCCGCAACGATCTCGTCCGCATCGCCCTTTCGGCGAATGTGGATGATCTTCTCTTCATCGATGCCGACCAGGAGTGGGAACCGCGCGCGGTCCTCGAGATCCTGGCCCACAACGTCGACGTGGTCGGCGCCCCGGTGCGCAAGAAAACCGACTATCAAGAAAGCTACAACGTCCGCTCGCTGACCCCGGATATCCCGGTCGACCTGAATACCGGACTGCTCATCGTCGACAGCGTCGGAACCGGTTTCATCCGCCTCAGCCGGAAGGCCCTGCAAGCCCTCTGGGACGCGAGCGAACCCTACAGCGATGGCGTCTTTTCCAATCGGATGGTGTTCGACATCCGCATCATCGATGGCGCGCTATGGAGCGAGGATACGCTGATGTGCCTGAAGCTCGGCAAGGCCGGCTTCCGCATCCATGTCGATCCCAAGCTCTTCGTGGGCCACATAGGCACCAAGAATTTCAGGGGCGACTTCCAGAACTGGCTCGCCCGCGTGAAAGCCCGAAAAGCCGGGTAGCCGGTTCATTTTTGGAGGAAAACAATGAATTACAAAGAGGTCCCTATCGAACAAGCCGACGTCGGCCAACTGCGGAAGTTCGCCCTCGAATCGCTCGGCCTCGATATCTCGCAGCAAATGACCGGTGCGCAGATCCGAGCGAAGATCGCCCTGGCCTGGGACAAACCCTACATCCTGGCCGCGCCGGACCTGCCGCGCGTCGACGTCACGCCGCTCAAGCCGCCCGCCGCCCCCAAGGACGACATTCTCGGCTCGCGCGAGATGGTCACGGTCTACATCCAGCCCCAGGAAGGCCCCGGCGGCGAGGAACCCGTGCCGCTCAGCGTCAACGGCCGCGCCATGTGGGTCAAACGCGGCGTGCCCTCGCGGATACGAGT
>Ga0194132_10010792_pt1 | contig 12018 bp, 12 predicted proteins | sample TA2KigOf80mmetaG_FD_148612 | JGI IMG/M metagenome (GOLD analysis project Ga0194132, IMG submission 148612) | Freshwater microbial communities from Lake Tanganyika, Tanzania - TA2015054 Kigoma Offshore 80m | ecosystem: Environmental > Aquatic > Freshwater > Lake | place: Tanzania: Lake... | reverse complement strand
GCGGCATCAGATAGAGCACGTTTCCGAGCGGGCGCAGGAGTAATCCGCGATCGAGGAAGGCCTCGGTCAACGGCGGGGCGACTTCGTCGAGGTAGCCGCCGGCTTGCTTCGTGCCCGGGTCGTCGACGAGCTCGACGATGCCTACCCCGCCAATCACGCGCACGTCGCCCACCCGTGGCAGCTCGCGGAGCGGCTCCAGGCCCTCCCGGAGCCAGCCCTCAAGCCGCGCCACCCGTGCCAGCCCATCGTCCTCACGCAGAAGCGCGAGGCTCTCGAGCGCCACCGCACACGCGAGCGGGTTCCCAGTGAAGGAATGCCCGTGGAAGAACGCGCGCGCGCGGTCGTGGCTCAGGAACGCCTCGTAGACGGCCTCGGTCGCGAGCGTCGCGCCCAGCGGCAAGTAGCCGCCGGTCAGCGCCTTCGACAGGCACATGATGTCGGGCGCGACGCCGGCGTGATCGCACGCGAACATCCGGCCAGTGCGTCCGAAGCCGGTGAGTACCTCGTCGGCGATCATCAAGACCCCATATCGATCGCATAGCGTTCGAACCGCCGCCAGGAATTCGGCTGGCCACACGATCATGCCGCCGGCCGCCTGGAGCATTGGCTCCACCAGAACGGCGGCGATCGACTCACCGCGCTCCGCGAGAACCGCCCCCAACGTCTCCGGGGCCGCCGGTCTGCTGGCCTCGCCCGCGCACGCCACGTGGCAGGTCTCGCGCACGAGCCCCAGTGGACAGCGGTAGCAGTAGGGCGCATGCACGCGGACCACGTCGAAGAGCATGGAGGCGAAGGGTGCGGTGAACACCGACGCTTCGCTCGCCGACATTGCGCCCACCGTATCGCCGTGGTACGCGTGGTGCAGCGCCACGAAGGTTCGGCGCGAGGTGACGCCTCGATTGAGCCAGTACTGGCTGGCCAGCTTCATGGCCACCTCGACGGCCGTCGAGCCGTTGTCCGAGTAGAACACCCGGGTGAGCCCACACGGCACGACCTCCAGCAACTGCTCGGCGAGCGCGACGCCGGGCTCGTGGGTGCAGTTGGCAAAGATGACGTGCTCCAGACGGTCCGCTTGCGCGCGGAGCGCATCGTTCAGTCGCGGATGGGAATGCCCATGAATGTTCACCCACCACGATGAGATCCCGTCCAGGAGCCGGCGACCGTCTTCCAGGTAGAGATAGACGCCTTCGCCCCGCACGATTGGGAGGGGTGCGGGCCGGGTGAGCATCTGGGTGTACGGGTGCCAGAGGACCTTGCCGTCCCGCGCCACCAGACTCCCCTTCGTCTTCATGCGAGCCACCTCGAGAGTCGGCCGTGCGGGTCGACCGCCTCCGCCTGCCGTGCCAGCCCGTCCGCGGTGACCGTGTCGAGGCGTGGTAGCTGGCCGACGACCGACACACCGCCGTAGGTTTCAATCGACCATCGATTCTCGTCGTTCGGCGGGCCGTTCATGACAATGCCTGCCACGTCGACCTGCCGCGCGCGCAGCGCCTCGATCGTCAGGAGCGTGTGGTTAATCGTTCCGAGAGCGGTGCGTGCCACCACCACCGCTGGCATGCCGAGTTCCACCATCAGATCCACCATGAGCGTCGTCTCGTTGATGGGGACGAGCACCCCGCCGGCACCTTCGACAACCCAACGGGTGTCTGGATCTTGCGCCTGAGAGAGCGCCACGAGCGGTGCGATGTCCAGGCGACGCCCCACGCGCCGTGCGGCCAGGTGGGGCGACAACGGGTCCGGCAACCGGATGCCCTCGTCCAGCGCCACCGGGCCGGCCTCACCCGACAGGGTCAGCACCGTCCGTGTGTCGTCGTCTTGGTTCGTGCCGGTCTGAACGGGTTTCCAGTAGCGCACCGCCGCGATGCGGCGGTAGCGCACGATCAGCGCCGCCGACACGACCGTCTTGCCGACACCTGTGTCGGTGCCGGTTATGAAGAGACCGCGCAGCAGGGGTCGACCTGAGCCAGCGCTTCGACCAGCGCGGCGGTGAACCGTTCGAGCACGACGTGAGAGAGCCCGGCGCTGACCGACACACGGAGCCGGGCCGTGCCGGGCGGGACCGTGGGCGGCCGAATCGCACGCACGTCGAATCCGCCACGCCGTAACCGATCCGCGACCTCGACGGCTTTGCGATTGTCTCCAATCGGCACCGAGACGATTTGCGAGCGCGCGTCGGATGTCGTCACACCGATCTGGCGCAACCTTGCGCGCAGGAACGTCACATTGGACCAGAGCTTCTGCCGGCGCTCCGGCTCCTGCTCGACGATCGTGAGGCTCTCGGCGACCGCGTCCGCAAGCGCCGGCGGCGGGGCGGTCGAGAAGACGAAGGGACGCCCCCGCTGCACCAGATACTCGACCACGCGCTCGGACCCCGCCACGAACGCACCGGCGACGCCCAGCGCCTTGCCAGCCGTATTGATGGATACGGTGACTGCACCATCGACGCCCGACGCCTCGATGAGCCCGCTGCCCCGCGGCCCGTAGACGCCAACGGCGTGCGCCTCGTCCACGATCAGCACGGCTCCGGTCCGCTCGCAGAGGGCGGCAAGCGCCTCGAGCGGCGCTTCGTCTCCGTCCATGCTGAAGAGCGACTCGACCACCACGAAGCGCAATCCCTGGCACGCCTCACGTTCGAGCGCAGCGCCGAGCGCCTGGAGGTCGAGGTGCGGGAAGACCACACACCGAGCCCGTGAGAGCCGGATCCCGTCGATCACACTGGCGTGATTGAGCGCGTCGGAGAAAATCACATCGCCGGCGTCGGTCAGCGTCGAAAGGACCGCCAGGTTGGCGAGATATCCCGACGAGAAGTACAGCGCCTGCTCGGTGCCCTTGAACCGTGCAAACCGCTGCTCGATGGCCTCGAAGACGGCGCGGTGACCCCGGAGGAGTCGGGATCCGGTGCTGCCGACCCCCTCGCGGGCCGACGCAGCCTGCAAAGCCGCGATCAGGCGCGCGTCGTGCGCCAAGCCGAGGTAGTCGTTCGACGAGAGATCGATCCCCGCGGGGGGCTCGAGTCGGCGGCGGAGCCCATCGGCATCCCACCGGGCGAGGCGACTGGCCAGTCGCGTGTCGAGCGGACTATCCCGCCGCATCGGCAGAGACCCGTGCCGCGGCTGGAGCCGAGGTGAGACGCATGCCCAAGCGGGCGAGCAAGCGTTCATCGTGCGACGTCCCAGGGTTGGGTGTCGTGAGCAGCCGATCACCGAGAAAGATCGAATTCGCGCCGGCGAGGAAGCAGAGCGCCTGCGCTTCGTCGCTGAGCGCCAGGCGTCCGGCGCTCAGCCGCACGATCGAAGTCGGCAGCATGACTCGCGCACAGGCGATGGTCCGCACGAGCTCGAAGGGATCCTCCGGCGGCTGCTCGCCAAGCGGCGTGCCCTCGACACGGACCAGCAGATTGATCGGCACGCTCTCCGGATGGGGATCGAGTGAGGCGAGCGTCTGGAGCAGGCCGTACCGCGCCGCGCGGCCCTCGCCCATGCCGATGATCCCGCCCGAGCATACGGTGATGCCGGCTCGTCGCACGCGTCCCAAAGTCGACAACCGATCGTCGTAGGTCCGGGTCGTGATGATGTGCCCGTAGAACTCCGGCGACGTGTCGAGGTTGTGGTTGTAGGCAGTGAGCCCGGCCTCGGCCAGGGCGTCAGCTTGCTCCTGCGTGAGCATGCCGAGGGTGCAGCACGCCTCCAGGCCCAAGGCCCTCACCGCGCGCACCATGTCCAGCACCCGAGCGAACTCGGGTCCCTTGGGCACGTCCCGCCAGGCTGCGCCCATACAGAAGCGCGTTGCGCCTGAGGCGCGCGCTCGCTGCGCCGCCTCCGTCAGGCTGTCGAGGGTCACCAGGTCGGTGCGATCGACGCTGGTCTTGAAGTGCGCCGATTGCGGGCAGTACGCGCAGTCTTCGGGGCATCCGCCGGTCTTGATGCTGAGAAGCATGCACCCTTGCACCACGTCGGCGGCGTGCCATGCCCGGTGCACGGCCTGCGCCCGAAACACGAGATCGGGTAAAGGGGCTGTGTAGAGGGCTCCGATTTCGGCAAGCGTCCAATCGTGACGGAGGGCCGCGTGGGGCGGCGGCTGGGCTGGAATCACGGGGGTCGAGTCTATCACCGGCGACGCGCAAGGATACGTGTGACCACGAGCACGGTCGCCACGACGAAAAGCGCCCATCCGATGAGCCGTGTCGAGTCCGACTCCGACGTGAAGCCGAGATACAGGCCCACGAGGCCGATGAGATCGAGCGTGAGGAGGGTGGCGTAGAACGACGTCGCAGGGGTCCCCTCGCGAATCACGACGGGCTTGTGCACCGCTTCGGCCGTGGCCGTCCCACATTTGAAACAGATGAGTGCCTTCTCGGCGATCTCGGTGCCACAGTTGCGGCAGTTCATGGTTAATTCGCTGGGTCGGGCGACAGCCTGATCGCGCACGATTGTGCCCGACCGCCCCGGCGTCGAGCAAATCCGTCACCGCGGGCTTCGCACGGTCCGCCGCTGACTCGCGCGGAGGCCAGACACCCATTCGGTATGGATGAGGTCGCGACACACGAAGTGCGTGGCACGAAGCCGCTGGGCTTTCAAAAAGCATTGAAAGGTTGCGGCCAACCAGATATAGATCTCTTTTCGCATCGAGACACGGACTGAGGCGGACCTGATGGATGAGGAGGTTGAGTGTGTCGCTTCCGAATCTGCCTTCCTGGGTCAGCGAAGTTGGCAAATGCCTCACGCGAGAGGAGAATCGAGGGAGTGGCCGGTCGGGGCGGGCACTGAGTTCCGCCAACCGTGCTCCCGGTGACGATCGACTCCGCACCGCGCTGGCGCGGCTCATCAACGAGATCCGATGGGCGTGGCGCGAAGCGCAAGCCGAAGTCGAGTGGCATCAGCGGGCGTTGAACAGCGCCAAAGCGCGCGCCGAACAGCTCGAGCGCCGTCTCGCGTCATACGATCACCTGATTCCCGCGGCCGGTGACCGTCGCGCGTCGGCGAAGCGTGTTGTGCACGGGCCTCCTGCGGCGCCGGACGCCCTCGAACCCCGACAGCCGGAACGTGCATCGCTGGCGATCTTCACGCTCGGTCCGTTCCGCGTCGTGCGCTCCGGTCAGGTCATCGACGAGTGGCACGGCACACGAAGCCAGGTCATCCTGAAGTACCTCGTCTCGCAAGGGCCCAAGCCGGTCGCCCGCGATTTCTTGATGTCCACGTTCTGGCCCGAGGCCGACGATGAATCCGCGCGACGCAACCTGCACCAGGCGATCTACAACCTGAGGCAGGCGCTGCGCTTCGAGGCGGAAGCAGTCCGCCCCATTCTCCTCGAGCGCGGCCACTATCGCTTGAACGTCGGTGCATCGATCTGGATCGATCTTCAGGAGTTCCAGGCGCGACTCCGGAGCGCCCGAGCGCTGGCACGAGCCGGTACGACCGATCGGGCCGCGCGCGAGTGGTCCGCGGCCCTCGAGCTCTACCAGGGAGATTTTCTCGCCGAGGACGTCGACGACCACTGGATTCTTCCGCCGCGAGAAGCCTTCCGGCGCGACTTCATCGAAGCGGCCGACCAATTGAGCGCTTACCTCGTCGAACACGATGATCAAGCTGCCGCCGAGCGCATCTGCCAGCGCATCATCGAGCTCGATCGGTGTCACGAACAGGCGCATCGGCGCCTGATGCGCTGTTACCTGCGGCGGGGCGAACGGGTGCTGGCCATCCGTCAGTACCACACCTGCCTGGAGGCCCTGCGCACGGAGGCAGACGTTGCGCCCACACGTGAAACGCAATCGCTCTTTGACTCGATCGTTCGCGAGGATCGCAGGGAGCCTCCTCGCCCCGCGACCGCACTGATCCCGCGCTTGAGTGAATCATGATGGACCGTTGAGAGAAGTACGCCAGCCTGATCGAACCGGGATCGCCCGAGCCGATCCGGTCTGCGGCCGATTTCGTCCACGTGGTGCCCATGACGCAGAACGACGAGTCGCCGTCGAGAATCGCTCCGAAGACGAGAGGAGCCGTTCGCAATCATGGGCTCACGAGTGGCGACGCGAGGGCCGTCACATCGACCTGGGAGGAGCTCGGCGACTTCATCGTCTCGTTCGGCTACGCGCTGGATGACCAAGGACAACGGTGCCTCGAGACCCGGGTCCACTACTCGCAAGGCGATCAGTCGATGCATTGGGGCGGTGTCGCGCGCGAAACGCTCTTCGAGTGGATCGACCAACAGGCTCGGACATTCCTCCCGCCTGAGGATCAACGGTCCGCCGAGCCGCCCCTTGACGCGCGCGGCACGCCATCGCCTGCGTTCGAGCTCGTCGACTGCACCCTCACCGACATCCGAGGGGAGGTCCCCAACGCGCTGCGCGCCTCGGGCCACCTGCGCATTCGCGACACCGACCGGCCCGCAGGTGACGCCCAGTATGCCGCAGGGCTCAGGGTCACACGGCTCGATACGATGGAGCCATGGCCGGTCGAAACACCCGCGCACGCGAGTGCGGTCGACCCGTGGCTCCATGAGGTCCACCGCGTCTTTCCCGTGCCCCCGCCGGGGCAGTACGAGGTGCGGCTGGTTGTCCGTCGAGAACCGGGTGCCTTCATTGTGGCCGAGTCACCCGGCTGTCGGTTACATGTCGAGGCCTGATGCGAGTCCGCACCGCTGCGGTCTCGCACGGCGCAGGAGGTCGAACGTCGTGACTCCCTTCAGCCAAGAGGCGATGTCGGAAGCGACAGCGGCAAAAGAGATGCTGGTCCGTCAACTCGAATCTCGAGCTGGCGTCAGGCTCGTGGACATCGGGGCCGAGACCGTGCCAGGCACGGCGGACCGCCGGCTGATCCTGCGCGTCCACGTGCAAAACGCCAGCGATCTCGGCTTGCCTCCTGAGATCAACGGCATTCCAGTGCGGGTCGTCGTGGCCGACTATCGGCTGGAGTAACGGCGCGTGTTCCGACTGGGGCCCTGCCCTTGACGAAGGGCCTCAGCGCCCGCCTGCCGCTCACCCTCCTAGCAGCCCGTGGCGGAAGTCCCGCTGCATTCGACGGGCGATGCGGGACCTTCGCGAGGGGCTGCTAGGGGCTTGACGCCTTCGAATCAGATCTTCTTCGCTCACGTATCTGGGCCACGGGCGTCCGCGTTAGCCCGGCTGCAATGAGGTGACCTCGCGAGGCGGACCCACGCTCGTCGGTCCGAGACACAGTCTCGCTAGGCGAGCGCCAGGTTCACTTGCAGCGCGTCGAGCACCTGCGGCATCGCCATCGCGAGGGCGTAGTCTGGCGCATCGGATCCGGCAAAGTGCAGCCCAACGGCGCGCCGAGTGCTCCGTTCGAGGTGCAGACACCCTGAATCTCCACCGGCGCTCACGTTGCTCGTATTGAACGGCGCGATGTGGACGATATGACGAATCGAACGGCCGAACCCCGCATAGCTCATCCACACTTCCCCCTCCAACCCGTCGATGATCCCCTCGGTCACGCCGGTCGTGCGTCCGGATTTGATGACCCGCATGTCGAGCTCGGGGGCGGCGAGGCCGGTCAGCGGGCCGATGCCGAATTGATCGTTGATATAGGGGACTGTCGGCAGGAGCGTCGCGGTTGCGGCGTCCAAACCGACGGCCATCGCATCGCGATCGAGATACGCGATCGTATCGTTGAACACGCCGCCGTCAAACGGCGACGGCTGCAGAATCCGCTGGCCGCGGGGCGCAAACGCCCACCCTGCCAACACGTGCCAGTTGCTGAGGACCATGGGGGCGCCACTCCGACGATCGAGCACGATCGCGCCAAGCGTTGCGGCCGTTCCACCTTCCCGAATCAGGCTGATCCCACCACGGACCGGGCGAACTCGGTCTCGCGCCGACACGGTGGAAAACGATATCGGGGAGATCGCGGCCCATCCCGTGGAAGGGGCCCATCCCGTAGAAGATGCTGGAACCGGAAGGACCGCCGGGTGCAATCTGTAAGAGCTTTCGATCACGTCGCACGGAAAGCCGATCGCCTCTTCGCTCACGACGGCACCAGGCCGCGCCTGGGCGAGGCTCTCGAGAGCGTGACCACGAAGCTTGTGATGGACGTGAACACGGACCGTGAGCTGCCGCTCGACGCGTCGTCCTTCCCGTTCCTTGATGCGCCAGCCGACATCCACGAGGCTGACGTTCGGATCGGTCAGATAAAGGAGTGCCGCGCGCGTGCGCGCAAGCTTCGCCTCTTCGAGATGGGCTCGCGCAACTGGCTGAGGCATTGAAGTCCCTCCTATCTCAAGAGGCCTGGTGCCGGCAACCTCCGGCACCAGGTTTTGGAGCGCGAGACAACGCGCAACTGGTCAGCGACGATGACAACGGGCTAGCCCGGGAACGGGAAGACCCCGATGCGGTTGGCGGTCCCGAAGCGCCATCCGGCGGCGGTTCCGGGCGTCACCGGCAGCAGAATGGGGTTCGGCATCGGCACCGAATTGTCCGGATCCCAATGCCATTCGGCGAATGCTCCGCCGGCGCTCGCAAACGCTGGAATCCCAAAGGGCTTGATGTCGATCATGAAGTTGATATCGCAGCACTGCGTCGCGGCGGCGGGCCCGCCCGGGACTGTGACGTTGAAGATCCAGTAAAAAATGTGGAACGCGCCGCCTCCCGTGGCAATGACACCCGCCGTCGGAGAGAAGGCCGCCGAGTTCCCGAAGGCGAATGCTGGTCCGCTCATCGTGACGCTCGGTCCAGGCGTCACGGTGCTCATGTTGGCGATCTCGAACCGTGCCGCGTAGTCCTTCGAGTTCAGGTAGCCGATGGTCAAGGGATTGGCGGCCCACGAGACGCCCAAGATCAACAGGTTCGCGCCGGAGGGCACGACCCGGTTCGGCCTGGCGGGGGGCGCAGCCGGCGCAGTGACCCCGCTCAGGAGAAACGGCCCGGCCGTCATCACGTTCCACAACAAACCAGGCGTCGCTGGTATCCCGATGGATCCGGCTTCAAGAGCCGGCCTCCGTTGCGCCGCCTCTTCGAGCGCGTAGGCATACGCGGAGGCGAACTTCTGCGCCGCTGCGCTCTGCGCCTCGACGTCGGTGAGCAGTGCGGCTGCCGCAGCCGAGGTCGGCGTTGCCGTCGGAGCCGGCGTCGCGGCCACGTTGACGGTCAACGCATCGGTCTGTCCCAGTGTCACGGTCTTGGTCGCCATGTGTGACCTCCTCTGAGCTCGGGCCATAGCCATCCGTGAGGTCGTCGGCCGGTTGGCTCGACGCGATCCTCACGAGGCAACGCTAATGAAGCCGTCTCAAGCCGAACTCAAGAAGCCATCAATTGCCACGACCGACGAGCCTGCCCCCGCGGCCACGAACCAGCCATCGGTCGATTGCGTGTGAGGAGCAGCGCCTATCTGGAGCGCCCGTCGTACGTATTGCTGAGCCTCGCAGCTCGACGGTAAAATGAGATCGCACGTGATTCCATCGTCCACAGGATTGCCATGCCCGTCCCTGCACGGAGCCGCGCTCGAGGCTGTGTCAGACGAAGCACCGGACTGAGTGGTCATGCTCTGTCATGGGAGTGCAGACTGGAACCGACAATAAGGACGTGAGGCATACGGCATGTCGTTTGCCCATTGGTTTTGTGGTGTGTTGAGGGCTGAGATGATGCTGGGGTGGGTTCGTTTCGAGTTCAAGGACATCAACTGGAACAAGCACATCGGTGTGCGCGGACGGGGTGAGCAGCGATGACCGCGGCTGAGCTTCTCGCTGCCTTCGTCGGGGATCGTGTATCAAGGGTCGAGCAGCACCCTGGGCAGGGCGATCAGGCGCGGCCTGGTTATTTCTACTTACATGTGCTGTTCGAGAGCGGTCGCATACTCATCTTTCCGATTGCCCGGGAGGTTGGGTTCTTGTTCGACGATGAGCCCGCGAGCCAGGTCCGGGAGGACCAGCAACCACTGACCGGTGAGCAGCTCGTGCTACCGGATCCATTTGGGATCATCAGCGAGCAGGGCGTAGCGGCCTATCCTTCCGAGGAAGCGTTTCTGAAAGATTGGGAGGTCGATCCCGCCACGCAGTCCTGGCGACGCAGGACGCGTTGATAGGAAGCAGGCCGCACGAATCGCGTCCCCTCGCCGGGTCGCCAGTGCTCGCGCGGTCCGCCCTCGGAATCGATCGGTCGACGCAGGGCCGCACCAGTGTCGAAGCCTTGCTTCGGCGCTCGTTTGTGCGAGTGTGACGGACCACTCGTGCGCGAGAGGTAAACGCGGTATCCTACGGAACGTTGATGCAGACGCTCTTTCATAAAGTCTGGGATTTGCACGCCGTCCGCACGTTGCCCAGCGGCCAAACTCAACTATTCGTCGGGTTGCACCTCGTCCATGAAGTCACGAGCCCGCAAGCCTTCGACATGATTCGGCAGCAGGGCTGGTCAGTCGCCTACCCCGAGCGCACCTTCGCCACGGTCGACCACATCGTTCCGACACGCGCGCAGACGCGGCCCTTCATCGATCTGACGGCTGAAGAGATGACCACCGCGCTCGAGCGCAGCTGCAGGGAGTTCGGAATCCAGCTCTGGGCACCGGGACGGAAGGGGGCCGAGCACCAGGGGATCGTCCATGTCATCGGCCCAGAACTGGGTTTGACACAGCCGGGCATGACCATCGCGTGCGGGGACAGCCATACCTCGACCCACGGCGCACTCGGTGCGATCGCTTTCGGCATCGGGACTTCGCAAGTCCGAGACGTGCTCGCCTCGCAGTGTCTCGCCCTCGACCCTCTGAAGGTTCGGCGCATCGACCTCACGGGACGCCTGGCGCCTGGGGTCTACGCGAAGGATGTGATTCTGACGATCATCAGACGCCTGGGAGTGAACGGCGGCGGCGGATTCGCGTACGAGTACGGCGGGCCGACTATCGACGCGATGAGTATCGAAGAGCGGATGACCATCTGCAACATGTCGATCGAAGGTGGCGCCAGGGTTGGCTATGTCAATCCGGACGAGACTACGTTCGCGTACCTCGAAGGGCGCCCGTTCGCGCCCGCAGGCGCGGCGTTCGACCGAGCCGTCTCGTGGTGGCGCCAGATGGCGTCGAGCCCCGACGCCCGGTATGACGATCGCGTGTCCTTCGATGCCTCTGCGATCGAGCCGACCGTGACCTGGGGCATCAATCCCGGTCAGTCCGTCGGGATCGGTGAGGCCATCGCCGGGTCGGCCGACCGCGAAGCCCTCGAGTTCATGGGCTTTGAAGCTGGGCAACTGGTCGCCGGGACGCCGATCGACGTCGCGTTCATCGGATCGTGCACCAACGGCCGCCTATCGGACCTGGAGGAGGCGGCGCGTGTGGTCAGGGGCCGCACGGTGGCGACGAGCGTCAAGGCGCTGGTCGTGCCAGGCTCGCAGTCCGTGTCGCGTGCGGCCGAAGCCAGAGGGCTTCCTGAGATCTTCAGGGCGGCCGGCTTCGAGTGGCGCGGCGCCGGGTGCTCCATGTGTCTGGCAATGAATCCCGATCGGCTCGAGGGGCGTCAAATCTGTGCGTCCTCTTCGAACCGCAACTTCAAGGGTCGGCAAGGCAGTCCCACGGGCCGCACGTTACTCATGAGCCCGGCGATGGTCGCCGCGGCAGCGGTGACGGGCCGCGTGACGGACGTGCGGAACATGCTCTCGTAGCCATGCCAACTCTTGCGTTCATCTCTGGCCGCGGTCTGCCACTTCGCGGCGACGATCTCGATACCGACCGCATCATGCCGGCGCGCTTCTTGAAGGCCGTGACCTTTGAGGGGCTCGAGCATCACGTCTTCGAGGACGATCGGCTGGCCGACTCGAGCCACCCGTTCAACGACGCCCACTATCACGGCGCTCGGCTCCTCGTCGTCAATCGCAATTTCGGGTGCGGATCCTCACGCGAGCATGCCCCGCAGGGGTTGGCGCGCGCCGGCTTCGTCGGGATCATCGGCGAATCGTTCTCGGAGATCTTCCGTGGCAACGCGGTGATGCTGGGTATTCCCTGCTTCACGGCCGAGCGCGGGGACGTCGAAGCGCTCCAATCGCTCATCGAGCGGGCGCCCGAGACGCTCATCGAGGCCAGGGTC
>Ga0194132_10010791_pt1 | contig 12020 bp, 10 predicted proteins | sample TA2KigOf80mmetaG_FD_148612 | JGI IMG/M metagenome (GOLD analysis project Ga0194132, IMG submission 148612) | Freshwater microbial communities from Lake Tanganyika, Tanzania - TA2015054 Kigoma Offshore 80m | ecosystem: Environmental > Aquatic > Freshwater > Lake | place: Tanzania: Lake... | reverse complement strand
CTTTGCCGGCGTGTTTCTCGGCGGCCTGACCAGCATGGCGGGCGCCGTCATCGGCGGCTTCACCATCGGCGTGCTCGACAACGTCGCCGGCCGCTACATCTCGGCCAGCTATCGCGACACCATGGTATTCGCCATCATCGTCCTGGTGCTCTTCATCCGCCCCGCGGGCGTGCTCGGCGCCGGCCGCAAAGAGCGCGTATGAGCCTCGCCAACGCGCGTCGCCTGGCCATCGTCGTCGTGGGCATCGCCCTGGCGGTGATCGTCGGCCCCTATCGCATCGTCGGCGACTACACGCAGTTTATCGTCGCCGCGCTGTGCTTCTACTTCATCGCCGTGCTGTCGGTGAACATGCTGGCGGGGCTGTGCGGCATCTGGTCGCTCGGTCACACCGCCTACATGGCCATCGGCGCCTACATGGCAGCCAACCTGACCAAGTTCGGCGTTCCGGTCGAGGTCATCGTCCTCGCCTCGGTGGCGCTGAGCTTCGTCATCGGCTACATCCTCGGTCTCAGCGCCGGCCGCTTCTCGGTGCTGTATTTCGGCCTGCTGACCATGGCGCTGGCGCTGGCTGGCACCGAGGTGATCGGCCACTGGACGGCGGTCACCGGCGGCGACGACGGCATGAAGGTGGGCCGCGCCATCACGCTGTTCTGGCCGCAGCCCATCGAGACCAAGAATGCCGCCATGATCTGCGTGCTGCTGGCCACGCTCGCCTACCTGATCAGCGAGGCGGTGAGCAACAGCCAGCTCGGCCGACGCTGGCTGGCCGTCAAGGGCCAGCGTATCGCCTCGATGGCCATCGGCCTCAGGCCCCATGTGGAGAATGCCACCGCCTTCGGCCTGAGTTCGGCCATCGCCTCGCTGTCGGGCATCGGCATGGCCTTCTCCATGGCCTACATCGACCCGGTGGCCTTCAGCCTCGACTCGGGGGTGACGCTGATCGTGGGCACGGTGGTGGGCGGCATCGGCAGCACGCTGGGCGCGGTCATCGGCTCGGCGTTCATCACCGCGGTGCCCGAGCTGGCCCGCGATGCGCAGGCCATCGCCAACTTCGTCTACGGCGGCGCCATGATTGCCGTGCTGCTGTTCCTCGGCGAGGGCATCGTCCCGGCGGTCCGCCGCCGCATCCGCCACTGGAAGGGGCGCGACCGGGTCAGTGCCAACGTGCCACGCCAGGCGGTGGATGCCGAGGCGATGAAAAAGCTGGTCTCCGAGCTGATGCCGCCGGCGAAGCACACCCTCAGCCTGAAGGCCGCGTCGGTGCAGTTCTCCGGACTGAAGGCACTGGACGACGTGTCCTTCGACATCCCGCCGGGCACCGCCGTGGGACTGATCGGCCCAAACGGTGCAGGCAAGACGAGCCTGCTGAACGTGCTGAGCGGCTTCTACAAGCCGCTGGAGACGACATCGGTGACGCTGGGCGACGCGAATATCCTCGCCCTGGCGCCCTCGGGACGCGCGGCGCTGGGCATGGGACGCACCTTCCAGCACGCCGAACTCTTCCCCGAGCTGACGCTGCGGCAGACGCTGCTCACGGTGGCTTCGCTCGGACGACCATTGCGGCGCGCCGGCAACATCGCCCTCAACGAGCCGGCAGCGGTGGCCGAGCGCATCATCCAGGGACTGGGACTGGGCCCCTATGCCGACTACCTGCCGCCCGAACTGCCGTTCGGGGTGCAGAAAGTGGCCGACATCGGGCGCGTGCTGGCCATCGGGGCGTCGGTGGTATCGATGGACGAGCCCTTCTCCGGTCTCGATGAGCACGAGCGCTCCGAGCTGCGTGCCATCCTGCGCGGCATGCGCAGCGCGGGTGTCTCCATCCTCATCATCGACCATGCCGTGCAGGAAGTGCTCGACCTCGCCGACAAGGTGGTCGTGCTCGACTTCGGGCGCATGCTCGCGGCGGGCGACCCCGAAACGATCCGGCGCGACCCGGAGGTCATGAAGGCGTACTTCGGATCGTCGCATCACATCGGGGAGCCGGCCAATGGCTGAAACAGCGAACGCAGACGCAAGAACACTCGGCGGCGCCGTCGCCGTGACCGACATCGTCCACCGCTACGCCGGTGTGCTGGCCCTCAACGGCATTTCGCTGGACGTGCAACCGGGCACCTTCACGGCCGTCCTCGGGCCCAATGGCGCCGGCAAGTCGACGCTGGCGCAGATCCTCTGCGGCGTGCTCCGCCCAACGCGGGGCGCGGTCTGCGTCGACGGGGTGCCGCGGGTCAAGCGTTCACGGCGCGCCTTCGTAGAGGACGGCGTGGTGCTGGTGCCGGAGGGCCGACGCCTGTTCGGACAGTTGTCGGTGCGGGAAAACCTGCTGCTCGGCGCCTACGGGGCCCGCTGCAAGGGCGCCGAAATGCTGCAGCGCCTCGAGCGCGCCCTGGAGCTGATGCCGCGCGCCGTCCAGGAAGGCCAGGAGCGCGCCGCCGCGACCCTCTCGGGCGGCGAGCAGCAGATGCTCGCCGTCGGCCGCGCCATCATGGCCGCCCCCCGCACCATCGTCCTGGACGAGCCCTCGCTCGGCCTCGCCCCGATCCTGGTCGACCTGATCTACAATATGCTCGGCAAATTGCACCAGAACGGCGTCACGGTGGTGGTGATCGAACAGATCGCGGCGCATGCCATGCGCTATGCCAAGTCGCTGACCGTGCTGGATCGAGGCAGCATCGTGTATTCGGGCTCGGCGACGGATGCCGCCGCGGAGGAGGCACTCAAGGTCGGCTATCTCGGGCACGCGACCTGACTGGTTGGACGCAAGTTTGGCTGCTAAATCAACGCAAAGGAGGAAGACGATGAACACAACAGAGAAGTCACGAAGGGCGCTGCTGCTTGGCGCAATGGCAACCTGCGGTGCCATGCTCACGGGCATCTCCACCGCATGGGCGCAGCAGGGCCCAGGTGTAACCGACAAGGAAATCAAGTTCGGCACGTGGATGCCGCTGACCGGTCCCATCGCCGCCTACGGCGTGCCGCAGCGTGCCGGCATCGAAGCCTATCTCAAGATGATCAACGACCGCGGCGGCATCAAGGGCCGCAAGTTCGAGCTGGTGGTTGAGGACAACGCGTTCAACCCGCAACGCACGGTGGCCGCGGCGCGCAAGCTCATCACCCGCGACGAAGTGCTGGCGCTGCTGGTGCCGAACGGCACGGCGCAGTCCGCGGCCACCTTCGACTACGTGCTGGGCGAGGCCAAGGTGCCGCTGCTCAACCCCTATGCGGGCGCCGGCGACTGGTACACGCCGCCAAGAGCCAACCTCTATGGCGCCCTGGTGCTGTATGAGAACCAGGCTCGCGCACTGGGTCGCTGGGCTGCCAAGGAAGGCCACAAGAACATCGTCGTGATCCACTCGGCGCTTGCCGCATTCGAGAACGTGGCCGTCAACGTCCTCCCCGGCGCCAAGTCGGTCCGTGCCGATGCGACCGTGGAACGCTTTCCCACCAAGTTCGACACCCAGGACTACGGCCCGATCGCGCTCGAAATCGCCCGCAAGAAGCCCGATGCGCTCGTCTATATCCTGGCGCAACCGGAAATCATCCGCATCGGCAAGGAGTTCCACGCGCAAGGGGTGAAGGTGCCGCAATACACCTACTCGCCTTCGGTGGCCAATTCCATGCTGGAGCTGGGCGGAGCGGCACTCGAAGGGATCCGCTCGGTTTCCTACACGCAGCCGGTGACCCTCGAAACGGCGCCGGTCAGGGAGTACCGCGACGCGCTGGCCAAGTATTTCCCGAACGAGAAGCCGGATTATGTGTCCCTGACTAGCTTTGCGCTGACCAAGATCGTCGTGGAGGCGATCAATCGCATCAACGGCCCCATCAACCGCACCTCGCTGACCAACGCATTGGAGAGCATGAAGAGCTACGACACCGGCATCATGCCCGCCGTTTCATACGGGCCCGACCGGCATCTGGGTGCCACTGTGGTGCAACGCGTGACGGCCCAGAACGGCCGCTGGGTTTCCGTGGGCGCCCCCATCGATACCGAGAAGAACTGGTAGACGATCGTTTGTTTTTGCCGTCGACAGAAGGCCGCACCGTGGCACGGTGCGGCCTTCTTCTTTTGCAGTCACGATTCGGGGAGCACACAGTGAAGACATTGAAGGGCAAGGTGGTGCTGGTCACGGGCGGCGCATCGGGCATCGGCCTCGCGGCGGTGCAGCGATTCGCCGCAGAAGGGTGCAAGGTCGCCATCGCCGACCTCAACCGGCGCGCCGCGGCGGAGGCCGCCGCCGCGCTCGCCCGCGAGGGCGTCACAGCGCGCGCCTATGCGCTCGACGTGCGGCGCGAAGCGTCGTGGGTGAAGGTCATCGCGCAGATCGAGAAGCAGCTGGGGCCGCTGCACGTGGTGGTCAACAACGCCGGCATCGGCAGCCCCGTGCCGCTGCTGCAAACCACGCTCGAATTCTGGCGCAAGATCACCGCGGTCAACCTCGACGGCGTGTTCCTCGGCACCAAGCACGGCGTGGCTGCGCTGGCCAAGAACGGCGGCGGGGCCATCGTCAACATCTCCTCGATCCGTGGCGTGGCAGGCTCGCCGGGCAGCAGCGCCTACTGCGCCTCGAAGGCCGGCGTGCGGCTGCTGAGCAAGACGGCGGCGCTGGAATGCGCTGCGGCGAAGAATCGCGTGCGGATCAACTGCGTGCTGCCGGGATTCGTCGAGACGCCGCTGGTGGCCAAGCACGTGCCGCCGGCCGGACGCCGCCGCAACACCCGCGCGACGCCGATGTCGCGCTTCGCCCGGCCCGGGGAAATCGCCGACGCCATCCACTTCCTCTCCTCGCCGCAGTCGAGCTTCGTCACCGGCACCGACCTGCTGGTGGACGGCGGCTACATGGCTTAGTAGGCACGGAGACAGCGGTTACCGGCACCGCGGTTGCCGGAACCGTGGTTGCCGGAATTACGCGTCCGGCGCTTCTGGCACGCGGGATCCGGTGCCGGAGCAGCCCGCGCCCAGTGGCGCGGTCAGCGAACGCCGGGCCGCATGCGCTTGCCGGGAGGGGCTGCGGGCGGCACGGCCAGCGTCTCCGCGGTCCATGTGCGCGCATGCAGGCGGTAGGCGATACGCCAGCCGCGCGGCGTGCGCACCCATTCGTCCTTGTAGCGCAGGCCACGCGAGATCACCGTGCCGGCCCCGCCGTTGCTGCGCTCGCTCATCAGGAACACCACGGCATGCGTGTCGCTGACCGCCGTGTCGCCTCGCACGCGGATGCGCACGCTCGAGGCGAAATGATTGCTCGAGGAGATCGAACCGCCGCGCAAGGTGTTCTCCAGCCCCCTGGCCGTGCCCTTCCAGCCGTCGTAGCGCACCAGGCCGCCGGAGAAATCGTAGCGGACGTCCTCGGTGAACACGCGCCCCAGTCCGTTCAGGGTGCGGCTGTCGACGCAGTGGAAATAGTCGTCGATCACCGACCGGATGGCGGCCTCGTCGAGCAGGCGACGCAGCGCACGGCGCTCGCCGGCCGACAAGCTGCCAGTTTCCCCGGTCTTTGCCCGTGCGGTGCCGGCACTGCGACCGCGTGCCTTCGATGACTGCCGTGTTGCCATGGTCCACCCTCCCGTATCGGATTCTTTGCCGTGCCGGGGGCCCAGAACGGCGGTTACACTTGATAATAATAAGTCAGCTTAAATAGAACTGACGCCTAATTATCACTCCAACAGATAACAATCAGCGGAGAAATGCCATCACCCAATCCGGCGTCACGCCGCGGCTGCCGATAGAATGCCGCCCACCATGGCGATCATCGCGACCATGGCCAATACGGAGAAGCGCATGAGCGAGGCCGCCCCGGGACAACGGCTGGGGATTCTGACAGGATCATGGCCGCTCGGCATGCCGCCCGACGGCGGCTTCTACCGGGATCTCGCCCGGCAGGTCGAGGACCTCGGCTACGACCTGCTGTTCCATGGCGACCACCTGTTCATGTACAATCCCAACCCCGACGCGCTGATGGTGCTCTCGCACATGGCCGCCTGCACGCGGCGGGTGCTGCTCGGCACCGGCGTGCTGCTGCCGGCCCTGCGCGAACCCGCAGTCATGGCCAAGCAGATCGCGACGCTGGACTATCTCGCGGGCGGCCGCCTCGTGCTGGGCGTGGGCGTCGGAGGCGAGGTGGAACAGGAATGGGCGGCCATGCAGGTGCCGCGCGAGACGCGCGGAGCGCGTACCGATGAATACCTCGAGCTGATGCGACAACTGTGGTCGGGCGAAACGGTCGCCCACCAGGGTCGCTTCAGGAGCGTCGCGGGTGTGCGCGGCACACCATCCCCGTACCAGCCGGGTGGCCCTCCGGTCTGGGTCGGCGGGCGCGGCGGGGCGTCGCTCAGGCGCGCGACGCGCCACCAGGGCTGGATTCCCTATGCGATGTCGCCGCGGCGCGTGCGCGAAGGCGTCACCGCCCTCAAGGCCATGATGGGCGCGCCGCCCGCGCACTTTCGGATCGGCTATGTGCTGTTCGCCTATGTCGACGAGGACGAGGCGCACGCCAAGGAGATGGCAGGCCGCGTGCTCGGGAAGCGCTATGCGCAGGATTTCGACAAGCTGCTCGGGCCGATCTGCGCCATCGGCACGCCTGCGCAGGTCGCCGCGCGCGTGCAGGAATATCGCGAAGCGGGCGTGCAGGACATCATCATCATCCCTCAGGCCCCGGCCGAGGAATACCCGCAGCAGATCGAACGCCTCGCCCGCGTGCTGGGTGTCAGGGCGCCACGAGCGCACCCGCAATGAGCGCCCCGCAGGCACCGCTGGCCGGCGTGCGCGTCCTCGACTTCGGCATGAACATCGCCGGCCCCTATGCGGCCAGCGTCTTGGCGGACTTCGGCGCCGAGGTCGTCAAGGTGGAGCCTCCCGAGGGCGATGCGGCGCGCGGCTTCGAGCCGAAGGCAGGCGGCATTTCCGCGCTGTTCGCCGCCATGAACCACAAGCGGCGTTACCTCGGCATCGACCTCAAGCGGCCGCAGGCGCGGCCCGTCATCGAACGCCTCATCGCGGGTGCGGACGTGCTGATCCAGAACCTGCGGCAGGGTCGCGCGGAGAAGCTGGGGATCGACGCCGGAGCCTGCCACGCGCGCAATCCGCGGCTTGTGCACGCCTCCATCGAGGCGTTCTACCCGCATGAAGGCGAACGGCCGGGCTACGACCTCATGGTCCAGGCCGAGTCCGGCATGATGGCCATGACGGGCCACGCCGGCGGCCCGCCGGCGCGCATGCCATCGGCCGCGATCGACCACGTCACCGGACTGTGGACGGCGACGGCGGTGCTGGCGGCGATGGCAGGCCCGCGCGACCGCGTCGTGATCAAGATCGCCATGCTCGACGTGGCGATGGGACTGCTGAACGATCGCGTCGCCAACTTCCTCGTCGACGGCCAGGAGCCACAGCGCATGGGCTCGGCCACCACGCTCACGACGGCGCACCAAGCCTACCCCACCGCCGACGGCCACATCCTGATCGGCGCACCCAGCGACGGCTTCTTTGCCAAGCTGCGCCAGGTGCTCGGCGCGCCGGTCGAGGGCGACGCACGATTCGACTCGCAGTCGGGTCGCCTCGCGCTGCGCGCCGAATTGGACGCCGCGATCTGCGGCGTGCTCGCCCGCGACGGTACGCAGGCCTGGTACGACCGGCTGAGCGCAGCGGGCATTCCGGTTGCAGTGGTCCGGCCGCTTTCCTCGGCCATCGCCCGGCACGCGCAGTACAGCGCGACCGGCCTTACGGCGCTGTCTTCATCAGGCCTGGGCATGCTGGCGCCACCGGTGCAAATGGCCGGCGTCACTGCGGCGACGGAGGCGCCGCACCGTATTGGCGCGGACTCCGAAGCGGTCCTGGACGAGCACGGTTTCGGCGCGGCCGAACGAGCGCGGCTGCGCGAAGCGGGCATCATCGTCTAGCTCGCGCTTGCCGGTAACAAACCCGGGCAAGCGGGGAGCCATCCGCCCGCCGGTCCGGGCACGCCCTACGGCAAGTCGGTAATGTCCCCCGGCAGCCCTTCATGGTGTGGACGCAGCGGGTGCGGCGGCTGCAACGGATCGCCCTGGACCGGCACGGTGCGCGCGAGGAACTCGATGACGGCACCACCAAAGACGTCGTTGCGATCCCCCGCCACCATGTGCCCCGCCCCTGTGACGTTGACGTACTCGGCGTGGGGACACAACTCGAGGAAGCTTCGCGCGCCGTCTTCGCTCAGCACGTCGGACAGGCCGCCACGCACCAGCAGCGTCGGCAGCTTCAGGTTGCGTGCGCAGGCTTCTAGTCGCGACTGCCGGCGCAGCATCACATCGCGGGTGGGCTGGAACTTCGGATCCCAGTGCCAGACATACTTGCCACGGGCATTCATGCGCAGGTTCTTTACCAGGCCCTGCAGGTTCTTCGGCGGTGTGCGGTGCGGCTGGTAGTTGCCGATGGCCTGTGCGACTTCCTCCAGCGAATCGAACCCCTCGGGTTTTTGCAGCATGAAGGCGCGGATCTTGTCCACGCCTTCGGACTCGATGCGCGGGGCGATGTCCACCAGCACCAGCGCGGTGGCGTCGACATGCTCCTCGCCCGCCGCCACCAGGCTGGTGCCACCCCCCATGGATGCCCCCACCAGCACCGGCCGCGTGCCACCCAGCGCGGCGATGACGCGCACCAGGTCCTCTACCATGACGTTCTGGCCGTAACTCCCGTCGGCCGCCCAATCCGAGTCGCCGTGCCCGCGCGCATCGAAGGCCACCGCGCGATAGCCCGCGGCGCCGAGCCTCTCCCCAGCGCCCTTCCAGGCATGTCGCGTCTGCCCGCCGCCATGCTGCAGCAGCACCAGCGGGCCCTTCGGGTCGCCCCAGGAGTCGCCGGCGATCTTCAACCCGCCCGCGCCGGGCCAGAAATGCATCGGCTCGGGGGTTCCCGGCAGCCTGGTGATGGAACTCATCGTTTGCTTCCTTGTGTGTCGTCGATCACTGAAGGTTCAGGGTCCTGCATGGCGAGTGTTCGACGCAGTCGGAGCATCGCGCGCGCGAATAAAGTGAATTCGGCATTGCCTTATGCAATGACCCTGCCACGGTCAAAGCTAACACAGATAAACACGTGAAAGGATTGCAGCCGCCGTGGCGGCCGACGTGCCGATCACCGATGCAGTACATTGCGTCCGGGATGCCGCCACCGGCCCCACTAACCGAGACGAACCAACAGGAGACGGTCATGCAGCAGATTCGCTTCGGCGCAACGGGACTCAAGGTCTCGCGCCTGTGCATGGGCACCATGACCTTCGGGCTGCAGTGCGAAGAGGCGCAATCCTTCGCCATCCTCGATGCGGCGGCGCACGGCGGCATCAGTTTCCTGGATACGGCTGACGCCTATCCGGTTGGCGGTTCGCTCGAGACCGTCGGACGCACCGAAGAAATCGTGGGCAAGTGGCTGCGTGGCAGGCGTAACCACTTCATCGTCGCCACCAAGTGCTTCGGCCGCATGGGCCCGGAACCCTGGAACCAGGGTAATTCACGCAAGCACATCCTCGACGCCATCGTGGCTTCCCTGCGCCGGCTGGGCACCGACTACGTGGACCTGTACCAGCTGCACCAGTACGACCCCGGCACGCCGATCGACGAGTCGCTGGAGGCGCTGGATACGATCGTGCGCAGCGGCAAGGTCCGCTACGTCGGATGCTCGAACTTCCTCGCGTACCGGGTGGCACGCGCGCTAGGCCGCAGCGAAGCGCTCTGCCTGCACAAGTTCGTGTCGGTGCAGCCGCGCTACAACCTGCTGTTCCGCCAGCCCGAGCGCGAGCTGCTGCCGCTGTGCGCCGAGGAGAACCTCGCGGTGATTCCCTACAACCCACTGGCGGGCGGCCTGCTCACCGCCAAGCATGACCGCAGCCGGCCGCCCGCGGCCGGCACGCGCTTTACCCTCGGCCGCGTGGCACAGCTGTATACCGAGCGCTACTGGAAGGAGCGCGAGTTCGACACGGTGGATGCGCTCGCGGACATCGCGCGCGACGCAGGCGTCGACTTGGCTACGCTCGCCGTTGCCTGGGTGCTGGCAAACCCCGCCATCACTGTGCCCATCATCGGGGCGAGCCGGCCGGAGCAGCTTCGCGCGAGTCTCGCCGCCGTGGAGTACGCACTCGATCCGGCACTGAAGGACAGACTCGATCAGCTCACGGCGGAGTACCGCATGGGCGATGCCGCGCGCTGACAGCTGCGTACGGTGCCGGGCCCGTGGCTGCGCGCGAAGTCCCGCGCAGAGTCCCGCGACAAAGGGCGGCGACGATGGGCCGTGTGAGGGGGACCGTGCCCTGCGCCCTCGTCAATCGCCCGCGGCCGGGCCGGCTGTCACGACTTCGGCGAACCCGGGTGCGGCAAATGCTCGATGAGCGTCTGCGAGTACCCGCCATCCACTTCAATCACCTGCCCGGTCACGTAGGCAGCGTCATCCGAGAGCAGGAAGGCAACGACCCTGCCGATATCGGCCGGCGCGCCGATGCGCCGCAGAGGCATCATCATGCGACGCTTTTCGTACAACTCGGGCACCGAGTACACCGCCTCGGCCATCGCCGTGCGGATCAGTCCCGGCGCGACGCCATTGACGCGCACGCCCAGCGGCCCCCATTCCTGCGCCGCCAGACACGTGAAGGCGGATACGCCGGCTTTGGACATGGAATAGAAGCCAGCTGTCGGCTGCGGGTTCTTCGCCGCGATCGACGAGATGTTCACGATCGCCCCTGCGGTCTGCTGCAGGTGCGGCAACGCGGCCTGCGACAACTGGATCATGGCCTTCAGGTTGACCTCGTAGACCAGGTCCAGGTCGGCCTCGGAGGTTTCGGCCAGCGGTGAGCGGCGGATGATGCCGGCATTGTTCACCAGCGCATGCAGCGCCCCCGCGATGCCGAAGGCCCGCTCCACCAGACCCTTCGGGTCCTTGCGGATGTCTCCCGGCAATGGCGTGCCGTTCACCGCGCGGGCGACCGCGTGCGCGGCGGGCTCGTTCACATCATTGACCAGCACATGCCAGCCGCGCTCACCCAGCACATGCGCGATGCCCTCGCCGATGCCGGCGCCACCGCCGGTAAGCAATATCGATTTCCTGATCACGACCGACCCCTTTCCCTTAGAGAATTCCCGGAAGCATGACGATCCGATGTCATGCGTTCCGAATGCTATCAACAATCCGCCGCTTCGCCTGTGCCGACGCATGCGATACGCCAATCGTCGCCTTGGCGACTCCGCATGCGCCGACCTGTGCTATTTTCGGCGGGCGCCACCGGTTGTCGGCAGTCGAGAGTTTAGCCGCAGCCTGCCGGTCTGCCGTCATTTTTCGGACGCCCTTCCCCTGGAGCCCCGCCCGTGAGCAAAGCCTTCCCAAAACTGTTCTCGCCCATCAAGATCGGCCGCGCCGAAATCCGCAACCGCATCGTGTTCGCCGGACACGGCTCGCGCTTCGTCGACTGGCACAGCTTTCACCTGAATGACCGGCAAGCGCACTATCTCGCCGAACGCGCCCGCGGCGGCGTCGGCATGATCATCCAGGGTTCCTCGATGGTGCATCCCACAGGATTGGGTGCCGCCGGCGTCAACGAGGTCTGGACCGACGAATCGATCCCGTCCTACGCGCATATCGCCAGCGCCGTGCACGAGGCTGGCGCGAAGATCTTCGGGCAGCTTTCGCACCTCGGCCGGCAGGGCCATGGCTTTGCCACGCATCGCGAACTGTGGGCGCCTTCGGCGATTCCCGACCCGGCCAGTCGCATAGTCCCGCACGCCATGGACCGGCGTGACATCGAGGAGCTCGTGGCCTGCTACCGCAGCGCGGCGCGGCGGCTGGCCACGGCGGGATTCGATGGCCTGGAGGTGTATCTGGCGCACGGCTACCTGCTGGCGGAGTTCCTCTCCCCCTTCAGCAACACGCGCGCCGACGAGTACGGCGGCTCGCTGGAGAACCGCTGCCGGCTGCCCTTGCGGGTGCTGGAGGCCGTGCGCGAGGAAGTTCCAGGACTGCCCGTCGGCATCCGCGTCAGTGCCGAGGAATTCGTCCCCGACGGCATCAACCCGGA
>Ga0194132_10010787_pt1 | contig 12023 bp, 10 predicted proteins | sample TA2KigOf80mmetaG_FD_148612 | JGI IMG/M metagenome (GOLD analysis project Ga0194132, IMG submission 148612) | Freshwater microbial communities from Lake Tanganyika, Tanzania - TA2015054 Kigoma Offshore 80m | ecosystem: Environmental > Aquatic > Freshwater > Lake | place: Tanzania: Lake... | reverse complement strand
GACCTTGTCGAACTCGTCGGCCGAGAGCCCCGTGAACATGCGGAACAACAACGGCTTCCGACGCAATTTCTCGTAATTCGTCATAACCCTATGAATAGGCCATCGATCGCTATTGCGCAACGAGTCTAACGTCGTTGGGGTCGAGGCTGCAATGAACCGCCATGCGCGCGGCAACCCACGGCGTAATGGCGGGGTGCTTCCGTTTGCCCGTAGCGACTTCGCGAAGAACGGGCAGCAGCGCCGCGGCCCCGGGGCCGCTTCTGGGGCTTTTGAGTTTTCGTAGAGCGGACTCGCGGCGCGCTTTGTCGTCCGACTCTAAATCTGTCAGCAACTGCGGGATCGTCAGCGGGCCGCGCCATCCGGCGATCATTTCGGTCGTGTCGCGCCTCGTGTCGTCGCCGCGCGCACCCAAATATTTCAGGAACTCCTTATCTTCGAGAAGCGGGAGCGCGGCCTTTACGACCTCCGGCGGCACGGGTTCCCCACAATGCCGGATCAACGCTAACGCGATGAAGCGGACCTCGTGATCCTTGCCCGTCAGAAACGGAATCAGTCGCGGCACGAACGGCCGAACTGCGGTTGCCCGTGGATAGGTAAAATGGCGCGATCCCTTACACAGCGCTTTGAACCGCTCATTGCGGGTGAGCTCGTTCTCGTCGGCGAGCAGCGCGGCCAGCGCCTTGTGCCCGTCCGGGCCGAGTTCCAAGAGGCTCGAAATGAGCGAGTCTTTGCTGTTTTTGCGTAGGACGCGCACGAGCGCGGGCACAAGCGGGGCCGCGTCCGCGCCGAACGGTGTCCACACGACCCGCGCGTCGACCGGCCCAAAGGGGGCGCGGTACTTGGCATCGCCGTCATCGGCGAGCGACAGGATGATTGCCGGCAACAGGTCGCGCTTCACCGCGGGCAGCGCCTTCGGGCCGATAGCAACAAGTGCATTCGACGCGGCCTCACGCAGCCACAGCGGTTCGGGCCAGAGTGGTCCGCGCCCGTCACTCGCGCCCAACTTGAACTCGGGAACGGTCGCCCGCGGGTCGAGAACCGCTTGAATCAGCGCGGGGATCGCGGCTTCGGCCTTCGGGCCTATCGCCGCGAGCGCTTCGATTGCGTTCAGGAACACCCACTGGTTTTCGCCCTCGCCCAACCGCTTGATGAGCGCGGGCACGGCGTCCGCGGCGAGCGGCCCCAGCGCCGTCAGCGCCGCGGCGGCGCGCCCGCGCACCTCGGCGTCGCGGTGGGCGAGGAGGTCGATGTACGCGGGGACTGCCTTCGGCCCGACGCGCGCGAGCGCGTCCCACGTCGCTTCGAGCAGGAAGTGCGCCGCGCGCTCGTCGCGCGTCCACGTGCGCTGGCTCCACGGCGGGATCGGAACCGGGTGCAGGGTGTCGCGGATCACGCCCGCCAGCGCCGGAATCGCGGCTTCGGCCTTCGGGCCGAGGTCGCCAAGCATCTCCGCGGCAATGACCCGCTCGCCGGGCTTGCCGCTCTTCAGCGCCTGAACGATGTCGGGAACGCGCTCCGGGACCGGCGCGGCCGCAACCGGCACCGCACCGAGCAGCAGAAGGGGAATGCAGGAGCGCATCATGGGACGGGCACCCCGGAGACACGAACCGGTCCGATAGTACCAGACGGCGACCGCGCCCGCACCTAACACGCCGCACACGGCGCGGCCTTGCTCAATTGTACACATCCGAAAGTCACGCACTCACGTATCGCGCTCCGCGACCGGGCACCCCAGACGAGTTGGCGCTCTGGCGCTCTGGCGCTCTGGGGGGTGAAACACTAGAAAAACAAGCGTTTCACCCAGAGCGCCACTCCAAAAGAAGTGGCGCTCTGGGGTGGGGAAGTGGCGCTCTGGGTCGGGAATTGACGATCTCTTTTTGGCAATCTGGCCCCCCTGTCGTGTAGGCCCCCATCCCCGCCCCACACCGGCGCGGGCCGGCAGCGGGGTCGAACGCGCCCGTTGCTTCCGCGGGCCGCTGCGCCCACAATACGCCCATCCGCACTCGCACCTTCGGAGCGCTCGTCATGCTGCCGCGCCTGTTCCCGTCCGCCGCGCTCGGCGGGCTGTGCTTCTTGCTCGCGTTACCGGCCGCGCCCGCGCCTGCGGTCGATGTGGCCCCGGCCCCGCGCGCCGCTGTGCCCGCGACCCCGGCCGAGATCGACCGCGCGCTGCTGGCCGAGATCAAGGCCCGCAGCGAACTGATGAAGAACCTCGAACACCTCTCCGACCGCATCGGCGGGCGGCTCACCGGGTCCGCGAGCTTGGAGAAGGCCAACCGCTGGACCGCGGACAAGATGAAGGCCTACGGCCTCGAAAACGTCCGCCTCGAACCGTGGGAGATCCCCTACGGCTGGGAGCGCGGCAAGGCGGAAATGAAACTGATCGAGCCGAACACCGGGCGCACGCTCAGCATCGCCTCGCGCGGCTGGACGGCCGGCACGAAGGGCAAAGTGACCGGCGACGTGGTGCTGCTCAAGGCCCGCAGCAAGGCCGAGCTTCAGGCGTACAAGGGCAAACTCAAGAACGCGACCGTGCTGCTGTCGCCGCCGGCCAACGTGAAGCCGGTCACGGACCTGAGCTACCTCGAACCCGCGCCCAAGAAGGTCGATCCGAAAAAGGACGAACCGAAGAAAGATGAACCCAAGAAGGACGAGCCGAAGAAGGGGCCGAAGATCGACGAAGCGTACAGCGACATCGGCGGCGGGTCGTGGCTGCGCGAGGAGCTTCAACCGGGCAACGCGTTCCTGACGGAAATCTTCGCGTTCCTGAAAGAGGAAGGGGCCGCGTGCGAGGTGACGGACTCGCCCAAGCCGTACAACCTGCTCGTCACCACCGGGGGCTGGGGCACCCGCGACCGGGCCACCGCCGAGAGCGGCGTGCCGCGCGTGTTCATGGCCCACGAGCACTACCTGCTGCTGTACCGGCTGGCCTCGCGCGAGAAGGAAGTCACGCGCGTGGAAGTCGAGATCAGCAACAAGTTCGTGCCCGGCCCGGTTGAAGTGTTCAACACCATCGGCGAGGTCCGCGGGAGCGAGAAGCCGGACGAGATCGTTGTGGTGGGCGCGCACCTCGACTCGTGGGAACTGGCGAGCGGCACCACCGATAACGGCACCGGGAGCTGCGTCGTGCTCGAAACCGCGCGCGCGGTCGCGGCGCTGGCGAAGGCCGGGCACCGCCCGAAGCGCACGATCCGGTTCTGCCTGTTCACCGGCGAGGAGCAGGGCTTGTACGGGTCGCGCAAGTACGTCGAGAAGTACAAGGCCGACCTGCCGAAGCACTCGGTCGCGCTCGTTCACGACACCGGCACCGGGAAGGTGAAGGGCTTCGGGCTACAGGGTCGCACCGGGCTGCTGAAAGTGCTGGACCCGGAACTGGTGTCGCTGAAGGGGTTGGACGGCTGGGTCGGGCTGGACGCGGGCCGGCTGCGCGGCTCCGATCACGAGTCGTTCGACGACAAGGGCGTGCCGGGGTTCGCGTGCCGACAGGAGAACGACGAGTACCGGCTGACGCACCACACGCAAGCGGACACGTTCGACAAGGCCCGCGAGCCGAACCTGATTCAGGGCGCGCAGGTGATGGCGGTCACGGCGGTGCGCATCGCCAACCTGCCGGACCTGCTCCCGCGGAAGTAGGGGGCGCGCGCCGCGTCACGCGGCTTGGGCGGTCCCGGGGGCGGGGGGCGCGAGCGCGCGCACCTCGTCCAAGATCGCCCCGTTCAGTTCCTGTTCGATCGCGCGCGAGATGCGGATCGTCAGGTGCCCGTCGATCACGCGGTGGTCGATCATGCACCGGACGCGCAGCGAGTCGTCGTCGGCGAACGAGTCGTAGAACGCGGTGAACGTCCACGGGGCCAGCAGGCTCATCGCCACCCCGCCCATCGCCGCCGTCGTGCTGATCCCGATGTTGCCGAGGAACTTGCCGCGCAGCCGCGGCATCCAGTTCATCAGCAGCGACCAGATGACCCGGCGCGCGAGCAGCGGCAGCCGGGCCATGCGGAGCGCGTTCTTGAACCCGGACAGCTCCGCGATGGGCCGGTCCTTGTGCTTGCGAATCTGGGCGTCGATTTCGGCTAGTGTGAGCTTCTCCGGCGAGTGGATGCGGGCGAGGAACAGGCCCGGGTCGTTCGGTCCGCACTCGCGCTCGACCACTACGGAGATGACGTTCTCGTTGTACTCCCAGAGCCGGTGCCACGGGCGCGTGAGGAACACGCGGCGCAGTTCCGGGTGCCGGTCGGCGGCGCGGGCCAGCCCTTTCACGAAGGTGGCGAGCCAACTGGGGCGGCGCGCGGGGTCCGCCGCGCGCCGGGCCGCGGCCAGCTTGTGCAGTTTCATCACGCGCTCGCCGCCCACCAGCGGGAGTTGCCGGCTCGCGTGCAGGATGTCGCCCACCATGCGCCGGGCCGCGGTCAGCGGCACCGAGTGCCCCGTTACTGGCTTCATGCCCGAACCTCCTGTGCGGTCACGCCTCTGCTGCTGTAGCCGGCATCACTGAGGCCGGTGCTGTACGGCGCGTGTAGCTCCGGCCGCGCAGAGGCCGGCTACAGTATGCACCCAACTGCATGCGGTCACGCGGCGACCGGCACCCGCGGGGCCGGGGCCGCGCGGTCCAAGTCCACCATATCGCGGACGTTACCCGTAATCGGGGACTGGTGTAAATCGCGGTCCTGCGCCCCTAGTACCACCGGCAGCCCGCCCTTTGGTCCCAGCGAGATGCCCATGTGCCGGTCCACGCGCGCGTTCGGCACCACGTTGATCTCCCACCTCGGCACGATGTGCGCGACCGCGAGCTTGATGATGCACTGCGCCAGCGACGAGCCGAGGCACGTCCGCGGCCCGGCCCCGAACGGCAGGAACTCGGCCGGGGTCGGCTTGATCGTCTCCCACCGCGCCGGGTCGAACCGCTCCGGGTTCGGGTACAGCTCCGGCATGTGGTGCGTCATGTAGTGGCTGAAGATGACGCGCGTCTTTTTCGGGATCAGGTACTTCCCGAGCGCGCCGTCGCGCGACGTGAGCCGCCGGCTGTACGGCACCGCGGGCAGCAGTCGCATGCTCTCCTTCAGCACGCGCGTCAGGTACGGCGCGGCGTCGAGCTGGTCGTACTGCGGGTTCGGGCCGAGGCCCGCGAGTTCGTCCAGCAGGTTCTGCTGCACCTGCGGGAACTGCGAGAGCAGGAACAGGGTCCAGTTGAGCGTGTTGCCGGTGGTCTCGTAGGCCACGAGGAACAGGGTAAGGGCGTGGCCCACGATTTCTTCGAGGGGTACCTCTTTGCCGTCGCGCGTGGTGAACCGGAGCAGCGCGGAGAGGGCGTCGGTGCCGGCGGCCCCGGCCGCGCGGCGCGCGCGCATGATGTCGAGGAACCGCTGCTCTAGCTTGGCCGCGTCCTTCAGCATCCGCCGGTACGGGGTGAACGGGAGGTTCACCGGGAACGCCCGCACCCACGGGGCGAACGTCTGGAACATCCAGTGCTCCATCGCCTCGTGCAGGTCGGCGCTGGCGCTCCCCTCGTCCAACCCGTACAGCAGGTCGCGGACGACGTTCCAGACCATCAGGTGAACGTCGCGGTGCAGGTCGCGCACCTGCCCCGCGGCCCACGGCGCGGTGGCCCGCTCGACGTGCCCGCGGATCGCGAACTGGTGGACGCCCATCATCGACCGCTGGAACACCGGCAGCAACTGGTGCCGCATCCGCTTGTGGTCCTCGCCGTTGAGCGAAAAGATGCTCTGGCGCAGGCGGTGCTGGGCCGTGTGCTTTCGGCCCGGCAGCACGAACGGGCGCGAGTGGAACAGGTCGGTCTCTTGGTACAGCGCGCGGTTGTACTCCGGCCCGAACGCGACCAGCACGGTGCCCATGCGCGTCTGGAGCCGGGTCAGGTCGCCGTACTTGGCGCGAAGCCCGTACATGTACGTGAGCGGGTCGCGGTCGAACCGCATCTGGAGCCAGATCGCGCCGGGGATCGACAGCCGGCGGCCGGGAATTGCCGACAGGGGCAGCAGATCGGAACCGGGACCGTCCATGTCGTCGCTCTCCGCGCGGCGCACCGCCGCACGGGAGAATCGACATCCCGGACCGGGGAAGTTGAACCAATTGCGCCGGTCGTGCCGGCGCGCCGCTACTTCAAGCCGATGACGCGGTCGAGCACCCAGCAGCCGCGGGCGTGGCACTGGCTGAGGTCGCGGCAGTGGGCCAGTGTTTCGTCGCAGTCGCACCCGGCCTCTTGGAGCGCGTCGGCCAGAACGGGCATCGCACCGAAGTCGCGGGCCTCGTGGATGCGGCGCGCGACGCCGACCGCGTCGGTGCTGCGCCAGCTCTCGTCGAAGGGGGCCGGGCGGTACGGGTTGCCGTACACCTCGCGCACGAGCCGCGCGCTGTGGAACCGGCGCGACACCCACGCGAACGTGGGCGTGTGCGTGTCGAACGGGAGGTACACGAGCGCCGCCAGCCCGCGCCAGTCGGCCGGGGCGAACGGCTCGGCGGGCGGGCCCCTATCCCAGTCGAGGGCGTTCGCGCGCGCCGCCGGGGTCGCCCCGGCCAGCGCCTCGTGAACCCGGTCCGTGAGTTGCATCAGTTCGGAAAAGAGCGCGCGCAGGTCGCCTTCCGCGCCGTCGCAGTGCAACAGCCCCTCGGCGACCGGGGCGACCGCGGCCCGGAGCGGTTCCAGCTGGTCCGGCGCGTCGGCGTAGGTTTCGGCCAGCGCGACCAGCGCGCGGCACACGGCGGGGAGCCGGCCCCACGCGCGGCGGGCGCACGCCAGCAGGTACATGCGGGGGCGGCGCGTCTGCGGGTCGGCGCTGCCGTGGCTCCGCGCCGGGTGGCGCGCGGCCAGCATCGCCCGCGCGTCGATCGTCGTCAGCCACGTCTGCTCGTCCATGCCGCGTTATCCCGGCCGGGGCGTCGGGGGCTTCAGCAGTTGGGCGAGTTGAACTTCGAGTGCCGCGACGCGGGCCTTGAGCGCGTCGAGTTCGGCGAGGGCCGTATCGAGGCGCGCGTCCGCGACCGGGGCGGGCACTTGAGCGGGCCGCGGTGCGGGCGCGGCGTCGAACGCGGCCGGCGCGCCGGCGTGCGTGGCCCTCAACGTCGCGAGTTCGTCGGCCGTGTGGAACCCGTGGGCCAGCACCGCGCCGCGGCGATCCGGCTCCGTCAGGTATACGACCAACTTGCGCTCGACGAGCGGTTTCAGCACGTCCTCGAGTGCTTCGAGCGAGTCGATGGCGGCCATGCGCGCGGCCCGGACGCGCAGGTCGCCCTTCGTCTGCGGGCCGCGCAGCAGCAGTTCCGCGAGCACCGCGAGCTGCGGGCCGTTGTCGGTCCACGCGGTGTACAGCTCGTGGCGGAAGCGGTCCGCGCGCCCGCCGGTGATGCGCGTCACCAACTCGCGCGCTTGCAGCGCCTCGACGCCGTCCTCGACCTCGACCTCGTCCAGATCGACGACCGGGTCGCGGTTCGACTTCTGGTTGCACCCGGTGACGAGGGCGTTGAGCGTGAGCGGGTAGGCGTCCGCGGTCTTCGAGGTCTTCTGCTTCTCAACGAGCACGCCCAGAATGCGTCGCGCGAGCGGCGACAGCGGCTCCCACTTCGGCGCGGGCTTGGGTTCGTTCGGGGGCGGAGGTGCGGGGGTCGAGTCCGTCGACATGAGGGCCACTCCTGAGATCAGTGTGGCTGTGTTTTAGGAACTGCGCGAACGAAAGGCCGCTTGCGGCTTCGCCCGGGCGAAGCCGCAAGCGGCTCACCTCACTTGGGGAACTTCGCCGGGTCGCTCACGAGCGGGTCGAGCGGGTCGCCGTTGAGCGCCTTCATGTACAGCACCAGATCGGCCTTCTCCTGCGCGGTCAGGTTCAGCTTCAGCGGGATGATGGGCTTCTTGCTGGGGCCGTAGGTCTTCACGCCCGCGTCCACCGGCTTGCCCTCGGCGCGGGCCTTGAGGTACGCGGCCTCGGCCGCGGTGTCGCGCATCTTCTCGTCGAGCCACGCGTTCACGTTGCCGCCGCGGTCGTACAGATCGACCACCGCTTCGAGGGTCTTCTCGTCGCCGCTGTGCATGTACGGCGCGGTTTGCAATAGGCCGCGCGTGCCGGGCGTCTTGAACGCGCCCACCAGCGCCGTGTCCTTGTGGCCCGTGGGGAGTCGCACGAACCGGCCGAACTCGTCGAGCGGCAACTCGCCGTCCTTCGCGCCGATGCCGAGGTTGTGGAACGTGTGGTCGGTGAACGTGTCACCGGTGTGACAATTGGTGCAGCGGGCCTTGTTGAAGAACAGGTCGCGCCCGGCGAGCAGGCGCTTGCCGAACTCGTCGGCCTTGGCCGCGTCCTTGTCGGCGACGAGGCTCAGGTCTTTCAGGGCCGGCCCCTTGCGCGCGAACTCGTCCTTCAGGGCCGCGGTGTAATCCTCGGCCTTCAGCACGAACTTGCCGGTCTCCTCGGCGATGACGCGCTTGCGCATGAGCGCCTCGGCCCGGTCGTGCAGGCTGTTGCCGTTGAGTACGGTGCGCTCGTAGGTGGCGATGGCCTTCGCCGCGGCGTCGCGCGTCGGGGCGTGGCCGAACACGGCCATAAACGCCTTCACGTACTCCGGTTTCGCGCGCAAGCGGGCGATGGCCTCTTCCCACGGGTCGGCCTTACCGCCGAACATTTCCTTGTTGTTGCCGACCGGCCCCTGTGCCTGATCTTCGAGCGAACTGCCGCGCCCGTCCCAGAACTGGAACCGGTTGTACGCGCTGTTGAACACCGTGGGCGAGTTGATCGGCCCCAGCGCGTTGTTGATGCCGGTGGACGTGCGGCGGGCGTCCGCGAACCCCTTGTCCGGCGCGTGGCAGGTGGCGCACGCCACCTCGCCGTTGGTGGACAGAATCTTGTCGAAGTACAGTTGCTTCCCCAGAACCCACTTCTCAACGGTCATGGGGTTCTCGGCCGGCACCGCCGGCGCTTGCGTCAGGCCCAGAGGCACCTTCAGTTTCACGACCTTCTGCGTCACCTTCGCTCCGGTCGCGGGGTCGATTGTCTCCTGCGTTCCCTCGGTCCAGAAGGTGGTGAGCGCCTTCCACTCGGGCTGATTGCTGGTAACGAACACCATCGGGACCCGGTCCTTGAACGGCGTCATCTTAGACTCGTCCGGCAGCAGGAAGTCGGCCGGTTCGGGCTTGGGCTGCGCGAGCGCGGGGCTCGCGCCCAGCACCAGCGCAACGAGACAAGAGAAACGAAGTGTCATGGAAGCCCTCTCGACGGTTAGCCGTGACCCAAAAGGGGAGCACGAGGCGTGAGTGTGTGCGGGGGGACTATCCTATCGGCGGGCGCGCGGGGGGCCATCGGGCGCGCGTTCGCCCCCAATCGGCGGGGCCGATGGGAGTGCGGTCAGAAGTTCGGCGACCGTCGGCCGGTCGGTCGGGTCCGCGGACCGGTACGCGAACAGCAACTTCCGCTCGCGCGACAGGACGAAGTCGCCGCCCAGTTGGAGCACGTCTTCGCCCCGGTTCGGCTTCCGCACGCGGTAGCCCTTGAACATGCCGCGGAAGTAGCCCCACAGCACGCGCGGCCTGAAGAACGCGAACCAGTTCGTGCGCTCCAACCCGAACGCGGCGTAGGCCGCGCGCGCGGGGTCGGATACGACGGGGACGGGCAACCGCGTTCGCGCGACGTAGTGCGCCACCAGTTCGGGTTTCGCCTGCGAAACGACGAGAACGGAACACCCGCGGGCCGCGAACGTGTCGCGGGCGGCGGCCACCTCGCCGAGGTGGGCGTTGCAGGCGATTCAGGCGAGGTGCCGCAAGAAGACGAGGAGCAGCGCGTCGGAGGTGCAGAACTCCGACAGCCGAACGGCGCTGCCGTCCGGCCGGAGGATCGCAAAATCGGGAACGGTGTCGCCGGGCGTCACTTCTTCACGCGCGCCAGTGTGAACAGGCCGGTCTTGGTGTTCGGTTCGGACTTGAACTCCTTCGGCCGGTCCGCGCCGTCCATGCTGAAGCAGATGACGAGCTTGTCCTTTTCGATTTTGTAGATGCCCTTCACGGTCTCATTGCGGCCTTTCTCCGGCACCAAGTCGATGGCGAACGGCGTCGCCTTCGGGTCGAGCGTGTAGGTGGCGGTCTCGTCGCGCTTGCCGTCGGCGATGGTGAGCTTGCCCGCCTTGAAGGTCATCGTCGTGATCTGTTCGTTCTCGCGCGGCCGACCCTCCTTGACGAACTCGACCAGCTTCCACTCGCCCTCGATGCTCTCGACGGGAGCCTTCGGCGGCTCCTTCGGAACGGGCGCGGCGGCAAACGTGACGAGCGCGAACGCGGCGAGCAGATTCATGAGGCCCCGGCAGGTTGAGGTGCCCACCATCTTACCCGCTGGCGCAGTTGCTTCGCCACTTCCTTCCAGAAGCCCCACGCGAATCCGAAGTGAATGGCGACGAACACCACCGGCACGCGCACGGCCGCGGCCCGCGATAGCTTGCGGCCCAGCACAACGCCCGCGCCCAACAGGACCGTTGCGTACAGGGCGAGACTCGCGAGCCACAGCGCGCCGAAGTACGGCACCACAAGGCTGAGGGCCCCGCCCGCGAGCACCCACACCGCCCACAGCGGCGGCACCAGCGCCGGCAGCGTCAGCGACTTGGGGTGCTTGAAGGCCAGCTTCGCGCGCCCGCCGCCGTACCGTCCCAGTTGGTAGAACAGCGCGCGGAAGCTGGACCGCGGTTCGTACACGATCTTCACCGCGGGCGTGAAGTAGCACGTCAGCCCGGCCGCGTGGACCCGCTCGTTGAACTCCACGTCCTCGCAGGCGTCGAACGCCTGATCGAACAGCCCGACGGTGTGGAATACGCTCCGCGCGTACGCCACCGCCGTACTCTGTGGCGGCACGAACTTGGCCTCGTTCGAGTAGATGTCCGAGTCCGGGTTGTGCCCCAACCGGCTGCTGCGCGCGGCGCTCACCGCGCGCTGGAACGGCGTCGGGTCGGGTACGTCCAACGGTTGCGGGCGGCCGAGGCAATCGGCCCCGCTCGCGGCGAACGCCGCCGACAGGTTCTTGAGGTAGTCGCGGTCGGGCACGTGGCAGTGCCCGTCCACGATGACGACCACGTCCATGCGCGCGTGCCGGATCGCGGTGTTGCGCCCCGCGGACGACAGCCGCGCGGCGTTGAACACGAGCTTCAGGTTCGGGAACTCGCCCTGCAACCGGCGGACGATGGGCACCGTCTCGTCGGTGGACGCGCCGTCCGCGACGATCACCTCGAACTCGTCGCGCGGGAAGTCCTGCGTGAGCAACAGGCGCAACGTCCCCTCGATGGACCGCGCCTCGTTCCGCACCGGCACGACGACTGATACTGAGGGCATGGGGTGGTCCTCCGCGGGACCGCGGGCGTCCCGCCCGCTGCTTCGCATGGGTTGAAGTTGTGCGGTTCCGTCAAAGCACGCCCCGACGCGCTCAGCAGCGGGCGGGACGCCCGCGGTCCCGGGGGCATTCACTCCGTGGGCACGCGCGGGGCGCGGTAGTACAGGCGTTTCAAGCCCAGCGCCTTGAGCGCCGTTGCGAACAGGATGAACAACTCCATGCCCGCGGTGCGGTGGCGCAGGTAGAACAGGTCGTACACGAGCTTGTTGCGGACGCTGCGCACGCACGAATCGGGCGGCAGGTGGACCTGCGCGAAGCCCGTAATGCCGGGGCGCACCGCGTGCCGGCGGTCGTAGCCCACCACCTGTTCGCGCAACCGGGCGACGATCTCCGGGCGCTCCGGGCGCGGCCCGACGAGGCTCATCTCGCCCTTCAACACGTTGAACAGTTGCGGCAGTTCGTCGAGGTGCAGCTTGCGCAGCACGCGGCCGAGCGGGGTGATGCGCGCGTCGCCGGGCTTGCACCAGGTCGGCCCGGTCAGGGCCTCGCAGTCGTGGTACATGGTGCGAATCTTGTAGAGCGTGAACACGGCCCCGCCGCGGCCGACGCGCCGCTGCGTGTAGATGGCCGGGCCGCGCGACGTGAGCCGCACCAGCACAACACACGCCAGCAGCACCGGCAGCGCCGGGACGAGCATCAGCGCCGCGAGCGCGAAAT
>Ga0194132_10010780_pt1 | contig 12029 bp, 5 predicted proteins | sample TA2KigOf80mmetaG_FD_148612 | JGI IMG/M metagenome (GOLD analysis project Ga0194132, IMG submission 148612) | Freshwater microbial communities from Lake Tanganyika, Tanzania - TA2015054 Kigoma Offshore 80m | ecosystem: Environmental > Aquatic > Freshwater > Lake | place: Tanzania: Lake Tanganyika... | reverse complement strand
CACCCTCCCGCGGGTTGTCGGTTCCATTACTGGGGCTTCTCGTCCTCGACTGCGTGGACCATCTCGCCGCCGGCCTCGCTCACCTTCGCGATGAGGTCTTCGAACGTCGCGGCCAGTGTGTCCTTGTGGATCTTGAGCAGTACGGTGCGTTCACCGGGCGGGCTGTCTCCGAGTTCGGCCTGCACGAGCGCGGTCATATTCATCAGGCCGACCTGTTTGCCGTTCAAATATACCTTACCGGCGTCGTCGATCGTTAGCGAAACCTTCGGTTTTCCGACCGCTTTTGCCCCGGTCGCCTGCGCCGGCTCCCACTTGATCTGGGACTCGTCCTGCATCTTCGCCAAGATGAGGAAAAACAGCACCAGATTGAAAACGATGTCGGCCATCCCCACGAAGGGGGGCACCGCCTCCAGTTTTCGGCGCTTGAACTTCATGGGGGTCTCTGGCGAAGCCGCGAGCGGCTTACTTCACGATCACTTCGCGGTCCACTTCCACTTGCAACGTCACGATGCCGCCGGCGTCCTCGATGGCGCTCGTGACCTTGATCCAGTGGGCGTAGGGCGTGTCCTTCGCGGTCTTCACTTCGACGATCCGCTCTTCGGGCTTGCCCTTCTTAGCCAGCAGAGCGGAGAGCTTGCCCTTCAGTTCCGTCAGCGGGACCGCGGTGCCGTTCAGCGACACGGTCGTGCGGGTCATCGCCACTTCGACGTTCTGCGGTTTGGTGTCCGCGCTCTTCTTATCGGTCTCCGAACTGGGCACCTGTTGCGGCTTGCCCTTTTGCTCTTTGGAACTGGACGCGCACACGACGAAGAAGATCAGCAGGTTGAAGGCGAGGTCGGTGAGGAGGTTCATCACCCACGCGGCGTGCGCGGCCCCCTTCCCGGTCGCGGGTCCGGCGGCCATCAGGTGCCCCCCTGCGCCGGGGCGGGCAGCGCCGGCAGCGCGCCCGGAGTGTCGCCCGAACCCGGCGCGAGGTGCAAGATCAGCGCCTCGATCAGCTCGCTCGCGGTCTCTTCCGCTTCCAGAATGTGCGCGCCCACCACCGAGCTGAAGTAGTTGAAGAACATGTACGCCGGGATGCCGACCATCAGCCCCCACACGGTCACGATCAGCTTCACCTTAATGCCGGCCGCGGCGACCTTGATGATGTCTTGGTCGCGGCCCATCGTCGCGATGCCCTCGAACATGAGCACCATGCCGACGACCGTGCCGAGCGAGCCGAGCATCGGGGCGACCGTGGCGACGGTGGAAAGGATCGACAGGTTCTTTTCGAGCGCCGCGCTGATGTGCGCGCTGTAGTCCTCCATCGCCTTCACCACCTGCTCTTCGATCTTGCCGGGGTCGTAGTTGAGCTTGCGGAGCAGCTTGTAGCGGTGGATGCCGACGGCCAGAATCGCCGGCACCGGGCCGTGCGCCCGCGCGCACAGCGCGACGGCCTCTTCGACCTTGTCCGCGCGCAGCAGGTCGAGGACCTGCCCGCGGAGGGCCGCGGCATCAATGGCGATGAGCCGCAGCGCGCGGAACCGCTCGACGATGACCCCGGCCCCGATCACCGCGAGGAGCAGGATGGGCCACATGAACGGCCCGCCGTCGATCATGTAGCCCATCGCGCCGGCGCGCCACCACTCGTTATCGGCAAACAGCGTCATGTCGTAGTCGCGGTAGTAGGCCCGCCCTGCCGGGGCGGGCTTGTGACCCGGTTCGTGAAGCGGCCCGAAGTGTCGGGCAGTGCCGCCCGGCAGGCGGCACCTACCCAGACTCAGTTTTTGTCCAGCCCGTTGGAGGCTTCCTCGAACTGGCGGAGCATTTCCGGCAGCGCGAGCCGGCCGCGGGCGAACTTGGCCGCTTCCGTGGTTGGGTAGTCCCAGCGGCACTTGTTGTAGCTCTCGAACGCCTTCTTCATGTTGTTCGCGGTGCGGTAGCTCTCGCCCGCCCAGAACATCGCGTCGGCCGCAAGCGGGTCCTCGCGGAACGTCTTCACGAACTTGTCGAACGTCTCCGCGGCCTTCGCGTGCTGCTTGTCCTTCGCGTAGCACTGGCCCACCCGGAACGCCATCTTCGGCGCGAGCCGGTGGCCCTCGAACTTCTCCAAGAACTTCTCGCCCACCTGCGCCGCGACCTTGTAGTTCTCGGCCTTGTAGAAGTGGTCGTTGATGCGGACCATCACGTCCGCGATCAGCGGGTTCTTGGGGTACGTCGCGGCCAGCGTCACGTAGGCCTCCAGCGCCTGATTGAACTCGCCGGCCTCTTCGTAGGCTTGGGCCATCTTGTACTGCGCGTTCGGCGCGAGGGTGTGGTCCGGGTACTGCTTCACCACGGTCTGGTACGCGGCCACCGCCTCGCCGTACTGCTTCAGTTCTTGGGCGAACTGGCCCAGCAGGAACGACACGCGCGGCGTGTACTTCGGGTTCGGGTAGTCCTCGATCACCTCGCGTAGCACCCGCCGCCCGGACTCCAGCGCGGCCCGCGCGTCGGCCTCGCGACCCAGCCCCTTGTGGCTCTTGAAGAGCTCGAAGTGGCTCTCCGCGATGTGGAACTGCGTCTCCACCGCGAGCTGTTCCTCGGTGAACACCTTGCTAAACGCCTGCAGCTTGCCGTTGGTGCCGATGACCACCGCGACCGTGGCCGACGACACCAGTTTGCCGTCCGCGGTGCTGGCCGCGCGCTCGTCGGCGTAGGCCACCTCGATGGTGTCGCCGAAGTAGCACTCCAGTTCCGGCGCGTCCGGCTTGATGTTGCCCGCGGTCGGCTTCTCGACCGGTTTCAGCAGGACCGAGCCGGTGAAGGTGCCGCTGTGGGCGAGTGTCTCGACCAGTTCGATGACCTCGTCCTCGCCGCGCTTGGTCGTAATGCGGACCTTGATCTTGTCGCGATCCGGGCCGCGGTCGGCGTCGAAGTCCGTTACCTTCAGGTACAGGCGCTCGCCGACGTGAACGGCGGTGACGTCCTTCGCGTACTCGGAATCGGTGCAGACGAGCTTGCCGTCGGTGATGAGCCGCGCGCCCGCGGCCAGCGGGACCGGGGCCATCGCGCCGGGGCGCTTCTCGTCCTTATAGACGACCTCGATCTGGTCGGAGCCGTTCAGGTTCAGCACGCGGGTGACGAGCGCCTTGTCGCGCCCGCCCTTGCCGTCGTCGCCCATCTCTTCCTTCGTTATCACCGGGCCACCGATCAGGTCGCGCGGCATGGTCGCGGTCAGCGGCACCAGCGACGCGCTGGCCTTGCCGCCGAGTTGCAGGATCACTTGGCCGGTGAAGCGGCCCTCGAGCAGCGCGAGGCCGTAGCGCTCGGGCGCGCCGCCGGTGCCGTGCAGTTGCCGGTCGTCCAAAACGCACTCGACATCGACCTCGGCACCGCTCGTCGTCTTCACCTTCACGATCACCTTGCTGCGGCTGTCCTTCGCGGCGTCGCGGTCGATCACCTCGACGGTGAACGGCGCTTCGAACGCGACCCCGGCGACGTACTTCGGGTCGGCCGAAGCCGGCGTCGGCGGCAGGTAGCGGATGATCGGCGTCGGATCCACCGGCGGCGCGCCGGGCACCTGCACCGGGACCGTGGCGCGCGTCTCGACGATGCGCACGCGGCCCGCGGTCGGCTCGTTCACGTACACGACGGCCTCGCGCACCGAGGCGTGGCCGGGGACGGTGTTCTGCTGGTCGACGTACCGCAGGTACACGCGGTCGCCGGGCTTCACGACGATCTTCCCCTCGGCCGGCACCGCGCTGGTGTCGATCTCCTTCGTGAACTGGCCGGTGTTCTCCGCGGTCTCGGTCGCCTCCAACTCGATGGGCGGACCGTTGTTCACGGACACCTGCACCTTGATCTTGTCCGGCCCGGCGGTCGCGTCTTGGTCGTAGTCCGTGACCTCGATCACGATGCGCTCGCCGGGATCGATGCGGAGCAGTTCCTTGCGGATCGTGTACACGTCGCCCGCGGTCGTCTTCATGAAGTCGTAGGCGATGGCGGCGACGCGGGCGTTGTAGTAGGTCGCGGTCAAGCGCCCCGTGAGGAGCCGCGCGCCGCCGGTCGTGTTCACCTCGTCGATGTAGGTCGCCGCGACCAAGTCGCCGCCGGCGATTTCCAGCACGTCGTTGGTCGCGAGCGAGAGCAGGTCCGTTTCCGTCGGGATGTGCAGCACGTTCTTCTCGCCGTCGCGCACTTCGACGTGGTTGATGGCGACGGCCTCGCCGCGGTACTCGTGGATCACGGTGCGGACGTGGCGCACGCTGAGCGGGGCGAACTTGAAGTCCCACGACGTGCCCTCTTTGTCCGCGACCGCCTCGCCCAGCGCGCGGGGCGCGGGCGCGGCCTTCGCCTCCGGGCGCTCGAGGTCAAAGTCGGACGCGCGGAACGGCTGCGTCGTCACATCCTCCGTGGTGGCGTCGCCGGTGGCCCAGCGTGCCTCAAGGGTGGGCGTGTTCGCGCCGGCCGCGGTGAACACCGTGAGGGCGTGCGTGCCGGCGTCGAGGTACACGTCCACGTGGCGGTTGCCGGGTCCGACCGGCAGTTCGAGCCGGCCGTCGATCATCACCGCGGTCTTGTCGCCGGCGACGTGGATGCGCGCCGCGCCGGTCTTGGCCTGCACGATCTTGCCGTGCCAGACGATCGCGGTCGGCTTCTTCGCCATCGCGTCGGGCAGGCGCGCCCAGAACATGTCGGCGGCGCGGCCCTCGGTCGTGGCCTTCGCGTTCTTCGTGAGCGCGACCACCTGATCCCACGTCGTGTACCCGGTGGCGTCGGTGCCCTCGTACACGCGGGCCGACATCGGGCCGACCTCGCCCGCGACCGGCACCACCTTCGAGTCCGGGTGCGTGCCCGCGAGCCGGAACCACATGCGCCCGTCGTCGCTCCCTTCCAGCGTCATCCGGATCGGGGCGTTGCGCTTCGCGTCCGGGGTCCACACGGTCACGCGGTCGGTGCGCTTCAGGTCCTTCATGTCGATGCTCAGCACCTTCGGCGTCACCCCGTCCGGCTCGCTGAGCCACGCGGTCTTGCGGTCCTTGTCAATCGCCATCAAGGGGCTGTGGTCGATGGCGGTGTTGGTGGCGAGCGCGCCGGCGGGAAGCTCGCCGCTCTTGGCGGTGCCCTCGAAGACGCCGGTGTGCGGGCCGGTCTCGGTCAGGGTCGCGGTCACGGTGTCGCCGCTGGCCGCAACCAACTTCACCGTGATCTTGTCCGGCTGGTCGCTCACGTCGCGGTCGGCGTCCTTGACGCGCAGGTACATCAGGTTGCCGGGCTTGATCTGGTCCTTCGGGCGCTCGATCCCGACGCGCTTGTCGTCGGGCTTCTCGCCCATCGCCTCGCGCTCGAGCTTCTTGCCGAACGTCTCTTCATCGTCGTCGGTGATCTTGCCGCTGGCGATGTCGAGCCGGGCGTCGGCCGCGATGCGGATCTCTGCGTCCGGCAGCGGCGCGTCCTTGAACTCCTTCTTGAACTCCGGCGGGTAGTCGACGCGGATCACGTCCTTGCCGGTCAGTTGCAGGATGCGGTCGTTCTTGTTGGCCGCGCCGAGGCGCGTTTCGAGGTCGGCGCGGAACAGCCCCTTGCCCGCGCCGCCGCTGATGAGGTAGATCGTTTCGGTGTCGCCGCCGGGCACCGTGGTGACGAGCACCGGGATGCGGTTGTGCCCGCGGCTCACGCCGAGGTCGCTGTCTTGGACGACGATGGACAGCGGCTCGCCGGGCGTGTGGAACCGCTTGCTCGCGCGGCCCAGCCGCCCGACCGTGCGGAGCAGTTCGAGCTGATCGACGTACCGCTGCTCGGCCCCGTACACCTCGGACAGGTTGTACAGGGCTTGGTTGGCGAGGTCGATGTTCGGCACGCGCTCCAGCACGCTGCGGAAGATGGCGCGGGCCTCGTCGCGGTCCCCGCGGCGGCTGGCGAGCACGCCGCGCAAGAACTCGGCGCGGATCACGATGTCGCGGTCGCGGTTCCCGGCCAACCGCTCGAACACCTGTTCGGCCTGATCGTACACCTTCTGTTCCATGTACGTTTCGCCGATGCCGAAGTCGGCCTCGACCGCGAGCGGGGTCTTGCCGTAGCGGTTCAACAGCGTCGTGAACTCGGCGCGGGCGAGGTCGAACCGCTTCGACCGGAAGTAGTTCCGGCCCAGTAGCAGTTGCACGCGGGCCTTCTCACCGTCCTCCACTTCCTTCAGGTCGGCGTTCTTTATGAGCCACGCGCGCAGGGTGTCCTCGACGCGCGTGTGGTTGGCGTCGCCGCCGGCCGCGATGTGGTTCTCGCACACGAACACGAGCAGATCGACCGGCACTTCGGCCCGGTGCGCGTCGAACAGCTTCTGGTTGCCGAGGTACGTCTCGAACGCGAGCTTCTGGTCGCCGAGGCGCAGTTGCAGGGCCGCGGACAGCAGCGGGGCGATGGGCGACTTCTCGTCGATGACCGCGCCGCCGGCCGCGCCGAGCCGGGTGTAGGCTTGGGTCAGGATGTCGCGCCCGGTCTTGCGCCGGCCCTCGTCCAAGTTCGGGTGGTGGCCCAGCAGCCCGCTCATGATCGTGGCCGCGGCCATGTAGTCCTTGCGGGCGAGCGCGGACTGAACGTAGGGCGTGAGGTAGTCGAAGTCGGTCGCGTCGCCGTAGGTGATGACCGCGGTGTCGGCGAGCGCGAGCAACCGCTTCATGGGCGACACCTTCGCCGCCGGGTCTTCCACCTCCACGAGCGCCGCCTGCGCGACCATCGACGAGCGGTTCACGTTCAAATCGCGGACCAGAGTGAACAGTTTCACCTTCATCGCCGGCGTGATGACGACGACCTTCGGGGCGGCCGGGTCGACCTTGGCGTCGGGCGCGGGCGGCACGAACGCGCGGTACGTCGACACCCAGCCGGTCAGCGCGCTCCAGTCGTTCTCCGGGGCTTGGCCGCCGAAGGCGCGGTCGCGGACCTTGTCGGCCGCGGGCACCAGCAGCCGGGCCGCGGCGTCCACGTCGCCGGCCTTGACGAAGTAGTCGGCGCGCGTCGTCGCGAAGCTGAAGTGCCAGCCGCTGTCCTTCGCCACGAGCGCGTCGATGAACGCCGGCTTCTGCGCGTCCGGTTGGAGCGCGATGAGGCGGTGCGCGCACTGGTAGTAGTCGTGCGTGTCCGGGTTGCCGGTCATGGCGCGCTCCCAGCACTCCTTCGCCTCGGCCTTCATGCCCAGTGCCGTCAGCGTGTCGCCCATCGTGGCCGCGGAGCCGTTGTCGTAGCCGTGCTTGTCGAACATCTTCTTGGTCCACGCCCACGCTTGGGTGGCGACGGCGTTGTCCTTGAAGTGCCCGGCGGCGAGGAACAGCCGGCGCGCCGTGTCGCTGTTCGCGCCCGTCGGTTCCAACTTGAGCACGAGCGGGGCGGCAGCGCGGAACTCGGCCGGCTTGGTGAAGTCGGTTGCGTGTTGCAGGTACGCGACCGCGGCGTCGAACGAGGCCGGGAGCCGCGCGGCCCACGCCTTCGCCATGTCGATGCTCAGCGGGCGCTGCGCGTCGGGCGCGTAGTGCCGGTAGTAGTACTGCTGCTGGTAGTACAGGTCGTTCGCCACGTCGTCGGGGTACGCGGCCACGCGCCCGGCTTCGAGCAGCTTGGCGCGCGCGGTCGCCGATTGCGGGCTCCACGTGTTCGCGCCGACCGCGGTCTCGTAGGCGCTCCAGTCGGCGTTCACCGGTTCCTTGTTGGACGCCGCGAGTGCGACCTGCGCGGCCTGAGCGCGCTTGGCGAGGTCTTTGTTCGCCAAGCGCCCTTGCGCCCAGTTCGCCAGCGTGCCGCGGTACGTCGTGACCCACGGGAACTTGCGCCGGGCCTCGACCACGCGCGCCACGTCCGCGTTGAACTCGGCGTCGTCGGCCGCGGCGTCGAGCAGCCAGTTGATCGCGCCGGCGGTGTACCCGTCGTTGGAGGGGAACTGGAACGCCAGTTCGCGGGCCACGGCCTTCGCCGCGGGTACGTTCTGGGCGCGGTCGCGGAGCAGTTCCAGCGACAGCGAGTAGCGCAGCACCGCGGCGTTCGCGGGCGTGCTCTTAGCGACGGCGGCGCGCAGGGTTTGCTCGGCCGCCGCGAGGCGGTTGGCCTTCACGGTCTTGTCGGCGTCGCCCCCGAACAGCGCGGTGTACGCGGACGACGCGCTGTGCGAGCGCCCGTCGAACGGCAGCACGCCGGCCAGAATCTGCTCGGCGCGGGCCGGGTTCTTGTCCGCGGAGTAGGCGTTCGCGAGCCGCACCTGCGCCGCGAAGCGATCCGGGCGCGCCGGGAACTTCGTGTTGTAGTCGTTGACCACCGGCTCGAGGTCGCCGGGCTTCGGGTTGGTCTGAACGATCTGCTCGATCAGCCGCATGTGGAGGTCGGGCCGGGGCGGGTTGTTCGGCACGGCGAGGGCCGCGCGCCAGCTCGCGACCGCGTTGACGTGTTGGCCCAAGCGGTTGTAGTTCTCGCCCATGCGGGCGTGCAGGTATTGCAGGTAGTAGACCGTGGGCGGCGGACTTTTCGCGGCCAGCTTCGCGCCGACCGCGTTGGCCTTCGCCCACTGGCTGAGACGCTCGTGGGCCTCGACCGCGTACCACCCGACGTAGGTGGCCGGGCCGCCCGCGGGCAACTTGTCGAGCATCTCCTCGCCCAGCGCCGCGGCCTTCGCCAGCGACTCGGCGTTGTTGACGGCGAAGTAAATCGAGACGGCCTCGCGCCCGGCGCGGTACCCGTCCGGGGTGTTGCCGAGGCGCTTCCACTGCGCTTCGAGTACGGCCGCGGTCGCGAGGCTGTCGTTCGTCTTGCGGAGCAGCCGCGCGAGCCAGCGCTCGACCTCCGCGCCCGCCGGGTCGCCGGGGTGCCGCGCGAGGAACTGCCGCCCGGTGGCGATCAGTTCCTTGTTGCGCCCCGTCACGCGCAGGCCGTCGATCAGCTTCAGCATGGCCTCTTTGTGCCGCGGGTGCGTCGTGTGCTGGGCCACGAACGTCTGGCCGGTGCGCACCAGCCCGAACGGGCGGCCGTGCTCGTGGTACAGGTCGATGAGCTTCAGTTGCAGCTCCGCGCCCTCTTTGCTGGTGGCGCTCGTCTTGGCGAGCTGCGTTTCGAGCGCCGCGGCCTGCTTGCCGACGGCGTCGATCTCGCCGTCCATCGGCGCTGGCTTGTCCTTGTCACCGGGCTTAGGCTGCGTGTGCGCGATGCCGACGCCCAACAGGGCGAGGACGAGGCCGGCGAGCGCGAGTTTGCGATAGTACATATCGTGGTGCCGAATATCGGTGAGAAAGCAGGGGACAGGGGACAGGGGACAGGGGACAGGGGGCAGAGGACAGAGGGACGTTCTTTCTGTCCCCTGTCCCCTGTCCCCTGACTCAGTGCCCCGCTTTCCGGAGCGCTTCGCTGATCTTCTTGGCGTCGGGGGCGAGCGGACTTTCGGGGAAGTCGGCGATCATCTGGTCGAACTGCTTGCGGGCCTCGGTCTTCTTGTCGAGCCGGTACAGGCACCGCCCGTAGTTGAACAGGATCACGTCGAGGAACTTGGCGTCCGGGTGCGTGCGGAGGACGCTCTCGAACACGTCGATGGCGCGGGCGTAGTCCTTTTGCACGTAGTAGTAGTTCGCCATCTTCGCGACGGCCTCGCCCACGCGCCCGCTGTCCGGGTACTTGTCGAACACCTTCTTGTACTCTTGGAACGACTGGTCGAAGAGCTGCGCCGCCTGCGCGCCGTCCGCCCCCTTCGCCATTTCCTCGTAGCACTCGGCGATGCCGTACTGGGCCTCGCCGCGGAGCGGGCTTTTCTCCAGCCGCAGCACGCTGGTGTAGATGCCGATGGCCCGCTGCATCTGGTTCTGCTTGCGCGCGACTTGTGCCAGCGAGATTAGGGCCGCGTCCACGAACTCGCTGTTGGGGAACTCGCGCTGGAGCCGCTGGCTCATCGCCGCCGCGAGGTCGAGCTTGTCCATCTCGAAGTAAATCTTCCACAGTTGGACGTAGGTCTCTTCGAGGGTGCGCCCGCCGAGCTTCGCGGCGTCGGTGCTGATCTCCTCGCACAACTTCATCGCCTGTTCGTACTTCGAATCGGCGTGCTGCTTGAGGCCGAACTCCTTGTAGCGGTTGCCGATGTTGGTCAGCGCGCTCGCGGTCTTGAGTTGCGTCTTGACGTGCAGCTCGCGGTCGGAAATCTGCGTCTGCGACACGCGCACGCTGCCGAGGCTGCCCTCGACGACGCGGGCCTTGAACACCACCGTGCGGGCCTCGCCGGTCGCGTTCCGCGCGTCCTGATAGGTGAACACGACGAGGTCGTTCGGCTGCGCCTGAAGCACCTGATCGTCGGCCTTCACCACCTCGGCCTTCTCGATGGCGACGACGGCGCGAAACGTGCCGCTGTGGATGGTGCCGTCGTCTTCCGGCGGTTTCGGCGCGGGCGGCATCGGCGGCGCGACCGGGTCTTTCTTCGGCTCGTCCTTCTTGGGTTCGTCCTTCTTCGGCTCGCCGTCTTTCTTGGGTTCGCCGTCCTTCTTCGGCTCCTCGACGGGCGGGATCACGACCGGCAGCGACTCCGGCGCGGCGCGGACGATCTTCGCTTCCGTCAGGATCACATCGACCTTGTCGATCTTCTTGAAGCGGTCGAGCTTGTTGGGGTCGGCCTTGCCCGGCATCGGGGGCACGCCGCCCGGCCCGGCTTCGGCGGCCAACTCCTCCGGCGTCTTCTCGCGGTACACCTCGACGGTGCCCTTCACCACGTCCGCGCCGTCGGTCAGGTCGAAGTCGGCGTCGATTACTTGCAGGTGAATGTTCTTGCCGAGCACGACGCCTTGGAGCGTCTCGGAGTACGCCCCGTCCACGACGGTCGCGCTCGCGGTGCCGACGACCGGGATCTCCTTGATGACGAGGTTCTCCTTGCCGCCGGCCGCGGTGTGCAGGTCGCGGTAGGAAATCTTGACCGTGTCGCCGCCCTTGATCTCGAGCCGCCCGTTGCCGGGCTTCGGCTTGCCGAGCGCGGTGGGGATCGTGCCGATCACGACGCGGACGTTGCGGCCGATGGGCACGCACTCGACGGTTTCCACGTCGCCGCTGGCGCTCTCGACCTTCACGGCCACGGTCTTCCCGGCCTCGAGCGCCGCGAGGTCGGCGTCCTCGACGCGGACGAACAGGCGCTTGCCGGCTTCGAGCAGTTCGGGGATCGGTTTCTGGCCGTCCGGGGTCGCCTCCGGGGGCGGCAGCGCGGTGCCGACGCGCTCCAGCGCGGAAATGGCCCGGCTGTAGTGGCCCTGCTTGAAGTGGCCGAGTCCGATGTAGTAGTACGCGGCGTTCACCTGCGGGCTGACCGGGAACTTCTCGATCACGTCTCGCATGTACTTGAAGCACTTGCCGTAGTTGCTGGCCTCGTAGTAGCACACGCCGACCTTGAGCGTGGCCTCGGCGCGCAGTTCTTCGCTGGGGTTCTCCTCGCTCGCGGCCGACTCGAAGAAGGTGCGGGCGCGGTCGTAGGCCCGCTCCTTCGTGAGCATGTGGTTGCCGAGCTTGAGGTGGGCGTCGAAGCGGACCTTGCTGCGCGGGTAGCGCTCGATGACCGACTGCCACACCTCGACGGCCTTCGCAGTCTCGCCGGCCTCGAGGCGCGCGTCGCCGGCTTCGAGCAGCTTGCGCGCGGCCCGGTCCTCGACGATGGACCCGCGCTCCGGGCCTTTCTCTTTGTCCTTGTCTTTACCCTTCCCGTCCTGAGCGTCGGGCGCTCCGTAGCTCTGAACGAGCGCGAGCGCCACGGCCCCGAGCACCAACGCGGACAGGAGCAGGCGCGATCGCGGAGCGGCGCGGGTCATATGTGGCTCGGCGTAGTGGAGTGCGTTCGGGTCGGGGCGGGCGCGTTCGGGGGGCGCGGTTCGGGCACCGTCCGAGCGGGGGCAGCAGAATCCCGCGGTTGGACGGCCGGTGGCCCGAAATAGTTCCGTGGGGGAATAGTAGACTCGTTGCGCAATAGGTGTTGGTTCAGTCGCACTTCGGCCAGACGATCCTGTGTGGTCGTTACCCGTACATCCGGTTGTGGAGTCCGGCGACGTTCTTCATCATCACCGTGTGACGACGGGGCG
>Ga0194132_10010775_pt1 | contig 12036 bp, 8 predicted proteins | sample TA2KigOf80mmetaG_FD_148612 | JGI IMG/M metagenome (GOLD analysis project Ga0194132, IMG submission 148612) | Freshwater microbial communities from Lake Tanganyika, Tanzania - TA2015054 Kigoma Offshore 80m | ecosystem: Environmental > Aquatic > Freshwater > Lake | place: Tanzania: Lake Tanganyika... | reverse complement strand
ACTCGATGGGCGTCTGCCCGGCGCCGCGCTCGACGCCGCGCTCGCTCGCCAGGCGCACGACGCGCACGAAGAGCGCATACACCGCGTGCAGCCGCAGCCACTCGGTCCCACCTGTGGACCGGCGCCGGCGGCGCAGCAGGCCGCCCAGCCCGAGCCCGCCGCCACCGCCGCCGCTGCTGCGTAGCTCGGCGTACTCCTGCGCGCCGGCGCCGCGCCGCACGCGACCGAACAGCAGCCGCGACACGCGGAACGCCACCCACAGCGCCAGCGTGATCAGCACCGCACGAATCGCGTCGAGCACCCAGCCCGGGAAGAGCAGCCCGCCATCCCGGTCGCGGCCCACCGCCTGATCGCCAAGCTCGGCGACGCGCTCGCGGAACGGCGGCGGATCGCCGATCAAGAAGTGCAGCAGCCAGTCGATCACAATGAAGAAGGGCGCAATCAGCAACATCAGGATGCGCCCGGTGAGCAGCAGCAGCCCATCAGCGAGCGGCCGGAACACGCGCCCGGCATCGAGCGCGCCGAGCAGCGCGAAGAGCGCGGCGGCCGCGGCGATCGCAGCGAGCGTCAGCGCCACCGAGGCGAGCCATGGCACCTCGCGCCGCAGCGCGTCGCTCGCGGCGGCCGTGCGCGCGGCGTGCACCACGGACAGCGCGGCCACGCCCAGCACGAAGTACGTCAGCACCCAGCCGGTCACGTCGTAGCCGGAGCCGGCGCTCGCGAAGAACGCCGCGATCAGGGCGCCGAGGAAGCCGAGCCCGAACGAGCGCAGCACACGCGCGTAGGAGACCGCGCCCCGTCCCGCGATCAGGAAGCGCATCCACACGATGAACAGCCCGGCGACGGCGACGGCGCTCGCCGCGCGCTCCACGCGCGCGGGGTCGGGGTTCGCGACGAACGACGCGTTGTCGATCTGGCCGCCGAACGGCGACGACCCGCGGTCGACGAGCTGCGCGAGCCCGTCGCCCTGCCACACCCACAGGTCGCGAGCGAGCGTGAGGTGCACGGCCACGTGCAACGCCACCAGCGACGCGGCGAGCCCCACCGCCGCGGCGAGCACGCCGGGCAGCCGCAGTCGCGAGATCGAGCGCACGAGCACGAACGCCCCGAGCGCCACCAGCAGCACCACGGGCCACGAGGCTCCGCCCACCGCCTGTTCGCTGGCGCGCGCCGCGACCGCGAGCGCGTCCTGGCCGCGCTGCGGGTCGCGCTCGAGGTGCGCCGAGAGGTCGCGCTGGATGTCGTCGGCGAGCGTGCGGAACGCGCCGCGCTCGACGCCGGTGCCGAAGGCGCGCAGCGCCACGAACCACGCTGTCGCCTCCATCACGACGAACGCCGCCATCGCCGCCTCGCGATGCCAGCGCCCGATCATCGCGCCGCGCCTGCGCCGCCCGCCGCCGCGGGCGTCCCGTCCGCGGCGGCCTCGAGCGCGGTGAGCGCCGCATCGAGCTCGTGCAGCGGCACGCCGGCGGACAGGTCCTCCCACTCGAGCGCGGAGGTCTTGAGCACGTGCACGGCGTGCCCCTGCACGCGCAGCCGGCCGATCGTCGCGGCGAGCTCCGGCGGCAGCCGCGCGGTTACCACCACCACCGTCGCGCCCGAGGGCAGCGCGTGACCCGGACGCTCGAGCTCGTCGGCGAGCGCCGCGGTCACGAACGGCGCGATCATGGCAAGCGCCTCGAGCACGAGCGCGAGCTGGTCGGGCCGCCGCCCCCCGCCGATGCGGATCGGCCGGTCGGCGTCCGGAAACGAGCCGTTCGCGACTAGGCCGATCGCGGCGCCGGCCTCGAACGCCCAGCGCGCGACGGACGCCGCGACGGTCACGTTGCGCTCCAGTAGCAACGGGTCGAAGCCGAGCCAGGCCTGCTCCATCGTCGCGACGTTCAGCGCGACCACGAGCGATTGCGTGCGCGACGGCTCGTAGATGCGCGACTGCAAGCGGCCGCTGCGCGCCGTCGCCGCCCAGTCGATGCGCTTCAGCGGGTCGCCCGGCATGTACTCGCGCACGCCGACGACCCGCACCGGGTCCTCGAAGATGCGCTGCCCGCCGGCAAGCTCGCCGAACGGCCGCACGGAGCCGAGACCGAGCTCGGGCAGCGTGTACGCGCGCGGGTACACGACGATCCCGTCGCCGCGCCGCAGCTCCTGCTCGCGCTCGAACAGCCCGAACAGGTCGCCCGAGCGCAGGCGCGTCGGCCCGACGCGGAAGAACCCACGCTGCACGGCCTGCAACGAGAACGGCCACTCGAGCGCATCCCGCCCGCCGAGCGAAGTGTCGCGCGTCAGGAACACGACGCCCGGCATCCCGGACGGCTGTGTGTGCGCGCCCTCCACGGGCATCGCCTCGGGCAGCTGCTCGCGCACCTCGATCCACGGCACCGGCAGGCGCTTGCCGTTCGCGAGCCGGAGCCGCACGTCCACGCGTTCGCCGACGAAGGCGCGCCGCGGCTCGAGCCTGCGCTCGAAGCGTACGTCCTCGAGCGACAGCCTCGCCCACAGCCGCGCCATCCCGCCGACGCCAAAGACCAGCGCGCCAAGCCCCAGCAGCGGCACCGAGCCAGCCACGAGGCCGAGGACCGCGAGCGCACCCGACGCACTCAGCCACGATTCCGCGAAGAGCGAGCGCATCGCCGCTCCTCGAAGCCGCGCCTAGACCCAATCAGCGATCGGCACGGGCACCTCGCGCAGGATCTCGTCAAGCACGTCGTCCGCGCTGCGGCCGCGCAGCCGCGTCTGCGACGACAGCAACAGGCGGTGCGCGAGCACCGGCTGCGCGAGCCGCTTCACGTCGTCCGGGCGCACGTAATCGCGCCCGTCCATCGCCGCGACGGCGCGCGAGGCGCGGAACAGCGCGAGCGCCGCGCGCGGGCTCGCGCCCAGGTCAAACGCCACGTGCTCACGCGTCGCGCGGCACAGCCGCACGATATACTCGGCGACCGCGTCCTCGACGTGCACGCGCGCCAGCACCTCGCCGAGCGCCACAAGCTCCGCGGCCGACACGACCGGCTGCAGGCAGTCGAGCGGCGAGGTGGCCGCGAAGCGCCGCAGCACGGCGACCTCGCCCATCTCATCGGGATAGCCCAGCTTCAGCCGCAGCAGGAAGCGATCGAGCTGCGCCTCCGGCAGCGGGAACGTCCCTTCGAGCTCGATGGGATTCTGCGTCGCGAGCAGCAAGAACGGGTGCGGCAGCGGCCGCGGCTCGCCGTCGACGGTGTTCTGGCGCTCCTCCATCGCCTCGAGCAGCGCCGACTGCGTGCGCGGGGTGGCGCGGTTCACCTCGTCGGCGAGCACGACGTTCGCCTCGATCGGGCCAGGGCGGAACTCGAACTCGCCGGTGCGCTGCGAGAAGAAGTGCACGCCGAGGATGTCGGAGGGCATGAGGTCGGCCGTGCACTGGATGCGGTGGAAGCTCGCACCGATCGAGCGCGCGAACGACCGCGCGAGCATCGTCTTGCCGGTGCCCGGCACGTCCTCCAGCAGCACGTGCCCGCCGGCGAGCAGCGCGGCGAGCACGAGCTCGATCGCCTCTTCGGCGCCGACGATGACGGATGTAACGTTGTCGCGGATCGCGGCGGAGGCGCGCCGGATCTCGCTGATCGCCTCGTCCTGCGGACGCGCACGCACCACCTCGGCCATTCGCAGCTCCTCACGCACGCCGCAGAAAGTCACGGGAGGATACCAGAGCGTCGCCCTGCGCCCGCGTCCCCGCGATACGCTCAGCGCCGCGGGGCAGATTCGTGGTGCGCCCGCTGGCGGTCCGAGGTGGGCGGCGCGCGGCTGCGCCCGCGACGCCGGGCCCCGCGCGCCTGCTACGATCGGCCGCCAGCGAGCGAGGAGCCGCCCATGCGCGCCGAGATCATCTCCATCGGCACCGAGATCATGCTCGGCGAGATCGTGGACACCAACGCCGCCTGGCTGGCCGCGAAGCTGCCGGAGCTCGGCATCGACCTGCTCTGGGTGTCGCAGGTCGGCGACAACCCCGGGCGCCTGCAGGAGGTGCTGGCGCGCGCCTTCGAGCGCTCCGAGCTCACGGTGTGCACGGGCGGCCTGGGTCCCACGGAGGACGACGTGACCCGCGAGGCGGTCGCGGCCGTGCTGGGCGAGCCGATGCGCGTCGACGCCGTGCAGGAGGCGCAGTTGCGCGCGTGGTTCACCGGGCGCGGCCGTCCATTCATCGAGCGCAACCTGAAGCAGGCGACGCTCATCCCTTCGGCGCGCGCGCTGCCCAACCCGCGCGGCACGGCACCCGGGTGGTGGGTCGAACGCGAGGGCCGGGTGATCGTGCTGATGCCGGGACCGCCCGCCGAGATGACGCACATGTGGGAGGCAGAAGTCGACCCCGAGCTCGCGCGCCGGGCCACCAGCGTGCTCGTCTCTCGCACGCTGAAGACGAACGGGCTCGGCGAGGGGCTGGTCGACGAGCGACTGTCCCCGCTGCTCGCGGGCACGAACCCGTCGATCGGCATCTACGCGCGCCGCGACGGCGTGCACGTGCGCATCGCGGCGAAGGCGCCGACGCGCGAGGAGGCATGGCGGCTGATCGCGCCCGTCGAGCAAGCGGCACGCGCGCTGCTCAGCCCCGCAGTCTGGGGCGAGGACAACGACACACTGCCCGGCGGCGTCGCCCGCATGCTGCGCGATCGCGGCCTCACGCTCGCGCTCATGGAGTCCGCGACCGGAGGCGCGCTGGCCGACGCGATCACTAGCGTCGCCGGCGCGTCGGACTACTTCCGCGGCAGCCTCGTGACCTACGCGACGCAGGCGAAGGTCGATCTCGGCGTGGCGGCGGAGACGGTGTACACGCACGGCGTGATCTCGCGCGCGACGGCTGAGGCGATGGCGCGCGCCGCGCGCGAGCGACTCGGCGCGGACATCGGCGTGGCGATCACGGGCATCGCAGGCGCGGACGAGCTCGAGGGCCAGCCACCGGGCACGATGCACGTCGCGCTGGCCGACGCGACAAGCGTCCGCTACCACGGCTACGCCTACTATCAGGGTCGCGACGCCGCGAAGCGACGCGCGGTCACGGAGGCGCTGACGCTGTTGCGGACGTACTTGGTGGAAGCGACTGCTGGGCGCGAGTGAACGCTGGGCAGTGCTAGAACGCCGCCTGGTAGATCGCTGGGCGGTAGCGTGGCTCCGGGATCGGGTCGCCGTGCTCCCGAGCCGACTCGAGCCAGAGCACCTTCGCGATCTGCAGCTCGGCGAGCGCCTCCTCGGGCGTGTCGCCGAACGCCGAGCAGAAGCGAAGGTCTGGGACGTCGGCGACGTAGCACTCGTCCTCGTCCGAGTAGAAGATGCAGATGAGGTAGTCCTTCACCGCTGGTCCCCCAGGTGGAGATCATAGTCCTCGACGTGTGTCAGTAGCTGGCGCAGCTGATAGTCCTTGGCCTCACGCCGCGGTGGCTGGAGGTTGAGCCGGGCCGCGTGGTGAGGATGACGATAGATGCGGTGATTCCCGGTTTGGCGATCCAGCTCAAAGCCGAGCGCCTCGACAAGTCGAATCAGATCGGCGAACGCGACATTGCGCAACTCGCCGCGAGAGAGTCGCTGGAGCAACTGCGCTGGATCCACGGGCGCGAGGGTACATCGCTGAGCACTCCCCTTCCCCTCCCCCTCGCCGGCAACACGGTGTACGCGCTGGCGCTCGCCGAGGGCGGGGCGCTGCTCGTCGACGCGGGGCCGGACCTCGAAGGAACGTGGGGCGAGGCAGTCGCGCTGCTCGCCACGCGCGGGTGGGAGCCGCGCGACGTGCGCGCGGTGGTCGTCACGCACTACCACCTAGACCACGCGGGGCTCGCGGCGCGCTGGGCAGCCATGGGCGCGCGCGTGTACGCGGGGGCGCTCGACGTGCCATCGCTCGCCGGGGGGCGCGCATGGTACGAGGCGCGCACACTGCTGCGGCTGGCCGCGCTCGCGCGCCACGGCGCACCGCGCGCGCTGCTCGAGGCACAGGTGGCGCAGGCGCAGCGCTCCGGCTACGGCTGGGCGCCGTGCCCGGAGCCGAGCCTCGAGGCGGTGCGCGACGGCGCGACGTTCGCGCTCGCCGGAGGGGCGGAGTTGTGCGTGATCGCGGCGCCGGGGCACACGCCGGGCAACCTCGTCTGCCACGTCGCCGCGACGCGCGAGCTGTATGCCGGCGACACGCTGCTGCCTGACACGATCCCGACGCCCGGGCTGCACTTCCCGGTGCTCGACGCGGACGCGCCGCAGCGCTCGCCGCGCTGGCCGAGCCTGCCGCCGTACCTGCACAGCGTCGGGCGCCTGCGTGCGCTGGTCGAGGCGGGGGCGGTGCGCCGGCTGCTGCCGGGACACGGCGCGCCCGTCGAGGGTGTCGCGCGACTCGTCGCGCGCTTCGAGCAGCACCACGCGCGGCGCGGCGCGCTCGTACGCGCTCTGCTCGCCCCGGGCGGCGAGCAGAGCGCGTACGAGCTGGCACAGCGGTTGTTCCCGCGCCTTGCCGCGCAGCACCCGGTCGAGGCGCGCGCGGCGCTGCAACTCGCGCAAGCGATGACGGAGGTGATCGGCCACCTCGACGTGCTGCAGGGCGCCGGCGTGTTGACGCGTACGGACCGCCGCGGCGTCGCGCGCTACACGCTCGTGCGCAAGGCGCCAGCGTAGCGCCGCCGCGGCGCGCGCGCCGGCGCGAGCCGCGGCACGAAGCGCGGCGTGCGGCGCGCGTATGCGGGGTACGCGAGGAAGCGCTCGGCGAGCAGGCGCTCCTCGAAGCGCGCCTTCGCCGACAGCAGCGCACCGAATACGCCGAGCAGTGCGAACGCGCGCGCGGTCCCCGACGTGACCGCGGCGCCGCACACGCACAGCAGCAACCCGGAATAGATCGGGGGGCGCACGAGGCGATACGCGCCGTCCGTGCGAAGCGTGGCCGCCTCGACGGGCGCGGAGTGCGCGTGCAGCGCGCGCCCGAGCGCCCCGGTGCCGGCGAGCGCGATGCACGCACCGGTGACTGCGAACGCGAGTCCCGCAGCGCGCAGCGGCGCGAGCACGCGTCGTGCGTGACGCAACTCGACAACGAGCGCGCCGCGCAGCACGACCTGCAGCGCGACAAGCGCCCAGCCCGCGAGCCAGCGCACGCGGGGCACTAGTCGGCCGCGAGCACCTTGTACAGCGAGGTGAGCCGCTTCGGCAGCTGCTCGATGTCGTCCACGATCTCGTAGCCGACGTCGTCGCAGAGCTGGCCCAGGTAGTCATGGCCTTCCTTGTCGACGGTGATCAGGAACGGCGTGATGCCCTTGCGCTTCGCCTCCAGCAGCGCCTCGTGCGTGTCGTGGACTGCGTACTCCTTCTCGGTGCGGTCGCGGCCGTAGCCGTGGTCCTGCGGCCGGCCGTCCGACACGAGGATGAGCAGCTTCGCCTTCGCGTCGACGGCGTCGAGCTTGGCAATGGTGTGGCGCACGGCGGGGCCCATGCGCGTCGAGCGAATCGGCTGAATCTTATCGATGCGCCTGCGCACCTTGTCGCCGAACGACTCGTGAATGTCCTTGATCACGTGGTACTCCACGTTGTCGCGGCCGTAGCCGGAGAAGCCGTAGATGCCGTACGCATCGCCGATCGCCTCGAGCGCCTCGACAATGAGCACCACCGACTCCTTCTCGAGGTCGACGATGCGCTTCGGGGGCTCGACGGCGCGCAGCGCGCGGCGGCGCGCGAGCCACTGAAAGTACTGGCGCGGGTCGCCGTCGAAATCGTCGTCGTCGTCGTACTTCGTGCGCTGCTTCTCGATCTCCTCGTCCGTCGAGGCGGACATGTCGAGCAGGAACGCGACGGCGACGTCGCGCTCGAGCTTGTTGCGGCGCCAGTAGACCTGCGCGAGCGGTCCGACACCTGCACGCTTGTCGACGATGAACTCGATCGCGCGGTCGAGATCGATGTCCTCGCCGTTCTCGAGGCGCTTGATGCGACGGAACGACTCGGGGCGCATCAGCTCGAACTGGCGGCGCGTGTCGGTGACCAGCGCGTGGTGGCGCTTGAGCGTGTCCTGGTAGTAGTCGAGCTCGCCCTCCTCGGCGGGGCGCTCGCCGACGCGGCACCAGCGCGGGCGGTAGTCCGCGGCGCGGAAGTCCCACTCGTCGTAGTACGACCACGTGATCTCGATCGGCAGCTCCTGCTCGCCGTCGGGCCCGGCGCCGGCGTCGTCCTTGTCGCCGTCGTTCTTCTCGGCCTTCTTGGAGGCGGGCGGCGTGCCGGCCTCCTTCTCGAGGTTCGACAAGAACATGCCCATCGACATCGCGAACTCGCCCTCGGCCATCTCGGCGATCGAGATCTCCGACGACTTCTGCAGCAGCTCCATCAGCTGCTCGCGCGAGAGCGGCGACGCCGCCGCTTCGCCGGGCTGCTCCTGCTGCTTGAGGCGCATGAGCAGCTGTACGAGCTCCGGCTTGAAGTCGCCCCGGAAGTCCGGCTGAGGGGGCGACTGGAACTCCGGGTCCTCCTCCGAGTGCGGCATGGGGCCTTCGCCACCGGGGCCGGTCGGCATCGCCGGCAGCACCTGCAGCGTATCCTCCGTCATCTCGGACCAGTCGCCGTCCGCGTACGCCTGCGCCTGGAGCGGGATCGACAGCACGAGGTCGTACAGCGCGGCCGCGACCTCCGCCGAGTCCTGGACGGTGGCCTCGCGCTGCTCGACGACGGCGAGCGCGGCGATGCCGTCGCGCAGGTAGCCCATCAGGTCGCGCGGCCAGCGCATCAGCTCGCGGCGCTGCAACGACGCGCGCAGCAGGTTCTCGACGAACGCCTCGCGCAGCGGGAGCGTGCGGATGTCCGGCCGCCGCTCCGCCTCGAACGCCTGCACGCGACGCAGCCAGCTGCGGATGCCGCCGTACTCGCGCGCGACGTACGCATCGATGCGCGTGTCCTCGACGACGGTGAAAAGTGCGGTGACGAGGGCGCGGTGCGGGAACGCGTCGTAGTAGCGCTCCATCTCCGTCAGCGGCGGGCGCTCGCGCGGCGGCTGCTGGGCCTCGCGCGCGGCGATCGAGGGCTGGGTGAACGCGCCCGACGCGCCGAAGCGGAAGCCGAACGCGCCGAACTCGAGGCGCCCGGTCTGGTGCGTGGTGAACACCTTGTAGCACTGGAAGTTGGAGCGCTGCTCCTCGAACGACCCGACGAACGGCGGCAGGTAGATCGTCGTGCCCTCGGTCGTCGCCATCGAGGCGGCGACCCAGCCGATGCCCTTCTCGACGAGCTCCTCGGTGGGGCGGATTACGATCGGCGCGCCCGTGAGCGCCTTCGCGTACAGGCGCAGCAGCCCGCCGATGCTCGACAGCTCGACGCGCGCGGACAGCGCGGCGAGCACCTGCTCGGCGCGCACGGACTCGAGCTTGAAGTACGCCTCGGCCCCCTCGGTGTTCGCCTCCTCGAAGAGCAGCCGTGCGCCGGGCTCGACCCACTGGTCCAGCTGCTCCGCGTTGAGCCGAGTGAGCACCTGCGGCGCCGTGCGCAGGAACGCCATCGCGGCGAAGGGGCTGCCCTGCAGCAGCCGCCCCGCGAGCCTGAGTAGCGTCTCGTGCTCCGCGCTGGGGATGAGCGCGAGCGCCTGCGCCGCCTCAATGAACTGCGGGAAGCCCTGGCGGCCCGAGGCGAGCACGGCGCGCGCGGCGAGCTCCAGAAACGGCTCGCGCTGCTCGGACTCGATGTGCGCGATGAGCTCCGGCCCGCGCTCGAAGTACAGGCGCGTGTCGGCCCACGACGCGCGCGTGACGGCGCGCGCGAAGCGCAGGAACGGCTCGCGGTCCGGCGCCGGGAGCCCGGCGAACAGCGCGCTCGCGCCCTCCAGGCACGTCGTCGCGAGCTGGTAGGAGCGGTCCGAGAGCACGTCGACGACCTCGACGAGTTCGCCGAGCGCGTGCAGCGTGAGCGACTCCAGCAGCTCGGGGCTCTGCTCGAAGAAGAGCTGGCACAGCGCGATGGACTTCCAGTTGCCACGATGCAGGCGCTCGCCGAAGCGCGCCCAGCGCTCGAGGTCCGCGCGCGCGGGGATGCGCCCCGCGATGTGCTCGCCCATGATGCCGAGGTCCTGCGCCGGGTCCAGCGGCAGCTGCGGGAGCACGGCCGGCGTGGCGCGCAGGAACGCCGCGGCCACCAGTGGCGAGGTCTCGGTGAGCCGCCCGCCGACGGCGGCCCAGTGCATGACGGCCTCGAACGGCAGCAGCTCGCACAGCAGCGGGCTAGTGCGCAGGTACTCGGTGGCCGCTTCCCAAGAGCGCAGCGAGCGCGTGGCGAGCGCTGCGCCGGCGTCCGCCCACTCCTCCAGCGACTCGTCTGAGATACGCCCCGAGAGCGCGTGCGCGCTGGCGCTGAAGTCGTCGAGCAGCGAGGGGCCGTACGCGGCGAATGCGGGGCCGTGGCGGGCAAGCAGTTCCGGGAGCGACGTCATGCGTTCACCTACGGATTGAATAGGGGCCGTCTTGTGGCTTGTGCACCGGGTCGTCGTACACCTCGAGCGTCACCTCGCCGCTCTGCGTGTCGAGGATTGCGAACGAGGAGCGAAACCCGTTCTTCGGATCGCGCGGCTGGCCCGCGGAGCCGGGATTGATGATGGTCGTGCCGTTGATGCGGTGCTCGAGCGTGTAGTGCGTGTGGCCGTAGATCACATAGTCCGCGCCCAGCGTCGCGAACTCCTTGATGCGCGGGTTCTCGCGGTACACGTACTCGTGCGGCTCCCAGGGGCACGCGTGGAACATCACCAGCCGTCTACCGCCCAGCGTGACATCGAGGCGCCTCGGCTGCTCGCCGAGCCACGCGAGTAGCTCCGACCGCACGTGCGCGGCCTGGCGCACGCGCTCGCCGAGCGGACCGAACACGACGTCCTCGTGGTTGCCGAGGATCACGCGCGCGCCGATCTCCTTGAGCCGCGCGACCACCTCGTTGGAGAAGCGGAACTGGAACACGGCGTCGCCGGCGCAGAGCACCTCGTCGACGTCGCCCATCCGCGCCAGTGCGGCGTCGAGCGCGTCGATGTTGCAGTGGATGTCCGACACTATGCCGAGTCGCACCGGTGCTCCTGACCGTGTCCGCTCGCGTTACTCGGGGAAGATCGAGGCGACGACCTCCTCGATGGAACGCTGCACCTCGGCATCGTCGGTGAGCCCCCATACGACCGCGGTCTGGCAGGCGCGCAGCGGCGAGATGCCGTGCGCGATCAGCTTTCCAGCGTACACGAGCAGGCGCGTGGACACGCCTTCGCCCAGCCCGTGCTCCTTAAGGTTGCGCACCTTCTCGGCGAGCTTGGCGAGGTCCAGCGCGATCTCCGGCGTGGTGCCGGATTCAACGCGGATGATCTCGGCCTCCTGGTCGCGCGGCGGGTACGTGAACTCGATGGCGATGAAGCGCTGGCGCGTGGAGTGCTTGAGGTCCTTGAGCGCGGACTGGTAGCCGGGGTTGTACGACAGCACCAGCAGGAAGCCGGGCGCCGCCTCCAGGAGCTCGCCGCGCTTGTCGATGGGCAGCAGGCGGCGGTAGTCGGTGAGCGGGTGGATCAAGACGGTGGTGTCCTTGCGCGCCTCGACGATCTCGTCGAGGTAGCAGATCGCGCCGACCTTGACCGCGCGCGTGATCGGACCGTCGATCCAGCGCGTCTCGTCGCCCTCGAGCAGGTAGCGGCCGACGAGGTCGGACGCAGTGAGGTCCTCGTGGCAGGCGACGGTGATCAGCGGCACGCCTTCGTCGTCGCGGTTGCCGAGGTGGCCGTGCAGGCGCCACGACATGTACTCGACGAAGCGCGTCTTGCCGCAGCCCGTGGGCCCCTTGAGCAGCACGGGGACGTGCTGGTCGTAAGCGACCTCGAACAGCTCGATCTCGTCGCGGATCGGCAGGTAGTACGGCTCGCTGGTGAGCCGGAACTCCTCGACGGCCGTCTGGGTGTAGCTCTGGGTCAACGACTGGCCGCCCTTCGAGCGCCGGTTGCAGGACGCGCGGCGGCAGGTCGGGCGGTGCGCGCCGCGGCGGACCGCGCCGACGCCGCGCGCGTGGTGGCCGAGCGTGGCGTGGCCGCGCGTGGCGCGGCGGGGCGAGTCGTGG
>Ga0194132_10010774_pt1 | contig 12037 bp, 12 predicted proteins | sample TA2KigOf80mmetaG_FD_148612 | JGI IMG/M metagenome (GOLD analysis project Ga0194132, IMG submission 148612) | Freshwater microbial communities from Lake Tanganyika, Tanzania - TA2015054 Kigoma Offshore 80m | ecosystem: Environmental > Aquatic > Freshwater > Lake | place: Tanzania: Lake... | reverse complement strand
CATCACCCGACGCCACCCCAGCCTTCCGGTCATCATCATGACTGCCCATGGCAGCATTCCCGATGCGGTCCAGGCCACGCGCAAAGGCGTGACCGGATTTATCGCCAAGCCCTTCGAGGCGCGTGATCTGCTGGATGAGATCCAACGCGCCCTGAGCGCGCATGCGCCTGCTTCAGGCGACGGTGTCAGTGAATCTTGGCGCGCCGAGATTCTCACGCGTAGCCCCGTCATGGAGGCACTGCTGCGAGAAGCCAAACTGGTGGCCGGCACGGAGGCCAGTGTGTTGATCCAAGGCGAGAGCGGCACCGGCAAGGAACTGCTCGCCCGCGCATTGCACCGCGCCAGCCCGCGTGCCGAAGCGCCCTTTGTGGCGGTCAACTGCGGTGCCATTCCCGAGAATCTTCTGGAATCCGAACTGTTCGGCTACCTCAAGGGCGCCTTTACCGGAGCGGTTCGCGACAGCAGAGGCCTGTTCCAGTCGGCCGAGGGGGGCACGGTGTTTCTCGATGAAATCGGCGACATGCCGGCGCCCCTACAAGTGAAGCTGTTGCGTGCCCTGCAAGACCGTACCGTCCGCCCGATTGGCGCCACGCGCGACATCACCATCGACGTTCGTATAATCTCCGCCACGCACCGTGACCTGGACGTGGAAATGACCGAAGGCCGGTTTCGTGAAGACCTCTATTACCGGCTGAATGTGGTGTCCTTCCAGATTCCCTCGCTCAAGGAGCGACGGGAAGACATTCCCCTGCTTGCCACGCGCTTTTTGAAGACCCTTTCGACTCGATACGGCCGCACCGCGCGCACCTTCGCACCGGAAGCGCTGGCGCTGATGATGAACGCCTCCTGGCCTGGCAATGTACGGCAGTTGCAGAATGTGGTGGAGAAGGCGGTCGCGCTGTCCACCGATGCGGTCGTCTCATCGGCCGCGATCGAACGCGCCATCCGCCACCAGACCGAGGACGTCATCCCGCTCGACGATGCCAAGAAGGAATTCGAACGCGAGTATCTCGTGCGCTTGTTGAAGCAGACCCGCGGCAACATCACCAACGCCGCCCGCCTGGCACAACGCAATCGCAGCGAGTTTTACTCCCTGCTGCATCGCCACGGCCTCGAACCGGGCGATTTCAAGGGTTGATTTGCAAGGAAACGGTACACCATGAAGAAACTGCTACGAGCCCCATTCATCTTGCTGTCGATCCTGAACACTTCGGCCTATGCCGATGAGGAAGCCCAGATCGTCACCACCTGCCACTACGCCAACGCCGAATGGGGCTATGACATGATGCAACTGTGCATCACGGAGAATCGCGCTCTGCGGGACGAAGTCCTGCGCCTCGGCCCCGAGCATGCCGGCGCGGTCGAGCGTTGCCGCAAGCAGGCCGAATTTGGTTGGGCATGGGTGAAGCAGTGTGTCCTCAAGCGGACGTCATCGACCTCACCTGCTTCTCCGGAACAGGCCGAATAGTGACCCGCGCCAGATGGGCAAGCCGGTTTCATCGTAACCGGTCCCTGCATCCGGCCGCATCAGCGAGACGGATGTTGAATCGGTCGGTCACAGTACGGCCCAGTGTGGCGCCAAGGGAGTGTTTGAACGCGCTCGTGGGCTGGGCCAGGAAGCTCAGTGGCATCTGCGAAAAGGCATAGTCCTCAAGCTCATCTACAGTCAGGACGCCCACGTCCTCATGCTTGATGTCATAGCCCCATGTCCAGCCAGTCAGTGGGGCTACGACATAGAAATCGTCGCTCACCCGCTCGCGATCCGGCCCTTGTTCCGCCGCGATGACGCATATGAGCCACGTCTCGAATCTCATCGTGACCCTGCCATAAACCCGGGCACTCGCCAGGAAGGCCCGTGGCCGATCATCAAACAGAGGAAACTCGCCATCGTCAAACCACGGCAAGGCGTCGAACCGATGCTCCGCAATCCGAAAACGTCCGTTCGCATCCGTCTCCGGCCGCCTAACGCCAAACGGCGGCACATCCACGAAGCCAGCCGGAAGCAATGCATCGGGGTCTCGACTCCAGCGAAAATCGTCGGCCTTGAACTCGGTGAGCACCTGGAGGTAGTGGTATTCACGCGGCTGATCGCGCGAACTGCGAAAGCGCCCGCGGATACTCACGCCATTGCGCTCCAGACGCGGCGACGTATCGCCATCCTGAAACTTGCGGTACCAGGAAATCTCCATTGAACCGCAAACTTTGCCGCCACAGTTCACCGCATGGATCTGCGGTGCGAACGGCGCGGTAGTCTCTGCAGAAGGTGCAGGTTGACTCAGCGCCAGTCCCGCCAAGGGGGTCATGCAAAGAGCCCGCACGCAGTGAAAGCCTACTCCCTTCAAAACTGACATCGCATGCTTCCTTTCCCGGCGGCCGGACGCGATGCGCGAGGCTGGCACAATGTCTCGCCCCCTGCAACCGCCTCGGCGGCCGACGAAGTCGATCCCGTATCCGGTGCAGCAGGTCGCTTGACATGCCCGGGTCATTCCGTACTTCAGCCGTATCGGCGGCGCCCTTTTCCGGCCCACCGGATTTGGTACGATTTTCCCCCGTGCCCTTTCTCAACGTCCCTGCCCCGCTGTGACACCTGACACGGATCCCGTGCAGGGATTTTCGCCCGCAGGGCAACTGCTGCATCTGCTCACCGGACATTGGATCATCCAGGCCGTTCGCGCGGCATGCGAGCTCGGGGTGCCCGATCAAATTGGTCGCAACGGGCTGCCGGTCGAAGCTCTGGCCCGCCAACTGGACCTGAACCCGCCCTCGTTGCTCCGCCTGTTACGTGCGCTGGCCAGTGTCGGCATTTTTACGGAGAGCTCACCCAGTCTGTTCAAGCACACACCCATGAGTGCATTGCTCAGACACGACATGCCTGGCAATCTGGGTGCTTTCGCCCGCTTTCAAGGCCAAGCCTGGCACTGGAATGCTTGGAGCGCGTTAGACCACAGTGTTCGCACTGGCCGCAATGCCATGGATCTGCAGTACGACGCCGCCCATTGCTTTGACTACTTCACGCGTGATCAAACGACACGAACCCACTTCGACGCCGCCATGGCGGGCTACGCGGCGCAAGCCCATGCAGCGGTAATCGAAGCCTGGGACTTCAGTGGCGCCAGGACCATTGTGGACGTGGGAGGTGGACAAGGCACCTTGATTGCCACCATCCTCGACAGCGTTCCACAGGCGCGCGGGGTTCTCTTTGACCGCCCCGAGGTCATCGCTGTGGCCGCATCGATGCTCGATGCCCAGGTGGTAAGCCAGCGATGCGAGCTGCGCTCCGGTGATTTTTTCGACGCGGTACCGGCCGGCGGCGATCTATATCTGATGTCGTCCATCCTGCATGACTGGCAGGATGCTGAAGCGCTTGCCATCCTTCGCCAGGTGCGCGCGGTCCTGCCCACCCATGCCCGCCTCCTGGTCATTGAGCATGTCGTGCCGGAAGACGGCACGCCGCATCCGGCCTGGTTTGTCGACCTTGAAATGATGTTGATCACCGGTGGCCGCGAGCGCACCGTAGGCGAGTATGCGGCGCTATTCAATCAGGCCGGCCTGACGCTGACGCAGGTTCTGCCGACGGCCACCGCGGTTTCCATTCTTGAAGCGCGCATCGCCGGCGAGGCGGATGCGCCGTGAGCATCGATGCCATCATCCGGGCGAACGGGCTTCACATGGCGTATCCGGGCGCCGCCACGGCCGCGCTGAATGAACTAAGCCTCACGATCGCGGCCGGTGAGTGCCTCGGTCTGCTGGGTCAGAACGGCGCCGGCAAGACCACCTTCATCTCGATTCTGTGCGGCATCCTGTCGCCGACATCGGGCACGGTCGAGATCCGTCGTGCTAACGAAAGCTGGGTCACTGCGCGCGCCGGTCGCAGTCTGCTGGGACTGGTCCCTCAGGAGCTGGCGTTCTATCCAACCTTAAGCGTCCTGGAGAACCTCCAGTTCTTTGGCAGCATGCACGGCCTTGCCGGTCATGCATTGAGAGATGCTGTCGAGGCCGGCATGGCAGCGGCGCGACTTACAGAAGTACGCGATCAACGTGCAGGGGTGCTGTCGGGCGGGTTGAAACGACGGCTCAATTTGGCCATCGGGTTGGTACATGGGCCACGAGTCCTGGTGCTGGATGAACCTACTGCGGGTATGGACCCATTGTCGCGTCAAGTGCTGCATGAAGAGTTGCGACGGTTGAATCAGCTAGGCACCACGATCGTGTACACCTCGCACCATCTCGATGAAGTAGAGCAACTTTGCAGCAGCATCGCGGTGCTCGACCGGGGACGCCTCATCGCACACGGCGCCCTCGACAGGCTCACGCGCGAAGGCGTGGTGACTCTGCGGTTTGCCGGCCCCGCTCCGTCTACGCTGGCAGCGCGTATTGCCGCATTGGACCCAAGCTGCACCATACACCCGCGAACCGATACCCTAATGATCCGTTCCACGGAACCGGCAAGATTGCTACGCGAATCACTGGCCCTGGCCGCGGCGGAGAGCATATACGTCGTGGAAGCAAGCTGCGGACGGCGAGATCTCGAATCACTGTTCCTCGAATGGACTGCGAGCCCCTGATGCGATCGAAGCTGACGGTATTCGCGCTGAAGGAGCTGCGGGTCATTCTCCGCGACCGCGAAGCACTCGCCATCCTGTTTCTCATGCCCGTGGGCTTCGTGATCATCATGTCGCTGGCGCTGCGCGATGTGATGCGGCCAGACGGTGGTCCGCAGGCAAGTCTGGTGATCGTCGATGGCGACCGGGGTGTGCTGTCCGCTGCCATTGCGACTGCGTTGCAGACTTATCCCGCTCTGGACATCGATATTCGCGCAACCGGCGACTACCCTGAAGAAGTGGCCAAGGTACGCACCCAGGTACGCCGCGGCAGCATCCGCTACGCGCTGCTGCTTGAACCGGGCCTAAGTACGCGCCACGCCACACAGGTTGAGCAGGCGTCGCTGACGGAACTGTCCGCGGGACGTAGCAGCGACCGAATAAACATTCCCTGGCTGACAGACCCAACCCTGCGCGGCGACCAACGCGCGGTGGCTCGCATGACCTTGGCCAGTGCGCTCGCACGGATCGACCTGGAGCGTATCCGGTCGCGCATCGCCTCGGTGCCGTTTTCCGCCGCGTCGCTCGAGGGTACATCGGATTCATTCGGCTGGCTGTCGCTATCGGAGGAGACATCATCAACCGTCCAAGGTAGTCCTCGCCCCAGCGCAACGCAACAGAACGTGCCCGCCTACGCTCTTCTGGCAGTGTTCATGCTGGTTGTACCGCTGTCCGGAACGCTGATTCGAGAGAGAGATCAGGGCAGCCTCGCCCGACTGGCTTCGATGCCGGTGCCCATCGCGGTCGTGCTGGGAGGTAAACTGCTGCCCTGGCTTGCGATCAACCTCGCACAGATCATCCTATGCTTTGGTGTCGGGCGTTTCTTGTTGCCGTGGCTGGGAGGTGAATCGCTTCGGTTCGGTGCATCGCCAGGCGGACTGATCCTGGTATCTCTGACAGTCAGCGCGGCGGCGATCGGGTTCGGTCTGCTGGTCGCCACGATTGGACGTACGACTGAACAAGCCACAGCGTTTGGTGCGACGGTGGTGCTGCTTCTGGCTGCGATTGGCGGCATCATGGTGCCGAAGCTGGTGATGCCCCCGGTACTGCAGTCCATGACGCTGCTATCGCCACCCGGCTGGGCGCTCGACGCCTATCTTGCGCTGCTGGTACGCGATGCGACGTTGGCCGATGTCACTCCCCACGCGCTGGCCCTTGCTGCCTTTGCCGCATTGTGTCTCGCTATCGCAGCGCACAGGTTCGTGCGCGCCGTCGCACCCACGTGAAGAACGAGTCCCAATGACCCAAGACGACTTAAACAACGAGATCAAGCGCATCATCATCGAAGCCTGCGAGCGCGACATGGCGCCGCAGACCGTTGATGACGACGGAGTGTTGGTCGGTGAGGGCTCGGTGCTGGGCCTTGATTCTCTCGATGCACTGCAGGCTGCGGTCGCGGTGAGCAAGCATTTCGGCGTGCGCATTCGCGACGGCAATCACGCCCGTCGTGTCATGCGCAGTGTCAACACGCTTGCCGCGTTCATCCGCGAGCGACGCGCAGGCACCGTCTGATCGCCAGCATGGCGGCCATCACAGCAACCGGTGTGTTGTCTGTCTTCGGTACGGGTATGCAGGCACTGGTGGAGGGAGTAATGGGAAGCACTTGCCCGGCGCGCCCGGCGTTGGACTTGGGCTATCCTGAGAACCCGCCCCCGCGCGCCAGTGCCTTTCCGCCGCGCGCGATGCCGCCTGGCGAACAGGCATCGGCACAGCGCTTGATCGAAGTAGTTGAGCAGCTTTTGGCCGACTGGCAGGGAGACATTGACCTTTTGCGTGATCCGCGCACGGCGCTGGTCGTCGGTACAGGAGGGTTCTTGTACGCCTCGGGCGCCGAACTGTACTGGCGCTCGCGGCGGTCGTCCCCCGCCCCGTATCCCTTTCGGGTATGCGGTCCACACTGGGGCGCCACACTGGTAGCACAGCACTTGCAGCTTACGGGACCGGTCTTCACCCTGTCGACCAGTTGTTCGTCCAGCGCCAACGCTTTGCTGATGGCTCACGAGATGCTAGGCAACGGAGAGGTGGATCGGGCCATCGTCATCGGCGCGGAGGAATTGAGCACGATCACGCTGAGCGGCTTTGCCTCTCTCATGCTGCTGGATGACGAGGGGTGCCGCCCCTTCGACCGTGACCGTGCCGGTCTGCGATTGGGCGAAGCCCTCACTGCCCTCATGCTGGAGCCAGACCGCCCGGATGCGCCGCGCATCACCGGCGGCGCCAATCTGTGCGACACGCATCATATGACTAGCGCGACGCCCGATGGCCAGGTGATGGCTGCGGTCATGGGTGCCGCCCTGGTCAATGCCCGGTGTGCCGCACCCGATATTCAGCTGATCAAGGCGCACGGAACCGGCAGTGTCGATAGCGACAGGGCTGAATCCTGCGCATTGCACGCTCTGTTCGGGTCGACCCTGCCGCCGATCGTGGGACTCAAGGGCCATCTCGGCCACACACTGGGCGCCTGCGGCACGCTCGAAGTCGCTGCGATGCTGGGATGCCATGCGGCCGGCTTCATTCCCCACAGCGCAGGATTCTCCACGATTGATGAGGAGTGTGGAATCGAACCAACGCGCCGGGTTCAACCATCAAGGCCAGGTCGTCAGTTGTTTAATTTTTTCGGCTTCGGAGGCAACTACACCGCGCTTGTGATGGAACCATGACCGAGGGCACTCCAAGGATCTTCATTCGCGCCGCCGGCGGCGTTGGCGCGCAAGGAACGCCCTTGGCCCATCTTGCGGGTCCGGTCGATCGGGACGCCGAGCCCTTACCGCTACGCACTTTGATTCAGGCCTTGGACATCACCTTGCCGCGCCTGATGTCGCGTTTCGCGCAATTGGCGGTGTTGGGCGCGGCACATTGCCTGAAAGCGCTCGCGACTCCGCTCGCCCCGCAAACGCCGCTTCTGCTGGCAACCGGGCTGGGTGATATCGCTCGCACCAATGCGCTCAGCGACGAGGTTATGCCGCCGAGCGGAGAAATGGCGTCGCCCGCGGCATTCGCCGCGTCAGGCAACAATCTGCCGGCGTTCCTGGTGGCGCAACTTGCCGGCCTATCGTCCAGGAACCTGACTCTCAGCCGGGCCGACTTATCGGTTGAGCAAGTGATGGTGCGGGCGATTGCAGACCTGCGTACCAGCGGGGCTGGTGCCGTGTTGTGTGGCAGCGTCGACGAGACCACCGCCCCTCGAGAGCGTTACCTACACCGCTATCCAGCCGCGGAACACCGACCGATCGGGGAAGGCAGTGCGTGGTGGGTCTTGACACACGACGCAAAAGTCGCTGCCGGTGAACTGCTGCACGCGTCCTTCATCCCCGCAAGGGATGCTGCGGGGGTCGACGCCCTCGCACGGGAACTCGCCAGCACTTCACTCGACGCTCCCGCACTATGGCTAGGCAGCGGTGTGACGTCCGGTGAAGCTGACGTATGGCAGGCCCGACTGGGTGCCACGCAAGTCGCCGCAGACGATCTGCACTTCGGGCGGTTTCCGACCGCCGCGGGGCTGGCCTTCGCGCGATCATTCACTGTGATGGACACTGAATCGCGCGACTATGTGCACGTGAATCGCGAAACATCCGGAACGATGGCCGTGCTCGCCTGGAAGGTGTACGGAATCGATTGAAGGGCGCAACCGTTCAGGGCTTGCGCTCTTTCCACCCAACCGCTTCAGGCGCTGGTTCTCAGGGCCCGATCTATTGTCCTGAGCGCGCGCTCTTCTTCGTCGGCGCGCGCCCGGATCCGATCTGCCAGACTGGCAAAGGTCGCGCTGCTGGTATCGCCGGCCTTGATGGCCTGCGCACCGGCGACGGCAAACTCCCGCCAGCCATCGCCGATGGCTGCGAACTGATCGGAAACGTCGCGCAGAGCGGGTAGAGTGAGCAGTTCGGCGGCTTCCTCCAGAAAGGCCGCATACATCAAGCGAAAACCGCCTCCACCAGTACCGATTTCCTCTTGCATGCGAATGGCATTGGCCAGCCAATGGCGCGCCTTCTCCGCACCTGCGCGCTGTGGCCACCCCGCCAGGGCCGTGGCCATATTCCGCATGCCGCGAATGCCGATCCAGCCCACGGGGATTCGCAGCATGCGGCTGACCGTCATGGTCAGGCCAGCGCGCACGGCTTTGACCAGATCCACTTCCATGGGCGCATGAGAAATTTGATAGGCCAATCCACGCGGTGCGAGCGGCCCCCGCGAGAAGCGGGCCCGCCGCAGATCTTCCGCCGCGCACCGCACCGGCGCTTCGAATACCGTATCGCTGAGCAGGTAATCATTGTCGACGCGGCCATAGGCGATGACATGGTGACCATTGAACTGGAAGCGCATGTCTCGAGGAAAATAAGGCAACCAGAACACGCCCGTCTGCAAACCGACCGGCACGCCCGACGCCAAGGCACTGTCGAGTTCGCGCATGGCCGTATCTTCATCCCGGAAGCGCTGTTTCTCGATGCGGACGCCGAGCCGCTTGGCGCCACGGGCGATGATGGTATTGGGGGCATCGCGCCATGCAACCAGGGGCGCGCCGTAGAGTTTGATGAAGGGGAACCAGAGGAAGAACAAACCACTACCGATGCCGAAAACCATGGCCTCGCTCAGGGCCAGTCCCCGGTGGCGCAACAAGGCAGCAAAGGCACCGCTCTCGCAGTGCGCAGCATGATGGTGCTGGAAGACCGTCGTCGTCATTCCGGCAAACCTGATTTGAGCGCGGCGACATCGATGCCCAGCGCCGCTGCGTAGCGCTTCAGCACGGATTCACCGAGTCGCGCGAATACCGCTGGCCGCAGATGACGTTTCACCCGCCAGACCCAGAAGCCCGTATGGGCCGCCAGCATGCGCGCATCCATGTGAGCGCGCGCCATGTGCCAGGCCAGGATGCTGGCCCGCCCCGCCACCACCTCAACGCGGACACGCTCGATTCCAGCGCGGACCTGCTCCACTGCCACGGCATTGGCGACACTTTCCACGTCCCATCCACGGCTTGTGGCCAGCACGAAGCGGCCGTCGGCGTCGCGCGCGTAACAGGCTCGCAGGTGGCCATCAAGGATGGATGAGTCCTGAGGTACATCTTCAATGCGCATCGTTGAAGTTCAGACCACGGTGAGGTGCATGTAGTAGGCCGAGAAACGCGCGCTTTCGGGGATGAATGCCAGCAGGCGCTGCCCGCTGCGCAGACGGCCGCTGTACATCAAGGCTTCAAGTGCCAGATAGATCGATGCCGCGCCGACATTGCCTACCTCGGCGAGATTGGTGAACCAGCGTTCCGCAGGAATTTCAAAATCGAGCGAGGCCAGACAGTTTGTGAGCACCGGGCGAAAGTGCTCCGATGAAATATGAGGCAAAAACCAGTCGATCGACGAGGCCGTGACTTGGCGGTGTTTCAGCACACTGCCGAGAGTGTCGGCGGCGACCAATCGTGGCACCGCGTGCTCCAGCAAGCGCGCGTCCTGCTTGATGGCGAAGTAGTGGTCGCGCACCGTATGCATGGGGCTGTCAGCTTCACGCCAGCCACGCAGACTACCGTCTAACTCCTTGATCGCACCGCTGTACATGCACACCGCCAACTCATTGGCGAGCGATAGCTCGTCAATCCAGTCGATGCGCAAGGACATACCACGGGAATCCGGTTCGGTGGCAAGCAGGGCTGCGGCGGCGCCGTCGGAAAGCATCCAGCGCAGAAAGTCCTGCTCGAAGGGCAATGGCGCGGCCGTCGCGCCTTCCTCCTCAGGAGGGAAATTGCGAGCCACCATGAAACCCGAGGCGATATCGGATCCGGTGACGGCCGCCCGTCGTGCGTCTCCCGCCCACAGGCCGAGCATGGCGTACTTGAGAGCAGCCATCCCAGCGCAGCACACGCCCGCGGTCGAGACGGACTCCATGCGCGCGGCACCCAGCGCGGCATGCACCATCGAAGCATGACCTGGTTTCAATTGGTCTGGCGTCGAGGTCCCGCAGGTCAACAGGTCAAGATCGGCTGGCGACCAATCTAAACGCGCAAGTCCGTCCTGAATGGCCAGCGCGCACATTTGCGCATTGGTATGAGTGGGCCGTCCCGTGGCGGGATCGACGGCGTAGTAGCGCTGGTGGATACCGTTGCTTCGCAACGTGAGGGTCCTGGTGCGTGAGGGCCGTCGGCCGACCTGACCAAGGATCCGCTCGGTGTCATCGTTAGTCGCCGGCGCGTTGGGCAGAAACTTGCCCATGCCGACGATGTATGCGGATTTCAACTGTCCAGTGTTGGCGGCCGGGCTTTGCAGAGGGCGACCGCTGACTTAATGATCCTCAGATTATCGCTCAATAAACTGGCGCATCCGCGCCTCCGAAGCGCCGGACGGACCTTCCAGCTCCGTGGCCAACGCTGAAACACGGGAACTGGCGCGGGCCAGTACGGCGTTGATCAGCATCGTGACCGGCAGCACAAACACGATCGCCCCCAGAAGAAACGTCACGTAAGCCAGGAGCACCGGGCGCCGGGCCAGTGCTCCGCGCCGGCCGAACAGGCGAACGATGCGGCCCCAGATGCGAAAACTGCGCTGGCCAATACGCTCGGCCAGCATCGTGCGCCGGTCGACCCGTACGGCGGCCAGGCCATCGAGAAACGGCCCCGGCGCATCAGCGCGGACGCGCGGCAAGGCTTCCACCAGCGCATGACCGAAGCGCGCCGCGCGGGCGATATCGGCTTCGTTCACGCCGGCGCGCGGCAGTCTGCCGGGAAACGGATCGCGATTGCCGGTGAGCAGCCACCAGGGCGTGGTGATGAAGGTCGCCCACAGCGGCGCATCGTCCGTAAGCACGACGTTGTCGACCAGCTTGGCGCCCAGACGGTCAAGTTCCTGGCGCAGCGTGAGATACGCCACTGTCCACATGTTGCGGCAGCCGATCACGCTGATCACGCGGCGGCCCCGCAGCACCCGTGCATCCGGCGAATGCAGAAATCCTGTCACCGGCAGCGACGGCGCCAGAAACCAGACCTGCCAAGACAAGATGATCAAATCAAAGTGACTGTCAGGATCAAATGCCGCCGGCCGTACCGCCGGCGGATCAAGATGAATGGACTCCGGAAACGCATCGAGAAACGCCATGAATGGCCAGGGAAACGGATAATCCTCGACGGGTTCGATGCGGTGGTGAACCACCTCCACTCCATCCGCGCGCGCCAGCGGGGCCAGAACCGACTTGACGATACGATCCAGCTGTCCGGTCTGGGAATAGCCGATACACAGAATGCGCGCCATCAAACCGGCCCTGACGGCAGCACGCAGGCAATGAGGGCCAAAGCACGGAAACAAGAAACCAGGGGACGCAAGGACATGTTCTCCTCGCTAAGCGCGTTATTTCATTTTGGAGGCCTTCGGACAATAGTATATTTGCCCGCTTACCTCCGGAGCGCGCATGTTCGACCTGACGCCTGACCAAATTGCCATCAAGGATGGTGTAGCAGCCGT
>Ga0194132_10010773_pt1 | contig 12038 bp, 12 predicted proteins | sample TA2KigOf80mmetaG_FD_148612 | JGI IMG/M metagenome (GOLD analysis project Ga0194132, IMG submission 148612) | Freshwater microbial communities from Lake Tanganyika, Tanzania - TA2015054 Kigoma Offshore 80m | ecosystem: Environmental > Aquatic > Freshwater > Lake | place: Tanzania: Lake... | reverse complement strand
CCGGTTTATTGAGCCGACTCGTAGAGCGAACGCGATGGATCAGGGAATTCTATTGTCGATGAGACCTCTGATGGCAACGCGCCCCATCGCCAGCCGCGCCTCCTCGGACGAGGCGCCGACATGGGGCGTGCCGAAGAAATTCGGCAGATTGAGAAGCTCAGGATCAGGGTTGAGTTCGTCGGCCAGAACGTCGGCGCATGCCGCGGTCAAGCGGCCCGACATAAGCCTGAATTTCAGCGCATCCTGATCGATGATTCCACCGCGCGCCGTGTTGACCAGCAGACAGCCGGGTTTCAGGCGGTCGAGCACGACCCCCGAGTAGAGTCCTCGTGTCGACTTATCCAGCGGTAAGTGCAGCGACAGCACCTCGGACGTGGCCAGCAATTCATCAAGCGAGACCTGAGTCCCGCCGATCTGGTTCAGAAGTTGCGAACGGTCAACGATGTCGGTGGCAATCACGGTGCAGCCAAATGCACGAGCGAGCCGCCCGTAGATTTGCCCGATCGCGCCGTATCCGTGGATACCGACCACCCGCCCCATGAACTGGCGCCCCATGCGCTTGTTGACATCTCCCCCAGTCTTGAAAGCCGCATTGAGCTGACCGAGACGCCGTAGGCCGATGATGGAAAGCGCTATCGCAAGCTCCGCGACGGCCGGCGCGTTGACCCCGGGTGTCCAACCAAGCCGAATTCCGCGGCGGCGCAAAGCGCCGAGATCGACACAATCGAGGCCAGTTCCCAGTTTGGAAACGATCTTGAGGTCCGGTAACGCGTCAATCACGCGAGCCGAACACGGCTCCAACCCGAGAATGGCGGCGTCTGCGCCCGCGAGAAATTCGATGAGGCGATCTTCATCGAGCTTGGTCAACGTCGTGTTGAGTTTTGCATCAGGATGCAACGCGGCAAGTTCAGCGCGCAGCGTCGGATGCTCGCAGAACGACGGCGATGCGACGGCAACTTTCATCGTGCCCGGTCTGCAAACGAATTGGGCGGCGTTGCCGCCGCCCACGACTCAAATCCCGGTTGGCATCCTGTCACGTCGCGGCGATTGCCGGCTTTAGCGAAGCGAGACGCAGGCTTTCGCGGCCCTGATGCGACGTCTCGGTCCGCTTCGCCTCCGAAAGATTCGGCACGCTCGACTCGGTCAAGCGACGGCAATGGCCTTCGAGGTAGGCGCCGGGTTCGATCGCCAGACTCTCATGCTCGACGTCGCCCGCCATGCGCGCGGTCGAGGCGAGGAACACGCTCTTCGCCCGCACCATGCCCTTGATCGCGCCGTGCAGACGGACGGTCTGGGCGACAACCTCGCCATTGACCGATCCCGTGATACCGACAATCAGCGCCTTGCAGCGGATGTCGCCGTTGACCAACCCGTCGATTTGGATCTCGCCAGCCGAGGTCATGTTGCCTTCGATCGCGAGAGCGGCGCTGACAATGCTCGGAACCGCCTTATTGGCGTCGGTTCTGACTGCCGTCGGCTCGGCGCCGTTCGCGCGCCCGTTACCCTTTGAAAACATCGCTGCCGGCCTTCAGGAATTTGAGTGGATTGATCGGCTTACCGTTGTGGTGAACTTCGTAATGAACGTGCGGGCCGGTGCAGCGGCCGCTGCAGCCAAGCTGGCCCAATGTCGATCCTCGGGTGACTTGATCGCCCACTTTGACCAGGATTCGAGACATATGGCCATAGCGGGTAATCAGACCCATGCCGTGGTCGACCACGACGGCACGACCGTATGGGCCGTCCCAATCGGCGAAGATAACTTTCCCGTCGCCGGTGGCCGTGATTGGCGTCTTGAAATCCGCCGCCATATCGAGCCCCAGGTGCTGAGCCGGACGGCCGGTGAAGGGGTCCTTGCGAACGCCAAAACCAGAATTGATTTCGAACTTCCGGAGCGGGCTGTCGATCGGCACGCGTGTCAGGAGGGACTGTAAATCCGTCAAGCGGTCCATCTGGCCGTTCAGGCGATTGAGCGACTCTTCAAGCGGACCCGAGTTCATCTTGTCGGCATTGACCGGCACGAACGGACCGCCCTGCCCGCCCTGGGCACGGAGGCCGCTCTTTTTCTGCTGGCGGACCAGCAGGTCGATATCGAGGCCGGTCACGCTCAGCGACGATTCAATCGATGCGATTTTCGTCTCGGCCACTTCCGAGAAGCGGTGGTAGAGCAACAACTGGTTGCTCTCCATATCGCGCAGCTGGCCCTGCAAAGCCGCCACTTTATCGTTCAGCGCGTCGCGTTCGGAGACGACCATATCGCGTTCGATCACCACCTGGCGCAATTCCAGGCCATCGGTGGCAATGAACTGGGTCTTGCTGTGGTGGCCGACAACAACGACCATCGACGAATCGAGGTCGCCCAGCTCGGCCAAAATCGCTTTCCGTTCTTCATCGGAGTGGGTGCGTTCAAGCTTGGCTTTATCCAGCGCCAATTCGACATTTGCCGAGGTGCCGGTGATGACGCCCTTGGGGTCCTTGATCGCTTCTTTCGCTTTAGACTTGATGCGTTCGACCAAGCCTTGTTTCTGCGGCGTAGCCTGAGCCAACGCAGCCGCTTTCTCCTTCAGGAGGTCGGATTCCTTGTCGACGACCGTCAGCGACTTGCGGTAGTTGCTCTCGAGATCGCTCACCAGATCCGATACGCGGTCCTTATAGATCGACACCTGGGCGAGCAGCTGCTCGTAACCCATACGCGCATCGGTGATTTTGGTATTCTTTTCCCGAATAACTTCAGAATGATTCATCACCAGGCTCGAACTCAAAAGAGTCCAGCCGCCGAGAACAGACGCGACCACAGCCATCGCCGCCTGCCGGTTGGTAGACAAACGCAGCGAGCGCATCCGTTCGCCTGATCGGACGATCAACTGCCGTTCCGGAAAGAACCGTTGCAGCGATTTCTGGACGCGGCTCAGACCGCGATCCTGTGGATCGAATTTGGAATGACGTTTACCTGAAAACACGCGGTCCCCTCGTCCCGGTTCAACTTTTCCAGTTGTCATCGGTCCCCCGTGTGTTGTTGATTTTCCGGGAGAACCCAGATGAAATCCCCGTGTCGACAAGCTAACACCGACCCCATTTTCGCCGGCTGATCGCTCGATCCCGTCGGACCGATCCGAAGCCGCGGCGAAAGGCGCCCGCGGGTCAGGAGGACTACACCCAGATTCACTCATCCTGCCGATTCTGCCCGGCAAGATCAAAGAGAAAGTAAACGCTACCTGAGTTGTTTATAATCAATGGCTTATATCAATAATTCTCATACTCAACCTGAGATTTGAGAGCCGGTTTTCCCCAGCAACCTTTTGATGGCGTTGCATCGGTGCCACATGCTATTGGCCGCACCATGATCGTCGCCGAGCCGAATTCGAAGTTTCGACCATGACCCAACTCCCTGCCGACCTGCTCGAACTGGCGAAGAACGTCATCGCCGCGGCGAAGGCCGGCAAACTCAAAATCGCCGCGGCTGAATCTTGCACCGGCGGCCTGATCGGCGCCTGCATCACCGCGACTCCAGGTTCGTCCGCGGTCTACGAAGGCGGCGTGATCGCGTACTCGAACACGGCAAAATCCAGACTGCTCGGCGTCCCACGGGATGCGATCACGGCGTTCGGCGCCGTCAGCGACGTTGTCGCCTCAGCCATGGCCGAAGGCATTCTGGCCGAGACCGATGTCGACTTTGCGATTGCCGTCACCGGCATCGCCGGCCCCGACGGCGGCAGCAAAGACAAGCCCGTGGGCTTGGTATTTCTCTCGGTCGCGCGACGCAACGCCGATGCCTTGGTGAAGCGCTACGTTTTCGCGGGCTCGCGCACGGACGTGCGGCGTGCCGCCGTCGCGGCGGCGCTCGAACTGCTGCACAGCCAGATGCTCGATCACGCCGAGGACAGCGCCGCTCAAGACGCCGGGCGGTAGATTTCAGACGCGCGTTTCTCGCACGCCGCGACCATGCGGCGCACCGCTTCCTCGAACAGCAGGCCGATCAGATTCTGCAGTATTTTCGAGCGAAATTCGAAGTCGAGAAAGAATTCGACTTCAGTGCCTTTGCCGTTCGGAGCTTCTTTGAACGACCAGGTGTTCATCAGGTGCGCGAACGGCCCGTCGAGATACTCGACCTTGATCGCCTGCGACGGCGCGAGCGTGACCCGCGACGTAAACTTTTCGCGGACCATCTTGAACCCAACCGCGAGATCGGCGGTGAAGCACGTGTCTGACTCGCGTCCCGTGATCCGGCACGCGACACACCAGGGCAAGAATTCAGGATACTTCTCGACGTCGGCCACCAAAGCAAACACCTGCTCGGGCGTATAGGGCAGGACGCGGATTTCGCGATGGGACGGCATTTAGTCGAGAGCCAGATGCGCCGCCCGTGCCGCTTTGAGGCGCTGAAAATCGGCATCGGCGTGATAGGACGAGCGTGTCAGCGGCGTCGCCGAGACTTGCAAGAACCCCTTCACCGTCGCGATGCGTTGCAGCTCCACGAATTCTTCCGGCGGCACAAACCGCTCGACCGCCGCATGACGTGGGGTTGGCTGCAGGTATTGCCCAATGGTCAGAAAGTCGACGTCGGCCGCGCGCATGTCATCCATCACCTGGATGACTTCTTCCTTGGTTTCCCCAAGGCCAACCATCAGTCCGGACTTGGTGAACAGGTCGGGATGGATTTCCTTGACCCGCTCAAGCAGGCGAAGACTGGTGTAGTACCGCGCACTGGCGCGAACCGTGCGATAGAGCCGCGGCACCGTTTCGAGATTGTGATTGTAAACGTCGGGTTTGGCGGCTGCGACCAGATCGACCATGCCGAGCTTCTTGCGAAAGTCGGGCGTCAAAACCTCGATCGTGGTCGACGGTGTCTCGCGCCGAATGGCCTTGATCACTTGAACCCAATGATGGGCACCGCCGTCGTCCAGGTCGTCGCGGTCGACCGAGGTGATGACCACGTGGGTCAGGCCCAACGTGCTGACCGCGGTTGCGACATGCGCGGGTTCGTCGGCGTCGACCGCGCCCGGCTTTCCGATCTTCACATTGCAAAAGGCGCACGCGCGCGTGCAGATGTCACCCAGGATCATCATGGTCGCGTGCTTGACTTTCCAACACTCGCCGATGTTGGGGCACGCCGCTTCCTCGCACACCGTATGCAGATTGAGCTCGCGCATCAGCCGCCGCGTCGCGGCATACTCCGGCGACGTCGGCGCCTTGACCCGAAGCCAGGGCGGCTTGGGCTGACGAAGGTTATGCGGCTTAATGGGCGTGACTGCGGTCATCTTTCCTTCCTTCCTTGTCACCCTCGCGCCTGACGCGAGGGTCCAGGGTCCAATTCCCTTCGGATCGTTTAACCCTGGGTCCTCGGATCAAGTCCGAGGACGACATTACTTCTAACTGCACTAAATATGTATCACGCGTCCGTATGCATCCAGTACCGCCTCGTGCATCATCTCGGACAGGGTCGGATGCGGGAACACCGTGTGCATCAGCTCCGCCTCGGTGCTCTCGAGCGTGCGGGCAATGGTGTAGCCCTGAATCAGCTCGGTGACCTCGGGGCCGACCATGTGCGCCCCCAACAACTCGCCGGTCTTGGCATCGAACACGGTCTTGACCAGACCGCCGGTATCGCCGAGCGCAATGGCCTTGCCGTTGCCGATGAACGGGAACTTGCCGACTTTGACCTCGTGCCCTTTGGCTCTGGCCGCGGCTTCGGTGAGACCGACGCTCGCGATCTGCGGATGGCAGTAGGTGCAACCCGGAATGTTGGAGGTATCAAGCGGGTGCGGATGCTTTCCGGCAATCCCTTCCACGCAGATAACGCCTTCATGGCTCGCCTTGTGCGCCAGCCATGGCGGCCCGGTGAGATCGCCAATGGCGTAAACTCCCGGTTCCCCGGTCCGGCACAGCCCATCGGTCACGACGTGCGCCTTCTCGACTCTGATCTTGCTGCCTTCGAGCCCAAGATTTTCGACATTGCCGACGATTCCGACCGCCGAAATGACGCGATCGACGGTGATCTGTTCCGTTTTGCCGTCCTGTTCGACGGTCGCTGTCACTGACCCGGCGCCCTTCTTGAGCGCTCTCACGATGGCCTTTGTTTTGATCACCATGCCCTGCTTTTCGAGCGCCTTGCGGGCGAAAGCCGAGATATCCGCGTCCTCGACCGGCACAATCCGGTCGAGCACTTCAACCACGGTGACCTTGCATCCGAGCGTCTGAAAGAAACTCGCGAACTCGATGCCGATGGCGCCGGAGCCGATCACCAGCAACGACTTTGGCATCGCCTTCGGCACCATGGCGTGTTTGTAGGTCCATACCAATTCGCCGTCGGCCTCGAGGCCCGGCAGTTCGCGCGGGCGAGCGCCGGTCGCCAGAATCACATGCTTGGCCGTGACGTCGGCAACGGGCTTGTTGTCCTTGCTGACGGCAACCTTGCGCAGCGCGCCCGAGACGCCGTTCAGCTTTGCGTGACCGTCGATCACCGTGATCTTAATCTTTTTCATCAGGCCTTTGACGCCGGCATTGAGCTGACCGGCAACCGCCCGTGAACGCTTGATCACCGCATCGAGATCGAAGCCGATGTTCTCGGCCTTGAGGCCAAAGTCCTTGGCATGACTCATAAGATGATAAACTTCGGCGCTCCGCAGCAGCGCCTTGGTCGGAATGCAGCCCCAGTTGAGGCAGATGCCGCCCATGTGCTCGCGTTCAATCACCGCGGTCTTGAAGCCAAGCTGTGCCGCGCGAATGGCCGCGACGTATCCGCCGGGACCGCCGCCGATAACGGCAACATCATAACCTTGATCGGACATGATTCACTTCCTTGTCAGGCCGCGGCCAGGGCCTTCAGGCTCTCGCCCGAAAGCCGCCGTACGTGCCAGTCGTTCATCGCTACCGAGCCAAGCTGCTCGTAGAACTTGATCGCGGGTTCGTTCCAATTCAGCACCGCCCATTCGAGCCGGCCGCATCCTTCCCGTGCGGCCCGCGCCGCCAGGTACTTCAGAAAGGCCCGGCCAATACCGAGCTTCCGAAACGCCGGCTCGACATAGAGATCTTCGAGATAGAGTCCGGGGCGTCCGACGAAGGTCGAGAAATTGTAGAACCAGATCGCGAACCCGACCGCCCGACCGCCGGCGTCAGCAATGACCCCGTGAGCGCGCGGAGGGTCCGAGAACAAGGCATCGCGAATGAGTTCCGGCGTGGCGACAACCTCGTGCTCGAGCTTTTCGTATCGCGCGAGCGCGCGAATCAGGCTCAGCACCACATCGACATCGGCCGGCGTCGCATCACGTAGCGTAAAGGCCGTCGCCACGATCCCCTCGCCTACAACAAAATTGTGAGCGGTTCCTCGATGATCGACTGGAACGCCTGCATGAATTCGGCCCCCACCGCGCCGTCGACCGACCGGTGATCGACCGACAGATTGCAGGTCATCATGTTGGCGATGGCAATCGCGCCGTTCTTGACGATCGGCCGCTGCTCGCCCTTGCCGACGGCAAGGATGCAGCTCTGTGGCGGATTGATGATCGCCGAGAATTCGCGAATACCGTACATGCCAAGATTCGAAATCGAAAACCCGCCGCCCTGGAATTCTTCGGGTTTGAGCTTCTTGTACTTGGCCCGCGTCGCCAGATCTTTCATTTCATTCGAGATGGCGGCGAGGCCCTTCTTGTCGGCCTGGCGAATGATCGGCGTGATCAAGCCGTCGGGCGTTGCGACGGCCACCGAAATATCGACGTTGTCGTAGCGTCGGATCGCTTCGTCTGTCCATGTCGCGTTGGCCGCCGGCACTTTACGGAGCGCCATGGCGACGGCCTTGATGATGAAATCGTTGACCGAAAGCTTGTAGTCGGCGCCCGAGCGCGCATTGAGCTTCGTACGCAGCGACAACAATTCATCGATGTTGCAATCGACCGTCAGATAAAAATGCGGCACGGTCTGCTTGGCTTCGAGCAATCGCCGGGCGATGATCTTGCGGATCGACGAATTGGGCACGGCCGTGAACGGCTGACCGAAGTCTGGCACCGGACCGCTTGGCAAAGCCGGGGCCTTGGCAGCCGGCCGTACCACGCCGCCGGCCATGGCTTTCTCGACGTCGGCCTTGACGATGCGGCCGTTGGGGCCCGACCCTTTGACCGCGCCAAGATCAACGCCAGCTTGGCTGGCCATGCGTTTGGCAAGCGGGCTTACAAAGATCCGGTCGCCCGTCTTGGCTTCCGCGAGTTTCGGCGGTGTAAACGGCGTCGAGGCCGCAACCGGTGTCGCTGCGGGCGCGGCTGCGGCTTTCGCCGCAGGAGCCTTGGGTGCCGCAACGGCAGAGGCGTCCTCGCCTTCTCCAATCAGCACCGCAATCGGCGAGTTCACCGCGACGGATTCGGTTCCTTCTGTCACCAGAATCTTCCCAATCACGCCTTCGTCGACGGCTTCGAACTCCATGGTCGCCTTGTCGGTCTCGATTTCGGCAATGATGTCGCCCGATTTGACTTTGTCGCCCTCTTTCTTGAGCCACTTGGCGAGCTTTCCCTCGGTCATGGTCGGAGACAGCGCGGGCATCAGGATTTGTGTTGGCATGGCAATGCTCCTCAGGCCCGATACATGACGGCTTTGGCCGCGGCGGCGATGTCGGCCGCTTGCGGCAAGGCCATCGCCTCAAGATTTGCCGCATACGGCATCGGCACATCCTTGCCGGCGACGCGAAGGACCGGCGCATCAAGATGATCGAACGCCTGTTCCATGATCTGCGCGCCGATCTCCGAACCGACGCCGCACGTGGCCCAGCCTTCTTCCACGGTCACACACCGGTTGGTCTTCTGCACCGAGCGAAGAATCGTCTCGGTATCGAGCGGGCGAATGGTGCGAAGGTTGATCACTTCTGCATTGATGCCATCCTTGGCCAATTGCTCGGCCGCGGCCAGCGCCTTGCCGACCATGATCGAGAACGCGACGATGGTGACGTGGTCGCCTGCGCGCTCCACTTTCGCCTTGCCGATCGGCAGAACGAAGTTGGGGTCATCGGGAACCTGGAAGCTTTGGCCATAGAGGATTTCGTTCTCGAGGAAAATGATCGGATTTGGATCGCGGATCGCCGCTTTCAGCAAACCCTTGGCATCGGCGGCCGACCACGGCGCCAAAACCTTGAGGCCGGGAATGTGGGCGTACCACGAGGCGTAGCATTGTGAATGCTGGGCCGCCACGCGCGCGGCGGCGCCATTGGGCCCGCGGAACACGATCGGACAGCCCATCTGACCGCCGGACATGTAGAGCGTCTTGGCCGCCGAATTGATGATGTGATCGACCGCCTGCATGGCGAAATTGAAAGTCATGAACTCGACGATCGGCTTCAGCCCGCCGAAGGCCGCGCCAACGCCAATACCGGCGAAGCCGTGTTCGGTAATGGGCGTGTCGATGACACGCTTTGCGCCGAACTCCTCCAGCAAGCCCTGACTGATTTTGTAGGCGCCCTGATACTCGGCGACTTCCTCGCCCATCAGGAACACGCTTGCGTCGGCGCGCATTTCCTCGGCCATGGCATCACGCAAGGCTTCGCGAACGGTTTGAATCTTGGTCTTGTCGTAGCTCGGTTCTGTTGTCGGAGCCACAGTGGCCACCGGCTTCGGCGCGGCCGCCGGTGCAACCGTCGCAGCCTTTGGCGCAGCCGGTGCAATCGCGGCCTTGCTTTCACCGTCCTGCAATAGCACGGCGATCGGCTGATTGACCGGAACGGCCTCGGTGCCCTCTTTCACCAGGATCTGGCCGATGGTCCCTTCATCGACAGCTTCCAGTTCCATCGTCGCCTTGTCGGTCTCAATTTCCGCCAACACTTTGCCGGACGAGATCTTGTCGCCCTCTTTGACCAGCCACTTGGCGAGCTTGCCTTCGGTCATGGTCGGCGACAGGGCCGGCATCAGAATTTGAATACTCATGTCCCTGCCCCCTTAAGCCGCGACCAAAATGTCGGTCCACAGCTCGGCCGGATCAGGCTCGGGGCTGGTTTGGGCAAATTCGGCCGAGGCCGCGACGATGTCCTTGATCTGTTTGTCGAGCGTGCGGAAGCCTTCGTCGTCCATCGCCTTGATGTCGACCAAATGGGCGCGCAACCGATCGATCGGATCATGGTGCTCGCGCATCTTCTGCAGCTCTTCCTTGCTGCGGTACTTGGCCGGGTCAGACATCGAGTGGCCGCGATAGCGATATGTGTGCACTTCCATCAGCACCGGACCATGGCCGGCGCGAACATGAGCGGTTGCTTCCTGGCCCGCTTCGAAGACGGACATTACGCTCATGCCGTCGACCGACATCGACTTCATGCCGTAGGCGTCGCCGCGGCGCGCGAAATCAGGCGATGACGACGCGCGCGCCACCGAGGTGCCCATGCCGTACTTGTTGTTCTCGCAAACGAAGATGACTGGCAGCTTCCACAGCGCTGCCATGTTGAAGCTTTCGTAGACCTGGCCCTGGTTGGCCGCGCCATCGCCGAAGTAGGCGAACGAGAGTCCGCCATCGTTCTTGTACTTATGAGCAAAGGCGAGCCCGGCGCCGATCGGCACCTGCGCGCCGACAATGCCGTGACCACCGTAGAATCCCTTCTCGCGGCTGAACATGTGCATCGAGCCGCCCTTGCCGCGCGAGTATCCGCCCGCGCGGCCGGTCAGTTCGGCCATCACGCCGTTCGGATCCATGCCGCACGCCAGCATGTGCCCGTGGTCGCGATAACTGGTGACAACGCTGTCGCCCGGCTTAGCGCAGGCCTGCAGCCCGACCACGACGGCTTCCTGTCCGATGTAGAGATGGCAAAAGCCGCCGATCAGACCCATGCCATAGAGCTGACCCGCACGCTCCTCGAACCGGCGAATCAGCAGCATGTCGCGATAGAATTGGACGAGCTGTTCGGGCTTCAATCCCGACGCGCCATTCTTCCCGGCAGCCTTTTTGGTGGCCATCTGTGTCCCCTCCAATTGTTTGTTCTTGGGGCGAAGCTCTGAACCCGCCCAAGCTTTGTGCGCTATATCGCAGCGCTAACCATCACCGGCAAGCTAAAGGTTGGTTAAGTCATTGTTTTGCAACGCACAATTCAGGTCAAACCCAAGCAATTGATTTTGCTGACAAAGGCCATTGTGCCAGTGCACAAGGGGGAACTTTCTGAGGGCTCTGACCGGCTCATACGTAATTTAATTACTTCTACTTCGGGCGTTTTGCTGCATAGTTTCAAAGTCTAACCAACGGCAACTCCTCACTTTTATATAGTCGACTATTATTTATCGGTGACGCCTAGACCAACTATCCGAATCCGATCAGGTTTCGAACCGGGAGATTCAGGACATGCCAACCCGTCGAGACTTTGCGCTGACGGCCGCAAGTGCAGCCGCAACCCATCGCGCAAAGGCGCAAGCTCCGAAGGGGCCGTGGACGAACTCAGGATCGACACGTTCGATCTCGTCGGCAATTCGCATGGCGGCTGCACTGCCGTGGTCGTAAACTATTTGCACCGCATCACCGCGCCGACATTGCTGATCTATGGCGAGCGCGGCGCCTACCATAACTATGAAGCCGTCGGCAAAGCCAAGATCAAGCGCGTGCGCGCCGTGACGATTCCAAACACCGGCTCGTTCACGCACCAGGAAAATCCGCGAGACACCGAAAAAGTGCTGTTCTCGTTTCTGTCCGAACCAGTTGCGAGGATGCCATGACCACGGACGATCGATCAGAAATCGAGACCCGCGTTCGCTCGATTTGGGCCAAGTTCGCGGCGCAAGATCCCGCAGGGATGTTGAAGCTGATCCACGACGACGCGACGATTTGGGACATCTTCCAGCCCGATCTCGTCACCAAACGCGACATGGCGGCCTATATCGACCGCGACTTCAAGCAGTCAGCCGCGCGCGGCAAGCTGACCTATTCGATGGACAATTTCGTACTCTCCGTTTGGGGCGATGCCGCCATCTGCCGGTTCTATCTCTCTTTCGACTACGAGCCGCCCAACCCGACCAAGGGCACCGGGCGCATCACCTGCGTGCTGCGCAAGTTCCCGAACGACGGCTGGCTGGTTGTTCATGTCCATGAAGGGC
>Ga0194132_10010772_pt1 | contig 12038 bp, 9 predicted proteins | sample TA2KigOf80mmetaG_FD_148612 | JGI IMG/M metagenome (GOLD analysis project Ga0194132, IMG submission 148612) | Freshwater microbial communities from Lake Tanganyika, Tanzania - TA2015054 Kigoma Offshore 80m | ecosystem: Environmental > Aquatic > Freshwater > Lake | place: Tanzania: Lake Tanganyika... | reverse complement strand
CCAGGGCCGCGGAAAAGGCCGGGGTGTAGTCCCGCATCGGCTCGAACCACTCCCCCTGTTCGCTGCGGATCTTGCGGTAGGAGGCGTCGAGGGAATCCTTGGCGGCCCCGAGGAGGTCGGGGGCGTAATGGGCCGCGCCCTCCTCTTCGGCGTAGACGATATCGCGGTTGGCGAGCTCCAGGGTGTGTTTGGGCGGCACGGCGCAGGCCGAAAGCCAGGCGCCGGCGGCCAGCCAGACCCAGGCACTAGGGCGGGACCGGATGGTCGAGGGCATGTGAATCCGCAAAGTGAAACGGTTCGGGACCAGGGGACTGTGGGGTGTATTTTTGCCGTTGGAACGGGGGTGGTTAGTAAGGTAAAAGGGCGCCCTCCAAATGTCAAAACCTTTTGCTCCCAAACCCATCAGGAGAGCCCCGCGCACTGGAAAGCCTCCTCCCTGGCCCGCAGCATCAGGGCCGCGTCGCCGGCCAGGTCGGCCACCGTCAATTCGGAAAGCCCGGCCTGGCGCAGGCCCAACACCTCCCCCGGCCCCCGCAGTTCCAGGTCGCGGCGGGCGATCTCGAAGCCGTCCTGGGTCTGGCACAAAACTTCGAGGCGCTCGGCCTCCCCGGCGGTCTGGCTGCCTGCGATCAGGATGCAATAGGACTGCTGGGCCCCCCGCCCCACCCGCCCGCGCAACTGGTGCAACTGGGCCAGGCCGAAACGCTCGGCGTGCTCGACGATCATCACCGTGGCGTTGGGCACGTCCACCCCCACCTCCACCACCGTGGTGCAGACCAGGGCCTGGATCTCCCCGGCCTTGAAGGCCCGGGCCACCCGGTTCTTCTCCTCGGGGGGCAGTTGCCCGTGCAAGAGCCCCAGGGAAAAACCCCCCAGGGGCCCCTCCTTCAGTTCGGCCAACCCCTCGCTGGCCGAACTGACCGGCAGCTTTTCCGATTCCTCCACCAGCGGGTACACGATGTAGACCTGCCGACCCTGGCGGATCTGGTCGGCGGCGAATTCGCGGATCTGGGGCCGCCGCTCCGGCCCGCGCAGGGCCGTGCGCACCGGCTGGCGGCCGGGGGGCAGCTCGTCCAGCGCCGAGGTTTCCAGGTCGCCGTACAGGGCCAGGGCCAGGGTGCGGGGGATGGGGGTGGCGGTCATCACCAGCAGGTGGACCCCCGGCCCTTTGCGCTGCAACTCCTCGCGCTGGGCCACCCCGAAGCGGTGCTGTTCGTCCACCACCGCCAGCCCCATCCCGGCGAACTCCACCCCACCCTGGATGAGGGCATGGGTGCCCACCACCAGCGGGGCCGCCCCCGAGGCGATGGCGGCCAACGCGGTGCGCCGTTGGGCCGCCGGCATCCCGCCCACCAGCAACTGCACCTCCACCCCCAGGGGGCGGGCCAGGGCGGCCAGGGTGGCGGCGTGTTGTTCGGCCAGGATCTCGGTGGGGGCCATCAGCGCGGCCTGGAACCCGGCCTCCACGGCTTGGAGCATGGCCAGGAGGGCCACCAGGGTCTTACCCGAACCCACGTCCCCCTGGAGCAGCCGGCACATGGGCAGGGCCTGCTCCAGGTCGGCGGCGATCTCCCCGGCCACCCGGCGCTGGGCCCCGGTCAGCGCAAAGGGCAGGCCCTCCAGCAGGGCCGGGACCAGGCGGCGGCTGGGAGGCAGGGGCGGGGCCTTTCCCTGCCGGCGGGCCAGGCGGCGGTGGGCCAGGCGGGTCTGGAGGGCGTAACACTCGTCAAAGGCCAGGCGGCGGCGGGCCTGGGCCATCTCCTCCCAGGTGCGGGGGAAATGCACCTGGCGCAGGCTTTCGCCCAGTTCGGCCAGTTCCAGCCGCTGCCGCGCCTCGGCGGAGAGGGGGTCGGGCAGCCCGGCGGCGCACTCCTCCAGGGCGGCGCGGACCAGCCGGCGGAACCCCCGGCTGCGCAGCCCCTTCTCCTTCATGTCGGCGCTGGTGGTGTAGAGGGGGATGATCCCCCCGGTGTGTAGGAGTTCCGGTTCGCCGGCGTTGGCGACAAACTCGCATTCGGGGTGTGTCAGTTGCGGCCGGCCCTGGAAATGCTCCACCCTGCCGCTGAGGGCCAGGGTATCCCCCTCCTCAAAGTGGCGTTGCAGGTAGCGGGCGCCGTGGAACCACACGCAGGCGATCTCCTCGGTGCCGTCCTCGACGACCAGCACGAAACGGGGCCGCGCCCCCGGGATGAAGCGCTTCTGCCGCACCTGCCCGATCAGGGTCACCTCCTGGCCGGGGGGGATCTGGGCGATGGGAAGGATGAGGCTGCGGTCCAGGTAGCGCCGGGGCAGGTGATAGAGCAGGTCCCGGATGGTGTGGATACCCGCCTCCCCCAGGACCGCGGCCCGGCGGGCCCCCACCCCCCTCAACTCCGAGACCGGGCGGTCCATTCCCGCCTCAGGCTTCATCGGGCCTCAGATACTGTTATAGATGAATATAACATTTGGTATCAAATAGTACTAATTATTTTGCCGTTCCTGCCGATGCCTAGAATGCAAGGCTTTGGGATTGCTGAGGAGCACTAACGAGGAGGATCTGCGATGAAGCCTGCCCGCCGCACCCCCGACCTGCCCGATCCCCTGCGGATCGGGACCCGATTCCTATTGTCCTTTGAAGGCACCGACGCCGCCGGTCCCCCGTACCACGGCCGGCTCCAGGACCTGGGGGCGGACGGCTCCCTGTGCATCGACGCCCCGGCCCACTACCAGCCCCGGCGCGGCACCCTGGTGACCCTCCAGAGCCTCGACACCGCCAAATGCCGTTTCGCCAGCGAGGTCATCGGCTACAACCGGCTCCAGGGCCGGCTGCCGGTCCTGCTGGTCAAGCCGCCCCGGCGCATCGAGGCCCAGGCCCCACCCCGGCCCGCCGCCCGCTCGGCCTTCCGCATCGCCGCCTGTCTGCGGGCCGAAGCCGCGTGGCTGGAGGAAGAAAAGAAAGCCACCGCCCCCGGGGTGCTGGCCAATCTCAGCGGCGGGGGGGCCCAGCTCTTCCTGCGGCGGCGGCCCGCCGCCAGCCAGCTCGCCCTCGAAATGGCCCTGCCCCAGGAGTTCGTCGAGGAGGCTGCCCGCCGCCAGCTCACCCGCAATGGCCCCACCCTGACCAGCACCGCCCTCTTCCGCGAGCTGTTCCGCAACACCTGCGAGCGGATTCGCCGCAGCTTTGCCGCGGTGGAGGCGCGCATCGTCCACGTGGAGACCCGCCAGACCCCGCAGGGGCCGGTGTACGGGATCTCGCTGGCCTTCGCCGCCCCCCATGAGGGCTGTTTCCGCCTGGTCTCCTATCTCGAAAGACAGGCCATCCGCAAGGGTGTTAACGGCGATCCCGGGGCCGGCGCCGCTCCGGGGCTGGCCAAGGTGGCCTGAGCCGGTTCAGCTTGACAGCGGCGGTGGGGCAGGCGTACTTTTGAACACCCCCCCGCCTCCTTCCCGTCCACTCCGAGGTCAGATGGTCCCTGCGCGCACCGGTTTCGCCCAATACCTTTTCGGTTCCATCTCGCTGGAGCGGCCGCCCTTCTTCTACGCCTACGGGGGCATGTGGCTGCACCTGCTGCTGGGCCTGGTGCTGGTGCCGATGCTGGCCTTGCCCTTCCTCGACTCGCTCAGCGCGGTGGTAATCGCCAGCCTCAGCCTGGGCATCATCGTCTACAGCGTGCTGGCCCGCGAGTACGGCCTGCTCATCAACGTCCTGTCCTACGGATTCTCGCTGGTCCAACTCACCCCGCTGCGGGGCCAACACGCCCCGCTGATGGCGGTGGCTATCCTCATCGCCCTGGCCTCCTGCTACCTCATCCTCAGCCAGCAGTACCGCCGCTACATCAAGGAGGTCTTCGGCGACGAGCACGGGATCCCGATGTGGATCGCCGGTCTCACCCTGCTGGTGGTCATCATGCTCTTCCTCTACGGCCTCACCCTGGTCAACTCCTAGCGGATCTTCAGCGTCGCCAGCCCGCACAGGGCCAGGATGCCGGCCACGATCCAGAAGCGGGTGACGATCTTGGTGTCGGCCAGACCCTGGGCCTGGAAATGGTGGTGTACCGGCGAGCGGTAGAAGAAGCGCCGGCCCAGCCACTTGATGCCGATCTTCTCCTGCACCAGCACCGAAAACGCCTCCCCCACGAAGACCCCCCCCACGATCAGAAACAGGAACTCCTGCTTGATCAGCACCGCCACCGTGCCCAGAAGTCCGCCCAGGGCCATGGAGCCGGTGTCCCCCATGATCACGTTGGCCGGATAGGAATTGAACCACAGGAATCCTAGGCAGGCGCCAAAGACGATGGAGCAGATCACCGCCACCTCGCCCACCCCCGGCAGGAAGGGGTAGATGAGGAACTCGGCAATGCGGATATTGCTGCACACGTAGGCAAAGATCCCGAAAACCGCCACCACAAAGGCCACCGGCACCACGGCCAGCCCGTCGAGGCCGTCGGCCAGGTTGACCGAGTTGGAGATGGCGATCACGGTGAAGATGGCAAAAGGCACGTACCCCCAGGAAAGATCCAGCACCGGCGCCTTGAGGAAGGGCAGGTAGAGCTGGGTGGCCACCCCTGCCGGCAGGGGCGAGGCGGCTTCGAGCACGTAGAAAACCCCAAAGACCAGCCCGTAGGCAAACTGGAGGATCAGCTTGGCCCGCTCGGACAGCCCCCGGTCACTGCTGCCGTGGCGCACCTTCAGATGGTCGTCCACCGCCCCCAGCCCGGCGAACCAGACGAAGCCGCCCAGGCACCACAGGGCAAAGGGATTGTAGAGCTTGCACCACAGCAGGGCGGCCAGGAGCACCGCGGCGATGATCAGTCCGCCCCCGTAGGTCTTGGTCTGGTGTTCGCCGGCGGGGAACTGGGCGTAGCTGCGCACCACATCGCGCTGGCCGCGGCGGTAGAAGCGCAGGATGAGCCGGCCGCCGAAGGCGATGGTGAAGAGCAGGGCGGTGATGGCCCCGGCGATGGCGCGGAAGCTGATCGAGTTGAGCAGCCGCAGGAAGGACAGTTCCTCGAAGTGGTCGAAAAGGTAGGTGCCCAGGTAATAGATCACGCGCCCTCCTTCACTGCTGGCCGGCCTGGTTGCTGGGCTGCTGCCGCTCCTGGAGCTGCTGGTTGAGTTCGGCCATCAGCTGCCGCAGGTTTTCCTTGAGGGGAAACTCGGGTTTGAAGTAGGGCGACATCGCCAGGATCTGCTCCACCCGCTGCCCCAGCGCCGCCGGATCGATCACCCGGCGCTGGAGCAGGCGCCGCAAAGCCCCCACCACCTCCTGGCGGAACTGCCAGTTGGCATGCAGGTAGAAAGGCTCCAGCCGGGACAGGATCTGGGGCCGCACCGCGGCGCTGCCCAGCGCCCGCAGGGCCTGCACCACCACCCCGGCCCGGGGGTCATCCAGCGCCGCGACCAGGGCGTCTTCGAGCCGCTCGCCGGGGGAGAAGAGCTCGCCCAGGGCCTGGGCGGCGGCGGCGCGCACCTCAAAGTAGGGGTCCTCGCGCAGGGCGACCAAGAGCGCCTCCTCCACCGCCGGCTCACTCACCCGCAAGAGGCGGAGGCCCTGCTCGACGATGTTGCGGCGCAGGATGCCCACATGGCGGAAATCCCCCCCGCAGCAGCGCCGCAGCCAGTTCACCCGGCGGCGGTCCCCCAGCATGGCCAGGAGCAGGGGCAGGCGATGGCGGTACTGTAAATGTCCAGCCAGCTTGACCCCCGCGTTGCGCCGCCCCAGCGGGATCTCGTACCACTCCTCCGAAGCCAGCAGCCTGTCAGCCTGGTAGCGCAGGTACGCCAGCTCCGCGGCGGCCAGGCGCGGCACCCCCCCCACCTCGCGCAACTGCTGCTGCACCTGGCGCAGCAGGGCGTTGGGGTCGGCCGGCAGGCCCTGATGGCGCTCGGGGAATTCCAGGCTCAGCGGGGGCGGCCTCTTCCCCACGGCCAGGCCCTCGATCTCGCGCAGGATGAGTTCCAGGCTGTCGCGGCGCACACAGGCGCGGGCCGCCGCCCCCATCTGGCGGCGCAGTTGGGGGGCGGCCAAAAGCTCCAGCACCCGGCCGGCCAGGCGCTGCCCGTCCAGGCGCGACACCACCTGCCCCTCTGCCCAGAACGCCTCCTGGTAGAACACCTGGGCCGCCCCCGCCCTCTCCAGCTCGCGGGCATTGAGGGCCTGGTGGTCCTCGGCGGCGGTGACCAGGGGCACGATCAGGGCCGGCAGCCCGCAGGCGCAGACCTCGGTCAGGGTGCCCGCCCCACCCCGGCAGATGACCAGGTCCGCGGCGGCGTAGGCGTCCTGGATGTTCTCCATGTACTCGAAGCGGCGGTACCAAGCCGAGGTGTCGCCGGTGATCCCCTGGGCCTCCAGTTGCCGCTGGGTATCGGCCACCGCCCGGTAATCCCCCCCCTCGTAGCGGCCGGTGATGTGCAACACCAGCAGGTCGGGTTCCCCCCGCCAGCGGGGCAGGGCCTCGACCACGGCCTCGTTGATCGCCCGCGAGCCCCCCGAGCCGCCAAAGGCCAGCACCACCCGGGCCCCTTCGGGGATGCCCAGGCGCCGCCGGCCCTCCTCGCGCCGCGCCTCCAGCACCTCGCGCCGCACCGGGTAGCCCACCACCGCCACCCGCCGCATGTCGAACCAGCGCCCCGCCTGCTCAAAGGCCACCCCGATGCGGTGGGCCAGCCGCCCGCCCAGTTGGTTGAGCAACCCCGGATAGGCATTGGGTTCGTAGAGGAAGATCTTGGCGCGGGAGAGCCCCACCTTGCCCAGCAGGCCGGCGGCCAGCACGATGGGGGCGCTGACGTAGCCGCCGGTGGCGATGATCAAGTGGGGCCGGAAGCGCAGCAGGATGAATAGGGCTTTGAGCAGGCCCATTCCCAGGACCAGCCCAAAGACCAGCAGGGCCCAGGGCGAGCGCGAACGCGGGAAGGGCCGGGCGCGCACAAAGCGCAGCGGATAACCCCGGCCCGGCACCACCCGGGCCTCCAGCCGGTCGCGGGCCCCGACGTAGAGAAACTCGGACTCCGGCTGGGCCAACCGAATTTCGTCGGCGATGGCCAGGGCCGGGTACACATGGCCGCCGGTCCCACCGCCGGTGAGCAGGTATCTCAATCCAGGTGCTCCAGGGGACATTGCAGAGGAGGCAGGCAGGGGGAAGGTGCGACGGGAGGGTCAGGGGCCCGTGACCCAATAATAGGCACAAGTCCCGCCCCCGACAAGCAGCCCCTCAGGCCTAGAGCGCCTCTACGCCCTGGGCAGGCAACCACCCGCCCAGGCCGCCGGGCAGACGCACCAGCACCCAGTCACCCTCGCGGCGTGCCAGCTCCAGACAGGCCCCTTCGCGGACGGCGAACACCGCCGGCTGTTCCGGCCCTGGGCCGCTGCGGGCGCTGAGTTCGGCGGCAAGCACCACCACCTGGGGCCGGGTCTCGCCGTAGACCCTGGCGCCCAGATAACCCCCCGCCGCCACCGCCAGCGCCGCGCAGCCGATCAGCGCTGCCAGCTGCCATCCTCCCGCCCAGGCCCCCCGCCACAGTCGCCAGCCGCCCAGGCCGCAGGCGGCGAGAAAGAAGAGGCTGAAGACCAGGCACAACTCGTCGAGGGTGGGAAAGAGGTACAGCTCCTCCAGCCACTGCCCCGCCCCGCCGGGCGGGCTGGTCTGGTCGAAGCGCAGGGCCTCGGCCAGGCGCAGGTTGGCCCGGGCCTCGGGATCGCGGGGGGCCAGGCGTTGGGCCCGCTTGTACCAGAGCACCGCCTCCCCCAACCGGCCGGCCTTGAAGCAGGCGTTGCCCAGGTTGTAGTACACCCGAGGGTCCTGCACCCCGGCGGCCACCACCTCCAGGTACTGGTCGCGGGCCTGGGGGTACTGCCCCTGGCGGTAGTACTCGTTGCCGCGGTTGAAGGCCCCCACCAGGTCGGTCTGGGCCCAGGCCGGCCCGCCCAGCCAGCAGACCAGCAGCAACAGCCAGCGGCTCATCCCTGCTGCTCCAGGGCGGCCAGCAGTTCGGCGGCCCTGACCTGGACCAGGGCCATCTGCTCGGCCGGGTGAGCGGCGGGGGCAAAGCGGGCAAAGTCGCAGGTGGCCAGCAACTCCTCGACCTGCGCCACCAGGGGTGCGGGCACCCCCCTCTCGGCCAGCAGTTGGGCGCGGACCTGGCTGGTGAGCCCGGCGGCGGGCCTTTCGAGCCGGTCGGCCAGGAGGGCCAACAGGGCCCGCTGGATCTCGGCGTGGAAGGCCGGGCTGTCGCCCTGGGCCAGAAGCTGGGCGGCCAGGCGCAGCCGGTTTCCGGCCTCGCCCCGGGCCCGCCGCCGCCGCACCAGGGAAGGATCGCCCTCGCGGCGCTGGCGCCGGCGGCGGTGGAGCAGCAGTCCCAGGCCGGCCAGGGGCAGGGCCACCTGCACTCCCCAGAACAGGGCGCTGCGGTGCAGCTGCAGGGGCGCGGAAAAAGCCTGGAGGTCGGGCTGGAGGGGCTGGAGTTCCTGGCCCGCCGCCAGCGCCGGCTGCCCGGTTCCCCCGGCCAGGTCCGGGGCAAGGCCGCCCTGCACCTCCAGGCGGATGGGCGCCGATTGCAGGGTGCGGTACTGGCCCTGGGCAGGGTCGAAGTAGGCAAAGCTGACCGGGGGGAGTTCCTGGGCCCCTCCCCGCTGGGGGATCAGGATGTACTCGAAGCGGCGGGTGCCTCCGTACCCGGTCTCCTCCACCCTCTCCTTGGATTCGGCCTTGGGCTCGTACACGGTGAAACCGGGCAGGCTGCCCAGGGAGGGGGCCTCGATGGCGTTGATATTCCCTTCGCCGCTGACCTCCACCACCAGGGTCACTGGATCGCCGGCGGCCACCACCAGGGGCTGGGCCCTGGCCTGGAGGGTGTAGCGGCCCACCGCGCCGCTGAACTGGGGCGGGCGGCCTGCCTGGGGCAGGGGCAGCACCTCGATGCGCAGCGGCTGGGAGGCCACCACCACCGACTGCCCACGGCCCCCGAAGGGGTCGTCGAGGAAATCCCACATGCTGGTCCTGCCTCGCTGCGAGACCAGCTTGCAGGAGATGGCCAGGGGGGCCACCTGGTGTACCCCGTCGCTGGTTGGATAGATGGCCATCAAGCGCAGGGGGGCCACCTGGAAATCCACCCCGCCGATGGCTTCCACCTTGGGGCTGAGTTGTTGGGCCACGTACAGCTCCTTGGCCCAGAAACCGGCGTAGTCGGGCAGCTCCCGGAACCCCACACTGGTGATGGGGTAGCGATAGCAGAGCTGGTACTCCAGCACCACCTGCTGCCCCACGTAGACCTTCTGGCGGTCGGCCCGGACGCGGACAAAGAGGTTGTCCTCCAGACCCTCCGGCCCGGCCCCTTTGGGCGCCCCCTGCTGGCGGGCCCCGCCGGCCACCACCTCCACCTCGATGGCCCGGGTTTGATAGGTCTGGCCGCCGATCTCGATGCGGGCCGGCCCCAGGCGCAGCTTGCCGGCCCGCCGGGCGGTGAGGGAATAGCTCAGCTCGCGGGTAAAGGTGGTGCGGAAGTTGACCATCTCCACCCGGGTGCTGATGGAGGGCCCCTCGACGTAGAACTCGCTCAGGTCCAGCTCGGGGGCCGGCACCTTGGCGAGGTTCTCGTCGGAGATGATGCTGAGGGTGAAGAGAATGGCCTCGCCCTGACCCACCCGGGCGCGGTTGGCGTTCGCCTCGAAGCGGATCTGCGCCGCCTGCGCGGCCCCGGCCAGCAAGAGCCCCAGCCACAGCGCGGTTTTCATCTCACCAATCCTTGCCCCGGTACGCCTGGGTCCCGCGCTGCCGGCGCTGCTGGGCCTGTTTCTCGCGGTCCCGCAGCGCGTCCAGCAACTGCTCGGCCTCCTCGCGGTCCATGCGGTTGCGCTGACCGGTGCGCTGATTCCTCCCCTGCCCCTGGTCCTGTTGTTGCTGATCCTGATCCTGTCCTTGTTGCTGCCCTTGTTGCTGGCCCTGCTGTGGTTGCGGCTGCTGCTCTTGGTCCTGTTGCGGCCTCTGTTGCTGCCCCTGCTGCGATTGATGGTCCTGCTCTTGGCCCTGCTGTTGCTGCTGCTGTTGCTGCTGCTGTTGCTGCTCCTGCTGTTTGGCCAGGGCCAGTTCGAGATTGGCCTTGGCGTCCTGGTCCTGCCAGTCGGATTCGAGGGCCTGCCTATAGGCATCGACGGCCTGCTGGTACTGTTGCTGCTGGAAATGGGCGTTGCCCAGGTTGTAGGAGGCGCGGGCCTTCAGCCCCTCGTCCCCCCCCGCCCTTGCCGCGTCGAACTCGGCGGCGGCCCCGGCGTAGTCGCCGGTCTTGAAGAGCGCGCTGCCGGCATTGTAGTTGAGGGCCTTCTCCTCCGGGGCCTCGACCTGGGCCTGGCGGTAGAGTTGCAGGGCCTCCTCGAAATGGCCCTCCTCGTACAATTGCTTGGCCCTGGCGCTCTGGTCGGCGGCCTCCTCGCCGATGGGGGCCGCCCCGGCCGCCCCCAGCCAGAGCAAGGCCAGGAGCTGAACACACCACCTCCTCATGCGAACCTCCCCCGCCATTGGCCCGGCCGCCGCCTGCCCTCGGGCCACAGGGCCTCGGCCAGGAAACACAGGAGCGCCGGCAGCAGGCACCACTGGAAACGCTCCTCGTAGCGGGTGAACCGCGCCGCCCCGAACTCGCCCTGGTCCATCTGGCCCAGGTACTCGCGCAGCCGCCCCACCTCGCCGCCCCCCAGGGTGCTCTGGAAGTACGCCCCCTCGCCGGCCTGGGCCACCTGCTGCAAGGTGCGCTCGTCGAGGCGGCTCTTGACGTAGTTGCCCTCCTCGTCGCGGTGGTACCCCTTGAGATCGGGGATCAGCTCCCCCGCCGGGGTCCCCACCCCCACGGTGAAGATCCTGACCCCCCGACCCGCCGCCTCCCTGGCGGCTCCCACCGCATCCCCCAGGTGGTTCTCCCCGTCGGTGAAAAGGACGATGGCCTGGCCGTGGACCTCGCCCTCGGGCAGGCTGCGGGCGGCCAGGGCGATGGCGTCGGCCAGGGCCGTGCCCTGCACCGGGGCGGCCTTGGTGTCGGCCAGGTCGAGGAAGAGCTGCAAGGCCCCGTAATCGACGGTCAGGGGACACTGGACAAAGGCGTGGCCGGCGAAGACCACCAGGCCCACCCGGTCGCCGTCGAGCTGGTCGAGCAGTTCGGCGACCTGGTGCTTGGCCCTTTCGAGCCGGCTGGGCTTGACATCAGCAGCTAGCATACTGCGCGACACGTCCAGGGCCACCATCACGTCCACCCCACGGCGCTTGCCGATCTCGGTGCGGGCCCCCCACTGGGGGCCGGTCAGGGCCAGGATGAGGAAGAGGGTCCCGGCCAAAAGCAGCAGGGGCCGCCCGTATCGCCGGGCCGCTCCCCCGCCCTCCATCAGCCGAGGCAGCATGGACTGGTGGGCGAAGCGGGCCAGAGCCCGGCGCCGGCGGTGCCCCGCCCAGGCCAGAAAGAGGGCCAACAGGGGCAGGAGCAGCAAGAGCCAGAAGAGGTCGGGGGCGGCGAAGCGCACGGCGGGCTCCTCTTAGGGTATGCGGCGGAAGCGGGTGTTGGCCAGGGCCAGTTCCAGCAGGAGGAGCAACAGGCCGGGCCACAGGAGATAGGCGTAGCGATCGGCGTAATCCACCCGCACCTGGTCCTTGATCGGGCTGGTCTCCAACTCGGCGATCTCGCGGTAGATCTCCTGGAGCTTCTCGCGGCTGGTGGCGCGGAAGTAGCGCCCGCCCGTGCGGCGGGCCACCTCCTGCAGGGTGGCCTCGTCGAACTCGGCCCCCTGGCCCCGGCCAAAGAGCCGGGGCGAGGCCAGGGTGGCCTGGTTGCTGCCCACCCCGATGGTATAGACCCGGATGCCCACTGCGGCGGCCGCGTCCGCGGCGGTCAGGGGCTCCACCTCGCCGGCGTTGTTCACCCCGTCGGTGAGCAAGACCACCACCTTGCTCTTGGCCTGGGAGTCGCGCAGCCGGTTGCAGGCGTTGGCCAGGGCCATGCCGATGGCCGTGCCGTCCCAGGAGTCGTCGGCGATCTGGATGCTCTGGACAAAGCTGAGGAGGATGTCGTAGTCCAGGGTGAGG
>Ga0194132_10010771_pt1 | contig 12039 bp, 13 predicted proteins | sample TA2KigOf80mmetaG_FD_148612 | JGI IMG/M metagenome (GOLD analysis project Ga0194132, IMG submission 148612) | Freshwater microbial communities from Lake Tanganyika, Tanzania - TA2015054 Kigoma Offshore 80m | ecosystem: Environmental > Aquatic > Freshwater > Lake | place: Tanzania: Lake... | reverse complement strand
TGGCTCGTGCACCGATTGCACGCGATGCGCCCCATTTCGAAGGAGGCTTCATTTTTGAACCGTTGTCTGTACTTGCCAACCGGTTTGATGTGGGCGCCGGCCTGCTCTTCAATTGGCTAAAATGGTGCCGCTGGCTCAAGCGGAAGCTATTCGGCAAGGAAATCGACCGAGTTCACAAGCGGATTCCGAATGGCAGGCTAAACGTAGCAAATCCTGACGATGTCGCGGCTGCGGTCGAGAATTGGCGAAAGCGCTTCGAGCCGAATGAGCCGTGGCCGATGCCGACTCCGTTGCAGCCAAGCTCGCCTCCGCCTGCTGCCGAGGCCGCCAGCCCAATTGTCAATGGCAATGACAATTCTGAGCCAATCGTTGAGATGGACGATCGGCCGCCAGTACATCGCTTCCGCGATAAAGAGTACGACTTCATTTACGCGCTTTTTGACCTTGGCGCGTTCAGCAAGGCAAAACGACGATCGATTCGGGAAGTTGCTGTAAAGGCACATGGGAAATATGGGACAATGCGACGGGTTGCATCGCTGCTGAAAAGCAAAGGGCTCATTGAGACGATACAAGGAATTTATGCTGGCTGCTTTTTCACGGCCGAAGGCAAGCGATTGGCTGAGAGCCTGCAAATCTGAAAAATACTTGTCACATCTTATTAGCGCCTGATTTCCCTTCTATTTCCCTGGGAAAAGCGAAACAAACTGTGCGTGCATTCGCGCGCACAGTTTGTCACAGTTTCCGCATGGTCGGGGCTTATTATCACTCCATGCGATAGAGTCCGACGATCTGCATGAGCGTCCTCCAGGTTCTGAAGACGCCTGGTCGCTCACCATCGACCCCGCCACCGGCACCGGACTCACTGCGCTCGCGCGATTGTTGCTCGATCTGGCCGCTCGGGACCGCCAAGCCGGTGCCGGCGGGCCGGTCGAGCCGGCTGGTTGCGGTCCGGTACAACCGACTGAGCCGCAAACTCCGGCGCCGGAGAGTCAGGCGAGGCCGCGGAGGCGCCGGTTCGCAGGTGGCCGCGAGGGCGGCCGATGCGGAAGTTGGAGGCCGGCGCGTAGCCGGCCAGAAGCAGTCGCGGCCTCGAGGAGTCCCCACTCCTGAGGCCGCTGGGAACCCTTTGAAACCGCAGACAGGCTCCGCTGACGTCATTGTACGCTGGCGGGGCGACGAGGAGGCACGATGCCAGCGCAGCCGCACATCATCCAGGGCACTTCGTGGACGCTCGATGGGTCGCCTGCCTTGGACCAAATCCTTGAACCTGAGCTGAGCGAGCACGAGCAGCGCGAACGCCACCGGAAGCCTCTGTGGCTGATGTTGCCGCTCGCTCTCTTCCGAGTGCACGGGGCGCGGCTTGGGCCGTACAACTGGCGGGTTTTCGCGTATGTCTTCGGCTACTGCCATGCGTACAGCGGCGAATGCTGGCCATCGATTGCGACGATCGCCAAGGACTGCCGCATGTCGCCGCGACAGGTCGCCATGTCGCTTCATCAGCTCGAGCGGGATGGCCTGCTGGAAATCATCCCCCGTCCACGCCCTGGGAAGATCCACCTCTCCAACGTGTACCGAACAACGGAAATGGTAGAGCACCAAGCCATACCATTCAGGCAGGTCCGGACGAACGCCGCTGAGGCTCTCAAGCCCATCGAGTTCGCGTTTCTGACTGCGGTGCTGGCCTGCCACGATGACCGAAACGGGACGGCCGCCGTTACCATCCGGCAGGCCGCCTACCTCGGGGGCATTTCCGTTCGCAGCGCCTACGTCCGCAAGAGAAGCGATCCGCCCGCCGAACCTGGATACCTGGAGCGGCTCGTCGAGTTGGGGTACCTCGGCCAAGACGGCAATGGCAAGCTCCTCGTCTCCGACCTGGTGCTCTATGAGGGCGGCATTCCACACGCCGACTTGCCTCGGCAGACGCTGGAACCGAGCGCGCAAAGTGCACCTGGTGCGCCCCCCCTGGCGCATGACGTGCACTTTTGCAAAAGTGCACCTGGTGCGCCCGATAGAGAAAGTATCCCTTCTACTTCTTCTTCTTTCTTGAATGGGAAGGGTTTGAAAAAAGAAACAGAGAGAAAGGCGCGCCGTGCTCGTTTCGACCCATCCGGCCAGCCGGTCTTCTCGGACTTGTTTGAGCGTTTTTGGGAAGCCTACCCGAAAAAGGTCGAGGCCAAGAAGCGATTCGCCTGGCAAGCCTGGGAGCGGGCTGGGTTGGACGGCGATTGCGCCGCTCGCGACGCTCTGCGAGACTACCTGGACGACATGCGCCGGTCCGGCGACTGGAGCAGGGAAGGCGGCAGGTTCATTCCAAACGCCGAAGCGCTGCTTGACCGCGGGCTATGGCGGAACACTTCGCCGGCCACCAACGAGCACGGCTGCTTCGTCAGGCCGCGCCGTGTGACGACTCAAGAGGCTTTGGCGGCGTTGGGATTGGAGGTAGGCAATGGCTGAACTTCCGAGCGCAATCCGCGATGAACTTCAGAGCCGGGACTCGCTTGTCGCCCTCATCGAAAGCCTCGGCGGCAAGCTAACCGGCGGCAACAATGTGCGGTGTCCTTTCCACGAGGATGGCCGCCCAAGCGCGACCATCAAGCGCGGCGACGATGGCGTGTGGCGGTTCAAGTGTCACGATTCGTCGTGCGGCGCAAGCGGCAATCTCCTGGACGTGCGCGAACGCGCTGGCCTGGGATACGCCAAGGAAGCAATTCGAGCGGCCCACGCAGCCGAAAAGCGATCTTCCGAGCCTCGCTCAACCCCAACATCGCCGGCAGCGCGTGCTGACGAGCGTGAAGAGCGTTCTTTCGCAACGCTTGAAGAACTGATCGGCAACTTTCGACAGATTGAAGACCGCTACCAGTACACGGACCCGGAAACCGAGCGAATCGATCTTTTGGTTCTGCGAATCCAGCAGTGGAACCGGGAGAAAGACGCGGCGGAAAAAACATTCCGCCAAGCGCACCAGCGCGATGATGGCCGGTGGGTTCTTCGTAAGCCTGCCGGTCTCCTGCCGCTCTACAATCGGACCCGGTTGCAGTCGGCCGACTGGTGCATTGTCGTCGAGGGCGAGAAGTGCGTCCACGCGCTGGCGAGCATTGGCATTGTCGCAACCACGTCGCCGATGGGCGCCGGCAAGGCAAAGTACGCGGACTGGTCCCCGCTTCGCGGCAAGCGGGCCTATCTTTGGCCGGACCATGACGCGATCAAGCCGGAAACCAAAAAGAGCCCCGGCCACGAGCACATGCGCGAGGTCGCCGAGATCCTCCAAGGGTTTGATTGCGACGTGCGGCTCGTTGATCCGGAAGTGGCCGGGCTTCCTCGCGATGGCAGCGACGTGGTTGATTTCTTGGAGGCGATCGACGGAGACGCGGCATACAAGCGTGGCGCACTCGACATTGTCCTGGAACAAGCCAAGACCGTATCGGCCGCAGCCGAGTTATTCGCCCGAATCGAAGCTTGCGTCGATGGGACATACCGAGACATCGGCTTCCCGTGGCGCGCGATCAACCGGTTAACACAGTCGCTCCTACCTGGCTCGATCGCCATGCTATGTGGCAATCCAGGGGCCACGACAAGCTACTTCGTTCTTGAGTCGCTGATGCACTGGGAGGCCGCCGGCTTGCCGATTGCGTGCCTCATGTTGGAGCACGACAAGGCCTACTGGCTGCAACGCTGCTTGGCGATCTTCGCGGAGAATGCTGGGATTGTGAGTGCCGAGTGGATTCACCAAAATCCGGAGGTCGCGCGACAGGCCGGTAGCAAGTACGCCCGCGCGCTGAATCGCATGGCCAGAATCATCGAGACGACAGCAGGGGATGCCTCGCATTTGGACTTGCTGTCTTGGCTCGATCTGAAGTCTACCGCTGGCTGCCGTATCCTCATCATCGACCCGGTCACCGCCGCTGCGGCGACAGATCAGCCTTGGGTCGCGGATCGAAACTTCGTGATGCGGGCAAAGGCCCTCGCTCGCGACCGTGGCTTCAGCCTGGTGCTGGTGACTCACCCCAGAGTCGCGAGTAAGCAACGGATTGCTCCCCTTGACGATCTAGCCGGCGGTGCTGCGTTTCAGCGATTTACACAGACCGTGTTGTTGCTGCGGTCGCACTATCCGTTGCGCGAAATTACATGCGCTGGCCAGTTCGGGAACAGTGCAGCTCAGATAAACCGGAGCATCTTGGTTGCGAAGGCCACCAATGGTCCGGGCAGTGGTATGGAGATCGCGATGGATTTCGATTCGCAGCGATTGCGCTTCGCGGAGCGAGGCCTCATAGTCGCCGATTGAAAGGACCATCCTGAATGTGCGACGCATTGCGCCAGAAGATTGCCTGTGTCAAGGCAGAATTTGGCAACCGCCCGCCGGAATCGTTGGCCCGCGTCCTGGCTGATTTCGAATCTCTCGCCGATATTTACCCGCTCGCCGAGTTGGAGCGAGCCATCGACGCCGCTGCCCGAAACGCGAAGGCAATCCTCGCCGGCATCCCTGGCCCGACGTTCCCGCGCCACGCTTTGGTCTTGCAAGAGCCGCCGGCGAATCTGGTGGAGGAAGCCGCTTGACCAACACCGGCCGTACCCTGATGCGCCTCCGCCGCTGCGGTTTCATGTCGGCGGTCGTCGAAAAGTGGTTGCGCAAAATCGACCGCCGGCAGGACCTCTGGGGTTTTGCCGACGTCATCGCCTGTCATCCGCGCGAAGGGTTCTTGCTGGTGCAAACGACAAGCGCCGCTCACGTCGGCGACCGCCTCGCGAAGGCGAAGGCCCGCCCCGAGCTGGCCATCTGGCTGGCGGCCGGCGGACGCTTCGAGGTTCACGGCTGGGCGCGGCGTGCGGGCGGTTGGCGGTGTCGGGTTGTCGAGGTGCGGGCTGGTGACCTCGAGCCGATGGAGTTGGTTGCCTTGCCGAAGCGGCGCAGGGGCAGGCTACTTCAGCCGGCGTCGCTGTTCTCGTGAAAAAGCGAAGCCCCGCCAGGAACACGCGCCCGCGGGGCTTCGCACCAGGTTGGCTGACACGAATAAATCGTCTCGTGGTCCGCGCGATTTGACATCCACCGACCAGAGAGGCGCCAACGCGAGTGCCGGACTTGCGGGTTTTGACGAGACTCAAAAAGGATCGGGCAACATGAGTCATCCGACGAAACAGGTAGCCGCCCCCAGCCTGGTAGACCAGGACGGCCTCCGCGCCGTCATCCAGGACACCGTGCGGACGACCGTGGCCGCGGTGCTCGCCCAGCTCGAGGCCGACCGCGCGAAGCTGAACGGTCGGATCGCCTATTCCGAGCACGAAGCAGCGGCATTGCTTGGCCTTGAGTGGCACCAGCTGCGGGATGAGCGACGACGCGGGCGCATTGCGGCATCAGTTGGCCCCGGCCGAAAGATCTTGTACACCCGCGAGGCATTGCTCGCCTATCTCGCGGAGCGGCAGTGGGAACCGGGAAACTCTTGAGCGCGGCCCGCAGGAAGGGTACAGTGCTGAGGTTGCGTTGATCCTTTGGCGCCGGTCTGGTCCCCGTCTGCAACCGGGGGCTGGGCCGGTCGCCAGTTGCAGAGGGGATCGTGCCATGTCATCGCTTGCAAGAGCTTGGGTGTTCCAGGACGACAAACAGGTCAAGAAACACGGTGCCAAGAAAGCAAGCTGGTACGCCGGCTGGCGCGACCCTGAAGGGCGTCGCTGTTGCAAATCATGCGGCCCGGGCGCCACCGGCAAGAAAGCGGCAGATCGCGTGGCCCGGACGGTCAACGCCCAACTCATCACGGGGACCTACGGCAGCCACGAAAAGAAGCTCTGGGCCGACTTCCGGCGAGAGTATGAAGCAAAAGTCATCGATGGCATGGGAGTTCGCAACCGGCAGGAAACACTGCACGCGCTGGACCAGTTCGAGCGACTGGTGAAGCCTCGCAAGATCGCCGCCGTCACGACACGAACCATTGCCGACTTCGTCGCCCTCCGCAGGCAGGAGCCCGGACAGAAACGACGCGGCCAGAAGGGCGCGAAGGGGAAGGATTCGCGGCCAACCGTCTCGCCAGCGACGATCAACAAGGAGCTGCGGCATCTTCGGGCCGTGCTGAAAAAGGCTCGCAAGTGGGGCTATCTGCCGCGTGACGTGGAATTCGATTTTCTGAAAGAGCCGGGGAAACTGCCGACGTACATCCCGCCCGATGACTTCGCGGCCATCTACCACGCTTGCGACGTGGCCAAGCTGCCGAAGGAGTTGCCCTATCCTGCCGCCGACTGGTGGCGCGGGTTGCTCATGGTCGGATACATGACCGGCTGGCGCATTGGCGCCATGCTCTCCCTTCGCCGCGAGGACGTAGACCTTGAGAAAGGGTCGGCGCTAACCCGGGCCGAGGACAACAAGGGCAAGCGCGACCAGATCGTCCACCTGCATCCCATCGTGCTCGAGCACTTGAAGAAGTTGCCCGGCTTCTCGCCTGTATTCTTCCCCTGGAACTTCCGGCGTGCGAGCCTATTCACGGAGTTCGGCAAAATCCAGAAAGCCGCCGGCGTCAAGGCGCCGGCCGGACGCGAGCACTACGGTTTCCACGACCTACGCCGGGCCTTCGCCACGATGAACGCCGACAAGCTGACTCCGGACGCCTTGCAGCTTCTGATGCAGCACAAGGACTACCAGACGACGCAGCGCTACATCAACATGGCGCGGCAACTGAATCCAGCGGTGCAGAATCTGTTCGTGCCGGACGTGACTGCGAAAGTGGGTAGAGGTTGAAAGGCACTCGGCGCTCAGCATCAGGAACGCGGTTAGCTGCCCAGCAATTCCCGAATACTCTTGATCATCGCTTCGGACCGCTGGCGCCTACTCGCTTCCATCTTGCCGCCATCAAACTGCGCGTGAAAGACGACGACCAAAAATCGGCCCCAGAGCAGGCTCAGATCGCCTTGCGGCCTGATTTGCTTGCTGGCATCCTCGACAGAAGGGTGTCGGAACATGATGATCATGCCGTTGCCAGCGCTTTTCTCCGAAAGGGCAGTGAGAATCGGCTCGGATTTCTTGCGAGAAAGCGCGCCTTCATCGTCGGTGAAAAGAAACGAGTCGGGAACCTGCCCGCTTGCCCGACTAACCCGGCCCAGCGCATAAATCTTCATCCCACTGGCCGTGAGGTAGGAAGCGAGATCATCGCAACTCCGCCCTTCCTTCATCATCAGCCGTCGGCTTCGTGATGGGCTTTTGTGGCTGCTGGCTGCATCCAGGCGCAAGAAGGAAGCCAAGAAACGTAACGCCCGCATACAAGAAAAGGCCCGTACCGGCCGCATGGGCTGAAAACCGCTCAGGAGGGATATAGGAGGGACAGCCCTTTCATGCCGTCCGTCGATTTGACGTAAGTCCTTACTGCCGAAGGTGGGACTTGAACCCACACCCTCTTGCGAGGACCGGATTTTGAGTCTGCAAACCCGGTTTTCACAAGCTCTTTTTGTTAGTCAACTTACGGCACTAACTCCTTTTCAACTCGCCTCTTGTGACGACATGGCATGTTGCCTCGTGAGGCGTTCGTATTATACGAAATCGTGCAACATTGCGGCACCTATGCGGCACTTTTGGCCAGGGCCTCTGGACACAAACATTCCAACCTGATGTTCGGCGTCGCCAGGACGATCATTAAGCGGTACGCCACGCTTCTCCAGGACTCCATCCGCTCATCCGCCAGCAGACGCTGGGTCACAAGCCGACAAAGACCAATGGCCTGGGCATGACCGGACACTACACGCACACGCGGCCCGAAACGCAGCGGCAGCAAATCGAGCAGGCGCTACGGCGATGGCCGGCGTCACTTCAATATGCGCTTGAGCGCGTGGCCGGTGAGGACAGGCGCGGTGCCGGGATTGATGCGCCGTTCAGCCTGGCATGAGGCGATGATCTTCCTTACACCAAGGGTGTCAGGAGACATCGCCATGGCTGCACAAGCCCGGTGGGAGGAGCGATACCAGAAGGGCGACACGCCCTGGGAGACGGGCCAGCCGTCGTCTGAACTTCAGTGCGTGCTTGTCGAAGCCGACATCCAGCCCTGCCGCGCCCTGGAGCTTGGCTGCGGCACCGGCGCCAGCGCCGTCTGGCTCGCCCAGCAGGGGTTCGAGGTCACCGCGCTTGATCTGAGTCAATTAGCCATCGACCGCGCCCGCCAGAGAGGAAACGAAGCTGGCGTTGGTATCAACTTCATCATCGCTGACGTGCTGAAGCCGCCGGCGGAACTTACCGGTCCGTTTGACTTCATCTTCGACAGAGGCTGTTACCACGTAGTCAGGCGCGAGGATGTGACGGCCTATCTGGCGACGGTGCGCAGCCTCACGCGGCCGGGGACGCTAGGCCTGGTTTTGACCGGCAATGCCCGCGAGCCCCACGAGCCAGGGCCGCCCGTCGTTGCCGAGGAACAGATACGGGCGGAGCTGGGAGTGCTCTTCGACATCGTCCGGCTGCGGGAGTTTCGCTTCGACCAGTCCCAGGCCGACGACAAACGCTTTCTCGGCTGGTCGTGCCTGGTGCGTCGGCGAAAGGACAATTGACGGCCGGCGCCCGTGCTCATGTGCGCGAGGTCTTCACTACCGACTCCTCGCCAGCCAGTTGACAAGTTAATCGGACGATCTTGTCACCCTCGATCGTGATGTGATGGTTGATGATGACGGGATCGGGAAGTCCAGTCCTATCAAAGTTGCCATCCACCTTGGTGGTAACGACGGTCTCCTCGTCGCGACTTGTCGCATCCAGGACTTCAAGAGTTACGTGCGGCTCAATGATCTCGTGCTCGCACCACGCCTTGATCGCCGCCATGCCACGGAACTCACGGCCCGCGTCATTGACGATTGCGCTCTCGCTGAAGCAGACGAGGAAAGCAGCGGCATCGTGGTTATTCGTGGCCCGGAAGTAGGCAGCGGCAGTTGCGGGTAGTTTTTTCGCTTGAGTGACCATGGCTGTCTCCTGAGTTGTGGAACGCCGGAGCCCTATGCCCGGCCTACCTCATGGACACAACCGGAGACCGACCATGACAACTCTTCATCGAGATTCTTCAGCTCAGGTGCAGCGCTGCGCGGACCTCGCGATCTTCCAGCATGCGCCGGAGCCAATTGACCTGATCGGCCGGTTTGAGAAACGGGTGATCGCGGTAAATGGCCGCGTACTCTCCCTCAACGACGTTCTCGATGTCGCGGACCGTTTCAGCGGCGACATTCTTGACGAGTTCCACATGCTGCGGAACGAACAGAAGATGATGGGGATCGACGTGGCCCGCCTCGATGAAGCCCCGAGTCTTCTTGGCACAGCGGCAGGGGTTGTTTCTGTTCACAAGACCGCACTGGTTGTTCATGAACCGATAGAGGTCGCGGCGTGCGCGAGCCAGACACTGACGGAAGTTATCGGCGGTCATCTCCAGAACCTCGCCGCCAACCGTGTCGCTGGCGCAGAGGATCTCTCCGAGCGTGAAGATCAGCCGTTGCTTGCGGTCCAAGCACAGCAGCATGCCCAGGGTGCAGCCGATCTTGGCCTCTTCGACGAGGAGCGGCACCTCCACGGGCACGGTTTTCGGGTCGGGCAGGTCGAGATCGGGCGTGCGGTCGATGGCGGCGCCATAGTCTGCGAATGACGGTGCTTGCGTCTCGGCGCTGTGGCGCCTCATGTTGAGCACATGATTGGCAGCGATGCGATAGAGCCAGGTGCGGAACTTGCTTTCGCCCTTGAAGGTGCTGAGCTTGGTGATGACCTTCACGAGCACTTCCTGCGTGACCTCCTCGGCGTCGTGCGGCTGGAACACCATGCGGACGGCGATGTTGTAGATCCACGCCTGATGCCGCAGAACCAGCGACTCCAGCGCGGCCCGGTCGCCGTTCTTGGCACGCTCGACCAGTTCGGCATCCGAAGGATCGGCCTCCGCGACCTCGGTGAATGGGTTGAACAAGGCTCGCCTCCTTGGCCAAGGTATTGACATTGTGACGGATGCGGCAAGGTCCAATGCTTGGACACGCCTGAAGAGCGAGTGTGACAGTTGTATGACGCTTTTGGCAATTAGGCTGCCGATTCATGACCAGCATCGACGACCTCGAAGACGTAGCCGTTCGGGTCTCGGAAAAAGAAGCGCTCGAAGGGCGTGGCTCGCTCCGGCTCGATAAGCGTTGCGCCGTGCGCCAACAGGCGACGCTTCAGGGCGTCGAACTCGGCCGCGGGGAAGGCGAGGGCGATGTGCCTGCCGAACTCCGCCTCGAACGGCGAGGGCGCGAACCCCACCACCTCGACCAGGTGCAATTCCTGCCCCGGCGCGATCTCCAGCCACGCCGCGCGCCGGCCGATGTTGCCCGGCCGATTGATCGGGTGCCACCCCAGCGCCTCGGCGAAGAAGGTCAAGGACGCCTGAACGTCGCGGGTGGCCAGGGTGATGTGTGCCAGTGGCATTGCAGATTCTCCCTGACTTGTCCTACGCCGATCGGATTGCTTTGCCACTGGTCACGTCGAACCGCGCAACAAGAATCGCTGGTGGTCGCCGTGACCTTGAACACTATCGTACCCGGAGCATTCAAGACGGAGAGCATCACGATGGGCAAAGTGCTGGTGCTGTACGATTCAGCCAGTGGCAACACCGCGAAGATGGCAGCCCTGGTCGTCGAAGGGGGCGGCGCCATTCCCGGCGTGGAGGTCCGCCTGCGTAAGATTAATGAGGCGACTGCCGACGACGTGCTCTGGTGCGACGGCCTGGCCCTGGGGAGCCCGACCAACATGGGCGTCCTTTCCTGGAAAATGAAGAGGTTCTGGGACGAGACGATGGCGCCGCACTGGATGAAGGTGGACGGCAAGATCGCCTGCGCCTTCTCGTCCTCGGGCGGCTGGGGCGGCGGCACCGAGCTGGCCTGTCAGTCGTTGCTCACCGTGTTGATGAACTTTGGCTTCCTGGTCTTCGGCGTCACCGATTACGCCAGCAATTTGACGACCGCTCATTACGGCGCCATCACCGCCCGCGAGCCGCGCGACGAAGGCACGCAGGCGGCGTGTCGTCTTTTGGGAAAACGGCTGGCCGAGTGGGTTGCCGTTTTCTGCGATGGCCGGAAGGACCAGCATCCCCTGAACAAGTCCGACGCTCGCCTGGGCCCCGGTTGATTGAGCTATGCCCGTTTATGGGAGGCGAGCCCAATGTTGTTGCCCGGTAATCGAGGTACACAAGGCATGCGATCTCTCCTTTGCGTCTGCACAATCATCGCGTTGTCCACCGTTTCCGCTTCTGCGGATGAAAAACTCAAAGGCATTGCGTGCCGCTCGGTCCACCTTGGCTACCCAGCGCCGGAGGGGATCGCCTTCTATACCGAAATGATGGTCGAGAAATCCGCGGACGGCACCTATTTTATGGCTGCCGGGTGGAGCAAGGGCTACTTCGGCATCCAGGAACTCGCCAGCGGCAAGAAGCTCGTCCTCTTTTCCGTGTGGGATCCGACCGCTGGCGATGACCCAAAGAAGGTTGATGAGACGAAGCGCGTCAAGTTGCTGCACAAGGACGAGGCCGTGCGGGTTCAACGATTTGGCGGCGAGGGGACCGGGGGACAGTCGTTCTTCGATTACGACTGGAAGATTGGCGAGACGTACCGATTCCTCGTCACCGCGAAACCAGACGGCGATGCGCGTATTGCATATGGCGGCTTCTTCTTCATGCCCGAGAAGAAGGAATGGAAACACCTCGTGACATTCTCGACGATCACCAACGGCACACTGCTGAAGGGCTATTACTCGTTTGTCGAAGACTTTCGGCGAAACAAGGTATCCACGACGAAGTTGCGACGTGCCAACTATGGCAACGGGTGGGTGAAGTCAGTGAAGGGCGATTGGCTGCCACTGCACAAAGCGCGGTTCACGGCAGATGCAAACCCGGTGCTGAACATCGACGCAGGCGCGATCGACGGCGGCTACTTCCTTGCAACCGGCGGTGACACGACAAACACGACGACGAAACTCCGTGACATGAGTATTGGTTCACGGCGCGGGCAATAGAGATATTGCCCTTTGTTGATTGTGGTGGGCTTGGACTGCCTCGACAAGCCAGTCGAAGACGTTGCAGGATT
>Ga0194132_10010770_pt1 | contig 12040 bp, 12 predicted proteins | sample TA2KigOf80mmetaG_FD_148612 | JGI IMG/M metagenome (GOLD analysis project Ga0194132, IMG submission 148612) | Freshwater microbial communities from Lake Tanganyika, Tanzania - TA2015054 Kigoma Offshore 80m | ecosystem: Environmental > Aquatic > Freshwater > Lake | place: Tanzania: Lake... | reverse complement strand
TCATATAATGAACATTGTCCATTAGAGTTCATTGCTACTGAATGAATGTCCGAGGGCAGCGCGATCTGATTCTTCTGACGGAGTTAGAACGTAACGGCGGGGTCACCCAGCGTTTCCTTGCGAATAAATTGGGTGTCGCGCTCGGCCTGACCAATTTGTATCTGAAACGGCTGGCGCGAAAAGGGTACCTCAAGGCTACGACCATTCCTTCTCACCGTATTCGCTACTTGCTGACGCCCCAGGGATTTGCCGAAAAATCCCGTCTCACCTACTACTACATGCAGCATTCGTTGTCCTATTACCGCGACATGCGGGCGCGTTTGCGTGAGGCCTTGTCGCGTGTGGCCGAGCAGGGCGGCACCAGGGTGGTGATTTTTGGCACGACGGAATTGGCGGAACTGGCGTATCTCTCCGTGCGGGAAATGGACTTGGTTTTGGCGGGTTTTGTGGAAGACGGCGCGGTGCAGACCTTTCTCTCCTATCCCGTGTCACAGCCGGATGTGCTCACGCAGTGGGATTTCGACGTGGTGCTGCTGACCGATCTCGACCGGCTGGTTGAACAGCAGAAGATTGTGCAGCAGTGCCAGGTGCCGAATGGAAAGGTGCTCACGGTCGGTTCGTTGGCCTAGTGCCGGTGGGTCAACTGGGACGCGGTTTTTTGCATTTACTGTAAGTGAGAGGGCGAAGCTATGTATAAAGCGATCTGTCTGGTGGAAGATGCCTATCTTGTCTATCTGGTAACAAACGGACCAGATTGACAAGATAGAACCAAATAGATCAGACAGACGAAATGGACCAGATAGACCAAATGAACCAGACGAACCAGACAAACAGTCCTCACTGGTATGCGCTGCGGACAAGATCTCGGCACGAGAAGCTGGTGCGAAATCAATTGGACAAACAAGGGATCGAACCCTTGCTTCCGACGGTCAAGCGGCTGAGCCAATGGAAGGACAGGAAGAAAGAAATCGAAGTGCCGCTCTTTTCCGGCTATTGCTTCGTGCGGTTCGGACAAGATGCAAAGTTGCTGATCCAGGAAGTATCGGGAGTGGTGGAAATTGTCGGCAGCGGCAACCGTCCGGAACCGATTCCGGATGAGGAAATCGAGGCCTTGAAGACGCTCATGTCCAGCGTCCTTCCCTATGACCCGCATCCCTATCTGCATGAAGGCAGAATGGTGGAAGTTGTGCGCGGGCCGCTGCAGGGGGTCTATGGGATGCTGCTCCGGAAGGAAAAGCGGCACCGATTGGTCCTGGGAATCCGGTTGATTCAGCAAGCGGTGGCCGTGGAGATCGACGTCAACGATGTGGTGCCGATCTAGCGGCATGAATAGGAGACAAAATTCAGCATGAAACGAGCGCTGATTACTGGAATCACAGGACAGGATGGATCGTACTTGACTGAATTGTTGCTTGGCAAAGGATATGAGGTTTACAGCATCATTCGGCGATCCAGTTCCTTCAACACAGGACGGATCGACCCAATCTATCAAGGCCTGCATGTGACGGACGCCAAGCTCAGGCTGGTGTACGAAGATTTGAACGATGCCAGCTTGTTGAATAAGCTGATCAGAAGGATCCAGCCGGATGAGATTTATAATTTGGAAGCCCAAAGCCACGTGCGAGTGAGTTTCGATATTCCGGAATACACCGCCGAGGTGACTGGCTTGGGTACGATTCGTCTCTTGGAGGCGATCCGAGAATCCGAGGTCAACACGAAATTTTTTCAGGCCTCTTCGAGCGAGATGTTTGGAAAGGTCCTGGAGGTGCCACAACGGGAAAGCACTCCGTTTTATCCGCGCAGCCCCTACGGAGCTGCGAAAGTCTACGGCCACTGGGTCACGGTCAACTATCGGGAGGCCTATGGCCTGTTTGCGTGCAGCGGCATTCTGTTCAACCATGAGTCCACGCGGCCCGGGGAAACCTTCGTCACGAGCGCGAGGGGCAATCGTTCTCGCGGCCGACGTCGCACGAGGTCGAGCTGGCCGACACGCTCGTCGGGCTCTTTCCCGGGATGGACATGGCGAAGTTCGCCAAGTGGTAGGGACTCGGGTGCCGGCAAAATTGCGACGGCTCCTAGTCACCCTGAGGAGGGGCGACCCCGCCGATTACACGATGCGCGCATCCACGCGTTAGGGTGAACGCCAAAGATTTCGCTCCGTGACAGGGGCGCGGCGACGTATCGGTGGTATGTCGAACATCGGAAGGAATGACGAGGCCGGTGTATTGAAGTGGCGAGCCGATTGGACATGTTTCAAAGATAACGATCAAAAGAGGAGAACATGGGAGTACCCTTACTCGATCTGAAAGCGCATCACGAGCCGCTTCACACAGAAATCATGGCGGTGCTGGAACACACGTTTCAGAGTAATACCTTCATTCTTGGGCCGGCGGTGGAGAAACTTGAGGAGCGCATCGCCACTTATTGCCAAGCCAAGCACGGGATCGGCGTGACTTCGGGGACGGACGCCTTGCTGCTCGCTCTCATGGCACTTGGAGTTGGAGCCGGTGACGAGGTCATCACCTCACCCTATTCGTTTTTCGCCACGGCGGGGGTGGTGGCCAGACTTGGCGCCAAACCGGTGCTGGTGGATATCGAGGCCGCAACATTCAACATCGATCCTTCGAGAATCGAACGCGCGATCACGTCGAAGACAAAGGCCATCATCCCTGTGCATCTCTATGGCCAGTGCGCCGACATGGCGCCGATCATGGAGCTCGCCCGGAGGCGTCACCTGAGTGTCATCGAAGATGCGGCTCAAGCGATTGGCGCGGAATACCGCGATGGCCGGCGGGCCTGCAGTATAGGGACTGTCGGCTGCCTGTCATTTTTTCCGAGCAAGAATCTAGGTTGTCTGGGAGACGGAGGGATGGCGGTGACGAACGATCCTGCGCTCGCGGAACGGATGAAAATTCTGCGCGTCCACGGCAGCCAGCCCAAGTACTACCATAAGTTGATCGGCGGGAACTTCCGGCTCGATACGATTCAGGCCGCGGTGCTCGCCGTCAAGCTGAATTATCTCGATGGGTGGACGAAGCGGCGGCAAGAGAATGCGGATCGATATGAATCGCTCTTTCAGCAGAGCGGGTTGATTCAGAAGGGGAAGGTACGGCTGCCGGAGGCAATCTATCGTGATTCCGGCGTCACGCACTACCATATTTATAATCAGTTCGTTCTCCGAGTAGACAGAAGGAATGACCTGATCGCGCATCTCAAAGCCAAAGGTATTGGAGCCGAGATCTATTATCAGGTCCCGTTCCACCTCCAGGAATGTTTCCGTTATCTGGGCCACAAAGAAGGGGATTTTCCGGAATCGGAGCGGGCGGCCAATGAGACGATCGCGATTCCAATCTATCCTGAGTTGACGCCCGCACAACAGGCTGAAGTCGTCGAGACCATCGCGTCGTTGTATATCTGATGGGGCGTTCAATAGATCTGATACGAATTCTCATCCGTACCGCTATGAAGGCATGGTGATGGGTGCGAGTCGTCAGGAGTGTCTGGTTGATCTAGCAGACGTCCGCAGTGAAAATAGAAATATTGGGTATGGCATCGGCATAACCGAGTTTGAGAAGTGAGAGAAATGAAACTACAATTGAGCGTACATGGTTTCTTTGAGGGATTGAGGAGCACCGTGCCTGCACGATGAAACCAAGGATCTTGCTTACAGGCGGAAGCAGTCTGCTTGCGTTGAATTGGGCATGCGCAGTGCGTGGCCAATGGGATGTGGTGTTGGGGATCCATAAACATCGCGTACAACTCCATGGTGCCACCTCGATCGAAATTGATTTGGAGGACACCACTCGATTTGGCCTCCAGCTCTCGACTCTTTCTCCTGAATTGGTCGTTCATACGGCTGGGTTGACAAACGTGGATGAATGCGAGAGGCAACCGGTCCTCGCCTATCACGTTAATGCCGTGATCGCCAGAACCGTAGCCGAGGCCACTGCGCTAAGAAACATCCCGCTCATTCACATTTCGACGGACCATTTGTTCCCGGGGATTCGAGAGTTCCATTCGGAAGGGGAGCCTGTGCAGCCGCTCAATGAGTATGGCCGCACTAAGGCTCTCGCAGAACAGTGGGTGGAGGCCGCGCATCCGGCCAGTCTGATTGTGCGGACGAATTTTTTCTGTTGGGGCCATCGCCGCCGACAGTCTTTCAGCGACTGGCTCATTAGGTCGTTACGGGATGGCAAGCCACTCACCCTCTTCGAAGATGTATTTTTTACTCCGATTCTCACGGACCGACTGGTCTTGGCCGCCCATAAGCTGGTCGAGAAGCGATGTTCTGGAGTGTTCAACGTGGGAGGCGGCGAGCGGATGTCGAAGTTTGAATTCGGCAATGTCCTGGCGGGAAGTTTAGGATTGTCCAGTGCACTGATCCAACGGGGGCGAGTGGTCGATGCCGAATTGACGGCGCCGCGTCCGCACGACATGTCCCTCGACAGCGGCAAAGCGATTCGTGCCTTGGGCCATCACGTTGGAATGGTCAAAGACTATCTTGAAGAGTTGCGAATGCAAGAGATCGAGGGTCGTCGGGTGGAACTTCATGCTTCTGTTGCAGACTGAGGAAAACGTATGCTGACAGGGTCGTCTATTTTGATTACAGGGGGCACAGGGTCGTTCGGACACACGTTCGTCCCCATGACATTGGCCAAGTACAATCCTTCACGGCTTGTGATTTTGTCGCGGGACGAGATGAAGCAGTGGGAAATGGCCAAGCTCTTCCAGAATGATAAACGGGTGCGCTTCTTCATCGGCGACGTTCGGGATAAGGACCGACTGCATCGCGCGTTCAACGGCGTCGATTACGTCGTGCATGCTGCGGCGACGAAGATCGTCCCCACCGCCGAATACAATCCCTTCGAATGCATCAAGACGAATGTGGACGGCGCCATGAACGTGATTGATGCCTGTATTAATCAAAAGGTCAAAGGCGTGATTGCGTTATCGACGGACAAGGCGAGCAGCCCCGCCAATTTGTACGGAGCCTCAAAGCTGGCCTCGGATAAACTTTTCGTCGCCAGCAACGCCTATGCAGGTATTCAGACTACCATGTTTTCGGTCGTCCGTTATGGGAACGTGATGGGCTCGCGCGGATCGGTCATCCCGTTTTTTATGTCGCTCGCTGATACTGGGAGGTTACCGATCACCGATGTCAGAATGACACGCTTCATGATTTCGCTCGAACAGGCCGTCGAGCTGGTCTGGCATGCCTTTGAGGACATGGTGGGGGGGGAAATCTATGTCAGAAAAATCCCCTCCATGACGATTACCGACATCGCGCGGGTGGTGGCCCCTCAGGCCGCGTTTGACGTGATCGGCATTCGGCCTGGAGAAAAGCTGCACGAACAGATGATCAGCATGGAGGATTCGTTTTCAACATATGAATATTCGGCCTATTACAAGATCTTGCCGGCGTTGAACTCTTGGTGTGAGGATCCCAATCGAATCAAGAACGGCCGGAAAGTGCCGGAGGGGTTCGTCTACACCTCGGATAAGAATACCGAATGGATGTCCATTCCAACCCTGCAGGAATGGCTTGCAGTCAACCGACAGAAGGCGAATATGTTCTAATCATGGAGATCATTTCATACGGGCGACAGCATATCGATGAAGATGATATTCGCGCCGTCGCGGACTGTCTTCGAAGCGGCGCCTTGACTCAGGGGCCGAGGATCGCCCAGTTTGAGCAGGTGGTCTGTGAGTACGTGGGTGTTCGATATGCCGTTGCAGTGTGCAACGGAACGGCCGCGTTGCATCTTGCTGCGATGGCGGCTGACCTTGGCCCTGAGGCTGTCGTGGTCACCTCTCCCATCACGTTCGTTGCGAGCGCCAACGCGGCGCTATATGTCGGCGCGAGGCCGGTCTTTGCCGATGTCGACCCCGATACGATCAATCTGTCTCCCTCCGCGTTGGCAAATACCATCGGGAAGGTTTCGGGCACCAGGGCCATTGTTCCTGTCCATTTTGCGGGGCTTCCTTGCGACATGGGGCCGATCAAGTCTGCCGCTGATCGCGCTGGGGCGGTTGTCATCGAGGATGCCGCGCATGCGCTTGGGGCGTCATATCCCGACGGAGGCAAGGTGGGTAGTTGCCGGAATTCTCTGATGACGATTTTTTCCTTCCATCCCGTCAAGTCGATTACGACCGGAGAAGGGGGGATGATCACGACCAACGATGAAAGGGTCTACAGGAGACTTCTTCGACTTCGCAGTCATGGGATCACTAAGGGTTCTGATGAATTTGTCATGCCGGAGGACGCGTTTACCAATGGACTTCCCAATCCCTGGTACTACGAATTACAGGAATTGAGTTTCAACTATCGGATCACGGATATTCAATGCGCCCTTGGGATTAGTCAATTGGCCAAGCTCGATCGGTTTATCGATCGCCGTCGGCATCTAGTGGCTCGGTATGATCGTGCTTTTGCCGACTCTGTGCGCATTCAACCGATTCAGTTGGGACAGCGGGATCAGAGCGCCCACCATCTGTATCCGGTGCGAATCGATTTTCCCTCGGCGGGCATCAGTCGGGCGGATCTCATGGTCCAATTGCGGAGTCGTGGCATTATCACGCAAGTCCACTATATGCCGGTTCCGTCACATCCGCATTACCGCCGCCTCGGCTTCAATCCGGATGACTACCCCCATGCGCAAGCGTATTACCACCAAGGACTGAGTCTACCCTTGTACTACGATCTCACTGAATCGCAGCAGGACACCATGATTGCCATCTTGCAGGAACTGGTGTCGTGAAATTGGCGCTGGGGACTGCTCAATTCGGGTTTCCGTACGGCATTGCCAATGCATCTGGACAAGTTTGCCTTGATGAAGCCGCAGCCATTCTTGACCAGGCGTGGAAAGCGGGGTTTCGCGTGCTCGATACCGCAATCGCGTATGGTGACAGTGAGGCCTGTCTCGGGGAGGTGGGAATCCGGGGCTTCAACATAATTACGAAATTGCCCGCCGTTCCTGAAAATTGTGATGATATCGCCGGGTGGGTGCACGGGCAGATTGCCGCGTCTCTCGGACGCCTCCGAGTCGCATCCATGCATGGCGTATTGCTTCATCGCCCGGACCAGCTCCTGAGCCGCGATGGGAAAGTGTTGTTTCGGGCGCTGCAATCGCTGAAAGACAATGGGCAGGCGCAAAAGATAGGCGTATCCATCTATAGCGCCGCGTGAGCTAGAAGAATTGACGGCTCAGTATCGGTTTGATCTAGTTCAGGCTCCCTTCAGTTTAATCGATCGCCGTCTTCAGACGACAGACTGGTTACGGCGACTGAAAGAGGCAGGGATGGAAATCCATACTCGTTCCGCTTTCGTGCAATGATTGTTGTTAATGTCTCAATCAGCCAGGCCGAAAAAGTTTTCGCCTTGGCTTGCATTGTGGAATATATGGGAGCAGTGGCTTTCAAGGTACGAGGTATCTGCTGTGCAGGCATGTTTGGCCTTCCCGCTTTCTGTTCGAGAGATTGACCGCGTCGTCGTGGGGGTGGACAGCGTGAGCCACTTGGAACAAATTATTAGTGCGGCGGTCGGTGCTACCGCTGTGACAGATTTCCCCAGCTTGCAATGTGAAGAGGAAAATCTTATTAACCCAAGTCGATGGTCTCAATTGTGACAGGTATTGAGGTGACCCGCGTCAAATGTTGATCCAATGTCAGTGAGAGGTTTCAGTCTAGCTGTATTTCATTGCAAACTCAATCGTTGCCTGACCTCCTGAGGTGTTGGGATCGCTGGAAACAAACTCAAGTGCAAGGCTTTTTCCGCCTTGGTCTTAGGTGGCCAGGTGCCTGGGGCTGGTGGCTTTTTTCCAATCGATTGATGCGGACGCAGTGTGTTGAAGTGAATGCGCCATTGCTCAATGAGCACCCGCGCTTCGCCCAAGCTGTAGAACAACTCCCCGTCAAGGAACTGATCTCGAAACTTGCCGTTAAAGCTCTCGCAATACCCGTTTTCCCAAGGGCTGCCCGGCGTGATGTAGGCAGTGTTGGTGCCCAGGCTCTTGAGCCAATTCCTGAGGATGGTGGCCACAAACTCAGGCCCGTTATCGCTTCTGATGAATTCGGGCACACCACGCTCGAGCATCAAATCGGATAGCACATCAATGACATCAATGGCCTTGATGGTGCGAGCCACGTACAGCGCTAAGCACTCCCGGCTGAATTCATCGATCACCACCAGGCCTTGAGCCTTCCGTTGTTCTATGACCTTACGGAGAAACAGCAGGATACGGTGGTCGCTCTTTTCAATGAGTTGCTGCGCTGATCTTAGTTCTTGGCATCGTTTAACCTGTGCCCCCTGCGCAGGTCCACTCTTCACACTGGTACGGATCCGGTCTAAGCAGTTCTGATATGTCTTGCCCCTTCGGAGTGTCTGAGGGGGCTGGACGAAATGGATGAATGATGTCAGCAGCGATGCGGTTCTTCCTCAACCGGCACAAAGGAATCTACGTGTGGCTAGTCTGTGCTCTTATGGTTTCGGCATTGCTTGAGGCTTTGAGCGTCGGCGCGCTATTCCCTCTTGTTACGGAAATTCTTGGCTCCAAACAAAATGAATCAGGTGGGCGGGTGCTTTCGGCGCTGCATGCTGCCTTGACGTCTTTCCCAGTGTCAGACCCTGTTTTAGGGGCGGTGGTTTTGCTGGTTGCATTGGTAACCCTCAAGGCTGTGACAACACTTTGTCGTGATTATCTCACCGCAGCAGGAAGCGCACAAATTGTGTGTGAGGTGAAACAAGATTTATTTCTTCGTTTACTCCGGGCGCCGTATCAGTATTTTTTTGATTATCGTCACGAGGAATTGAGTTATCGGCTAACTTCGGCGCCACGAAGCCTTGGTCTCACGCTTCTCCTCCTTTCATCACTCGTGTCGCAGGGCGTAATAATCCTGGCCATATGCGCACTCCTGTTTACTATTAGCTGGCAAATAACGGGGGGGTTGGTGGTGATCGGAGGACTGATGTATCTGGCTCTCCAGGACATGGCAAAGCGTGTCTCTCATGTCGTCGGTCGTCAACGCACAAGTGCGTTAACGAGAGAGATCGGCGTGGTATGGGAGTATCTTGCTGGGATCAAGGAAATCATGACAGGGGGGACCGGGAGCCGATGGCTGGATTCCTATAGGAAAGAGGGGGAATTTTTACGGACCCTGCATGTAAGGGATGGGCTATGGCAATCGGTGCCTAGCGTGGCGATTGAATGGGCTTTCTTTCTTCTTGTTGGGGTTTTGGCCGGAGTTCAGCATGGGATGGGGCAGTCTGGAAGCACCGCGGTCTTTCCCATCATGGCGGTATATGCATATGCAGTGTATCGTATGATACGAGCCCTGGGCCTCATGAGTGCCTATAAGCTGCGTCTTGCCAGCCAGTCTTCCGATGTTGAATTGCTCTATCGTGCACTTCAAGAGGAATTCCCGGAACAGAAAACATCTGGCAGAAAGCCGGTGTGTTTCGCCACGAGCCTCGCGTTTGACAACGTTTCGTTCCGTTATCCAAACCGGTCGGACTATGCGATTCGGCAAGTCACTTTGTCCATTCAGCGAGGCACAACCACCGCCATCGTAGGGCAGTCTGGATCAGGCAAAACCACTCTCATAAACCTGCTGTTGTGTCTGTATGCGCCAACCGAAGGGCGGCTTCTGCTTGATGGAGAAGAGTTTTCTAAGTATGACTCCAAAGAATTGCTGATGAAGATGGGATATGTAAGCCAAGAGGCATTCCTTATAAATGACACGATTGTTGAGAATGTTAGATTTGGTCATGCCGGCTGCTCAGACGCCGATGTCGAGGCAGCGGGTCATGTAGCCCACGTAGACGAGTTTGTTCGAGGTCTGCCACATGGGTATGAAACAGTGGTGGGGGCACGGGGCATGGCTTTATCGGGAGGGCAGCGCCAGCGCATAGCTATCGCCCGAGCGTTGGTTCGCCGTCCTGAGATCTTGATTTTTGATGAAGCGACAAGTGCACTTGATGAAGTCTCTGAAGCAATGATCCAGCGGGCAATGGACGAGCTTAAGAATCGCTACACTCTGATTGTGATCGCACATCGTGTTTCGACGGTCCGAAACGCGGACCGCATCATCGTCATGGAGGGTGGCCGTATTATCGAGACTGGAACCCATAATGAGTTGGTGGCGAGCAGGGGGCGATATAGCTTTTTAATGGCATCATCTCTCGCTTAGAAGTTGATGAAGCCTGGCCTGTTATTTACGTCAGTCCATTTAGGGCCCTATCTTTCGCTTGGGCCGCTTGAGCACGAGTTTGATTTGATGCAGTGCTTATTTTTAGTGGAGGGCCCCTCCCTTCAATCACGCCAACAGTATATGCTCCCATATTGGACGCATGATGGCGTGGCTTGTGCGCACGGGAATCTTCAAGGGTTCTTGCGTGATAAGGATGTGCGGGGGATTCTGTGCGGAACGTCGGATGGGCTTCCTGATGGGAATCTTGAGGACTTGGTGAGGGAGGCTGCCACAGAGTGCGGTGTTCCAGTGTTTGTCGTAGAAGATTTTCCCGGTAACTACCGTGCTTGTTCTCGCACGCGACTAGATGGATTGTTCGTCGAACACAACAGTTTGGAACAGGGATATCAGTCCTGTGGTGTAGAAGCCGACAGAATTCACAGCTTGGGCAATCCTCGGTATGATCACCTGCGTTTCGTCGAGCGGGCTTGCCTCCGCGAAACAACACGGGCGAGCCTCGACCTTGGAGATTGTTCGGTAATACTTTGGGCAGGACAGCCAGACGGCGAAAAATCATTTCTGACCTTGGAGCGGATGCTTCCGAGTCTCATGGCTCTTGAGACAGAAATGTTATTCAAGGCTCATCCGAGAGATGAGCTGTATAGTGCGGGAGCCTACAAACCCTTACTTTCTCGATTAAGGGCCTGGCGTGATGTGAGTTCATGGATAGAAACGAGGGGTTTGTGTTGTGCCGCTGATCTTGTCCTTACCCAGTTCTCTTCAGTGGGAGTCGAGGCAAGTTATCTGGGGACGCCCGCACTGTTTGTATTATTCGACGATCTTGGGATGACTTATCTTCGGAGCCGCAAGGGATACGACATAGTGCCCTGGGTGAGTGAAAGCTGTGCGTTCTCGCTTCGTTCATCTGACTCGATTTTTGAGAGGCTGGAAACGGCGTTGTTTGATGATGTTAGGCGTTCTGAAATTCGGCGACGATTTGACGATCGCTATGGCTTGAAGCCGCCCAGTGCGCCGGCAATCGCATCGATAGTAAATCGATGTTTATCAGTATCACATCAATGGGGAGAATAATCCGATGGCCGGTAACAGCGCAGATAAATTGAGGATGTTTGGGCAAGGCAATCTCTTGGAGGACGGAAGCGTCGCTTGGAACGGATACGACCGAAGGAGTTTAGAGAAAGAGGCTAAAGAGGATCAACCGTTCACGGCGTTGCGACACCAAGAGGTGCGCTATGAAGTGACCGATCACTGCAACGCCATCTGTATCATGTGTCCACGAGAGCAGCATGAGGACGCGCGTCCGCATGGAATCATGGACTTGGAAAAGTACAAGCGGAGCATTGATGAAGTCGTGTCGCTGGGCGCCAAGAAAATCGTACTGACGGGGTTCGGCGAACCGCTGATCGACAGGACGCTGGAGCAAAAGATTGCCTATGCGAAAGCGAAGAATCTCAATACCTACATCATTACGAATGGGTCGCTGATTACCCGTGCTCGCGCCAAGAGTCTGATTGACGCTGGGCTGGACGAAATGCGAGTCAGTTACTACGGTATGAGTGCTGAGACCTACAATGTGGTTATGGAAAGACTCGATTTTTTGGTTGCAACCAACAACCTGCTTGGATTTCTGGAGGAACGGGTTTTGAGAGGGCTGAAGAAGCCGAAGCTGGAGCTGTCGTACTTGGTGATGAAGGAAAATGAGCGAGATGTGGAGGCGTTTCGAGCTTTTTGGGAACCCCGTGCCGATGCCATCGAAATGTGGAAGCCCCATAATTTCGGCGACGGGCGATCCTATCGTGAACGGCATCAAACTGTTGAGCTGAAGACGACATGC